>Ga0126381_100000142_pt1 | contig 78613 bp, 85 predicted proteins | sample PanSoiMetPlot_28_FD_96465 | JGI IMG/M metagenome (GOLD analysis project Ga0126381, IMG submission 96465) | Tropical forest soil microbial communities from Panama - MetaG Plot_28 | ecosystem: Environmental > Terrestrial > Soil > Tropical forest > Bulk soil | place: Panama | collected 2016-02-17 | reverse complement strand
GTCCCTTCTGCTGATTCCATAGGAGGATTAGGGTCGGGAGGCGTTCCGCCGCCAGCCCAGCCGGCAGCCTGGCTTTGGAGCCAGCCTAGTGTCCCGGTCACCGCACCCGGGCCAGTCTGGCCGGTCTGATCAGGATCATTAGGCGCATTCCCGCTGGTATCGTTCCAGATCCAGTTTAACTTCGCGCCCTCGCCGCTATCGCCATTCCAGACGCTGCTTAGTCGCATTCCGCCCCACGGGCCAGAGACACCAATTACAGCTGGATGTGCTACGAAGGCCCCTACCAAATTTTTCCAGGCATCGCTTTGTTTAGACCATTTGGGTGTACCCTTAGCACTGGCCATGGGACTGAACTCGGTAAAAATAATGCCACAATTGGGAACTGCCGCAGCGAACTTGTCACAGGTAGCTTTGATCATAGCCAGCGGGTCAGAGTAGCCTTCCCATTTGTAGTTCATCCAGTACCCTTCTGAACCAATCCAGTCGAGTGCCGCGCCATTGGCTGCACAGGCTTTGTATGCCTTGATTGCCCCATCAAGTTTGAAACAGCCGCCGCCGACCGAGTCATCCATGATGTTATAATCATTCAAACCCCATTTGACATTGGAACCAAACATGGCGCGCAGCTGTTTAATGCCATTAATTAAGCCGTCAAATCCGCTGCTCCCTGCGCCACCCAGATCTGACCAGGGCGATACTCCCATGTTAATTCCGCTCGAGCTGATGATCTCATTAGCGATATTCATGAAGACCGTGTATCCCGTGCAATACTGCACCATCATCTGGGCGCATTCTTTCAACTTGGACCAGGAAATATTGCCGTCATAAGACGGGTAGGACAGGTAATACATCATGGCTACACCATTAGCTTTGGCGTAATTTTGACCAGCTTGCATGGCTGGCGCCCACTGACCGGAATTCACGTATGACTGGTGGACCGGGTTGGCGTATGAAGCGTTTATTAAAGTTATCGGTTGCTGGTGCCCGGTAGCCGCGCCCTTGGAGACGGGCTTGAAATTGCTATCCGGGTAAGGGTTAGTGTATCCAGGCCCCAATGCAGCTTCCCAGGAATTATTGGAACCGAACCAGGGCAGAGTGCCGGCGGGTTTAAGTGCCATATAGTCCGAAGCGTTACCACAAATTTCTATTCTGGTCCAGACTTCATGGCTTCCTAATTTCAGTTACATTTTTAATGGGATAGGATTTCCAGTCTCCTGAAAATTCGTAAAGGATGCCATCCTCGCCCAAGGCGTAGAGAAGGATTACCTCACGCTGAGGTTTGGCATTTTTATCCAGGAAATGGATAACGCTGAAATCCTTTATTTTGACGTACTCACTGTTCTGGTCCATAATCGTTTGGTTGTTACTTGCATAATTGTCTCACCGCTCCCGGAGTCAGCACCGGGGGCGGTTTTTAAATGGCGCGGTAAAATGAGGACACATCCGGGCTTGCGCGCAGCTGTCTGGAACGGGTTCTCTGGCCCTCAAAAGCTCCGCGCCACCATTTTTATGAAACCCGAATCCGGGGTCATTTGGCACCACCTCCTTTATCTACATTAAAGAGAATTTCGCAGTCGCAGAATCCGCCATGAGCATTAAAATAATCCTGGGACTGGGCTATTGAAATTCCATCAAACCCCATTCTATGGAGGATAGTGACTGCTTTAGATTGATCAGCGCCACCCCCACAGTTAAATCGAAGTTGTCCATCTTCTTCTCTGAAATTACAGCCTTCCGGGCCTTCCAAGCGGTCAAAAAATTCATTCCAGCGTGGATGTTTTGGTGTCATTATTTGCATAATTGAAATTCGGTCAGGAGGGAGGTCGTAACTTTGATCTCGCTGGTAGAAACAGTAAGATCCAGCTGCTAGCTAGGTTCGTCTCCCCCCTCCTGCCGAAAGGGTTATTTGGGTCGGATGATCCTCGACGTAATCTGACTCCAGTCGAAATCATCCGGCCCTTTGGCCGGGGCATATCGTTTCACGGCATTTGCTGGATTAAGCAGTACCGCAATGGGTAGTACCTTGTCTGGCGGTACTTTTCGACCCAGAATCCAGACCTTGCGACTTTCTTCTGCATCCCAAGCTTGCCACATCAGGCAAGTACCATCTCTGACGCCATCCAGGATATTGTCAAAGAGAAACCGCGTACCGTGATCCAATGAGTCCGGCCCCAAATTAATCATGACCTTGTTTATCCCATTCTTTGGCAAATGCTTCAGCACATTTCCAAGCCTCTTCAGCCAGCATTTCCGGGATAACTGGTCGATTGGCCCTGATCATCTGACCAACTGATTCAGCAAATACCTTGACTGCTGCTTCCCGTTTAATTCCCTCCCTGGTCATTGTTAATCGCTTCTGCTGTGTTCCTGGTCCTCTCTCCATAGCGATCAGCATCTCGTTTTTCATTTGAGAATATCCGGAGGAACTACTTCCTGGGTTCGTTTCCTTCTTACCCTCTTTTGTTTAACATTGAACTCCAGGACTGGGCTCTTTCCCAAAAGGAGCATCTGCCGGATGGACTCTGGCAGAATATCAACTCCGGGTTCCTTGGTTAGACCGATCCAAAAAAATCGTTCCGACCAGACAAAGACCGAATTGTCATAGGACATTTCGATCTTGTTTACTTTGAATGTGTTACGCAATTGCTGAATCCATTGTTCAGCACGCAGTTCTTTATCTTCTTTTACTGTATTCATAAAACTACCAACTTGATCCGTAATAAATATCACCTTCTACCTGGTCATCCAGGGCCAGGGCAGTAATTTCTATTGTCCGTTCGATATCAGCCATATAACTCTCGTCATAATCTTCACTGCCAAAAAAGAAACCACCCTGCGTGGGCAGGATGGCGGCTACTTCCTCAGCGTTAACAATAAACTTACCTGGTTGTAGGATAGGTTTTTCTACCAGTTCGCCCTCCGAGTCTTTCTCCAAGGTGTATCCATTAGTTACTTCTCCTTCTTCTAGTTTAGCTACCAGTTGTACTTCCTTGCACTTGGCTTGCAAGTCCATCAATTGTTCCTGGGCTACCCAGTAGTTCTTTTGATCATCATTACCGCCCTGTACCGTATCGACAAACCATTTATGAATCTGGTTTGCCTTTCTCCAGTAGCCAACCTGGAACTCTACATAACAAGGTTTGAGCTTGCCGTAATTGTAAGGGATACCTCCCTTTATAATTAAGATCTGCCAGCGATGCTGTGGTTCATAATGATCCCAGTTCTGGACATAAAGTTTCTTGGTCAAATACATGTCCAAGCCCATGTCTAGTTCTTTCTGTTTCAAGTCCATCGCATTACCCAGGCTTGATCCAGCTCTGGATCAGTCGGGTAATAATCTTCCATTGTATCCACTGCTACCCGGACAAAGCAGTCCAGGCAGTGGCCACAACGACAAAGCCGGCCCACATGAGCGTGGGCCTCAGTTTCTCGAGGAGAGAGAATTGTTTCAGTTTTGTTTACCTGGTAACGGTAAACTAGTAGCCCGGTTTCCAGGCTACTGGCTAAACCTAAACAACGCTCAATGGTTCTCTCCGGATTCTCTTGCCAGGAAGTTAAGGATTTTTTCAACTGATTCCTTTTCTGGTTTCCACTTGCCCTTAATCCAGGAATAAATTGAGGCTGAATTTACACCCATCCTCTTTGCAATCAGGTGCTTACTGATCTTCTTGTTTGATCGTAAGAATTCTCGAAGACCATCTACCGCCCGTTCATGCAACAGGCTCTCCTTTAAGGGGCGATCCACAAATTTCACCGGAGCTGCTGGTGGCGCCTCAATAACTTCTTCCCCTGGTAATTGGAACCAGGTTTCTTCACGGACAACCCGGCCGACTTCCCCAAAGTACTTGGGCGGCACAAGTGTCTCAGCCTGTTCTCGTGACTCGGCCTTGACAATTATCCGAGTCAATACATTATATTCGAATCGTTTCATTGTTTATCTAGTTTCTTTCTTGTTTTGTTTCTGTTTCTGTTCTTCCACTCCAGGGAGTCAAGGCCGTCCACCTTGACTCCCACCTTTGGTTAAGAGTTTTTTGGCTTCGAGACAAACCTTGTCCAAGCGGTCGCAAGTGGAGCGATCATAGACATCAAAAGCCCTGTAAGCTTCCCAAACTTCCTTGGCAAGGTCCTCCAACTGGGCGATGCGCTCTTCGTATTCGAGCGCTGTTTTATTGGCCCCTTCGACAAGCTTGAAGATCTTCGCCTCCAACTCCGCGATACGTCTATCCTTCTCAGAGCACATCTTCAATCAGCTACCCAGCCATTTTCGATTGCTTGCATTGGAACCCTCGGGCCACCGAAGTCCAACAGCTTGCCATCTTCTGAATAAAGACTGTACTCACCCTGGTTATAAACCAGGGTGGCAAAATCCATGTGACTGGTTTCCTCATGCCAGCGTTTCAGGGCAAACGCTCGGCCTTCACGGGAGGGAGAAAATCGGCATATGTGCCGGGCCATTTCTCCGGGGAGAGCATAAGCTTTAAATCATGCTCCCGTCTTTCCGGACCGTAGATATCTTTCATAATTTTTGAAATCAACTTCACCAGATAGTTTGAATCTGATCATTAACCACTCAGCTAGCTCATCAGTAGTCAGCTGGCTGCGTAATCTCCTGACCTGGTCATCAATTATAGCCAGCAGCATTCTGTGCTGTTTCTCTGTAAGAAGAGGGAGTTCTTCTACATTCTTCATATAATCTCCTTTCGGGAACGGTCATGGGTTCGCACCCATTCCCGGTAAGCTTCTTCCCGGCCAGCCCGGCGAATAGCGTCACAGTCTGGATGGTATATCCGCAAGTGCTGGATAGAGTTGCCTGTCCCAAAAACTATTTTGGGATCGGTTGGTTTAATATCACGCTCACAAAAAACGCATTTAAGCGTGCTGTCTGTATCAAATAGTCTCATGTTTCTATTTCTTCTTGTCTTCATCTTCGTCCAACACCGTCTTGATATCCTCAATTGGAATCTCGATTACATTGGAACCGGTTGGTGGGGGATTAATTCCAGGCACTTCTTCGCCGCGCTCAAGAGCTTCTGCGATCTCTTCCACAGCTGGTACGTTCATCTCGCTTTCGTAGGGTTTTAAGCCCTTGCTCATTCGAGCTAGGCGCGTTGGAATGACAATCTCGCTATTGCACTTGTCGCAACAGCGATCCTCGAATCTGGGTAGGACCGGTTGGGGATTATTGCCAAACCCGTGCCCAAACAAGTCCTTGGGCCAGAACTTGTGGCAAATGCTGCACTGGTACTGCTTGGATTTACCTTCCCCAAACGATGTATACGGTTTCTCAATCATGCTAGTTACCTTTCTTTCCAGTTCATGAGCCAGCTGGCTCATATAGTGCTCTATCATTGGTTTAAGCGCACCCTGGACCTCCTCAATTTGATCCGGGGGGACATGCTTAACCCGCATGCCACGGGTATAGACGGTGCCTTCCAGGTGCAGGGCACCGACTATTATCTCAGTTTGAAATCCGTTTCCCTCATCCTTCCAGAATCCTTCCCACATGGTCCAGGCATTGTCCGGGTCATGTTTCATCTCGAACAAAACTCGCTCCATAAATGGGCGCCAGAGATCGTTAGATAGCTCAGCGTTGACCAGGGCGATCAGCTCCTTCTGGGTCTGGAAGATTTCCAGGTTAAATCCTTTTGGGAGGAGATTTGCTATTGTTATATTCATGGCAGTTGTTTTAGTTTCCAGACGCGCAAGATCTCTTTTCCATCTATTGTTAGATGGCGTATTACTACCTTGGATTTAGTTGCTTTAGCCTTAGCCCTTATACTAATTTGAAGAGAATTCTTATTTGTGCCCTCCAAAGGTATATCAACTGAATCTCCCGTAACCATTTTCAACAGGGCTATCGTAATAGGTGAACGCGGCCGCCAGCCCCTGGCCTTGGGTGGAATAGGCATGCCTTTACTAATTTTTAGTTCGTTTCGTTTCATTACTTTGTTCTGTTTCTATTTGAATCCGTTCACTGTGTCTCCTTAAAATATCCTCATGAAGGGAGTCTTTTACCAGTTCGATATTGGTAGAAATCGAGCACAGGGGCTGGTCCAAAAGGGAGTGCATGACCTTTTCAATGCGCTTCTGGTGATAGCGTAAACGTTTCTTCGCGTTAGCGGCTTCCCTCTTCTGTTCTTTGATTTTGGCTTGGATCACTGAATCGGCCAGCTGGCCGTTAGCGGCTACTTTAAATGCCGTAGCTCTGGCCTTGGCCAGACGGACCAAGGCTTCTTCCTGTTGAATGCGCTGCCAGATCTCTTTTAAGACCGGATCGCGCAGGCACCAGTCCAACAGGCTCAACTTGAGCACATCTGGATGGTTCTTAAACTCCTGGGATATACCTATAACCCAGTTCCAGAACTCACGTTCTGCTTCGGACCATTTACTCCGGTATTGTTTGGCTTCTTCCTCAACCGCAATACACTTGCAGATCCGACCGTGACAATCCTGGCTTGTCCCCGCATAAATACACCAGGTCCAGTCGTGACCTCGGGCAAATTCAAGTTTTTCTTCTCCAGTCATAACATGTTTCTGTTTCTAGTATGATGGAAATAAAAAACCGGGCATCTGTTAACTGGATGCCCGGCCTTTTGGTTAATCTAGCCTATTCGTCGTCTTCCTCGTCCTCCATGCCCTCAATCTCTGAGGGATCTCGGGAAACACCCGGCCCTAGCTTCAGCGATACGTGCATGGGTGACACACTCTTCCGGTTATGGTCAAACCGGCTGATCCATTCACTGATTCGATGATGCACACTGCAATGATACCACACCTCATTCAGCCAGAAGTCTATGGAACTGCCACAGACTGATGGATTCTTGATTCCTTCAATCTTCTTCAGCCGCTCGGCTATGGCGCAATGTCCAGGCGCCCCTTGCGTGCTGCAATCGATGTCCTCTTGCGTGACATCGAATTCCAAGAACTTACCTACTTCAGTTTCGGTTATCATCTTTAATCCTTCTTCTTTTGCTTCTTGCGTTCTTTCTCCTTCTCTTGCGTGGTTAATCCCTCCTGGCCCTGCCACGCCAAATCCGCGTGCTTCATCCACTGGTGCCAGTCCAGGCCGGCTGCTTCAAAAAGTTTGGCGGCTGCTTCCAGGCAGAGCTGGGCGCTCCGCTCAAAGGCTACCCGGTCCTCAATGTTCATTTCTTGCCCTCTTTCTGTTTCTGGGCCAGCTTGGCCCTCTCTTTCCTGGCAAAACCCGGCCGGCTCTCCAACAGCTTAAGCTGCTGGTTGGTTGTCCTCAGCCCATGCGCAGTTTTGCGCTCTTGGGCCTCTTTCTTTTTCTGTTCCTTACTTTTCATGCGATGTTTCTTTTTCTGTTTTTTGGTCAGAATTTTATCAATTATTACCTGCAATTCAGGTACTTCTCTTTCCCAGTCGAACATGTACCAGGGCGTGTCCTGACGACAAATGACATGACGCCTGACTACATAATGTAGGTCTGGTATTAACTTAGATAGCCGCTTGGTCCCCTCCTCCCTGTCCATCACCCTCAGGGCTATCCGTAAAATCACGTCGTACTCTATCCTCCTCATCCTTATCCATTCGTTCCGCACTTGCCCGGTTCATTAGTGTCTCCCTGAGTGCGCCATGCCCAGTCATGGCTAGCGCATCCAGCACAATCCCAAACTCGTTAGAGTCCAGCTCGAGATTGAAATATCGAATTGGCCCGGTATTTGGCTCGTCCAGGATGAAACGCCAGCCATCGGGCAAGTCTCCCACAAACAGGATCCGCGCCTTGGGATAGTCATGCTGGATCTGGGCAATAGCGCGCTCGTACTTACTGACTACGCGCTTCCGGCCAGAGCTGTAGGTGCCCTGATGGCCGACTCGGGGCTGAGATACCCGATATTCGCCATCCTTGAAGTTCTTGACCCGCATATTGACAATCGTGATCATGCTGCCCCCCGATCTATCGCCTTGGGCCAGTACCGACTCCTGATTTGAATACCAGACCGATAGTACAACATCAGTCCGCCTTCCGGTAACACACAGCCAGCGGCGCCTTCCCGTGCGGCATAGACTTCCGCATTCAGCCGCGCACTTGCTGTCGGACCAGCCTTGGCCCAGTCAGCCAGGGTCCTGGTCTTGTCATTAAAACGAAACCCGATTTCAGTTGATTCACTCATAAAATAAAAAGAGCCACTGGCTTTTAGACCAGTGGCTCACTTGTTCTCCCTTCGCCTTTCTATTTGGTTACTGTTTTACCGCTCGCTCCCACTCTGCCCTTTAGATTGGCCCCTAGCCGCGTCATCCTTGGCAAACCAGTCCTGCCAGAACTCGAACATGGTCTTGGCTCCTAAGAACATGTCTTGGGCTTGTCGGACCGTGCCTACCCAGCTCGGCACTCCCGCCACCTGATCGGCGAACTTGTCGTTGCCGTCCCGGCCATAAACGTACATCGTCGTGACCGTGACTTTGCCCGTCTTCTTGGATACCTGCTCCCAGCTGTAACTTTGTAAGTACCTCCAGCCGAAACCCTCGACCCAGGTTTCAAACTCTTGCCACTCCGAGTTAGTCAGGTCAGCTTGGGCTGTGCCCTGGCTCATTGTTAAACTGGCCAAGGCCAGTAATCCAGTTATGAATAACTTTCGCATTTTTTGTTTCTAGTTGTTACTTATTTTACCTACCTTTACCCTCTCCCATTCTCCCTTGACATTCTTCTGGTATAACTGCCCACGGCCTATCCCGTAGCCCATCCCATACCAGAGATGGCACAGCATACACATGCAGGCCCACGGCCCAGCCCTAGTCTTGCCGTCTACCATGTGGTTATCAAATGAACCATGGCAGATCTGGCAATTCTCCGGTGCGTTAATGAAAGGACTCATACTTCATCCAGTCCTCTACTACCGCTTCCGGTACAGCCTGGTGGGCGTAGCTTTCGGCCTTTTGCTTGTATCCTCTCAAAATACAGAACAAAGCCTGACTCGGCCTAAGCTCAGTAATCGGAGGTTCCCGGTCAGTTGGAGCATTCTGGTAAATCCATTCCACTTGAGAATAACTCCAGCGTTCCCAATGCTCCCCTTGGTCATTACTCCAATGCCGGAAGATAGTTTCAAAGGTGATGTAGGCTTGGACATAATACTTGTAGTCAGCCATTTTTTAACTCCTCCAGCAGTGCATTAATTCCCGTATTCATCTGGGACGCTTTGAGCGCATGATCGAAACTTCGACCAGCGTCCAGACAGGCCAGCGATTGCTGATACCAGAATTGCTGGTCCTTAATCAGCTTTTCCAAACGCTCCAGACGCTCCAGTATCTCTCGGAAAGCTTCCGCACTTATCGGTCGCTCCCCTGCCACAAAAGGCGGCGCTAGTAAGCTCAAGCCAAGCTCGTTCAGTTCCGCCTCCATCTTGGTCCGCCTCCCATGCTTGGCTGCTTCCTGCTGCCGCTCCTTAAACATGGTTAGCCAGCTCATGCGCTCCAGCGCTCCTCTTCCTGCATTGCCTTAAGCAGGAAGTCACCGGCTTCGGTGAACATCTCGCTCGCCTCAAACTCAGCACTGGTCTGAGTCAGATACTCGTAGCGCCGAATGATCCGCTGGACCGCTCGCTCCGCGCTCAAGAGCTGGCGCATCGCCCGGGATATGTCGCTGATGCCCTCGTACCGCTTGCCGATCCCGGCACAGCGACTAATCGCACTGGCTCGCTCATCGGCCCGACTGGTCACGACGGGACCGCCCTGGTCAAAGGCATTTATCCGATCTCTAATTTGATCCATAGTTCACTAACCTTTCTGTTTCGTTATGGACTACTGCATACTGGCGTTATTGCCTGTATCCAGTACTCATAACAAAAAAGACGGCTGATATGTTAAATACCAGCCGCCCCCTTGTTTTGGATTGTCCCCTAATCGTTATAGGAGAGGCACAGACGCATGAACTCCACGTTTGCACCAATCGCCTGAACCTTCTTGCTCAAGCGCTTAACCCGCTTCTTAGTTCGTTTTTTCATGCCTTTCTCGAAGTTGGCTTAGAATGGTGTAGCTAGTACCCAGACGATAATTGATATGACCAGCGTTACCAGCAGCCCGAGCAAGGGCGCTACTAACAACGTGGCGTAGGCGCCTAACCCAATAATCTTTAACCAGTCCTTCATTTCTTAGCCGCTGCCTCCGCCAGATCTAGCAAACGACAGGCTTCCTTGACTCCAATCGGCACAGCTACCAGCGGCATACCATCTGCTCCATGGTGGATAACCAGGAACTGATCCAGCCCATTGTCCCCTTCATGGTAGACCTCACGCACCGTTACCGCTACCCCAGGAATGTGGGTCACTATCATCTGGCCTCCCTATAGGCATGGTGCGTGTAGGCATGGTGATTGTAGCCATGGCTCCCGTGAGGGCAGGCACTCGCCAGCGCGCACGACGCCAGCAGAATCAATATAGTTCTTTTCATTTCTTGCATTTATCTCTGTTTCTTGTTCAATCCCTTCCGTGGGCAAGCGTCCTGAAATTAATTGGGAGCCAATCAAGGCAATGTATCTCACTGGCAAGACCAGCCGTGAAATTGCCATTTTATTTGGAATCAGCGACGACTCTATTCGACAAAAGGCGTCTATTGATGGGTGGGGGGTAATCAGGAAAGAGATCAAAGCGTTACCCCCTGTCAATCAGCCCTATCGATCCGTAAAAGATCGTAATAAGGCCGCTCAGGCATCTACTGAGATAGTGGTTCCTTCACAAAAGCCTGTTTTGGAAAGTTCGAATAAAAGTGATGACGCAATTTCTCGCGCTATTAGACTACGCAACTCGGATGACTTCCGTAATCGCGTTATTGTACAGGCCGACAAGGCATTGAGCACCTTGGAAAAAGCTGTTGTTAGTAATGTGTTCGAGACTGATCGCTTTGCTGAGGCTCTAACCAAAGTGGAACGCATCGGCGCTCGTGCCTTTGGCTATGATCGCGAAGGTGATCACCCAATTGTTAACATTGGGATATTAGGTAGTGGATCAGAATATGATCCAATTTAACTAGCCGCTCTTTTGCTAATGTCATGTGATAACATGGAAGAGGTGCGTGTATAACCACTGCACCTCGTTCGCTGTCATCTCATTAGTTCCAAGTGTCTTTCTAGTCTGTTCCGGTTCATTAGAGAGGGGCCTTGCGGCCCCCCTGTTTCTCGGACTGCCTTATTCCAGGGCAGCCTCGACTTCGCGCACTCCGGGTTTGTCCTCCTGCTTCTCGACGTCGTATCCGGCCCGTGCCAGTGCCGCCAAGAAGTCCGCGTCGCCGCTTGCCAGCTTCGCGTTGATCTCCGCCTGTGTGATAGGCTGAGACGTCTTCCGCTTGAAGGGGATATTGCCGCCGTTAACCAGCCCGGTTTTAGTGGGCTTGTTGAACTTGGGCAGCTCCAAGTCGTACTCACGCTGAATGTGAGCCACGACCGCGTCCGTGTAGGGCCGGAACTCCTTACGCATCTTGCGCTCGGCTTCCGCCTTGATCCACTTCTTGTCCTTGGCCTTGTCCGGGAACCGGACTTCAAGCCAGCCCTTCAATTGGGGCATGACCGCCTTGTCCGGATTGTAAACAATACCGGGGCAAGACAGCTCCAAGAACGCTTGGATGGACGCTCGCTCGGCACCTTTTTTGATGACCTCTGCGAGTGGTTTGCCTTCGTAATTGACGATTTCGTTAGCCATATTTGTCTCTAAGTAACTGCATTGTCCGTTGACTGGCGTTATTGCCTGCCTACGGAGGCGCAGTCACCCGATTAGTATGTGCGCGATCCCTGTGATGATTTGGCGTAAGCACCCGTGCTCACGTATGTAGACACCCCGTCGGACGCTCGGACTCTCACCTGCCAGTCGCTTGCTAGGCGCACTAGGTTGCCGATACGACCTCCCCTGCGTGGCGTGCTCGCAGGGCATTCGTCGTGCCACACCGAACCTTCTCGCGGTCGGAGCTGTCAGTAATGTCAAAGAGCGGTACAAGCACTTTGTAAGGTGCAGGCGGCCGTCCCGCCTACTAAACGCGGTCCGTCCTATCCCCGGCTGTCACCGAGGACAATAGGGTAACGGAAAACTCAATCCGACCGACCCCTGCCCGGGTACCCCCCTACGGGGTGGGCGGCTCGCTGCGCTCGCCGGCGATAGGGGCTAAAAGAAACCCCAGATTTTGGTACTTTTTACGTTTGAACCTGATAAGGTTTTTACGCTTTTAACATGCCCTTTGCATTGCATTGCAATGCATCAGACCCAGGTCGGATCTAGTTTTCCGTTAGAGGTAGGCACCTCGCAAAATGCGAGTCTACCAGACCGATCAGTCAAGTTTTTTTCCAAAAAATTCGATTTAGCGACTACCTGCAGAACCTGCAGAACCTCTAGAAACTACATAGGACATTTTGGTCATTTTTCGATTTATCGAAAATATAAGAAAAGACCTCTCACTGACCAAAATGTCTATGGACTTTCTAAGAGGTTCTGCAGGTTCGGCACCTCTGGCGAGTTTTTACGCATTTTCTTCCAAGGTAATCTGGATTGCGCTGAGCATACTTACGGTAAGCAATTGAACAGCAAATTGGGGGTTATACCGCTCTGTTCCCGGTTCAAGAAGAGCATTGATGATCGGATTAAGCGGATCATCGACTACCAGGTGTGAATGGATCGCCTTGGCCAGCTCTTCATTCATATTCAAGGATGGGGAGGTCTTTTGGGATGGTTTCATGTTCGCTGATGACATAGGTGTACTGATTCTTTCTTGTGTTGTAGAAAATATGGATAACCCCGGCGCCAAACCGGTTGATTTCGTCCTTTTTGATCACAGGAAGTGATCTGAAAGCCTTTCCGATCGCCATAGCCTTGGCTTTGTCCTTTAAATGCGGGTTTTTGTTCCGGACAGGCAGCTCCATGCCTTCGTCTTCGAAAATCCGGGCATAAGTTTCTGAGATACCTTCTTTATCGAGCATTTTCAGCTTCTTTAAGACCTCAAAAGCCTCTTCCGCGAAGAGAATGTTCGGGTCAGACACTCGCATTTGTCTTTCCGCTAGTCCGGCAGTCAAAAGGGGCATGCCCAGCATGGTAAGGAGCCCGTTACAGACCTCGGTCCAGTCTACAAAGCGCAAATCGCATGAAATCGCCTCTTTGGGAGTCAATTTGCGCCTGGGACATCCTTTTCTGGCATATTCGGCCAGAATTCCCGAAATTGCGCTCCGGTAGAGTGGGCCATTGGTTTTTATCATCGTAATCAGGCTTTCGCCGTTCTCCTCGGTAAAAGGGACCCCGGTATGAAGGATTTTGGCGATATTCATGCGGTAAGACATGTCCCGGGTCATTTTGAAGCCCTCATTGCCGGTAAAGAAAAGCGTCATACGCCCCAGAGTCGCCGAAATGTGTTTTCCATAGGCCAGCCGGAGGTCTATCTGGCTTCCGCCGGTGGCGGCGCTCTCAAACTTGGCGATATCGAATTCCCCCCGGATATTGTCGATGGCGAAGATGAAGCGGCCTTCGGCCAGCGCCCGGTCGAACCGCTCGGTAATTCCGCCGATAGATTTCTCGGCAAAGTCCTGCAGGGTGACATCCATCCCGTAGATCGCCCCGATACACTTGACCAGGAAGGTTTTCCCCGCCCCGGACCGGTCCCCGATGACCAGGTGATAGGCGCTTTTGTCTTCGTACCAGTTCCCGAGGCAGAGGTTAATCGAGATGACCATGCACAGCGCCCGGGAGCGATCTTCGGGGGTATCGAACTTCCAGTAATCCAGGAGGTGCCGGGACAGGAACTCGACACTCTTTTCCACCGGCCAGGGGGTAATCGGCTCTTGGGACAGACACAGGCATTCCAGTCCGGGATTGTACCCGTAGCTGGTCGCGCCGGCCACTTTGGCATCCCGGTTCCAGTACAGAAGCGGGACCGGGGTAACGAACTTGAGGTGGTTTAGGGTATCGACCAGTTCGGGCTGGTCGATCAGGGAATTGGCATCCCCGCCGGCCAGCTTGTAAGCCCGGATCTTGCCCTTGGCCAGTTCCTGGGTAATGGAAATATCCATCTCGTTAAGGGCCATCTGCATCCGGTTGGCATTGATTTCCACGATCTCGGAAAGGCCCATGCGCCATTTGATCAGGGTCTTGTTCAGGCTGTAGAACTGGCCGCACTCCCGCATCTTCTGGTAGGCAGTCGAGTAGGTTTCATGGATCCGGTCATTGCCGGTCCGGTAAAAAATGGTTTCAACCTCGGCAAAAGCCTGAATGATCCGCTGGGTCTGGATCCGGTTAACGCTGTAACCGGTTTCCTCATCCGGGGTTTTGCAGTGGGAATGTGGGCAATAATACTTAGGCGCCCGGCCACTATTGTCGGTGCCGGTGAAGATGACGGTTTGCCACTCGCCTGAATCCCGGGAGTGCTCACCCTCATTGACACACGCAACGGCGATCTTGCCATCGGCCTCGTTTACATCCTGAATTTCGAAACCCAGCGATTCAACGATCTGGCAGCGGGTTTCGAACTTCCCCTTCCAGGAGAGCGGGTTATTCATCCACCTGCCCTCATCCCGGCCTGTCCGATTGGTGACTAATTCCGGCCACCCGCTCCAGCCCAGCGCCGTGGTAGCGGCAATGAGGGCTTTGAAATCGTTAAACTCGAACTCAAGGATGGGTTTATCGTTGGCGCAAAAGTACTCCCCGCCTTTATCGTGGACTCCGTAGATAATGTTCTGGATACAGTCCTGGGTCCGGAATTCGAGGCAGGCATCAGCTTCCTTGCCGGATATCCCCGGAACCTTGATTTCATGCTTTCCCAGAGTCCACCTAGCCCAGTCCCCCTTCTGTCGGAACCAGATATTGGCCCCACTTTTCAGATTGGGGCTTTTGGTCCACAATGTGTCCGCTAATTCGGGCTTGTACTTGAGCAGAGTGTCAATTACGACCCGGTTAGCGGTATCGATATCGAAACTGGACAGTTTGCCGCTTTTTGGTCCTAGGCGGATACCGACATTCCAGTTCCCGCTAGTGAGAGCTTCCTTGTACCCGGGCTGAGTTTCCAGTTCTGCCCAGCTACGTTTGGTCCATTCCTTGGCAAACTTTCCGCCGCCTTTGGTCCCCGCAGCGAAAACCAGCGGGACAAAATCGATTCCCAGTCTGGAACCGAACCGGGCAAGTAAATCTTTGAGTTCCAGCCTGATGCAATCATAAGGGTAACTTCCGATGTTGCTTTCCGGGGGGTTTGCGGTATTATCGGCTTGTTCAGCCATATCTTCCTTTCATTTTTGGCAAGGTGTTAGGGGGTTGGGCGCTCGCACAAATACTACATTGTTTCTAGGCGAATGCCGCCGGGGATAGGACTCCCGGCGGTTTTCGTTTTTATAAAAGCACCGGTTCCTCTTCTGCTTCATCTTTTTTAGGGTACTCGCCTTTTACCCGGCGCAGTTCGAAGAAGCCCCAGAAGTAGGGATTATTCTGCAGCCAGAACCGGGCATAGTAGGCAGTGTAATGATCGTTCATTTTAAACTCTTCATTGTTCATTCCCAGCACACTATCCCAGCGAATAGAAGCAAAGAAGGCTTCGACCCCATAGTGAGTTCTGCCCTGGCTCAGTAAAGTCTGAGCCTGGGCATTGATTTTGTCGTAGATTGCCGGATTAAGCGCGTGCACTTCCCAGAATTTGGCTTCGTGCTTGTTACGTGGTTTTTTAGGATCTAGCGGATAAGGCCAGAAGGGGTATTTAACTTCTTGGGACGGCATATTCCTCCTCATTCAGATCGCTGTCATTGATCGTGTCTATCGCGTTAAGCTTTTCTCTGACCCTCTCAGCTACCCGGGCCTCAACTCCACCCTCACAGAAGACCAGTTTCTGGATTGATTTAGACAAAGCCCCGGCCCTGTGTACCCTTCCCAATGCCTGACGCAGAGAAACTGCCCGCCAGGTCGGACAGAGGAGCGCGAGTCGTGGTTGACCTCCAATTATGTCGTGGAGATCAATTGAAGCGCCGCCGCTATCGATGGTCGATGCGAGAATCGGAGTTTTCCCTGCCTGAAAACTCGCAATTGCTTGAAGTCGTTCTGCGGTTTTCTGGCCCCCATAGAGCAATTGTTCGCTACCTAAATCCAAAATACTCTCTAGTGCCTGGAGCGTTGGGAGGAAGTTCACAAAAACCACTACCCGATGACCCTCAGCAACTCCTTCCTTGATCATTTCCAGGATGGCCGGCACCTTGGACAGCTCCGCACGCATCCTGGAATAGAGAATGGAGGACAAAAGGTCCTGAGTCAGGTCCCAGGGTTTCTCACTTTCGGCCATCCTGGCTTCGTGTTCAGTCTCCCGGAGGTCAATTTGCTTGTACCACTGGTCTAATTTGGGGTCTTTCTCCCCCTGGACCAGTTCCACGATGAACTGACACTCTGGAAAGTCCGGAATTTCCTCTTTGCGCATACGCGACCCGCGCCGGGGGAAGATATTAACGTGAATGTTCTGGAGTACTTTCTTGGAACCGTTAAAATGATAGCCGCCGTACCCGTAATTCTTGACTACCCCGTTCTTGAGCATCCACCGGTAGTAGTCATTTAAGTTATGAAACCCCAGGAGATAGCCCAGGGCATACATTTTCAAGGGCGACTCAATAGCCGTCGCGGAGAGGCCCAGAATCATATGGCCAGCCTCAAAGGTGTTTATGACCAGGCGGCTGTTCAGGGTCTTGTAACCCGCTCCTTCATGGATCTCGTCAAACACGTAAAGCGCGCCCTGCCGGTTGGGAAGCCCTCGACGGCGCGCCAGTTCCCAGTTTCCCACTACCCCAGATAGGCACCACTGGTTCATCCAGTACTGCCAGGTAGGGATCATGACCTTCTTGCAAACTACGATCAGGTCTTTTTCCAGCCGTTGGCCAACGGCACAGGCACAAATCGTCTTTCCTGTGCCTAGGTCACTGGCATCCAGCGCTACATTGTAGCAGTAGAGGGCGCGCTCCAGCGCATCGACATGCGGTTCTTGATAACTGAAGAGCTTCATGCATAATAGCCCGGTTGAATTGTTGAATTGTTCATAATCACTGTTGCATTGCGATTGCGAGTTTGAACCCCGGCCCGGGTGGGTCGGGGTTCAGTCCTTAACTAGCTTTGCTTGGACGTCTTTTTCCGTACCAATAGGCTAATCTCCTCCTGTTATTTCGCCTTTTTTTTCTTGCCTAGGCGTTTGGGCAGCCCCTTCCGTTTGGTTGAGGCGAAATCTTTAAGCTGGCGCTCGCTCATCCCGGTCTTGGTCGCCTCCCCAGCCCTTTTTCGGGCCAGTTCGGCGCCCATGAACTCCTGTTGAACCTTGGATTTAGCCGGCATGCGCGTGCTGCTCCTGATGCTGGCCAGCCTTCTGCTTGGCAGCGGCTGCCACCGGGTGTTTTTCCTCCGCTTCGTCTTTCTTTTTAGCCGGCGGTGGAGCACCGCGACTCAAATCGATTTGGGAGTTGCGCATGGCGTCATTGACCATGTTGATCACGATCAGTGGTTCATGCCCCTCCAGCTCTACGGTTTGCTCTTTGCCATCCTTGTCCTGGTAGGTCAAGGTAGCCTTGTAATCCAGGTTATCCTCTTCATCCCTGGTTGGAGTTTCGAATGTTACAGTTAATGGTCCTGCCATATTATTTATGTGCCCTTGCTTTGGCGCGCCGGGCCGCGCGTTTTTGGTTCCTTTTTTGGTTGCGGGGGCTAGCGGGTATTGAGCCTTTCCCCTGAAAAACTTTCGCTTGCTGGCCGGCGCCTTGATAAGATGGCGCCGCTCCGCCGACCGGAACGTTTCCGGTTGCTGGACCTCCGTTCATTAGTTATTCCTCGCTGGTCGTTTGATACGCCACCACCCTGGTAGGAGGCAGCCTGGTTTAGAAATTTCTTTTTCATCGCACCCTCCTGGCGCGCATGAACCCGGTTGTCTGACAGTTGCCTGAAGAGAAAGTCGCCTGGGCCACCAGGTAAACATTAGTCGTAGCCGAGACATTAACCCGATAGGTTCCGGTCGGCATAGTCTGGACAGCGGCGGTAAAAGTGAGGCGAAGGGCATTAAGTGCTCCATTAGGTGTAACCGGATTAGGCAGGGTTGCGCTGGTTGTGGCAATACCGGCGCTTAGCGCTGTGGGAGCAGCACTTGGGTTAAAATTTATCACCCCATCCACATCCCAATCCCCCGCTGTCAGGGACAGAGTGGCAATATTAGCCGTGACAGCGGTAGTGAGTGCAACATTGGAACTTTGCACTATCGAGAGCAATTCTCCGACCACACCCGCCGCCGCGTTATCAGCTGTGGTAGTTCCCTTTAGTCCAGCCGTACTGGGAGAAAACAGGATGTTGTTATTAACCTGAAGAGCGTTATTGGCGCCCTTACTGAGCTGTACGCTGCCCCCCGGATCCTCGAAGAGCAGACTCATGCTATAGAGGTCAAACCTGGAACCATTAGTGACTCCAATTCCCAGTGTATCTCCCCACAACAAAGGATTTCCCCCGCTGACTTGAAAATCGATGGTAGGCCAGCCACTCCGGGCGGCATCAATGCTGATTGTCCGTGGAGTCGGATCGGTCTGAACAGTGAAAGGCGTACCGCTGGCCGGGATGATTGTGAGTGGCCCGGTCAGGGTTTCATTTCCGGTAATGTTGACGTAGCGCCCATCCAGAGTGGCTTGGGAAACAAAAAGCAGGTTATCGGTTCCCAGGGTAGCTAAGTTTCCGGCATTGGCACTGACTGCCGTTGGTCCTGCGGGACCGACTGCACCAGCCGGACCTTGCGGTCCTGGCACAGTTGAAGCAGGCCCAGCCGGTCCTTGCGGTCCAGCTGGACCAGTTGAACCCGGTGGACCCGGTACAGTTGAATCTGCACCGGTTGGCCCTTGTGGTCCGGCTGGTCCGATTGGACCTGCTGGACCGGGCACAGTTGAATCTGCTCCGGCTGCTCCGGCTGGACCTTGTGGTCCAATCGGACCCGGCACAGTTGAATCTGCCCCGGTCGGTCCCGGCGGTCCTTGTGCGCCTTGTGGTCCAGTTTGACCTGCCACACCCGACACACCGCTGGGACCGCGCGGACCGGGAGAACCGCTTGGTCCAGCGGGTCCGGCTGGTCCGGCTACACCTTGCGCGCCTTGGGTTGGCCTGGGTGCAATGACCCATTTACCGTATTGACGGACAAAGGATCCGCTGGAACCAGCCGGGACATCAGTAATTGAACCGTTACTCATGTTTCTTCGCCACAACCGCAGGAATGGCCCCACCAACCATGCATCCACTCGCTGGTGTTACACTTGCCTGAAGCGTCACTGGTCAGCTGGGTCAGATTTACGTTAAGCGGTGGCCCGGCCGCATCGCGCGCGCCGGTTCTGACCGGCACGATTGCCTCAGGTCGTTTCAGGTTGGTTTTGCCACGTACATAAGCCTCACGCGGGAAATCATCACACCGGCCTTGTAAACCGGGACCTCCAGAGGGAAGCGCATCGGGCGATCTGCCGCCGGTAAGCGACATTGATTGGGCTCTTAAGCGATCCAGTGCGTTCATGGGAGTGGGATATTCTGGTGGAAGATTAGCCGGCGGATTAGTTCCCCGGTGACTACGGTTTCCAGTCATTTTTGGTACCTTTCTGTAACCTTGGCTTCGGCAGATACCGGGCAGCTAGGCAGCCAAGAAGGACTAACGCCCATTAAATTTTTGATTGCGAGGGCATCGATATCAGGGTGCTCAGCAGGTACTTCACAAACCAGCTCGTCATGGACGCGCATAATGATCTGGTAACCAGCCAGGGCGACTCGTAAACAGGCATCCTTGAAAATATCCCGGGCAATAGCCTGAACGATGTTCTCACAGATCCGGCCACCATAGATTTTAGTGCGCATCCGTTTATCTCCTCGGCAGATTTCAGCCGTGATATCATTTTCCTTGGAAGATTTTACGCGCTCATAGTGCAGGATCCGGCCAGAGGGCAGCTGGACGCCGTATTCGTGACCTACGCTCTCTCGTACCGCTTCATCCAAGTGTTTCCAGAACTTTGTAATCCGGTAGTTGTCAGTCCGGAATTGCTTTACAATCAGCCAGGAATTGGTCCATTCTCGTTCCAGTTCCGGAGTACGTTCCTTCCATTTGGCCAAAATCGCCTTATCCTTCTCGTAGGAATGCAAGTATTCAGCGAATGCGGCGATATCTGCTTTGCTTACGGGCGCAGCAAATACTTTGGCTGCATCCTTCCCCAAATACATGGGCAGGTAAGCCATAATGTTAAATTTTCGCCAGCCAGCGCCATAACCGAGCGCCAGGACACGAGCCTTGGCGAGACGGTACATTGGATCCTTTTTGTCCAGAACCGCGCCGCTAAAGCCCATTGTGGCCCGGCAATGGGCCTCGTAGGGACTCATCCCACCCTGGATTAGCCCTAACTGGTCCTTATCCTTGACCAATGTGAGCAAAATACGCGCTTCGATTTGCTCCAGGTCGGCGATAACGAGCCGGGTTCTTGGTGGAGCAATGATTGCAGCGCGCAAATCTGCTCCGTACAGTTCACCATGGGGCAGGTTTTGCATGTTAACTCCGCCGGCACCGGAATCCCGGCCGGTGTGACTACCCCAGTATTTAAGTTCATACGGCATTCGGCCATCCCAACGTTGCCGGGCCAGCATCTTATCGATCTTTTTGTCTAAGATGTTGCACCGCCGGTAATTACGCATATGCTCCACCCAGGGATACTTGCCACGGTACATTTCCATCCAGGCATCGCATTCCTCATCAGTTATGGCCAGTGACTGGGGTGGGACGATACCCTCGGCCTCACAAGCCTTGCGAAAGGCAGCCATGGAAAGCGGTGGGCGCCAAGGGATACCGTCCAGGGCAATTTCTTTCTGGCTATAAAGCGATTCCCGGCATTCTTCCAGGTGACTGGCATCCAGGAAAACTCCCCGGGAGCACATGCTTAAAGTTAAAAGACTGAAATATCGTTCCGTTTCAGGCCATTTAAACCAGTTCTGGTTCCAGATTTGCCAACAAAGCTGGGCATCGCGCTGGGCGTACTGGATAACCGCTAGCTGGAGATCGTTGGGCAGTGTTGCCCAGCGTTTGCCCCGCATTTTTTTGCGAATGTCTTTAGAATGATCTGCTCCTAAAAGGTGTTTGGAGGCACCTTCTAATCCGCGAGGTGCCCCAAGATAGGCGGACAGGTTGGCGGTACAGTTCCATTCTTTGGGAAGGATGGATTTAGGTACGATTCCTCTATCCTTGAGAGCGGCGAACACTCCAGCATCGAAATTGGCATTGTGACTGACAAGGGTTCGTTCGTGAAGAATACGATAGTCGAAATCCCTGGGATCAGTGGCGATAGAAAGTCCGTTTCCGTCATAAGCGGTTATAAGGTAAATTTCGACATGGGCAAGGTACTCTTGTACCCCCATTTTCTTTACCGTGAACTGGGTGTCGTAGTACGTCTCAAAATCAATCGCGATGTGGGGGACCGGGTTCACCGGAATGGGTGCTTAAGTGTTGCTCAATTTTTTCCAGGCGTTGATGAAGAACAGCAACCTGTGCCATAAGCATGTTGTGGTTCATGATGAGAACTGTCATGAGCGCACCACTGGCCACCTGGGATGGATTGTAGACATCATCTAAAGCTTTCGCCTGATCGCGAAAGAAGCCAATGTTACTGGCTATGGCGCCTTTCCAGTTTACCTGGGGTTGATCACCGTTTTCTTCACTCATTTTATCCTCCTGGATGGGGATCTTCGACAGGTTCACCTTGGTACTGATGATCTAGTGGCTCTTGTGGTCCGCCATTGAGTTCGGTATCGGGCGGCAATTTACTTAAAGGTAGAAATTCATAGGCCATCGGACTAATAACAAACTCTAAGGTTTGTTTGGCGCTTAAGAGTAGGTCAGTCAGCTCCAAATCCGGCATTTCCAGGTGGCCGCGAAGCGCTTTTAAGAAAGCTTCCCGGTCCTGTTCCGGAGTCATCTGGGTAACACTAAAACACTGGGTGCGATCTCCTACCGGGACATCAAAAATCAGGGTTACTAGCCCTGAAACATTATAAAGCCCGGTCGGGTTAACAATGAAGAATCGATAACTATGGCGCCATTGATTTTGACCCTGGATAGATTCCTGGGTGTAATTGATGACGCGCGGCCCACAAAGTAGGCCGCGAATCATCTGAAGAGCTACTTCACGATTTAGTTTAAGCGGCTCGTTACGAGCCGAACCAGGCCGGCGAATTGTAGTTGTTGGCATCGTCATAGTTTACACCTGGCGTGATTCTAGATTCAAGCTGGGTTAGCTTGGTCTGTTCCAATGCCAATTGGTTTTGCAGTTCGGTTATTACAGCATGGGTTTCGTGCAAAACCCGGTCGATGGCATATTCGTCATAGTTCATGGGCGCTCTTTCTATTGTTCAATGCTTCTAGGGAAGCAGTTCTTTAGTAGCATTAACCAGTTCCGGCGCATTAAATCCGCCGGCCGACAACTTCAGGGCGTACCAAGTGCCCTTTGTCCCGCTGCGCCGGATCACACTCATGTTCCAGCGCACGCTGCGCAGTCCTCGTTCCCGTACCTTGGGTGAATCCCAAGCGGTAAATACCGGTTTAGCTGCCTCATGCCAGCTGGTACCAGCGGCAAAAAAGCCAGCGGCCAGATACCGGTTTCCACCAAACTCGTAAGGGAAGATTTGTTCAGCCATTTCGGGTTTCATCTCAGGTGGAACCGGTACCAGAAGCAGCTCGGCTGCCACCGGTTGAACAAATCTCTCTCCTGCTCCGTACTCAGTGCTGAATCCGGCTGCTACGGCTTCCTTAGCCGTAGAAAACCGGCGAGGCAGGGAAGTGTTAGAGGGGTCATAATCCCGCTTCTCCTGGTACATCTTTTGGATTTTGGCTACGATTACTCCAGAGAGGATCTGACCATGGGTTTCATTGGGTGGAAACCCGGGTAGAATTACTGTCTCGCGGTTTAGGACCAGGGAACCAAATCCTTTGTCCTCTCCAATGTTACCAGCCTTCTGGCCTAAGTTCAGCGTGGGAAATTTTTTATCCCGGGTAGTGATTTCTCCCGAAATATCTCCGTCCCAGAAGTTGCCGGGAACCAGATCTTCAGTTCCAGTTGGTTCGGATTGTGCCGTGATTTTGCCTTCATTCTCGAAGTTCAGGTCATCTAATGATGTTGTTGCCATAATTATAACGCTTTGGTTCGCATTTGATATGTAGGTTGCCCTATCTCCAGAACATTTTCGTCCTGCAGATCCATGTTAAACTGCTCCTTGGTCCGATTCTTCTGCCCACGCGGTGCGGTATTAGCCACTTCCGAGTCAAGCTTGGTAATCGATACCTCACAGCAGCTTAAAAATTTGTCCAAATCCCATCCCTTTTCCTGTAGGATTTCCCAGAGGCGAAGGGGACGTGTAATACGTCGCTCGCCGCGAATTTCGACCAGTTTGAAGTGCTCGAATTCATAGCCTTCCCGGGCTAGCTGGGTAACGTGAAAGCGAAGAGACTCGTACCATTTTTCGATCACTCTTCCCAGTAAAAAGGTGCGATCCAGGGTCTGAATATCAGTGATTTCAGAAGGATGGATTGGATCCGGGATAACGAAATCCTCATTGTATCGGGGAACAATGTTGCTGACAAAGGAGCGCAAGGCTTCACAGGCTACTTTGTTGCCGCAAAACCGGCATTGAAACCAGCCTGGGTTATACCATTTTCCAGCTTCCAGCTTGGCTCGCTCAATGATTTTGAACACCTCAGTTTTTTGACGTTCATAATCCTCCTGGCGACTGAACAGGGCGTGGTGCGCCTCATTCCGGCGCGGGATGATAATATGGGAATCGATTGTATCGACAAAATCGAAGGTGTCCCAGAGGCCGACATTATAACCCCAGATCTGCAGATTGGTTTCCGGTGGATCTACTGAATACCGACCGGTTTTCAGATCAAAGAGGCTAGCGTGCCGGGCTGAGGGAAAAAGGAATGTGCGGTCCAGCCAGCCCCATTGGTCAAGTACTTTGACGCGCAGCTCTTTGTGCTCGATCCAGCTGGTCAAGCCGGATCCGTTTGATTGACTCGACATAAGCTAGTGCCTTTTGAACTAGGACTTTTTCTTCGTCAGTTTCACAAAAATTAAGATCACCGGTTTCAAACGCCTTGTGCATGGCGGTACCACGCGCAGCGGTTTCTTCACCGGCCTTCTCGCTATCACCTGGTTTCCAGCTTGGGCAAAGGGCGTAGTACTTCAGGCTGGAAGGTGAATAGAGCGCGTGCTCCAGTTCAGGTGCATCCTGAGGATCCATCTAGAACTCCTTGATGCTTTTTCCGGTAGATGGATGCCGCTTAATAGCAGCAACAATTGCCGCGTAAAGAAAACGCTCAATAGCGTCAGTGAAAGATGGGGAGACGCGGGTGAATTTCGGCTGACCGTTAAAGGTAAAACGGTCGGCCATGAGTTCTAGGGCAAGTGCTTTAATCTGGTTATGTTTAACCAGGCTGATTTTGGGTGTGGTTGTTGTTTGCATTTCTTGTCTGATTTCTTGCTCATGCGGGATTGAAATTGGTTCTTCAGCCACTCCTGGTATTGGCGCTTGGTCATCCAGAGAATGCGCTGGTGAAGCCGGATTTGGAATAAAAACGGTCAGATCAGGCGCCGGTTCATTGCTTCCAGCATCAGGAGCGCATCCGCTGTCGCTAATGAGACTGTAATCGAAGGGTAAAGATCCGACGCAATCGACTTCAGATGATTTTTCCACCCTTGCCGGTAAGTCTCCCGAGTCCCCACCGACAAGGCGCGCTGCCACTTCTGTGGGGTCACGAACCGTACCCGTTTGCCAAGTGTTAGGAGAATCCAATAAGGACCTCCCGCCATGTATCCGAACTGGAACATCATCCATCCTTTTGCTTTCTCTTCATCGCCGATGTAGCCACCGACTTTTTCTATTACAGTGTCAGTTGGATCAATCTCAGTGATTAGTTTAACTGCATCACGCGGCAATTTTGGCCAGCGTGCGGCCCTTGGCTCGCCGTCCATTGAGCGCCAGGCGATTCCGCCGTTCTTTCCGGGGTCTACCGCCATCTGGGTATTCATCAGGGTTGGCCTCCATATAGGTGAGCCAACGGGCAAGCTCACTCTCCAGGATCGTAATACGACCGCCCCGTCGAGTGCTTTTGAGCCGCGCTGGCCCATTTAGGGTACGATACAGATCGATTGACCGCTCGGTCCTACCTAGCCGCTCAGCTACCTCTTCCCGGGTTAGTTCCCGGTCGAGGCTGGTAATTTCGATCTGGTTTCCGGCTGATCTGATGGAATAATCTCCGTGGGGAAGAGTCAGGCGTACCATAAAGTTCGTGTCTGATAGAAAGTTAATATAGCACGGCCCAGGGCCGTTGTCAAGTGAAAAAGTGAAATAATTACCTTACAACCAAGGACTTACCTGTATATGCCTGAACCTGTGCAGCTTACCGAGGATGGACGGATTATCAAGTACAATAGAAAGTTTAAGCCTGGGTTCGGGCACCTGGAGATTGAGCTGTGTGCTTTCCGGGACGGGTTCAGTGAGGAGTCAGGGGGCCTGGGTAAGTACAAGCATTTCATTAATGTAGTCCGCCATTTCTGGGGTAAGGAGTCCAAGCGTCCATTCCAGTGGCACCCTTGGGCCATCCGGATGGCTGAGGTCGCCTGTGAGCACAAGTACATCAGCCTGGCTGGTTGCGGGTCTAGTGGAAAGACGGATTTCTGTGCGGTCTGGGGGATAATCAACTTCATTTGTGCGCCTCAGGATACCCTAGTGCTGGTTACTTCCACTTCCCTCAAGGACAGCCGGCGCCGGATCTGGGGTGCGGTTTGCGATTATTGGCGCTCCGTACCCGGACTTCCAGGTAAACTTGTTGATTCCGCTGGGATTATCCGGTTTGAATACAACGGTAAAGTCTACTCTTCGGATCGATGCGGGATTTCCCTGCTGGCAGGCGAGAAAAAGAAAGAGCGTGAGGCTATCGCCAAACTTATCGGAATGAAGAATAAGCGGGTTTTTCTGCTGGCTGACGAGCTTCCAGAATTGTCCGAAGCCCTTGTTACTGCCGCTGAATCCAACCTCGCGCTCAATCCGTTCTTCCAGCTTATCGCTAGCGGGAATCCAAACTCGCTCTATGACCCGCATGGGCTTCTTTCCGAACCAGAGGAAGGATGGGGATCCATCACCGTCGAGGACGAGGAGTGGCGAACGAAACGGGGCTACTGTCTTCATTTTGATGCTTTAAAATCGCCTAACTGGTTAGCGCAAGAGGATATCTGGCCCATTGTTGGAGTGAAGCAGATTCGTGAAGCGCAAACTAACATGGATCAGAATTCACTCCAATTCTGGCGCATGTTCAGGGGCTTCTGGAGTCCAGTTGGAGAAGAGAGCGCAATTTTTGCCGAGAGTGATCTGATCAAGTTTAAGGCTGCTGAACCTCCCATCTGGAGCACGGAGAATCCAACTATTCTTTCTGGGCTTGATCCAGGATTTACTAATGGTGGAGATCGGAGTGCCATGTGGATTGCTTACTATGGCCGGGATCGGGATGGGCGGATGGTGATTTATTTCAGTGAGCTAATCATTCTGGAAGAAGATGTTACCAATAAAGAAGAGCCGCGTAATTTCCAGATTGCGCGCAAGTTTAAGGAGAACAGTGAACGCAAAGGGGTCTTACCGATTCATGCAGCGGTTGATACAACGGCCGGAGGGCACGTCTTTGTCGATATCGTGCGCAAGCTGTGGCACCCGGATGTCCTGGCTGTGTCTTTCAGCGGCAAACCCAGTGAGCAGCCGATATCGATGTTTGGTTCCGAGACGGGGCAGGACCGGTATGAAAACCGAGTCAGTGAACTTTGGGGAGTTGCTCACGAATTCCTTCGTAATTACCAGCTTAAAGGCGTTATCCCGGAGTTCGCCCGAGAACTGTGCGCTCGCCGATACACTACACACAAGCATTCCACCGGGCTTCGAATTCAAGTTGAGCCTAAAGAAGACATGAAGCAACGGGCGCAGAAAAGTCCGGATATTGCCGATTCAGCTATGATTGTGGTGGACCTGTGTCGAACCAGGCTGGGTGCGATTCCAGGTGGAGAGAAAGGGCTTCGTAAAATTGAGTCCAGATCTGATGGCACTGCACCCCCACAAATGATAATTAATCAAAAAATTCAACGTTTTGCCCGGATTACAGCGCCACGACTCAGATATGGTAATGACCTTGCTTCCGGTCGATTTCGCTGATAATAAGGAGCTTACCGATGCTAATCGTCCTGCCTTTCTGTCGGCTTGATCTTAAACTGGCGCTTTCCTTAGCCAAGTACCTCCAGCATCTCGGTCCCTATAAACAGCACGAGCTTATGCTGGTTTGTCGCCCGGAGATTAAGGAAAACATCGAAGAACTGGAAAAACTGATTGGTGATCAGTTCAGCAAGGTTTCTACCTTAACTCCTAATTGTTCTGACGGCTGGCCCCAGGGATCTAACCGAATGTTCCAGATCATTGCCGACCATATATGGCGTAATGTGGATTGTACCTGCTGGTACATGTTCGAGCCGGACAACACGCCAATCAAGCCCGGCTGGCTGAATACCTTGCAAGAGGAATACACCAGAGCGGCGCGGCCATTCATGGGCGTAGTACACGCTACTTATTGGAAAAGGAAAGACGGTACTTTCTTTCAAGATGGAACTCACATGAATGGGTCTGGCATCTATCCTAAGAACGCGCCGCTTTACAGTAAGCTTTTTTCGACAATCAAAGATACCCATTTGCCTTGGGATGTTTATTGGCAGTGGGATATTGTTAAGTACGCTTCTAATACCAACTTAATACAGTTGGACTGGCGTTCGTATAACTACAGGCGAGATAAGAAGTCAGGTGAAATTGTAGGTGACAGGGCGCCTGGGATATTACCAACCCATATTGCGCAGCCCAGGTTACGACCTGATGCAGTACTGCATCACGGCTGTAAAGACGGAACGATTATGCAGATCATGCGCGGCTTTTTCTCGGCTAGGAAAGAAGATGCAGTTGAAGAGGAGCCGGTAACTACATGAATCAGCTTACTGAAGACCAGTTAGCTAATATTGATTACCAAGGGAAAATTCCCAAGGGTTCACGTTTAACTGATGTTTTTGCTGCCTGGGCGCTCTGGACTGCCGCCTGGCAAGCTGACCGGGAGAATGCCTATAATCGAGCCAGGGTTCAGGAAATGTTGGATGGTTTTCCCCCCTACGATCAATCTGAACTGGATAATCTGGGTCAGGCGCAGCGCACCAACCTGAATCTTTTGGAAGGCGCTGCCATTATTGAGGCCGCACTCCAGCCCTATAATGATTTGACCTCCAGTGTTGATTATATCGCGCATGTCGAGACTGCAGAAGGGGATGCTCAGACCAGGAGTGAATGGAACCAGATAATCAGTGAGGAGTTCGACCGACTCCTGCGCGGCTGGCACCGCTTTGAATTCAATAACCAGGCACTCGCGCGTGAGTTTGTTGTGCACGGCCTGGGCGTCGTCTATTTCGAGGACGATCATGACTGGCGCTGGAAAACCTGTGGCCTCGCTGATTTCATTCTGCCGCGTAATACGCCAGCGAATGAGGAAGATATTGATTACGCTATCGCCCGGCGCCGGTACACGACCACGCAGCTCTATCAGTTCATCAAGGATCCGGATTTTGCCAAGGAGAATGGTTGGAATATTGAGGAAACCAAAAAGGCGATCTACTGGGCTACTTCTTCGCGTAATTCTGCACCTACCAGTTGGGAATGGGAGGAACTGGAACGTGAGCTTAAACAGAATGACGTCTACTTCGGCCGGGTCCGGGCAAAAGAGATCTGGGTGCTGCATTTCTGGGTTAAAGAATTTGATGGCACTATCAGCCATTTTCTCACCCTGGAGAACGGTTTAAACCAAGACTTTCTATATAGAAACATCGGCAGATTCAAGTCAGTTCGAAATTGTCTCCATGTATTTACTTATGGGATTGGCAACGGTTATTACCATTCGATACGCGGACTTGGTTACAAGATCTTCCCCCAGATACAAGTCTCTAATCAGCTTCGGTGTGCTGTCATCGACGCTACCTTCTTTAGTGCCGGGGCTGTTATTCAACCGGAGGACTCGGTGGCGCTCGACGAACTCTCATTTAGCTACATGGGTCCTTTCACGCTGGTGCCGCCAAACATTAAATTTGTCGATTATAAGCGTGAAAATATCTCCCAGAATATCCTGCCAATCGTCCAGGACTTGTCTTCCCAGATCCAGAATAACACGGGCACCTATCAGCCCAGGGTTCCGGGCCAGCAGGTGCAACAGCCGGGTAGGGAGCGTAAAACCAAGTTTGAGGTACAGGCGGAATTGCAAAAGGAGTCAACGCTTTCGACAAGCGCGATGAACCTTTTCTATATTCCTTGGGATAGGGTACTGACAGAATGTTTTCGGCGAGCAGTTAGTCCATCTCTGACTCAATTGGATCCTGGTGGTCGGGAAGCGTTTGAGTTTAGACAACGTTGCTTGAAACGTCAGGTACCTAGTAAAGCCTTAGAGCATATCAAGCGGGTACGTGCCGTTCGGGCTGTAGGTTATGGAAGTGCTTCAGCACGCCTTTTGGCTTTAGACCAGGTAGCACAATTGGCACCTCAGTTTGATGAGATTGGCCGGCGTAACGCGATTCGGGATCGGGTAGCTGCTTATGTCGGGTATGCCCAGGCAGATCGGTACGTACCTTCAATTTCCCAGGGTGGGCGTCAGCCACGCGATAAGAAAGACGCAGAACTGGAGAATGCAGTAATAATGCTGGGGCAGCCGGTACCGGTTGATCCGGACGATATACCAAAGACCCATATCATGGTTCATTTGATGGCAATCCATGCTGTGATTGCTGGAATTAAGCAGGGTCAAATTCCAGCTATGCGGGGAAGTCCCATTTTGCATGGGCTGCTTAATCATATTGTTGGGCATGTGCAGCAACTATCCGCCGATCCTACTCGTTTTCAGGAAGTGCGGATGATAAATAAGGGACTAAACCTGGTTGAAGGATTTCTGACCCAGCTTGATCACAATATTGCTGAAGCACAGCAAGCAATTGCCAAGGAAGGTGAACAAGCGGCCCAAGCTCAGGCGCTGCTCGCGCAGCGCGCGCAACAAGGTCAATTGCCTGGTGGACAGGTAGCTGGTGGTGGACCGGTAACCGGTGCCGGCGGCGGCCGGAACGGCAGTGTTGCCAGAGTAGCTGGTGGCGCACCGGTACTTATGGGGCAACCAGGTGTTGCCCAGGCAGCACAAACAACCGCTACACAGTACGCACAACATCAAGCAGCAGCACAAGGACAACCTCCATTGGATCCAAAACTGATTTCGGATTTACAGGCGCATCAGATCAAGATGCAAATCATGAAAGATGAAGCTGATCTTAAAAACCAGATTAATGCCGATCAAGGACGCCAGAAGATTGCTTTTGAGGATGCGCGCATGGCTCGCCGAATCGCGCGTGAAGCGCAACTTATGGGAATGCAAGCATCCCGGGGAAATATGGGAGCAGCAGGAACCGAAGGGGTAGCTGAAGGCGGCGAGGTGTGACTTATCGTGAATGGTACGCACGAAATCTGGATGGCCCCTGGCGCCAAATGGTTGCTCAGGAGATTTTTCAGCAAGCTTGTTCGGTAGTTATGGAGGAAGCTTCCAGTGTTCGCACTCCGCCAACATCCAGTGAGGTTAATGCCCTACAGAATCAGTTCAGGGAAGGAGTTTTTAGTGCCATTCGCAGTTTTCGTGGGCTTGCTCAACCTGTACCTGAGCCTCCAAAAGCCCTTAAAAAACCGTGGGAACGGGATGAAGAAGAGATAAAACTGCCACCTGGACCACAAAAGCAATGAGTGAAACAGCTGAACCTCCAGTAAAAGCGCCTGAACCGCAACGATTTGAGGACTTTATGTCCGATTCAATCGGCGCCGCGCTTAAAGAGAACCCTCGAATGCCGGCCATTGAGGGGCCGAAGTCTGAAACTGTGGAAGGTGGCACCCCGGCGGCTGTCAGTTCTGAGCCAAAATCGGATAAGACAGAGCTAAAATCGGATCAAAAACAGGCTGAACCAGTTAAAGATGCGCTTCTTCCGGATTTTTCCAAGCTTGCTTTTGGTCAGGAGATAGCAACCAAGCTGCCAGCAATACCGGACGGTAAAGAAAAACAGCCAGAAATACCTGCACCGGAACAATTTCCGGAGAAATTACCAGGTAAGGTTACCCCCCAGGTTGAGCAAGCATTTACCAGTATGCGCAAAAGCAATAAGGCGCTCTGGGATCAGAATGCGGAACTCACGACCAAGTTTAAAGAAGCTGAGGCACAACTCAAAGCAGCCCAGGAAAAGCTGTTGGAGTTTGATGGTAAGACTCCGATGGCAACCGATGAGTTTAATCGGCTGACCAATGAGCGCGATACGCTTAATCAGGAGCTACGCCTATCTAAGTTAGAGGCTACACCTGAATACAAGGCAGCTGTTACCAGGCCACTAGAACAAATCAATGGTGAGATTAATCGGCTAAGCAGCAAGTACAGTTTAAACGATCACCATGTCCGTCGAGCAATAACCGAGTCAGACCCGGATAAGCAAAGCGAACTTTTAGCACAGGTTACTGAAACCTTTAATGACCGGGACAAGCTCAACCTTTTCAAGGTCGCCGATGCGGCGGCCGAGATCGCTCGAAAGCGAGATGTGCTGCATAAGGACGTTAAACAGGCTCTCGATTACATCGAGGCCAAGCGCAGCGCGGATACAGAAGCTAAGAATGCGGCAGTTAAGTCAGAGTGGGGCAAAGCCCTCAACAAAGCCTGGGAAAGTGTAGGAGAATCCCTTTACCTGGCTCGGCCAATTCAGGGTAATGACGGCTGGAACAGCTCGCTTAACGATTCAAAGCAATTAGTAGCGAAAACTGATTTTTCGTCAATGGATCCGGTCGATAGAGCTAAAGTTTTAGTTCAGGCGGCGTTACTTCCTAGGGCATGTGTCGCGATTTCACAACTCTGGAACATGTATAATGAGGCAACTACCGCGTTAAAGCGATACCAGGGAGTTACGCCGGGGGCCGGCGGCGGTAATTCGGGAGCTGGAACTGAGGCAATCGCACCGCGCGTATCGGATGAGACGTCGTTCATTGATGCAATTGAGGCGAAAATGAAAGCACGATAATGGCAAAAGGTGGATTTACAGTTGGCAAGTCTGGCCTAGCGGCCAGTGAGAAGGTTCGTAAGGAGTCGCATTCCGAGTATAAACCGCACGAAAAGGCTGATTTCCGTAGAGTACGTCGTCGACCGACCAAGAAGAAATGATTTGTTCCACGTGGAACAATGCCGCAAACCTATCCAGACATTGATCCAGCAACGCTCAAGCTTTTTAAGGATTACCTGGCCCAAGGACAGGGTAACTGGAATCCGGAAACGGCAGCGACTCTTGCGCTCGCCCAGGTCAATAAAGACGGTGGCAAAATCGACCCGGAAATACTCAAGATTTTCGGAGAGTACTATGCCTATGGCGAGAGGAACATAGATTTCGAGGCAGCTGCGTTACTCACTGCGGCGCAAGTAATTAAAGGCGGTAGCGGGGGCGGGGGCGGTGGCATTCCCGAGGCGCCCACTGATGGTGAACTTTACGGACGCCAGAACGAAGCTTGGGAAGTAATTCCACCCGGTGAACCGGGGCCAGCTGGTCCAACTGGACCACAAGGACCGCCGGGAACACCAGGAGGGCCGGTTGGGCCACAAGGACCACCGGGAGTTCAAGGTCCGCAGGGTGAAACAGGCGATGTTGGTCCACAAGGACCAAAAGGCGATACTGGGCCGCAAGGAGTGCCCGGGCCGCAAGGAAATACCGGTGCAACCGGGGCGACAGGGTTAACTGGCCCACAAGGACCGCAGGGTAATATCGGTGCAACTGGTCCTCAAGGACCAGCGGGAGCAGATTCAACTGTCCCCGGACCGCAGGGGCCGCAAGGAATTCAGGGCACAACCGGTGCGACCGGGCCGCAAGGTTCAACTGGACCGTCGGGACCAACTGGTAATACGGGCGCAACCGGGCCGCAAGGTCTGCAAGGTGATGTTGGTGCAACTGGGCCGCAGGGTGCAACCGGAGTAGCTGGTCCACCAGGACCAATCGGACCGGAAGGTCCAGCCGGTGTTGGCTTAAATATGAAAGGCACAGTGCCTACTGCTGCCAGTCTGCCAACAACCGGGAATCAGCCAAATGATTGCTATACCGCCCTGGATACTGGTCATGGTTGGGTATGGCAAGGCACAAGCTGGATTGATATTGGTCCAATTCAAGGTCCAGCTGGGCCGCAAGGCCCGACTGGAAATACCGGTGCGACCGGACCAGCTGGCCCAACCGGACCACAGGGACCAGCTGGAGCAGATTCAGTTGTTCCAGGACCAATGGGTCCAGCTGGCCCGATGGGTCCAACTGGTGCAACGGGAGATCCTGGCTTAACCGGGCCACAAGGACCGCAGGGAAATCCCGGTGCAACTGGTTCTACAGGCGCACAAGGACCAGCTGGTCCATCAGGAGCGGATTCGACTGTACCCGGTCCGCCGGGAACGGCTTCTACGACTACCTTAGCCAATTTTACTGTTCCGGCAGTGGGTGCTTCTACCACGGTGACACTAGCTGATGCCAGCTGGATTGTAGTCGGGCAGACTGTCTGGGTTGGTAATATGGGTAGTCCTGGCAATGCGGCCACCTTGGTCTGTACGGCAAAGACCGGAAACACTGTTACTCTGTACAACCAAAAGGCTGAGCCAGAAGTAGGTGAGGCACCTAATGACGGAGGACTTTATGCCCGGGAGAATAAGACCTGGACTCCTGTTCCGGTACTGGAAGCATCTACGGATGGCAAGATTTATGTGCGCCAGAATTCAGTCTGGACACCAGATCCGATCCAGGCCGATGCGCCAAATGATTTTCAGTCTTATGTGCGTCAGAGCCAAGGTTGGACCAACCTTACAACGGTGGCTAAACCAGTTATCTGGGCAGTTCGTTCCAATAGTTTTAATGCAATTCAGAACGCCAATTTCGAGATTGACCAGACCGCCACGCCAACCAAGAACGCTCCAGCTAATAATACTCGAATTTGTGACCGCTGGATTATTTTTGGACCATTAGCACCAAATGTTAATACTAGTCGGGCTGCTATTTCAGGTAGCTATTTTCCTAGCTTTATAAATGGAATCAAGATAGCTGTCGGCACAGCTAAAGCTTCACTTGCTGCTACTGATTATGTAATGCTTCAGCAGATAGTAGAAGGTTCGCAGTTTAGAGAGATATTTAGCGGAAGCCATTCTTTTACGATAGTGGCTTGCAATAATGCTGCCGGAACTTTCAAGTTAGGATTGAGTATAGCTGATTCTGGTAGAGCTACAACTCTGACTTATTTGTTGACATTACTGCCGTATTCTAACACAGCACAGACAATCCAGATTCCAAACTTGGCTCCATTTCCAACGAGTCTAGCAAATGTTGGAACACCTGGGACAGTTGGTTATCAGCTTGGAATTTGTCTAGCTGCTGGAACGACATATACAGCACCGTCTAATGGAACATGGAATAGCGGTAATTTTTATGGAGCGCAAGGACAGGACAACGTTCTGGCAACGGTCAATAATGGGATCACGTTATTTTTTGTTCAACACGAGGTTGGTAGCGACTGTTCACCGCTGATTGATGTTGATTGGCAGACTAATTATGACCGTTGCTTACGTTTTTATCAAAAATCATTGGCTTATGCTACTGCACCTACAGCAGCCGGAGCCAAAACAGCAGCTGGTTTTGTCAATTCCGTTTGGGGAGCAGGCAATGCAGGAGCTTGGGGATTTCCAGTATTATCTAAGCCGCTTGCTAGAACACCAACTGTAACTCTTTTTTCTTATGATAACGGTACAGTAGGTTCGATCAGTTCTAGAACTACAGCCGGTGCCGTAGGTGGAGATGTGGCAGTGACCGCCTCCTTGGTAAATGAAAAAGGTGGTGGATATTTGCCTGGAGCGCCACCAGCTAGCTCAGCAGTGGCTATTTATCATTATTCGGTGGATACCACTTGGTGAATTATGCCGGAAGTCGAAATACGTCAAGCACCACCCGGGACTATAGTACCAAGCGGCACTCAAGTTAGCCCCGGCGGTCAGCAGGGTACCGGTGGTTTTGGTGGCACAACTGAAACGGTAGGCGCTTTTACCGTACCTAATTACGGTTGGACTGTAGTTGTTACAGTAGCCGATCCCAGCTGGTTAACTGTTGGTCAGATGGTTTATGTTGAAGGCGCTGGCGGTAGTGGTCAGGCTGGCTGCTTTCAGGTACAGGCCATCAGTACAAACCAGGTGACCTTGCTCAATGTTTTTGCCGGGCCAGAAGAATTAGTCAGTACCGATGCCGGTAATTTGGCTGAGCTTGGTTCAGATAACCTAGTTTATGTACCGGAGGATTTAGCATCAACTTCTGGTCCTGGGCTGATGAATACGATCAGTGGTAATGCCACTGATTATATCGGTGGAGACAATGCCAGTCATCCTCTCATTAGTACTGATGCCGGGAACATTGTTAAGCTGGGCAGTGATTCACATCTTTTTGCTCCAGCTGTAGGTCGTTACTACGGAGCTGATACCACTAACACGTTAGCTTATGCCATAACTGTGGCGAGCGATTTTACCTTGGTAGCAGGGGTGGTCGTTTCTTTCACTATTTCCATAGGAAATAATGCTGCGAACCCGACCTTAAACGTCAATGGCACTGGAGCAAAACCGGTTGTTAACAAGGCAAATGTAGCTTTAACAACCGCCCTAGAACTGCCCGTCGGAACTCACTTGGCCGTTTATGACGGCACCTCTTGGAGAGTTTTAAGTCCACTTTTCCGCAGAGTCACTTTGGTTAATCCTGGAACACACTCAATCGAGTGCGCCGGGTTTACCAGTGTTTGCTACTTTGCCAGTGTCGGCACCAGCGGTGCCGCTGGGTCATTGGTGGTGACCTTTCAGCATGTTGCTTACGGTTCGCATTTCATGGTTCGAATATTGAATGCTTATGCTAGTGCCGCGAGCACCTACCAGATCAAGGCAACTGATGTAGCTGGGAATGCAATAAATTGCTGGTGGATCTGGGCTAATACTCTTGCTGGAGCTGGAGCAACACAGCTTGATGCAGCGGCAACAAGTATTTCGGCTGGTGTGCAAGTGCTTCTGGTTGGAGGTGGTGATGGCCAGGGTTACCTGCTATTCCTATGAGCGCGACCGGCCAGGCTATCCCCGGTACCAGTGTACCTAATGCGTCACTGGTTACTCCAGCCGGTGCGCAAGGGCCGCAAGGGATTCAAGGTCCGGGTGGTGCGGCTATAGGTGGTGTTCCAACTGGGTGTATTTTCGATTATGCCGGAAGTACAGCACCGCCTGGGTATGTAATGGTGGATGGCTCCAGTTATTCCACGACTGGCGCCATGGCCAATCTGTTTGCCGTGATTGGTTATACGTTTGGCGGCAGTGGCGGCACATTTAATGTTCCGGATGGTCGAGGTAGAGCCAAGGTTGGTGCTGGGCAAGGAACGGGATTAACGGCCAGATCGGTGGGCGATATCGGCGGAGAAGAAAAACACGCGCTGATTACAGCTGAACTAGCTGCCCATAATCATACGATCAGTATCAGTGATCCAGGTACCCATGTTCATGGGCACGCTCATACCCATACACTGGGAAATCATGTGCATGGGATGGATCACTACCACAATATTGGCGCCGGTTTTTCTCACTCTCACGGTTTAAATGCCGCGACGCATGCTCATGCGATGGGATATGCTTTAAACGCCGCTGGTGGAAGTGGCGTAAATTCTCTTGGTGGAACAGCCTACGGTTACTCAACTGATGCTCGCGCCACGGGCGATACGGTAGCAGCTGCTTCGCTCCCGGCTGGGAGTACAGTATACGCTAGTCAGACTAATTCTGGCTGGGTAAATACCGGTGGACCTAGTACGAACACCTCTGATGGTGCAAGCACGGCTAATACCGCTGGAGCAGGGACAGGTATTACCGCCAGCAGCGGCAATAATGGTTCTGGGGTAGCGCATAATACCATGATGCCATTTATTGTTTACAACCAGATCATAAAGACTTGATTTTTTCGAGAATTCCTAGCACTCTTATCCTACGGCGATCCCCCTGCCGGTCCAAATTGGGTGACATTTCCAAACTCTGAGTGTACGGCCTGAGTATTCCTCCTTGGGCAGAGTTGGTTGATCGGCTCTCTAAATCGATCTCCTAGTCTCACTTTGTCTCTTGGAAAGTTACTCAAATGGCTTACACAATTCAGGAACAGCTAATCCTGGAATCTGGGCGTATCGGGCCGGATATCTACCGGCGCACGCTCAATATGTCCCCTTGGTTGAAACTCATTAAACAAGAAGAGTTTCCTGAGGAAATGGGTCAGATCATCTCAGTTCTGACTTACGAACGCTCGCTGCCAGCATATCCGCTTGGCTGGCAGAATGTTGGTATTTCGACTGGCACGGCCGGCGGCACCTGTTTACCGCCTACGACCGAGGTCGATTACGCACAAACCTTGCTCCAATACCAGCTGCAGCACATGGCGCTCCAGAGTCCACCGCTCTGCGTCAATGACTTGCGGGTGGCGTTTAAGCGCAAGGAGCAGCTGACCAACATGATGTATGTGCTGACTGAAAACAGCGCATACGCCTGGATCAATCGATACCGGGATGAGTATACCCGGATTGCCGGGCATCAGGTTATTGCTGCAGCCGGTTTCCCAGATGGCGCCGGAGGTGGATTTCCTACCACTGTACCCACGGCAACGTTGACCCAAGGGATCCTGCGCAAGTTCTACATGAAGCTTAACCGTGATGGTGGCTCGCTTAATCCGTTGGATCGTGAAAACGGCCGGCCGGTTTACGGACTGATTACGGATGCGGAAACCAGTGAAAACTTGATTAAGCAGAACATCAATATCCGTGAGGATTACCGGTTCAGTTCGCGCTCAAATGAGCTACTGGCTCCTTTAGGGGTTGAGCGCTCTTATGGCGGCTTTTTCCATATCGTAGATGACCTTCCAGCTCGTTGGGATTTTTCTGCCGGTAACTGGGTCAGACGATACCCGTATGTAAACAGCCCAGCGACACAAGGAAACAAGGCCAATATTGATCCAGTGTATGAGAATGCGCAGTACACTGATTCAGTCATTTTCCACAATGATGTCATGATCAGCCTGGTCCCGTCGCCGATCACATCTCCTGGTGGGAATACTCGGTTTGACCCGGTAAGTTATCGGGGTGAATTCAAGTGGCTCAATATCCCACACCAGACGGATAACCCTGATGGAACGATTGGATTTTTCCGTGCCATTTTCATGCAAGGTACCAAGCCGGTTATTCCGGCTTTTGCTTACGTGATCCGGCATTTACGGTGCGATACGTTCCTTGATATGTCGGCTTGTCCGACCAGCTAAACAAACGCCCTAGAAGCATAGAGTGCCGGAAGAGCTTGTTCACTCTTCCGGCATTTACTCATATCCTAAGCTTATGCCAGTTGAATTTGATCTGCCGGCCGGATTCCAGGTTCCAGACGATACTGAACCAGGTGAATCATTTGATGCAGTTGCTACGCTTTCTGTAGGCGAAGATGGCAAGTGCCAACTTCTGGCCCTGGATGGTTTACCAGTGGAAGGCGGTGAGGAACAAGCAGCAGCGCAACGCGCTGGTGCACCGCCGGCGCCGGGAGGTGCTGCGGCTACGGCTGGTGCTCAGCAAGGCGGAGGAAATCCGCGTACATTTCTTCAGGCTATGGGCGCAGTGTGACTAAACAACAAATAGTCAGTTTGTATGGGCAAAGCGTTTATCAAATTCGGCTTCATGTAGCTATGCAACTTGTAGCTGCTAAAAGTATGAAGCCTGAAGACGCATTAAGTGAAGCTGATAAGTTTGTTTACCGATTAATGGAAGAAGATGCAGCTCAGTTACTGAGCCGGTATGACACAACCACAGCCTAAAACACCACAGGATACAAATGGTACAAGCAAACTACTTTCTACACTGGCAGCCAGTGGTGATAAAATGATTCAATTCGGAGTACTTGTTCTGGTTGGCATCAGCGGCCTGGGCAATTGGTTTGCGACCCAGAACACTGGCCAGCAGAATCTGCAAGGGCAAGAGCGGATCAGGCAGGAGGTGCGCCAGCAGATTAACGATGTCCATGACTGGATTGCCGAGAATCGCAAATGGATCAAGCAATCCTCTGACGAATTTCATCAGGGAAATGCCGATTCAGCGGCTAATCGGGAAATATTGCGGAAGTTTGGAGATGAGCTTTTAAGTTTTGAGAACAGGCAACTCACTGAACTTTCCAATCAGACCAAGATGCTGGCTAATCAGAATCAGCAGATGGAAAATGATACCAAAATTTTGGATGCAATACACCGAGCTGTAGCTCCTTTGGAGATAGAAAAAGCTTACCCATCACCATCCAAATGAATTGGAAACCAACCCAAGTTTTTATTCCCGACCTGAGTCATTATGAGTGGCCAGCTGACCTCAGTGCCTTAGCTGATGCCGGATGTGTAGGGGTAATCTGGAAAGCAACTGAAGGTACTGGTTATCAAGATCCGACTTATCATGACGCACGGGCTGCTGCCTATGCCGCCGGTTTGCTCTGGGGTGCCTACCATTTCGGTGATGCCAGCGAGGTTAATAAACAAGTTAATAACTTTCTAGCCTATGCTACTCCGACCAATGACGACATGATCATTCTGGACTTTGAGGACAATCAGTCCAACACCATGCTTCTGGCGCAAGCTCAAGAATGGGTTCAGAAGGTCGAGGACCAGCAGCAGCGTCCAAACCAGACGGTGCTTTATTCTGGTAATCGGATCAAGGAGACGCTGGGCAATGACGCTTCTGAGTTTTGGAGCGCGCGACGCCTCTGGCTTTGCCAGTATGGCGATACTCCTCAGGTGCCCGCAGCCTGGGCTACGCAGGGCTATTGGCTTTGGCAATTTACTGACGGGAGCACTGGCCCCGAGCCGCACAGCGCTGCTGGATGTGGAGCATGTGATATGAATGCTTTTGATGGCACTGAAGATCAGCTCATAGCTGAGTGGTCTGGTGGAACTCCTGCCCCGTTGCCGCCATCGCCTGAGACGGCTACGGTTACCATTTACTGTCCAGCTAACGTTAACATTGTTGTGCTACAGCAAAATCCACCCACATAATCGGAGAACAAATATGAATGGCGATGGCGATGGTATTCCTTTAGGAGGTGGCGATGGTGGCCCACCCGGAATGATGGGTGGTGGTGGTGGCGATGGTCCGTCTTTTCCGGATTTGAGCATGTCCAGTGATCATCCAGACATGGCTGATATTCCGGAGGAAGGTAAAGCGACCATCCATTTTCATAAGCATTCCCACACTAGGGAACGGCATCCAACTAAGCCTGGGCAGCACCATCATCATGTCCGGCTTAAAGTTCATTCGATTAAGGTGAGTGGTGGAAAAAAGAAGGTTAGCCCTAAGCAGATTGCTGGTGCTTTGGGTGAGCCTGGGGGAGACATGTCTGAAGAAGAGCCAGAATAATGTCACTCATAGCTTTAGGTTGCCAATGCGAACCCGATTGTCCTCCGATCAGTGGAACGCCGGGTCCGCCGGGACCAACTGGTCCTAAAGGAGATACTGGCCCTCAAGGGATTGATGGCCAGAACGCTTTTGGTATTTCTACAGCGCCCTTTATTGTCCCAGCAGTTGGGTCTAATGTTAATGTTGCAGTTGATCCAGCTGAATGGGCTACTCCTAACCAGGTAGTTTACCTGATGGGAGTCGGCTACTACCAGGTAGCCTTTGTCAGTACGCTCTCGGTCATGGTGCTGACCAACCTGGGATATCCAGGAAATTTACCACCGGACAGTCAGGTAGGTACAGGTATTCAAGTAGCTCCCTCCGGTTTACAAGGGCCACAAGGACCACCCTGGGTTTTAACTTCTCCGCTTGGGATCAATTTAGGCGGGACTGGATCGGCTACCTCACTTGGCGCTTTTGACAATCTTTCGCCACTAACTGGACCTGGTCAGATTATTGGGCATGATGCTGCGCACAATATTGCCGTTGTTTCAGACAATAATGGTGAAGTTCTTATCACCGACAACAGCACTCCAACAGGCTTGCGCTGGGCGCCTCAGAGCGAGCTGCAGGTTTCCTTTGATGAGATCGCGCCTACCCGGGTTAAAGGAGATTTGATTGCTTTTAACGGAGAAGCCAATGTCAGGGTGCCAGCCGTCAATATGAACGGCTTGGTACTGACCATGGATTCAACAGCGGATCCGGGAGTAAGCTGGCAAGCACCAATAGGGCTAAGCTTCTCACGACATAATTATTCAGCCAGCCCAATTCTTTTAACCGGAGTGGAAACTCTCATTGGCATTTCACTTCCTACTATCCCTACGCCAATGAATGTGGTGCTGGCGCCGATTACAAATTGGATGACCCGGCTCCTGGCAATCAAGGATGAAACAGGCACAGCTGATCAATACCCGATTACAATTACTACCAGTGATGGCAGCCTGATTCAGGGACAATCTACTTACGTAATCGATATCCCCTATGGGCACGTTTTTATTTACTCCAACGGCCTCAGCTTCTTTGTCCTATGAGCAATAACGGCTGGACTCCACTTGGCAAAAAGGTCGATCTTGGCCGCGAGGTACAGGGTACGCTTGCACCCACTGCTGGTGCGATCCTGGACGGTTATAACTTGGGTACATCCAGTGATGGACAACCTGTTTTACAGGGTACAGATACCAACTCTGAGCTGGCATTTTATCGATTACAGCCCGGCACTGGAGTAACAATTACTAAAGCGCCGGATGGTAACGCGCTAGTTATTACTTCATCGGTCCTGGCTGGCAATACTCCTGGGGTCATGCTCCAGAGCACCTATGACCCCAGTGCAACTGGAATAGTCAGTCAGGCTGCGCATGTACCCTGGGGTGGAATTACCGGTGTACCACTGACCTTTCCACCAACGCTACCCATTCATGAGTCAGATGTTATAAATCTGACTACTGATCTGGGAACCAAGGTGCCCAATACGAGGATGGTCAATACCTCGTTTTCGATTGAAGGCGGAGGGCCATTATCAGGTGACCTGACAATCTCCTTGATTGGTGATCAAGCCGATCCCGGCCCGGATATGCGTTACGGGACGGACCCAGATGGAGTATTGGGCTGGTACCCGGCCAGTGTCGGTGCGGGTGATATGACCATGGCGGTCTATGACCGTAATTTTAACGGGATTGTAGACAAAGCTGAAGCAGTCCAGCCCAATGGCGTAAACAATGCCGCAATTCAGCCAGGAGCAGTTACTGCAGATAAACTGGCCTTGGGTGCAGCTGCCACAAATCTGGGTTTCGAACCGGTCAATAAGACTGGGGACGTGATGAGTGGCCAGCTGGCGGTGTTGATGAGTGGACCAAACGTCAATGCCAATATGTACCAGAATGCGCACCTATTTGCTGAGGTGACTCCCACTGGTACTGGATATCCGACAATTGGTTTAGCTCGTCTGGCGCCCGGTGGTGGTTCAGTCGCGATCTGGTACAATAGTGGTCATTCAGATTTGAATTTGCAGTATGCAGATGGCACAGCAGCTTATTTGCTCTCTTCAATTTCTTCGATTCCAGGTAGTCAATTGGCGGCCAAGTCAATTATGGCTTCTGCTTTAGCTGCTGGCGTGGCTCAGGCTAATCTAGGTTTCCGCCCAGTTAACTGGAATGGGGACCAGATGACAAATACCGGTATATTCGCCTGGCAAAAAGAGGCTGGTTTAGGTTCAGCCTCCTGGTCGGTAGCGCCAATTCGAGTACAGGCTTCTACTTCTGGAGCCAGAGCACAGATTGCCTTTTGGAATATACCGGTTGGTGCGTTGTCGCTTTATCTGGAAAACGATTTTAGCATGCGCACTGTTGACTCCGGTGGAAGAGTTCGAGTTCTTTGTGACAATGGTAATAGTCCGTATGCTTACGGCTTGGCTTCTCCTCCTTGTACTCAGGGTAATAGCCCATATGCCTATGGTTTAAATTACCCACCAGTTAATAAAAATGGAGATACAGTAAATAATGCCATTTTTTCCTATAATAGCGGCCAAATTGTTTGCACAAAAGATGTTGGTTTAGGGCCACCTAGCTATTCACAGGCAGCTATACTGATCCAGGCAGCAACTGCAGCAGGTCGCGCCGGTATAGGCTTTTACAACCCAGGGCAGAATGCTTGTTTTTTATATCTCAGCCCAGGGGACAACAAGCTTCATTACATGGGAGGCGGTGGCATAGATCACGTTATCCAGAGTACGTAAATGGCTGAAGTTACCCAAGGTGAACTGCAAGACCAAATCGTTTCCTTTCAAGGTGGAACCGATACCGGGCACCAGCCTCGTCTTTTGCAGCCAGACCGTTGTGTTCGGTCAGTTAATTGCGCATACCGTGGTGGATTTCTCTCTAATCGTCCTGGATTTAAGAAGTGGATCTTAAGATACGCTAATCCAGCTGATCAAAATCTTTTTGAACAAGGTGCTTTTCGCGGAGCCTGTTACTTTCCAGACTTAATCTTTTACAAGCCAGCCATTATAGTGGCTTCAGGAGCGAATCTTTACCAGCTGCAGCTGGAAAGCGGGTATGCCAATGTTAGTCCTCTAATCTACAATTACCTTAACCCTTATGTAACCAGGTGTTATTTTTGCATAGCAGACAAGTACCTGGTGGTACAGGATGGGCAGAATCCACCGCTAACCTGGGACGGTTCTACTGTAGCAACTTCTGCTACTGTGCCAGTTGGTACCATGATGGCTTATGGCCAGGGGCGTTTATTTGTTAAGGTCGGGCCGCGCGCTGTTCGAGCTGGTGATCAGACTGGAAGTATTACCGGTGCGCCGTTGACTTTTACTGAAACTAATTATCTGGATGAAGGAGGTGATTTTGGGCCACCTTCATTTGTCGGTGAGATTACGGGAATGATGTTTACCCCAGTAATGGATACCGCTACCGGGCAGGGATCATTAATTATATTTGGTACTGACGGTGCTATTACAGCTAAGGTAGAATTTCCCAGAGAAACAACTTATTCAACACAAGGGCAGTTAATCACTGTTGGCTGGAAAGATATAAGCGGGCAGGCTGGTGGATTTATTACTGTCACCTTGGTAAACAACGGTTCATTGGGTGATCTATCTGCTGCGGCAGTCAATGGCGATATTTGGTATAGAGCCTACAACGGCTGGTGCTCTTATCGGAATGCCCGAGCCCAAAGTATGCAGCCCAACGGGAATGGCGGGAGCTGGGCACAAACTTCATTTTCCAGTGAGGTACAGCATCGAATCAGTGATGAGTCTGAGCCGCTGCTTTCTTTTGGATCGACCATATTTTTTGATAATCGGCTGATTGTTACTCATCTTCCGACCCAAGGACCGAATGGAATCTATCATCAGGGCATGCTGGTACTAGATTTCCATCCTGTTTCCAGTGTCTCTATTACTCCATCGCCTTATCTGCAGTTGTACATGAATCCTTATCCAGTCTGGAACGATCTCTGGACTGGTATTTTTCCTTATCAGCTTTTAGAGGGATCCATTAATACCGAGGATAAAGCCTTTGCTTTGGCTAATGATAATGGACGGATTCAGCTTTATGAGATTACCAAGGACGATCCATTTGATAATTTCGGTACAACTGACCAGCCAATCCAATCGTCCGTCGAATCGCGCGCTTTTATTTTCCAGAATGATCGGGAGGAAAAGAGGCTTTATGGTGGTGATATCTGGTTTAACAATTTGCGTGGAGATGTTAACATCACCGCTTCTTATCGACCGGATGAATACCCTAACTGGTTCCCCTGGTACAACAACATAATCAGAACACAGTACCGGTCTGGTACATCTGAGCAAGTATTTCCGCTGCAGTATTACCAGCCTTCTTTTGAGCCTCGGTTCCAGTTACCCACTCCTCCGAATGGAGAGGATTTAAGTACTGGCCGTAAAGCAAACCTGGGTTACTCCTTCCAGGTACGGCTGGATATTACTGGTTCCTGGTCAATCAGTCGGCTACGGCTACATGCCCAGAAACTAGTAGAGATTGCTAAATTTAAAGGGCGCCTGACATGAGTGTACCTTCAGATCTCAGCTACAAGATAGGCTCATACAAGGTATTCGTGCCGCAGTTTCTGCCTGATACCGTAGTGATTCGTCCTTATGGCGAGTACGGGATGGCCCCTGGCGGATATTGGACTAAGCTTGGCGGCACCTATGGCGTAAATACCCAGTCTTACCAGAATGACCCAGCTAGTGCGCCTATGAGCGACCTGGTTTACCTGGTCCAGAACGATTTAAAACAATTGCCCACAGTCAAGCGGGTACTGATTGCCCTTTACTGGTATACCTCAAATGATAGCGGTACGGGCTGGATGTTCAATATCGGCCCAGCTATTGGTCCAGAGGTGCAAAGCTGGAACTGGTCTAATCCACCGCCTATGTGGCAGGTTGGCCCTTGGACTCGGAGCAATGCCTATTGGTTAAAGAACAATCATCAGGTCTGGCCAACCCCAGAAGATACTACCTTGATCCAAGGTATTAAGTACCTGCAAAGCCAGGGGTATGAGGTAGGAATCTTGCCTATCAATGCATTGATAAGCCGGAATTACTATTACAATAACGGTGGAGAGTGGGAGATTGATCGAAACAATAAATCCTGGGCAGCTACTACACAGTTAACGACTTACCTGAATAACTATACGCTATTCATTAAGCATTATGTTGATCTTTGTGTAACCAATAATGTCCGCCCTTGGCTTTTTTCAATCGGTTCTGGCATGCGCGATCTGACGGCAATCAGTGATCGTTCCAAGTTTCCACAGATAGTTTCTGCCTTTCAAGGTTTAATTCGATACGCTAAAGCAAAGCTACCTAATTCACTGGTTACATATTTTGCCGATCTGGATGAATATTTTTATCCATATCTGATTGCTAATTTTGCATGTAACCTCGACCCAATCTGGACTACTGCAGAACTGGATCTGGTTGGTGTAAATTGGTTTGCTCCATTAGCCCTGGATAATTCTGAGGATGTAACTCAGCTGACTTTAAATACGCTACGAAGTGAGGGGTATGATTTTTCTTTAGCTAATTTTCTGTGGCGAGGAAGTCCTTTTACTGATCGACTGATATCGAATACCACCAATACGTTTAAAACTGGCCTGACTAAGCAGCAGATTAATCCACGAGTTAAGGGGGTAAAGGATATTGAAGAGTGGCTAGACTTTAATCATTACTATCCACGCATACCAGGGAGGTTAGCTGGTTGTACTCCACCTATTGCTGTGTGCCCGGGTGATCCAAAAGTTTGTGCACACATTATTGGTAATGCTGTGGTAATTAGTGAAACTGCTACATTTACCCCAGATAGTGGAGGGATTGCCCAGATCCCAGATCTGCATTCAAACTATATCGAGTTCGATACCGAGACATACTGCTTTTTTAGCGCGCCAGCCAGTATTCCGGATAGTAGCCAGCTTCAATTTGAAATTGAGTTCGCCTTAAACGCGCTGACTAGCTCAACTAATCAGAACTACCGGATATTCAATAGCTCTTTTGGGCTTAACATCGATATACTGGATGGTACAATTACGCTACAGCTGCCGCAAAATGATGGGAGTACTTTATCAGTAGCTCTTTTTACACTCTGGCATGGCGCAATTGAGCTGACCTATACGCCAGACAAGGTATCAATTCTGGTAAACCAGGTACAAGATCAGGATGCTGTTCCTGATCCGGGCAAAACATTTGTTATGCCTAGCGCAAACCAGACCGCCTGGATGGGTAATCCTTCGTCGCCTTACAAACAGCCAGCTGGGTACAGCAACTGGAATGGCCGGATTTACTGGCTCCGGTTTCTTTTAGGCCAGGGCGATAACCTGTCTGGTGGCGAGTTTTATTTCGAAGATTCCTATAATGGTATCCGAACCGCCTGGGATCCTGGCATGAAAAAATGGGTAACCATTACCGGGTATGGTTCAGTCCAAGGTAGCGCAGCGGATCCATTTACGCGCAATCAGACAATTCAATGGTCTGGTGCCGCCAATATTCCACTCAGTTACATGGATGCCACTAATGCGAATGCTGCTGTGTTTTGGAACAATTATCATCTTTGGAATATCCAGGGGGCATACGGAACAGATTTTGCCATTGACGAAGTTTATCAGGCAATTGCGCTTTACTGTGCCACACTCGGGCTTGAGCCGGCCGGGCCACAGCATATTGCAGCCTGGTTTTTTGACACTCGTTCACCAGCAGGGCGATTGGCTAAGATGCCTTCACCTGCTTGGCAAATCTACAACGATGCTTATGACGGAGAAATAGATTGTTCTCTGAATGGTAAGGCAGCAGTTCGTTCTGGTGGAGTCAGTTTGCAATACACGCCTCAGCCAACTGTGGATGAGATGCTGGGCCTGTCTATAACACCAGGGCCACTGCCACCAGTGCGTGAAATCCTGGTTGAACCCGGAGTACCGCTGCCATGATTCCGATCCCAGTTACAGCTACTCCTAAAAATGTGCCGTCTAATTACACGGTACCAAATGAGATGCAGGGAGTGCTGGAGGCGATTGCCCAGTATACTGATTACGAAGCACAGGTTAGTGGGCCGCCAGTCATGGCTAACGCAGATGGCTCTGGGGCAAGCTTGGATTCACTCTGGATCTGGATGTTGCAAGGTCGTTTCTTAGCACCTCGAGCAATGACCGGCTATCGTAACAATTGGTGGCAGGTCTATACTGGCAAGTTTGGCGAAATTCGTACTTTTTGTGGGCCACCCGGGCCATACTTTGATTCCAGTGGCTATGGAATTGAGGCCACTGGCTGGGAAGGTTGGGCCATATGTAATGGGAACAATGGCACAGTTAATCTGGGGCATAAATTTGTTGTGCCTGGTTACCGATATGCCAGCGGCCAAGGCTGGATTACCAATGTTGGAAGTGCCCTGGATCAACCAGGTGGTGAGGGACCTGGCGGTGGTGGTCATGGCCCTGGTAGGATTCAGGGTGAAGTTGCTTACAATACCGATTTGGGCATTAGCTTTACTGGCCCAAATGTACAAGCTGCCCAGACAGCTCCAGTAGATGCCGTTACAGGCGGCTGGCACTTTTTCCAGATTGCTCCTTTTAACTTAGGTAATGGCTCAGGGGCAATGCCTTTTATCGGGGTAAATGTAGAACTGAATATGCAGGGTGGCTCGAACAACAATTACGAGCTTATCTTTGTCGGGCATGACGCTGGCGACACGGCAAGTGGCGGCATGCGATCAGTTTCACCACCTGGAGCACCCTCTGCTCAGCAGAGTTTCGCTGGTCTTTGGCAGTATCCGATTGATCAAGCACCATACATGAAAGATACCCCAGTCAGTCGATTACCGCCTTATATCGCTTTAGGGTACGTACAATTTATGGGTTACAAATAAATGTCGATTCCAATCAGAGCGCAGCCATTACAGTTTCCCAAGAGTTTAAGTGCGCCTTCGACTTTTCAATCCTTACTGCAGACAGTAGCGCAGTACACGCTTTACCAGTTTGATCCGGATTATGTACTCCTGGTTAAAGGGCCGAATACGCCCCAGGCACAAGATCAGAATAAGATCTGGTTAAAGACTGACTCAGTTGGTCGGCCTCTTGGGCTATTTGTCATGTATAATGGGCGGTGGCGCCAGGTAGCGACCGGTAATCCAGCTCAGATCACCATGTATGCCGGAGACTGGGCTACCTATTTCGATGGTAGTGGGCTGGGCTATGCTACGCTGCCCTGGGATGGTTGGGCTATTGCTAATGGCAACAACGGCACAATCAATCTGACTAATAAATTTATCGTCCCTGGATACCGATGCGATGGCTGGTATTTGTGGGTAACTAATGTAGACGGATATGATGCTTATACTGGTGGGCGAGCTACTTTTCAAATCCAGTTAACAAATCTGCCTTCTATGACTATTACGTTAAATACTAGGGATGGATTTCAAGGTGGAAATATGACCGGTGTAACCGGGTACGGTGATCAGCATGATGCTGTCTGGACTTATCCGCTATCTGGTACTGGCGCACAGGCTCCTATTAGCCTGATCCCGCCTTACATTGCTTTAGGGTTTGCACAATTCGTGGGGTACACAACATGATCGCTGCACTCATCCATATACTGATCGTAATCCTGGTAATGGGATTGATCTGCTGGCTGGTCTGGTGGGCTTTGTCCTTTCTGCCATTGCCAGCTCCTTTTGCTCAGATAGCACGGTTTATCATAGTAATAATTTTCGTGCTCATTCTGATATACCTGCTCTTGCCCTTACTGAATGTTGGATCAATACGCTAAATGGCACGAATCACACTAGCTGAAGCCAGGCCGCAACTCTGCCGCGCGGTAGATAACGGAGTGCCGGTAACTGACCCGCGCGTACCGGATCGGATTAACCAGGCTACTGAGCGATTAATGGCAGGTGGAGTTTTTGTCGGCATGGTGCAAGAGTACAATGTTTGTACTCAGGCTAAGTGCTTTACCTTGCCACGCGAGATTGATGCCGTCATGGAGGTATTTATCCTGGACCAAAGCCTGGATGTAACCAGTGGCTGGTACTCAATTGAAAATCCCAGTACCTACATTGACCCGGAGTTCCTGAATGACGTGGTACTGATTGATCGTGGTGAGTATCCAACCCTATTCGATATTTGTACTCCTGGGCAGCTGATTATTTACAGCCAGTTTACAGAGACGACTGGCTCCCAGATTCGGATCTTTGGGTTAGATGAGAATGGCAATGAAATCTATACCGTACAAGCTCAAGGTTATGCTCCAGGCGAGCTAGTAGATCTGACAATTGCTGGAGCAGTAACAGCTAGCACTTTCTCGCGTATCACTAATATCGAGAAACCTCAAACAGTTGGGCCAGTACGAGTTTATGAGGTTGATCCCTTAAATACCGGTAACCATATTATGCTGGCCATCCTGGATCCGACTGAGCGAGTACCTTCCTATCGTCGTTACTACTGTGACGATATCCCAGCAGTAGATCCTGCTGAACCACCTGTTCGAATTCGGGTAACGGGTATCCGTCGGTTCCTGCCTATCCAGAATGACACAGATTTTCTGATCCTGTCTAATCTGGGAGCGTTGCGCCTGGAAATGATGGCCTTGGATCGCGAGGATGGGAACGATTTTCAGTCCAGTGCCGAGTTCCATAAGCGTGCGCTTGATCTGTTGCAAGCTGAGGCCAAGCAGTACCAGCAAGATCCAACCAGAGTCAGTTATCGTAAGGCACAGTGTCTAAATGATGAGGCGACTTATGATAAGAACCAGCTGGGTCATATCCGAGCCAGGCTTGCTCTGGAGAATCCGCAGTTCTTGCGAGTTGGTTTACGCAATATAACCAGAGGGCTTAATACCGCGCAGGAACGATTAATCAGCCAGGGGTACTGGAAGAATACGGTAATCAATCTCTGGCTTAAGATTCTGGGAGATGGGTATGTAATTCCCCCGCCAAATGTCGAGTCTATTACCACGCTGGCTATTCAAAACCGGGCTATGGTTATGCGTAATCGCTGGTTTGAAAGCCAGGAAGGTGCTGTGGGAATAAAGACTAAGGACGATTCTCCGGCTATGTCAGCTATTGATCGTGGGACCGGGCCGACCTTCTTTCTTTTACGGGATCCAACGAATATTGCGGTGGGTTCGACTACTGCCGCTGACTCCCAGCAATGGGTACTGATCCAGGGGTACGATCAGAACGGGAACGAAATTGATAACCAGGTCGAGATCAATGGGACCAAGTGGAAGGGTGAGCAGGTTTTTGTCAATAATTCCTCACTTAGTTTATTTGGCAATATAACGGCAATATTAAAGCCGCTGACTCAAGGCTCAATCCAGCTCTGGGCCTACGGTCAGACCCTGGCGAGCATGCCACCTCAAATGAAGGTAGCCGAGTTCCGGCGCTGGTTTGTTGGCGGACTCGGGCATGACCCGCTCCCCTTTGATGCGGCAGCCTACTGCCAGTGCAAGCTAAAGGCTGCCCGGGTATGGAATCCAGATGACTTCATGACTGTAACCAATTACCCGGCACTTAAAGAAATGGTGTTTGCTATTGCCAATGAGGAAGCCCAGAAGCTGGATGTGGCCCAAGTCCATGAACAACGGGCTTGCAAGATTTTAAATGACGAGCTTAGGGCGCATCGGGGCAGTGCCACCGGTAACCTCAATATTCAAATGCGCGGCTGGATGACGGGTGTGCTGCGCAATCAACCACTTTAAAACTATGGGTAACACAGTCGGTTTGCCAGCTTGCCCTAAGGGTAACTCGATGTCATTCAATGTAACCGTTAACCAGAACGGCTCACCGATTGATATCACTGGGTACTCTTTTTCCTTTATCGCCAGTAAGGATTTGACTGGCCAGTTACAACCACCAGTTCGAATCAACTGGGTTGAGGCTGATTTATCTCCAGATGGACAAACTACTTTTTCGGTACCGAGCAGCCTGACGGCTACACTTGAGCCAGGGGCGTATTACTTCAATCTAGATATGGCTGACTTGATGGGAACAGTTACAACCATCATGGCTGGCACCTGGCCGATTACCGCTGTGCCGGGGGTAATGACTAATGGCAGTACACCGCCTAGTGGCGGAGGTGGGGGTGGAGGTGGTGGTGGTGGTGGTGCGGTTGGCCAGGTAATGCTCAAGAGCGATTACTGTTTAGGAGCGAGTCAGTACAATCCAAACCTAGTTGATCATGCCCAGTATGCTGATGCTGGTGGTGAGATGCGTCTGAGTGTTTATGACCAGAATGCTAACGGGGTAGTAGATCAGGCTGAGAGTGTGCCTTGGTCCGGGGTAGGCGGAACGGCTGGCGTAGTTGAGGTCCAGGTAAACAAGGGCACTCCATTTGGTTATGCCGGGTTGGACTTGGATGGTCAGGTGCCAATGGCACAGCTACCGGATGTGGTCTTAGAAGCACCGATTGATACCAACGTTTATGGCCGGCAAAGTGAAACCTGGATTGGTATTCCGGGAGAGGCGCCTACTGATGGTCGGTTTTATGGACGACAATCCGGTGACTGGATTGCCCTGCCGCCACAAGGTGTAATCAATTATTCTACTAACGAGCAGTGGACTGGCCGGCTCTGGATTGATGGGAAGAAGGTTTACCAGAAGACAATCAATTTAGGCACGTTACCAGGTGGTAATAATTCAAGTACTGTTGCGCATAATATCACCTTCTTAGCCAATATCATTCGTCACGATTCTTGGTTTCATGATTCAACTAACCCCAGCTGGATACCAGTACCTGTTTCAGGGCAGCCTGGATCTTACGCAATTTCAGTTGATGCCGTTAACATTACTATTCGGGCACAATCGGCAAATGATACTTTCGATTATGGTTACCTGACTTTGTACTACACCTGTACCAATCGCTAACACTATGCCAGCACTAGATTATACCGGTGCGATCAATGTCGATATCCAGACAGCTGGACCGATTGAAACCGAAATCGATTTTACCGGGCCGGAAGGTCCACAAGGACCGGCTGGACCACCGGGATTAACTGGTCCTCCGGGACCTTCTGGCCCGACGGGCGATGCCGGGCAGGGTGTAGTCAGCATCACTACACTTCCATTTGAGGTACCGCCTGTAGACGGTATTACCCAGGTCGTAGTTAATATGACGCCTACCTACTGGCTTCAGGTCGGTATGGAAGTTTATGTACAGGGGGCCGGTTACTTTACAGTGAGTGCGCTCACCTCCGGCACGGTATCACTGCTCAATACCGGGGCGCAGGGTAACGCGCTATCCGGTACAACCGTGCCGGTCGGTAACCAGGTATCGATCTCCGGGTCAATCGGGCCAACTGGTCCACAGGGACCGCAGGGAGTGATTGGCGCCTCCGGGCCACAAGGAATACCAGGCCCAATTGGGCCACCGGGAGTAGCCTATTCCAGTGTTACTACAGCAGCTGCGGTAACCCCTGGCAAATCTCCAGCTACTGTAACGATCTCGGTTAATTCCAGCGCGGGTCTGATCCCAGGTACGGTCCTTTATTTCAATACTTTGAGCTGGATTGGCTACTATGTAGTGACCGCTGTACCTGATGGTACTCATGTCACGATCACTGATAGTGGCACACCAGGAAACCCGATTGCGGGTACGACTGTACCAATTACGACTTCAGTAATTGGCTCTGGTCCACAAGGACCAACCGGAGTAGCAGGTCCGGTCGGGGCTGCTGGTCCAGTTGGTCCGATTGGGCAAGGCTGTTTCACTACCACGACTGCGCAGTTTGTAGCGCCACCAGTTAATGTGAATGGCACTCTTAAAGTAGTTGCCACAAACTGGGTTCAGGCTGGGCAATATGTATTTTTGAATGGATTGGGTTATTACCTGGTCCAGCAGGTTAATGATGCCAATACCCTGACGATACTCAATACGGGTGTGCCGGAGAATCACGCAGCTGGTACAATCCTGTCGGCCGGGGGGCTGGTTACTTCTTCAGGCGCAGCTGGTATTACCGGAGCACAGGGACCGACCGGGATCAGCGCACTGAGTAAGACGACTGCGCCCTTTAGTTCGCCTTCAGCTGGCCAAACCATTACTGTTCCCTTTGATAACACAGGATGGTTGGTACCCTACTGCAATGTCTTTATTGCGGGATCTGGTTCGTACCAGGTCCAGGCTATCCAGACCGGAAACCAGGTGATCCTGACTTGTATCTCGCCGGTAGTCCCGGCGGGTACCAATGTTGCTCAGGGGAGTCTCGTATCTGCTACTGGTGCGCAAGGTCCTACTGGTGTACAAGGACCGGCTGGCACACCGGGTACCAATGGCGCGATGGGACCGCCGGGACCGGCTGGTACGACTGTCGCTACCACTACCGCAGCTAATTATACCCAGCCAGCGGTCAATTCTACAGTTGGGATTACCCTCGCTGGAGTAGGTGGTGTTTCACCTGGGCTAGTTCTTTACATTAACGGCGGCGGTTATTACACCGTTGTCTCGGTAGCTGGCAGTGTCGCTACCTGCCAGAACCTGGGCTACCCGATCAATGTCGCACCTGGAACAGTTGTCAATTCCGGGGCGAATGTTGGCGCCTCCGGCCCGATAGGACCCACTGGTGTAGCAGGTCCAGCTGGGTCGGTTGGCCCCACTGGGCCAGCTGGAACCAATGCGGTTACTCTGACTAGTGCTGGATTCACTGTCCCACCTGTTGGTAGCACAGTAGTTGTTACCGTATCAGATGCCAGCTGGGTTGTGCCCGGGCAAATGGTCTGGATTGATCAGGCTGGTGGTGGGGTTGGTCACTCCGGTTCATTACAGGTTGTATCTAAGGCCGGGAACCAGCTTACCCTTTTAACGCCACCACAAGCTCCTGCTATACCGTTAGCCACTACGACTGCGCCTGGTTTAATGGCGCCCTTAAGCGGTCGTACTACTGACTTTATTGATGGAACTGATACAGCCCAGAACCTGGCCGGTGCGGTATCGGCTTTAACTTTAGGACGGTACTACGGTACAGACACAGCCAATAGCGGAGCTTACATAGTCAGTGTAGCCAGTGATTTTCTTTTAACTCCAGGTGTAGTTGTCTGGGTACTGCCAACCAATGCCAATAGTGCGGCCAGCCCAACCCTGAACGTCAATGGGACTGGAGTTAAGGCAATCGTCAACCGTTCCAACATCGCGCTCAGTGCTAGCGAGCTGGCCGCTGGCAAGATGTTTGGGGTAGTCTATGACGGTACTTCCTGGCGTCTTGTTACACCGATTACCCGAATTTATCGCGGCACTAACCCAGGTACAGTGACAATCGAGTGTGCTGGCTACGATGCAGTCAGCGTTTGGATACAGATGAATGCCTCGGGCCAGAGCATCAATGTCACCTTTGCTCACCTAGCTGAAGGCACCCCGGTTTCAATCGATCTCGTAAACCTTTACTCAGCGGCGTTAACCTATCTGTTACAGTGCGCTGGAGGAGCGGTCTGGTGGATCCTGGCCAATACCGTAGCTGGATCAGTTGCTACCCAGCTGAGTAGCGCCGCACAGAGTCTTACCAACGGCAATAACTTCATGGCCAATGGGACCGTGATAAATGGCAGTCTTTATCTGAAATGAACGGAACCCCAATTCAGCAGGATGCGGTCCCCGGTACTGCGGTACCAACCGGTGCGCTAGTCAGCCCTGGTGGTGCGCAAGGGCCACAAGGTATTCAAGGGCCGTATGGTGTGGGACCACAAGGGCCGCCAGGACCAACCGGGCCAGAGGGGATGATGATTGGGACTATATTTGCCTGGCCCTCCTTAACTCCACCAGCGGGTAGCTTACTTTGTGATGGAGCACAACAGAACCGGAATACCTACGCTGCGCTCTACGCTATTCTGGGTGGTGCCAGTTCGCCCTTTGGCCAGGGTGATGGTTCAACCACGTTCAATACGCCAAACCTGCTGGGCCGCATGATCCTGGGTTCTGGGCAAGGTAGCGGGTTAAGCTTGCGTAACCTGGGCGATACTGGTGGTGAAGAGAATCACATCCTAACTCTGGCCGAGTCAGCATCGCACACTCATTCGATCAGTATCAATGATCCCAAGCACCTGCATACCCTGCCGGCTCACGGCCACACCTTCAGTGATCCAGGGCATAATCACGGTGACCCAGGACACAATCATGGGCTGAATGATCCACAGCATTCGCACACGATAAGCTGGACAACGAACTGTACGGCTACAAGCAATCTGGGTCGTGTTCAATCAGGTGCTGCTGGGGCTGGTGGTCTAATCCAGAATTCAGGTACGGGCTGCTACAATAGTGCCTCGGGTACTGGGATCCAAGCAGCTGGTACAGGGTGTACGGTAGCAAATGCAGCGGCGATTAATGTCAACTCAGTTGCTACCGGGATTACGGCAAGCGCAACCAGTGTTGGATCCGGTGCTGGGCACAATAACATGAGCCCGTTCCTGGTCCTGACCTACTGCATTAAAGCCTCTAATCCGGTACCGGTTGGACCTACTGTACCACTGGCTGACACTACTCAAGCGGGACTACTCAATAAGGTCAGTGGACTAACCACTGATTACATCGGTGGCGATAATGCCTGTCATGACCTGGTTGGCCAGATTAAGCTGGTAGCGCCTTTTGTCCGTAGTTTTAACAGCTTGCACAACCCGAACTTCGAGGTTGATTCACGCACCGCTGGTGCCGGCCAGGCTGGAAATGGCACCTGGGGCCTGGACCGTTGGCAATGGTTTATTAGTACCGGCTCTGGTGGCGCAGTCTTTACTGGTAAGCAAACTGCCGCACCCAGCGGTATAGTCTTGCCTGGAGCTGCCTTTAGTCTTTCATCCAAGTTTTACCGGATCACGCTTACTACCCAGCAGGTTACACTTGGCGCAACTGACCGAGCGTACCTGCAACAGAGTGTTGAAGGTATTGCCTTACGCGAGCTGATTGCCGGAAACACTGCAATCACGGTTGTGTTACGCTCCAGTGTACCCAACATAACTCTTGGGTTACACCTGCAGGATGCGGCTGGGACAAATAGTCTGACGCTGCCAGTTGCCCTGACTACTGCCAATACCTGGACAGTTGTTCCCTTATCCAATATCGCACCGTGGAACCCTAGTGCCACCTGGTCATTGCTCCCCGGTACAGTGGGGTACGTACTTGGCCTTTGCCTGTTCTCTGGGCCTACCTTCATGGCAGCTGCCAATAATGTGTGGGCACCCGGCAACTTTAAAGGGGCTGCTGGTCAGAGTAATTTCGCTGCCTCACCGGCTGGCTCAACCATAGATATTGCCTTTATCCAGCATGAACCGGGCAATACTGCCGGCAGTATCATTGATAAAGCCTGGATTGAAAACCGGAATGACTGCTTCCGCTATTACTACAAGAGCTACGAGGATGCTACAGCGGTAGCCACCAATACCACTGCCGGTGAAAAATGGATGCACTCCTTTGCCGCTGGATATGGGTTTGGATCAATTCCCTTCCCCGTACAAATGGCCAAGGTACCAGCGGTAACCATCTACAACAATAACGGTACGGTGAACCAGGCTACCTCTTTTCCAGGTGGTGTTTCCTATGCCGTTACCAGTACTGAGGTTACCTCCAAGTCTCTGGACTATATCGTGATGACCAGTAGCATAGCATCTCAATCTTACCGTTTTCAATTCGTGGCAGATACCGGATGGTAGAAAAATATGAGTACAATAAACTGGAAAGAAGGTTCACTGACTGGCCCCGAAAGAGTTGAACCAGGCCAGCAGGTAGCCGTAGCAGACGAAGCCACTTCAGCCACCCTGGTTGGCGCACCCAGCCCGGGAACTACGTATCGAATTCATGATCATGAGAATGGTACGTTCCTGGCAATTGTCCTGGAAAAACGAGGGAGGGGTACCCTTAACAATGTCGTTGCGGAAAATGTACACAGCATAGAGGAGGCACGCGCTGCTTGCCAGAAGGACTGGGATAGCGGTACTCGGACCAAGTGAACACATTCTTCATCTGCGCACTTCCCCGGTCACGAACAGCTTGGCTGGCAAACTTTTTGTCCTACAGTGCCTGCCATTGTTTCCATGAACCATTTAACGAGTGCGGAGTTGAGGACTTACCGTTTTTGTTTCGAGCTACAGGCAAGCAGTATGTCGGTACCAGTGACAGTTTGAATACCCTGTTACTGGACCGGCTTTTAAAGATCTTTCCAATTGCCAAATTGGTTTTAGTTCGCCGGCCAGCAGTTGAAGTTGTGCATAGTCTAGATGCGCTTGGCTGGCATTGTCCGGAACTGATTGAGCGGATGAACCAGGCACTGGACCAGATTGAAGAGAAGCATAATCCACTGGTTGTTAATTATCACAATTTCGATGCGCCTGGGATCTGGAACTTCCTGATGCCGGAGGTGCCTTTGAATAAAGATCGAACTGAGATGCTGGAAACTTTCAATATCACAGTACCTAAAGAAGTCATCTTACGGAAGGCCAAAGAGTTTGTCGCCAAGCATGAAGGATTAAAGCTATGGGAGTCTTAGGTGCAGCAATCGGCGCAGTCGGTTCAATAGCCGGCGGTGTACTGGGTAGCGGTATACTAGGTGGTGGTGGCGGTAGCACACCATCCGTCAAATTAAAGACAATTGATCTGCCGGATGTAAACGCCGGGCTTTGGGGTTACATCAATGAGGCAGGATCATTTCCAGGGGTAGCTGGTTTTACTAATCAGATTAACCAGACTGCTATGCAGCAGTATACCCAGATGCTTAACCAGCTCTACCCTGGGGCAACTAAGCAGCTTGGTCAGATTTCCAACCTGGCTCAGAGTTACATGCAAGGTCAGATTCCACAGGATGTTCAATCCCAGATCCAGCGTGCTACAGCACAACAGGCATTGACTGGCGGATATGGTGGCACTGGCATGGCATCGAATCTGACGGCACGCGATTTTGGGCAGACCAGTATGAACCTGCAGCAGCAAGGAGTTGGTCTTTATGGAGCCGGACTAAACGCTGCCAAGAGTATGATACCCGGCTTCATTAATCCAGGACAGCTTCTATTTAGCCCAGCTCAGATCCTGGCCAGAGATGATCAAAAGAATTATTACAATAACGAGGTACAAAACCAGCAACAGATAATCAATGCCGGGATGGCCCAGCAGGCTAATGCTATGCAAATGGCCCAGCAAGCCAAGCAACAGAGTAGCCTGGGTGGTATCTTCAGTGGCTTGTTTGGCAGTGCCAGTAACCCAAGTGGATTATCAACCGGACTGGCTGGCTCCATAGGCAATTTTTTTAGCGGCGGTGGCGGCGGTGGTGGGGGCGGCTCAAGTAGCGGCTGGGGATTTTTAGGTGGAGAGGATACTCTTTCAAATGCTGATCTAGTTTCGGCGTTAAGCGGATTCTAAAAGTTTATGGCAGAAGGCCCTCAACTGATTGAACCAACTGGTGGCGGTAGTGCCGCCCAGATTGCCAAGCCAGAGCATGCCCCGAACTATGTCGCCATGTACGGGGAGGCGATCAAGGCCGCGTTAGCTCCGGCTGAGTTCTCCTGGGGTACCTATTACCAGAGTCAGGAGCTAGCTAATAAATTGCAAGAGCTTGGGCTGAGAGGATCTGAGCTGAATGAAACCAAGCGAGCCAATCTGATTAAGGAACAGCATGACGTACTGGACCTGGCTTTACGCGGTAGAGCACAAGATGAAGTTGCTCGGCATAATCGAGCAGATGAAACCTATCAGACCGGTCTATTAGGCTTAGAAGGAGATAGGGAACGAGAAGCTGAGCGGCACAATAAAGTAGACGAAACTCGGGCACAGGATCAACTCCAGTTTGAAAGAGATAGAGAAAAAAGTGAAGCCCAGCTGCGTGATGTCCAACGGGCTGATATGGAATCGCAGAAAGCCTATCGAGAACAGGAAACAAATCTTAAGAAACGAGAGCTAGATGATCGAACTAATGATGACCAGGAACTGGATAAGCTGAATCAAGCTTTAGCCAAATTTGGTCCAGTAGATCATTACAAGATCGATAGTAATCCAGAGCTACAGAAAGTTATCCAGGATGCGCACGCGCATATGAAGACAGCTTATGGTGAGCAGCGCTTATCTATGATCACTGGCAAGCAGATGGCACTTGGCCAGGAACTGGATCGCCAGAGTGAGATGACAACCTGGACTGCTCAAGGTCGAGATGCGTTCTTAGATCGGTACAATAGTGCTGGTGAGAATCAGACTGCCCAGCAACGATTCAATAGCGCCTATGAGTATGGTCGCCGGATGAATGAAAATGAGAATGCACGGCGCGGCATGGATGCACTTTCAGTTGAAACTTATAAAACGCTCAAAGCCCAGGGTAAAGATGAAGAGACTGCCATGGCTGGCGCCAGGCATGCTGAAGAATTAACCAAAGCCTCTATTAAAGATACCGGAAAGCATGCCCTAAACTGGGATCAGAAGACCATCGATAGCCATGCCAAATTTACTGATGATGAAGGTGACTTAGTTGCCAATCCAGCATGGAGTCCGGCAGAAAAGGAGGCTCATCAACGTGATGCTAAATCACGAGTTGAGAAGTGGGTAGATCAAGGTGGGCATGGTCCTGACATGATTGACCAGATCAATAAGGAAACTCAGCATGAGATACAAATGTCTGGGCAAGGCCAGGCTGGAGCATCCAAAGACACGCTTGAAAAATCTGCTGCCGGATTAAATAAGACGGGTGAGAAGGGTGGAAGCGGAGCATTACCTGGGGACGTAATTGTTTCTCACAAGGCAGGTACAGCTGCTGCTAAACCATCTTTGCCAGCGGCAACAGCGACACCAACAGCGACACCGGCTGCTTCACCAGATACACCAGCCGGTTATTTTAGAGGAAATGTATACGAGGAAAAAGAACCTTGGATGTCAGGTCAGACTCCATGGTCCTGGCTCTATCAGAATCTTAATCCACAGGCTCCTGGACCAGCACAACGTGCTACATCCTATTTTCAAGCACCAGCACTTGAAACACCAATACCTACTCCAGCTGGACCTACTGGATTTGAACCAGAGGTTTTTGCTGAGCCACAACTGGAAGAAGATCAACGATCATTTTTTGGTGGCGGCAAGAAAAAATCTTACTTTGGCCAATAAGTGGATGGTGAACTGTCACTTGCCGTTGATCCTACTCAAGCTACTTCAAACCAAGGTGGCGGCTGGGATCTATCGCAACAACCAGCACAATTAACAGCACCGGCTACCATTACGCCTAGTGGTGGTGAGGGACAGGGGCAAGGCCAGGGGATCTATACTCCCAACAAGCCAGATTATTTATCCTATAATCCAACGGGTGGCGCCGGTCTAAATGACCTGACCAAGTTTTACCAGACGCTTTACTCTAATGTGGGCGACCCTGGCCGAGCTGAGGAACCCAGGCAGAAGTTCGATAATGAGCCGATCCATCAATACACACCGACACCGGCTCCAACCCCAGAGTCTGATGCAGCTAGTGCAACTCCTAGCAATCTTTACAAGTTAAGCGGCACAGCTACCACGTTTGGCTTGCAGCCTAATACGGTAGTCAATTCGGATGGTACAGTTGATACAAAATATCTGGATCCGGGTGATAAAGGCTGGGGTGCTTTCGGATACAACACGCGCGATCCTAAGCTGGTTGGCGCATCACTGCCAGTTGATGTAATCAAGCAATCTATTGGTGATTACACGACTGATGCCGGTCTTATCCGGCAGATTAAGGACGGCAATTACAAGGTCGTTGTTACTAATGCCAAGGGCCAGACTGAGACAATGCCTTTGGTTGATGCCGGACCGGCTAACTGGACGGGGAACCTGGTTGACCTAACCTATGGCGCTACTAAGAAGCTGGGTTTAACTGGCAAAGACCAGGTTAGCGTTCAGTTGGTTGGGCAAGACGGTAACCCTATCGAGATTAAAGGTTTTCATCCCAGCACTATCCAGAAGGGCTGGGCGCCCCGGGCAACTGAAGCAAAATCGCGTGAGGAAGAAGAAGCTGGGCCAACTGGAGTAGCTGATTTCTTCCGTAAGCGCGGAGATGAGCCAATCAAGACCAATGATGACCCGCGTCTAACTGACGTTAAGGTTGGGGATCAGACCTGGCGAGTGCACCAGGAAGCAGCTCCTTATTTCCAGGGATTCCTAAATGATCTACAAAAAGCCGGTGCACCAGTGACATCAGCCGGCGGCTGGAATTACCGAGAGAAGGTAGGGGCTAAGGGAATAAGCGAGCATGCCTTTGGTGGTGCTATTGATGTAAACCAGACCGGTAGAGATAAAGTTAGCCCAGACTTTAAGAAGTGGATTGATGAACACCCAGGAGAATTACAAACTCTGGAAGAAAGATGGCATATCTATGGTGGTGAACGATTTCATGACCTAGGTCACTTTGAATGGGGTGGTACTCCAAGTGGATCAGAGTTGGCCCCGGCTGAAGTAGGTAAGCTGCCAACTAGAAAAGAAGCAGAGCTAGCCCCGGCTGAAGTAGGTGAAGAATCGGGCAAGAGCTTATTAGATCGCTATGATGAGCTGTTGGCAGCAGGAGAGAAGAATATTTCCAGCAAGTTTAATCCAAAAGAATTCCCCAAGCTGCTGGACCTGATGCATGATCGCCTGACACAGCGTGCCGAGGCGCACCAGATCCAGTCTGCCTTACTGACCACTCCTGGAATGAAGACTGAGCAGGGATTCGAAACCGATACGGAGCAAAGAAATGGCTGATCCAGTCACAGGAACACCGATGCCTGGGAAATCTCCCCTGGATCAATCCATCATTAACGCTTCTGTTGCGGCTGCTGGTGGTACCTCGCCAACTTCAGAACAACAGGATAAGCCGCCCCTGGGTACGGTGATCCCGGACTGGGATCAGATCAAGACCACTGATACTTTCCAGAAGGCTGATGACCAGGGTCGCACTAACATGCTGACCAACTGGTACAATCAGCGTCGCCAAGAGATTGATCAGTTAGCTCAGAGCGATGAGGAACGGTCGCTAGCCCAGAAACATCTCGATGAGCAGATGGATCGGGAGAAGACGGCCAGCCTGGAACGGTACAGTATTCCAGAGAATGCGCTTAGAGATGTACTCAATACCGCAGCAACGACTACTGCCCGAGTCTTGCGTGAAGGAGTTCAGACTGTCGGGCCGGCTATCCGCTGGGGTGAACAGAAGCTGGGAATACCTCAGACACCAGAGACGACACTGGAGAAACCATTTCGTAAGCTGGAGAAATGGACTAGCGAAAATTACGCACCACCTGATGCAGTCTGGTCCCAAGAACATCCATTCTGGCATACTTTTTCCAGCTCTATTGGTGGTGTACTCCCATTCATTGCCGGTGCAGTTGGTGCTGAAGCTGTTACAGGTGGCGCGGCTACTCCTTTAATCGGTGCTGAAGCTGCTGGTGGATTAGGTACCGCTGTCGGCTGGACGGCGGACATGGCCGCGCAGGGTATCGATATGTTTCAAGGCAAGCGCGAAGCAGCTCTGGCCAAGATCGATGATCGGCGTAAGCATGGCGAGATTATATCCCAGGAAGATGGGGATCGAATGGCGACCAATGACGCATCCATGTCGCTCTTTGGTGTCCCCTTCATGGTTGCCAGTAATATGATGGTGGGGCGCCTGGTTGGGCATGGGATGAAGCTGGATACGGCGCAGAATGTCTGGAACCAATTTACCAAGAATGTATTGCTCAAGGGCACAGGCGAGTTTGCTGGCCAGGTGGCAATCGGAACAGGGGTAAATGCTCTGGATGCCTTGGCTGATCAGTACAGTGGGGTAGATAAGACCGGCGTTACCGGTGAGACATTAAAGCAGGGCGCTTGGATGGGTCTTGGTTTCGGTGCACTGGGCGCAGTAGCCCGGCCATATTCGTTCCTTAAAGGCTGGCGTGCGGATCAGGCCAAGGTAAACGACATGGCTGGTGCGGCCCGACGTGCGGCAGAGGCACGGACCAAAGTTGATCCCAACGCTAATGCCAAGGATGTACAGGAAGAGTTCATTCAGACGCAACCGGAAAAATATCGGAATGGAATACGAGCCAAGCTAGCTCAGCAGGATTCTTCTGAGGCACTGGGTGCTGCGGCGGTCACAGCTAATGCGGGAAAGAGTCCGCAGTTAGCTACTGAGCTTTCCAAGCAAGCTGATGACGCGGCTACTGAGACAACTGTACCTGTATCTCGTCCTTATCGGAAGGATAACGAAAAGAAGATTATCGATGAGATGCTGGCTAACGGCCACATTACCCGAGATCAGCATGTTGATCTGCGTAGCACGGTAGCAGAAGACCCCAGCGGAACCATGGACAGGCTGTCTGACATGGTAAAACAGACTGCAGATCGGCCTAACGGCATGACCCAGGCTGAGCCAACCATATTCGATTTGCGCCGGCACGCTGCTACCCGTGGTCCATTAAGCAAGGAAGGACCGACTGCACTTGAAACTGAGTACGCCAAGCTTAGCCCGGAGGAACGTGAAGCCAGGGAGGTAGAACGACAGGCTAAGCAGGATGCGGCAGATCAAACCAAGGCACCGCCTCCTCCAACTACAGAAGGTATTCCTCCAACTAAGGAGGGTGAACCTCCAACTAAAGAAGGTGTTCCTCCAACTAAAGAAGGTACTCCTCCAACAGGTGAAGGTGGTACACCACCTCCTCCAGGTACTCCACCTGAAGGGGGCGCTGGTACGCCACCACCTTCTGATCCATGGAGTGCGCTCCAGCAGAAGACTAAGGATTATCTGGGAGATGCTACCGGTGAAGAGAAGAAAGATTTAGCTACTAACTTTAAAACTGAAATTAAAAAGAGCGGTGATCCTGGACAGGATCGAGCAGCGGATGAGCTGATGCATCAGCTGGCTTTGCAGAGGGTAGGTAATCAGGCAACCTTTGCTTATATCAAAGAAGCTGAACGACAAGGGATCCGAGATAAGTTTAATCAGTACCTGGATAAACTAACCAAGGAAGAAGGAACTCTAGCTGGCAAGCCTAAGATGGGTGGGCCAATCAGTCCGGAGAACTTCTTCCAGATGTACTCAGATAATGATCACCAGGGACTACATGATCAGCTGGCTGGTGGTAAAACTCTGAAGTTAAAAGCTGAAACGGTAGAAGAGAACGAGGATCTTGATGACTGGCTTCAGCATCATAATTTCGATTCTGATCTAGTTGGCGATCATTATGTAATTAAAGCTAAGCGAGGCGAGCCTGGCCCTTATGAAAAATTCCAAGAGACATTGGAAGAACTTAAAGAGAAGCGACCAGCAGGGCGACCGCTTTCAAAGGTATGGAGCCCGGCTGAACTTACTACAGAATATAATGATGAGACTAAAAACTATTTAGAGCATCCAGCGGGGAAAGAAATGCTAGAAGCAGCTGTTCCAAAGACTGCAGCAGTTTCAGCACGACAGGGTGGAGATCGAATTGCTCAGGCAGCTATTGCTCGTTATGAACGTGCGATAAGAACGCATGCTGCTAAGTGGCGTAAGGCGGGTAGGGAAGTAGATCTGCAATTAAAAGCTAAGCTGATTAAAGCTGAAAATTTATTCAAGCAAGACCCAGACAATAAGGCATTAGAAAAACACGTAGAAGATCTACAGAGACAAGTTAATACCCTGGCTCCCTTACTAGATCCAGATGAAGGAGAACATTTTGGTAAGCCAACTGGAGATCCTAGCATTGGTCAGATGATTACCCAGCTGGAAAGAGATTTCCATGATCATCGAAAACGAGCAGAAAAACTCTACGGCCCAGAGTTTCAAGGGCCATGGGAAAAAGAAAAGAAAGAAGAGTATACCGGTGGTGGTACCCAGCTCATGGAGTCTGAGATTGAGCGAGAGGAAAAAGAAAGAGGAGGTCGAGTATCAGAAGAAGAAGGAGAAGGCGAAGAAGGAGGTGAAAGCGAAGAGGAAAGAGCTGGCTTTCAAATAAAACCACTTTCAGTTGAAGCTGAACGCTGGCAACAGATTGGCCAGGTTGATCATCAGGCAGTGGCCGATGAATGGAATAAAACGTTACGTAGTAATAGGGAGAAGCAAGCACTCTGGCATGTTGTAGATAAGATACTGGGTCCAGGTAAGGCTAAACATCCAGAAGGGCTAGCCGCTTTACCAAACCAGTTCAATGGACGAAAAGAACTCTTAGATAAGATCACCAATGAATATCTTAGATTCCTTGAAAAACGTGAATCCGGACGAGCCGGTAAAGGGGCAGCGGAGGGAGGAGAGGCAACAGCAACAGCCGCCGGGGGAGGTACCGTTCCACCCGCAGGTACTGAAGAAGTTCCGGGAGGCAGTGGACCTGCCGGACCCGGAGGCACAGGCGCAGATGCAGGTACTGTTCAACCTACCACTACTACCACCACTGATCAGGGCCAAGTGGCTAGCGGGGAGCCTCCCGCTGGCGGACCTCGTGACACAATTGCGGGGTTACCAGAATCAACGTCTGAAGGACAAGGTGGCCCCCTTGCTTCAAAAATTGAACTTCTTTCAAACGCCCCAGGCGGAGGAGACGAGCGAGCCGCCGGTGCAGGCGCCCCAGGGGCCGGAAGAGTCCAGCGAGACACCGCTACCGGGGAGCGAATCGTCATCAGCCCCGAAGGAGAAGAGCGTGCCCGAAGCCGGTTCCCCACAATCTCTCGGGGCGATGAAGAGCGTTTCCAAAGAACCACAGACCCTTTAATAAAGAAGACTGCTGACTCGATCTGGGACCAGGTTAAGAAGCGTGGCCGGTCTGATCAGGCTAATCATCTTGGGCTAGGTAAAGAGGACCTGGCTAGTAAAGCTGCTGTTTCCAAGGCTCTAAAAGATATCGTCCAGGGTATCGTTAAGCAGGAGCCTAGCTATGAGCGCCGAGTACAGCTTGCCCGGGATGCGCTGCGTGGCGTTCCGCCCCTCAAGGGCGAAATGAGCGCAAGTCAGTTGCGACGTTCGCGCAATTACGCCAACCAGACTAAGCCTGTTACCACAGCTGAGCAGGCAATCAATATCGTTAATCAAGCCTGGAACAAGTTTGAGCCTGGCTTCAGACACCTGGGTATTGCCAAAGAGGTTCGCGATAGAAAAACGCCCGATGCAATTGTGCCACTACCCAATGGGAGTCTGGTATATGTACACTCGCCACAGTACTGGCGCCGGATAGCAGACTACCGAGGAATTACAGAAGGTCAGGTACGCACCCTGGCTGAATCCATGCTGGAAGAGGAGCTGATTCACGGGGCGCACCTGGGTATGTATCGGGATGAGTGGGCACGTGCTGGCTCGCGCGGAAACTTTGTTGATTACCAGAACTACAAGGGTGCTGAGCTAATTGACTCGTTCCTGGATGCCAAGAACGCGGCAGCCAAACGTAAAGATTTCCAGACTGAGCGCGCATTGGACAAGACTTTTGCCAGTGCAGTCAAAAGCTACTGGGGTGCGGATCTACCAGGAGCAGAAGATATCCATAGCTTCCGAGACTTTGTAAACTGGATGGATACCTTAGATGAGCACCAGCAAAGAGAAGTCTCTTCCCAGTTACCCTATGAGTTAGCCAGGCAACTAGCCCAACTGGATATCTTCGGCCGGACTACGCAGTACGAAGATCGAAAGCTAATGGGTAAACTCCATGACTGGTTCATGGACAGTCTCAGGTACATGCGCCGGATGGCCCTGCGAGTCAGGGAAGGCGGCATGGGTACGCTCTGGAAAGATACACTGAATACCCTGGAGAAACGGGTTAGTGATCTGCGTGCCAAGATGGACCAGGCGGCACCGGCAGCAACTCCTACGTACCGACTGCACCAGCAGACTCAGGAATTAGCCGGCAAACTCGGGCATTATTTCCTGGATAACCCGCGTGACGCGGCAGCTTATGGACTGCGTTTTGATGACGCTCTGCATGGCCCGGATTATGCCAACAAGATTATCCAGAAACTGAAAGCTAAGTTCGGTGCTGATCCGCAGACTTTAAATGCGGCACTCCAGCACATGGCACGTCGGGAAGGATTGACTGATGAGCCACGCGCTACAGGTCAGCCGCTCTACATGGGTAAGATGGCCAGCCTGGCCCCCGGCGTAGGCGAATCGCATGTGCTGGATGAGGGTGACACCAGCCGGCTCGCGCGCTACCTGCGTGCTTCAGATGATCCGGAGATGCGCGCATTCGCTACCACTCTTACCCAGCACCGAGATCAGTTGATGGGAGTAAAGGTTAGGCAGCTTAAGCATGAGGTACCGGCAGCTTTTTATCATAACGGCGATCTCTGGGTAACCGAGGCAGCACTGCGCCACCCAGATGGGCACAAGGCAATTGCTAATGAGCTGCAGCATTCAGTTGCGCAAGAGATCCTGAATAATCCCAAGACTGGAGAGGAGCATGAAGTTAACGCACATGCTACGGCGCTCACCAACCAGTTTAAGCGTGGGCTACCGGCCGATATCCGGGATGCGATAGACAACAAGTTTGTCGATATCTTTAATCATCTCAGCTCAACGGGAGAGATCGACTGGGACCAGATTAATGACCAGGAACGCAAGTGGTTCCCACTGATCCAAGCAGCATCACATCCGACTGAGTTTATTAAGAAGGCATTCAGTAGCGCCAACTTCAGAGATTACCTGCGCTCAGTTAAAAGTGACCGAGGTGACCCGCTCTGGGATAATGTGCATGACTGGGGCCGGACTCTGTTCGGAGATCAGGCATTCAAGTTTGCGCCAGAGGCTAGTGAGGTTGCCTACAATCGGCCAGGTGCTGTGATGCGAGAGGATCCTCGTGAAGGTGAACGTCGATTATCAGACCCATCACAAATGACAGGAGGATTTCCTGAACATGTTATACGGGCAGAGCAAGATTATCATGCAGGTAAACTTCATATCTGGGAATGGCGAGAAAAAGTAAAAGACTTTGCCAAGGATATAATAGAGTTCATGCATCAAAAAGGACTGATTGATCCTCAAGAATGGTGGGATCGAAGAAAGCGAATAGAAGAAAATACATTTAAGCCTAGTGATCTTTATCCTCAGAAGACTTCACTTACGCCGCCATCTCAAGCACCAAAGCTAAAAGTAAAGTTTCCTGCTAAGATTGAAGCAGACATAGCAGAGTACCAGTCCGGCAAGATAGATATTAACGAGTGGCGCTCTCGAACAAAAGAGTATGCTACAAATTTAATTCAAACAGCATACGAGAGAGGATATCTTAATGAGCAAACTTATCAGGATCGAATGGATCGCATTAATAATGATGCCTTCTTTCCAGGTGATCTTTATCCTCCTACTACACTACCGCCCCTAATAGATATAACTCAAAAAGTTTACGATAGGTATGCCGTCCATGAGGGAGTGCCGGCCATGCTGGACAGGATCGATCTGCGTACTGATAACGTAATGTATAAGGCACTGGCTAAAGGGCTTAAAAAAATCTTGGGAGAGAATCCTGGTATTCTAGTCCATGTAGATCCTGATGAGCCGGGGAGAGGCGCATACTCTCTTGTTAATGATGTACTGACGCTTAGCCCATTTGCTACTGATAGAGAGCTAGAGCGAACTATGCTGCATGAGGTAGTACATTCTATTACCTGTGGCAAAATCTCTGCTTATCTTTCAGGCCGGTTTGATCTACTTAAGCCCTCTGACTTTAGGGCAATGCAAGAGCTGGAAGAGATCAGGCGTGCTGCTATCAGGCACCCAGATGTACCAGATAAGCTAAGACAGATAGCCGACCTTGGTGGCTATGGAAATAGAGGACAACATTTTGTTGATGCTATTGAAGCTGATCCTGCTTTTAGAAAATACTATGGCTTATTAGATCTACATGAGTTTGCTAGTGAGGCTCTAACTAACCATGATTTTCAGCAGCTCCTAAATAAAGTTCGTTTTGATTCTGCTACCGGAGAAAGACAAACTATCTTCGGTAAGTTCTTCCGTTGGTTAAGTAAGTTCCTTGGATTTAAGGAAGGTTACGGCGCGCACGAGGCTCTAAAAAATCTGGCAACAATGGTTGAGGGTCAGCGTATCATGCGCAGTGATTTCCTGTTAAAGGATGGTCTTGGCATGACCACCAAGGGAACTTTTTCTCCTCTGATGCGGGAAGCGCAGCTTGGTGCACGATTCCTGGAGAAGAAAGCTACGATGGAAGGGTACTCCAGCCTGACTAATGTACCACAGGCAACAGTAAATAAATGGCTGGCTGACTGGAAGAGTGAACGAAATTTCCAAGGGCATGCTGATCCCGATAAACCACAGGTTGTAGCAGATCCTTCCCGGCGCGGATTGGTTCTACCAAGTGAAGAGTTATCCAAGAAGACTGACCCTGAGGATATCCTGGATCATATCGCTCGAGTTACGGGAATTGATCATAGAGATGGCAAGGGTTTAGCACGAGCGATGCAACAAGCCTACCTGGATAAGGCTATTACCCAACGGCAGTACCTGGATGTGCAAGATGTACTAAAGGAACTGAACTATCGAAGCCTGGCTAAGATCAAAATTCTAGGACCAGAGTCTGATCCAGATGCACCCAAGAATCGGATCATGCGCTGGGGTAGAGAGCTATTGCAACAGGGTAACCTGCCCAAGGAATTATTCAAAGCGCAGCTGGAACATCTGAAGTATGAAGTCTCCGCTCTCTCCCATTACCTGGGTTTCTGGGATCGGAAACTGAATACCCTGATTAAAAAGCATATGGGAGTTGATCCCCTGACTACACCAGCCAGGCAGGATGAGAAATTAAACGCAGTACTGGAAGGTAAACACCTGACTGCTCCTGAAGATATGCACCCGGACCTGTACAATCATCTGATGGAGGGTCGGGCATCGATTGACAACTTCAGTGACCGACTGCGCGCGCTAGGCTTTATCAAGGAAGACAGCGAGCTTTACAAAGAGTTCTTTAGTAACCGCTTCCCGCGCGGGGAGGCAGCAGGTGGTCCGGGGCAGTACGTCGCCCGATCTCAAAGGATCTTTCACGAACCACGCTTTGCCCAGGATACTGATCCAGCTAAATGGAACCATGCTATCCCCTACATGCGAAAATGGTGGATAGATGTGCAGAGTAAGGAGGCCGGGGACCGGGCAGCCCGGAAGTATCGACCGGGTACATCTGATTACCTGGAAGCTAAACGCAGGGCTGAACTCTTCACGGCTGCACGTCTGAATGATTCGATCACTGACGGCATGGTTTCACAGAAGATGAGTGAGATGCTGGCACGGTATCGGCAGACAGCTGAGGCCAGAGATAAGGCACGCACATCATTTGGGCCGGCCTTTGTGCTCAATGACAGTTTGCTCCAGGAGGTAACCAAATTACCGGATGCGTTCCGGGAACTCATGGGTGAGGAAAAAGATGTTGGTATCCGATTGATCCATACTATCCAGCGCCAGAACCAGTACCTGCAGACAGCACAGCTAGCCCAGGAATTCCTGCGCGCCGGGGCTGGTAAATACTTTGGGGATAGGCAGGACGCTACCCGAAATTGGACCCATCAGATACCACAGCTCTCACCTGTAGATGTATTGCAGGAGGATGGTTCAGTAGTCCAGAAGGTAAAGCCCACCATGATGGGGGCACTGGCTGGTAAATGGACCTCGCGCGAGATCCATGATGTCCTGCGAGGCTACGATGCCTTGAGCCAGCACATGACCTCTTCGATCCCACTTATCAGTAGCCTAGAGAACAGCTCCAGGTACATGACTACCATGCTGTCTTCGCGCCGAGGTATAGCGAACATGTGGAGTGGCCTCTTTGGTATGGTGCAGAATGGAATGCTGCCTACTGATGCACGCGCTCTGCGCGCCGCTAAGAATTATGTGATCGATATGTTTCGAGGCGATAGCCGGGAAGTCATGCGGAACATCGAGGAGGCTAGGCGCTACGGTGTACTCGATAAGACTACTGACCCGTTCACACTCAGGGACATGACCCAGAATGGGTACAAGTATATGCAGCGTGGACCGCTGGATTATCTGGAGGGGATTGAGAATTATGCGGCTAAAAACAAACTCTGGGCACGAATTGCTCCAGCCTTACCTGGCATGCGGACCAAAGGTACCTGGTGGAAAGAGGCAGCTGAGCTAGCCCAGAAGTTCCATGTGGCTGGTAACGATGTAAACAAGATGGCCCAGTGGTATGCCAAGCAGAAGTTTGTCCGGGAAGCTAACCTGGAAGATGTGCGATTGAACCGAAAAGATTCAATGACTGGTGAGGTCAGGACATTGACTGAGGATGAGATCAAACGCAAAGCGGCCCGGATCGTTAACGATACCAATATCTCTTACAGTTTGACTAGCCCATTGGTAAAAAGGGTACGGGCACAGCCCTTTATTGGACCATTCCTGACATTCAGAAGTGAGATGCTGCGTTCATACGCCAATCAATGGGGATATGCTCTGAATTATTTGCGTAGTCCAAATCGAATCGAAAGATTCGAAGGAGTACGTAGAGCTGCTGGACTAATGGCATCGGCTGGCTTCGCCTATGCGCTAGCTCAGACTGCGATGCACTGGTTTGGTGTGAGCCAGCGCGAGGATGATAACCTGCGCAAGCTGCTGCCACCATGGGAACAGAATGATGTGCGGATCTATGGGCCGATGAAGGATGGTAAGCGGCAGTACATGAACCTGAATTATGTCATGCCACAAGGCGACCTGGCCCGGTCAGTAATTGCTGCGCTCACTCCGAACAAGGATGGCATCGCTGGCCGGATCCAGGCAGCTATGGGTGAGCAATTCCATCCGATGGTAAACTTTGGACTGATGCCAGGTGCACTGGTTGATATCTCTCGGAACCAGACTGAGTACGGCACCCAGGTTTATAATCCGGAGGATCACTGGCTCAGGATGTATGGCAACCATCCCGAAGGTAAAGCATTAGACATGCTCAATTATGCCTGGACCAGATGGAGTGGTGGAACACTAGGCCGGGCTGGCCGGCAGCTGCCCCAGATGGGTACGACTACCAAGGGAGGAGTAGTGTACGATCCCAATATTCTGCTCAAGAGTGAGACACTGGGCCAGGATCTGCACGAGATCTCTATCCCAGACCGGTTCCGATCCAGCTTGTATAGCTCCCGGGATGAGCTGGGCAATTCAGTAAGGATCTTTACCGGTCCAATCCAGCGCAACGCCATGACTGATAACGATATGCGTGCTGCTTACCAACACATGGAATCCGTGCGCCGGATTATCTTTGGTAACTTGCGCGACAAGATCGCCGCTGCCCGTGATTCAGGGATGACAACGACTGCGATTAAAAGCGCCCTCAAAGAGAGGCGCTACTCAAACGAAATGATTAATGACCTGATGACTGGGCGTTATCATGCCTACATTCCATCCAAATCGATCCTGAGCGAGGCGCGCAAGAGCGGGAACCATATGCCGAGTGGGCTATTTAGCAAGGGCGCCAAAAACTACGAGGATGAGGAGCAGTAAAAATTTTTACCATTTTTTGAAAGATTAGGCTCACCTAACTTTTCTGCTTCTTTTTCTCCTCTTCCTCTTCCATCATCCCTGCCTGGTATGGGCTGATCCAGACTAACTTCCGATCAGCTCGACCAGGGCCAAAGGCTTGTCTCTTCCAATGCCCACAGCGCCAGTGGTGCCTTAAATGATACTCTTCCTTACCTACCATATGAGCCACTGCATGTGGTCTATGCTCCGGCCTGATCTGGCTTTGACCTACCCACTTTGCGGGATACAACCCAGGAATATGATGCTTGCCTTCCATCCGTGGTTTGCGAAGCACATGTTTCTCTTCAGGTGGATATTCCAGTGGATAGGCCGAGAGGAATAGTAGGATATTGATAACCAAGATCTCCATTTTTTTCAGAAATACCTGGTCAATATTATCCCTGGGCCACTCGGTCTTTAGCTCATCCTGAATCTCGGTCAGGTAGCGAAGGGTATAATGGGCAAAAGGTTTGACTAGCGCGTAGGTAGTCAGCCCGGAACTGTCCGGTCCTTTTTCAATCATGCCAGCAGCAATGATGCATGCTTCTGAATACATGAATCGAATCTCTCGGAATGGACGAATTGGAGCTGAGTATTCGTTAGTTAGAAATCGATCAAACTCGCTGGCGAACTCTTCTGAAATTGCCCAGTTTCTGTCTCCTTCTTCGACCAGGGCAATATCTAAGAACATAAGTGAATAATCATACCCATCTCGCTCAATCGTAAGCAGTCCCTTAGGCAGAAAGATCCTGAAGCCCGGCCATTTCCATTTGATATCCTCGGCCATCATGTCCAGGGGCATAGCTGACTTGATTAACTGTGCACCCAGCTCCATCTCCAGAAATAGCTGAGGCCGCTTATGCCGCAGGGCAATAGCATTACAGCCAAACTGGGTTTTAATAACATCGTCCCTGTTATTAGCCAGGGGATACAATTGTATCCCACACCACTCGCAGTAGTTCATGAAGTCCTGCCGAAAATAATAAGGTGCCCGATAATTAGGCAGTATATATTTCCGACCGAAGTAAGCCCGATACACATTTGGGCTCCATTTCATTATTCTTTTGGGATCCTTGGGATAATCCGCACGCTCATCTATATGCTGGCGAATTTCCTTGATGATCTCCTCTTTTTTGATGTTGTCCATTACATTTCTGTTTTCTGTTTCTATTATTTAACTGTAATCAAAATTTTTCCTATTTTTTGAAATATTAGGTTAACCTAACTTTGCTAATGACCTTGCCAGGTCTTGAATGACTTGATTTCCCCTGGCGAAGGAAAAGTGCCTTTAAACTGCCAGGCACGATCATCCAGATAGACGACGGCCGGCGGTTTACGGCTGGTAATCTGGATTTGCTTAGCTCGGCGCGATTCTAACCCATATTCGCGTAACCAGTGCTCTAGCTGACGAATCGACTCCGGACTATCTGCCCTGGAAGTGTAAACGCACACATCCAGCCCGGCATCCTGATAAGCGCGAATTGCTTCAATAGCGCCATCTACCGGTGGATCCAGTCTACCTGGTCCATGCCAGCCTGTGTAGTTAGACAAAACTCCATCAAAATCCAGGGCGATAGTGCTCATAATCGACGATTTCGGTTAAGTTCGCGCCAGTGCCAGCGCTCCCGTTCCAATAGATCTCTTTGTAGAGAATAGACCTGAAGCTGAAGCTTAAGAATCCAGATCAGTAAAGCTAGGATCAGAATTATGGCAAAAAGCAGAGCAAAGTCTTCCATTTAATTGTCCTCCGGCTTGCCATAAACCATGTGAGCAAATGCACCTAAGATTTTAGTAATAGTATTTCCATCATAATTACTAATTATGATTCCGTCATTTTCTCCCACAATAAGGATGTAACCATGTTCCGGAGTAAGCTTCTTAGTCAGGTAGGCTTCAACCTCATTTGCTAGTTCCTTAGTCATTCGAACCTCCTCTGAGATTTGCCGCTGCCTACCATGTACAACCGGCTCAGTTGTTCAAAATAGTCCTTGGGATCTAACCGTTTCTCCCAGGGTTCCCAATAGATATGCTCCTGGACAAACTCAGCCGGCATTTGGGTTGCCACTGTCTCCGGGCCAACGCTAGCATTGATCAGGCCGTAACCAGCCAACGGCTGGTGGTACCATTCCCAGCGGAACATGGGATAACGTGGCTCACGCAGTAAGCCTTCATCATCCACCCACATATCCTGCATCTGGTCAAAAAACCTGCCCAGTGACAGGTGATCGAAACAGTGGCAATCACACCATTTATGCCACTCATGAATATGTTCTCCACACTCAATTACATGCACTTCCTGTTGGAAGGGATCCACTAACAACGATCTCATTTCTGTTTCCTTCTGTTAACTGCAACTGATACTTCTTGCTTAAATCCATGCGCTCTCTTAGCCATTCCAAAGCTATAGCGTGTCCAACTTTAGCTTTCTCTAAAGAGGCATACCGAGCTATATAAAGCTCATCTCCACAGGAGATGTATTCTTTAATCCAGAGAGATTTCACCTTATGCCTAGGACCGAAAATCATTGTCTCAAACCACAACTCTCCTTCATCATAAGAATGGTTAAGTCCTAGAAAAACTGTGCTGACTCTATTTTCACAGATCCAGTCTTCAGCTACATGCCGATCAGCATTTTCCATCCAGCGACCCCAGACAGTGAGATCTATAATCGGTACAACTACACCATCAACTAGTATTGCTTTGTCCATTTGTTTCTTGTTTCCATGCGATTTCGGCCCAGGCGTCCAACCTGGCCTTGATAAAAAGATAACTCAGCAGCTGTGCTGGAATCCCAAGTGCAATTGCTACCGCTGCGGTAAGCGCACTTGGATTTGGGTAAATGATTTTACCCTCTCTATGCAAAACAGCCGTAACATCATCTAGTTTCTTGGATACAGATTGGTATTTATATAGAGCGAAATTTACTGGCTTCCAAAGTGGATCAATTCCATCCTTCTGAAATGATCCACCCCAGCCTGGTACTTTCTGCTTGGCTGCCAGAAACCAGACAACCTGGTTCTCTGGAGCATCCTGTTCCAGGAAATGGTAGGTCTGCTCTAAAGGAGCATGCTGGCCGCCAATAGTCAGAATGGCAGCGGCAATGGCCTTGCTGATATCACCGGAGCCGGCTGCCGAGTTGATAACTGCTACTGAAGAGGGATTGGAACGGAAACAACTATCGTGATGCGCCTGGAAAAGAAGACCAAGCAGCCACTGCTCCTCATAAAGTAATTCTTCTTCTCTCCACCAGACTTTCAAGCAGGTGGCAGAAACGGTGGAATTGGTGTTGAAGGAGGAACTATAGCTACAGATCGTAATCCAACACGTTGGAACCGTTTTAGCGGTTGTGGAACCAGAGGTGCGCCGGCCGGCGGGAACCGGGTTGGATAGGGATCAGGCGTCATCGGCAGCTGTTGCGGTACCCGGTAATAAGGTGGCGCGGTCAGATTGGATACCTTCAAGGGAGCCGGATTAACCGCGCCGGGGACTGGTGGCTGCTGGGTATTGGCTGGAACCGCTACCGGTAAATTGACCGGTACAGGCAATGGCGGGTTAACATTGGCCGGAGGGATATAGCTCATTTTTTCTTTGCCTTTCCAATACCTGGAAACTTGTTATGTACCTTGGCTCGGACTGCTGCTTTTTGGGCTGAGCTGCCATGCTGGCTGACTCTTGCCAGCGCGTTTCGTGCGTGACTGGCATCAGGGATCGGATAACTACCCGGTCCCTTGCCGCTCTTGCCGGTCCCTTTCCCCGGCAAGGCGAACTGACTGGATTTGAGTTTTTGGCGTGCGCTACCTGTTAGCTTGGCCAAACGCTTATCTCACCTCCTCACATATTCCACCGGGCTGCCCCAAATCGGGGAGTCTCAAACTTGGACGAACCCATGCTCCCTACTTTTTTTTTGATCGGATACTGGCGCGCTTTGATTCGAAGTTCGTTCCTCCGACGTTGGACGAACTAGCGCCTGCTTTTCCCCGCCGTACCGAGTTGACTTCTCGTTCCATGGCTTTAACGCCAGGTTTGCCACCGGGCCGGCTGGTTGCTGCTTTTTGGGTGACTCGTTCCATAGCCTTGACGCCGGGCTTGGAACCGGATGATGTTGCCATATTGAAACCCTTATGCCACAGGCATTAATGGATTTCTAGTACAATGTTCACGGCACTCACTGATTTGATGACTATCCCGCCCGGCGGCTGGCGTTATACCCAGCCTGAAACAGGCTTGGAAATCAAGGGCGGTGATTACTATAATCTGCGTGAGGCAGTCAGGAAGCATCGCCAGCTGAATCAGCTTCCTTGCGGCCCGGAATTGGATAACCAAATTCAAGCGCAGATATGCGAACGCATGGGGGCTGAAGGCCGTTCAGCATATTGCCGCGATGCACAAAGACGTGCCGGTGAGGGTAAAACCGAAATTGCCTTTGCAGACGTAAAACATTTTCTTTCAACCGTTTCTCAGATCCGGCACTTCGTTCCTCAAGCAGAAGCTCAGAGAAGAGCAGAAACCTGTGTATCATGTCCAAAAAATAGCCCGATCAGCGGTTGCACATCATGCACCAATCTGATCGGGCTGGTGTTTAAGGTTATCGGCCAGCGGAAGACACCGCTGGACCAGCGATTAGGCGCCTGTGGCGTATGCGGCTGCTCGCTCACTGCCAGCGTGCATATCCCGCTGGAAGCTTTCCCCAAGCAGCCGCATTACGAGTATCCGGAGTGGTGTTGGAAGCACTAGCTGGGCGTCGGTACTTCGGTTTCCGGCTTTGGCACGATGGCTACAAACCAGCCAGTATCAGGCGTCCAGCCCACCTTGGCTTCCCAGCCAATAATCGGTTGGGGCGGTTGATCCGGTGGTTCAGGCAATGGATGCCCGGCTACCGGCGGATAACCGGAACCCGGAGGCAAACTAATTCCCGGAGGACCCCAAATTGGAAAAACCGGCTTTGGAGGTTGGCCGCTTGGCGGCTGTTCTGGTGGAATTATTGGTCCACCACCGATACCCGGGGGCATGCCCGGACCCGGTGGATTAAAGCCGGGGGGACCCCAGATGGGATGGATCGGTTGTGGTGGTTGGCCACTAGGTGGTTGTTGTGATGGTGGAATAACTGGGCCACCTCCGACTCCCAGACCCGTTAATGATGCTTCACCAATCAGAACGACGGGTTGAGTCGTTCGGGCGACCTTGTCATAAAGTACACCGCTAATTGTGACTTCAACTGCTGCCATATTTTTTTAGTTTCGGTTTTGTTGTTTAGGGTACGACAATTTTAGTGCCAGCTGGCACAGTATAAGTGCCACTAGCTAAAGGATTATCCGGGTTAGGTGGCTTGGGCGTAGGGTCAGTACCTTCCTGCCAAGCAGAGCCAGTCCACTTCCACCAGCCCCCGGCATTATTGGTCTGCCAGACCACGTGACTGTAATAGGCGATCTTGGTTACATTGGCGCTGTAGCCAGCATTTGCTCCATTGCGTTTAACTACGCCACCGGAGCAGGTCCAGTTGGCGCCAGTAGAATCGGTGATCGTGCCACCGCTATCATTGAGGACAGTTGTCCCTTCTGCTGATTCCATAGGAGGATTAGGGTCGGGAGGCGTTCCGCCGCCAGCCCAGCCGGCAGCCTGGCTTTGGAGCCAGCCTAGTGTCCCGGTCACCGCACCCGGGCCAGTCTGGCCG
>Ga0126381_100000141_pt1 | contig 79832 bp, 60 predicted proteins | sample PanSoiMetPlot_28_FD_96465 | JGI IMG/M metagenome (GOLD analysis project Ga0126381, IMG submission 96465) | Tropical forest soil microbial communities from Panama - MetaG Plot_28 | ecosystem: Environmental > Terrestrial > Soil > Tropical forest > Bulk soil | place: Panama | collected 2016-02-17 | reverse complement strand
GGTATGCGCGGTCTGATGGCCAAGCCCTCGGGCGAAATCATCGAGACTCCGATCACCGCGAATTTCCGCGAAGGGCTGAACGTTCTCCAGTACTTCATCTCGACCCACGGCGCCCGTAAGGGTCTGGCCGATACGGCTCTGAAAACGGCCGACTCCGGCTATCTCACGCGTCGTCTGGTTGATGTGGCGCAGGACGTCATCATTACCGAAGACGACTGCGGCACTACTGAAGGCATCGTCGTCGAACCGATCATCGAGTCGGGTGAAATCATCGAGCCTCTACGTGATCGCATCGTTGGCCGCGTGGCTCTCGAAGATCAGCGCGATTACGAAGGCAACGTCATCGTCGCGGTCAATCAGGAAATCACCGAAGACCTCGCGGCAGCGATTCAGGCAGCCGGTATCGAGCGCGTCAAGATCCGCTCGGTGCTGACCTGCGAATCGAAGCGCGGCGTCTGCGTTGCCTGCTACGGCCGTAATCTGGCGACCGGCCGTCTGGTCGAGCGCGGCGAAGCCGTCGGCGTCATCGCGGCGCAGTCCATCGGCGAGCCCGGGACACAGCTCACGATGCGTACGTTCCACATCGGCGGCACGGCGACCCGAGTCTCCGAGCAGTCGAAGCAGGACGCCAAGTCGGACGGTTTCGCGAAGTACCTCAACATTCAGCACGTCCGGAACGAAAAGGGCGAGATCATTGCGATGAACCGCAACGGTATCCTCGCTATCGTTGACGACAAGGGCCGTGAAAAAGAGCGCTATCCGGTTGTGTACGGCGCGCACATCACGGTTGAGGACGGCGGACCGATCAAGGCCAACATGGATCTGCTCGAATGGGATCCTTACACGTTCTCGATCCTGACCGAACTCTCGGGAACGGTTCACTACAAAGACCTGCAGGACGGCATCACGCTGGCCGAGCAGGTTGACGAAGTGACCGGTATGTCGCAGCTTGTCGTCACGGATTCTCCGGACGAAAAGCGGCAGCCGATGTTGCAGATCAAGGGACCCGGCGGCACCCGCAAGTACCTCATGCCGACTCACGCTCACCTGATGGTGCGCGATGCGGAGGAAGTGCACGCGGGCGACGTTCTGGCGAAGATTCCGCGCGAAACCACGAAGACCAAGGACATCACCGGTGGTCTGCCGCGCGTCGTCGAACTCTTCGAAGCGCGCAAGCCGCGGGAAGCCGCGATCATGGCCGAAATCAACGGCCTCGTGAAGTACGGCGAAATCGCCAAGGGTATGCGTCGTATCTACATCGTCGGCGACGACGGTCAGGAGCGGGAATACTCGCTGCCGCGCGGCGTGCATATCAATGTGCAGGAGGGCGAGCGCGTCTCGGCGGGTGATCCGTTGATGGACGGGCCGCGCAATCCGCACGACATTCTGGATGTTCGCGGCGAGAAGGAACTGCAGAAGTATCTCGTCAACGAAATCCAGGAAGTCTATCGTCTGCAGGGCGTCAACATCAACGACAAACACCTCGAAGTCATCTCTCGTCAGATGATGCGGTGGGTGCGAGTCGAAGACATCGGCGATACCGAATTCCTGCCTGAGGAAGTCGTGGACAAATTCAAGTTCCGCGAAGAGAATCAGCGGGTCGAGGAAGCCGGCGGCCGTCCGGCGCAGGGCAAGGCTGTGCTGCTAGGCATCACGAAGGCTTCGCTCTCCACCGATTCGTTCATCTCGGCGGCATCGTTCCAGGAAACGACGCGCGTACTCACCGAGGCGGCGATCAACGGAAAGGTCGATTACCTCCGCGGCCTCAAAGAGAACGTCATCATGGGCCGGCTGGTTCCCGCCGGTACCGGGATGGAGTTCTACCGGAGAACGCGGATCGCGGGTGAAGACATCGTCGAGGAACCGGCTCCCGAGCCGACGCTGGACGCGCTTGCCGGGTACGAAGACGAAGCCCGTCTTCAGTACACGGGCGGCCTCAGCGAAGAACTGGGACCCGAGGAACCGATGGCGGAGTAGATCAAAATTCGCGACAACACGAAAAAGGGCGGGCCGATTGGCCCGCCCTTTTTATTGCTCGCCAGGATGTTATTTCGGACACCCCAGAGCGCGTACCGCTTCCTCGGGCGCCGCTGCAGCTGAAGCGGCGTCCGCGGGGAGTTTCGCTCCCTTCGGTATAACGTAGACCTCCACGCGCCGGAATCTCGCGTCGGCGTCGTCCGCCGTAATCGACTGACCCGTCCGCTCCGTTGTCTTAACCCGGCTCGATGTGCCGCAGAACGCGGGACGTGGATCGGACTTCTGATCCGTTCCCGCAACTACGAACCGGATGCGGCTCAGATCGAGCCTGGGGCAGGTATCCGCCCCCGCTGTCATGGTTGCGATTACGTTCATGACGCGTTGGCGGTCCAAAGGCGTTCCCTTCCTTTCGGACTGTGAAGTATGGCCGACCACGACGAGATCCCAATCGGGATGCTCGGTCAGAAGCGGATAGACTTCTTCCAGCAGAATGCGCTTGCCGCAATTGTTGACTCGGGCATTGTTCTTAGCGAACACGACATCATCGAATCGCCTCGCCTCGGCTAGTTGCGCAAGGTTTACGTTCACGTTCGTCGAGGCGCTGGCGGTCGAGCCCAGGTCATCTCTAACCGTGCACGTGATGCTCGCCATGCGCGTCTGAGCCCGCGAGCGGTCTGCGTCAAACTCCACCGTGCTCGAATCGAACGCGTTGGGAGGAGTCCCGGTGAGTCGTCCCGCATTCGTTTGGCACGTGTAGGTCATTCGCCTGTTACATGCGCTGCCGCCTGGGGTGACCTGAAGCGCAGTCGTGTCCCCAAAGTTCAAAGTCGACTGCGCCACCGAAACCGCGATCGTCGGATCGCTGTGGCCCTGCACAGTTAACGTGGCAACATCCACCGTCACCGGATCGGCTGTTCGCTTGTCGCTGCTGTTGCCCGGATCGTCGCGAACCAGCACGCTCACCTTATATTGACCTGCCGCCTGCGGGACCGTGAAGTTGAACTGCGGACTGTCGGCGCCAGCGGTCTGCCCGTTGACCGTCCAGCGATAAACAGGACGATGGTCCGGCAGATTCGTCGATGCGTTGATTGAGAACGGAATCGACTGGCGGTCTCCCGGGCAGCCTGCATCGATCGCGCTGCCATTGGCGCCACTCACATCCAGGCGCGCCGAGGGCCCTGGAGGTTCAGGAGCCTTAGGCGGGAGCGGAGGCGCAGCTTCCGCCCGGTGCCCGATTCCAATGGAAAAGCCAGCGCTCACGGAATAGTAGGTGGCGACGCCATCGCGCGGGACATATACGGCGCCCGGCCCATACGAGATCGATGGCAAATGATAATGCGGCTGCGGATACGCGGTTCCCTCGAAATCGGCGCGAAGGGCCAGCCATTTATTGAGGAATGTCTTGACGCCCACGCCATAGAGGCCGCCGAACTCGACACCGCTGCTTAGGTTGGTCGCTGCCAGGTACGCGTTGGCTGGATTCCGCGCATAATTCTGAGCGCCCTGAGTCGGAAGATAGTTCACGATAGAGGGCCCCGCTCGCAGGAATACGCGGGTGCGATGCTCGGGCCCCATCAGATAAAAGACGCCGCCGAGAAAGCCGATGCCCGTATGGCTTGCGAAGTTCACTGAACTCATCGGTCCCCCGGGCGTCGGCGTCAGACGGAGATTATTCTGTCCGTACATATAACTACCCTCGAGCCCGAAATGCCCGAGGATGTTCCACGTCTCGCGTACGCCGGCGAGCGGGCCATCGTTCAGGACCATGCGAGGAGGTGAATCCTGATACGCGAAGAACCGGTTGAAACCGCCGAAAAAATTCGTTTCGGTAATCGGCCCGTAAGTGTCGCCTTGCGCGTTCAGGACTGCGGGCGCGGCCGCCGTGAGAAGCAGAATGGAAACGAGATGAAGTTTTCTGAGGGTACCTGATGCGAACATATGATTTCTTGTTAGTTGACCTGCGCGTTATTGTGCGTCTGAGAGACCGGCTCGCGCTCAGCCGGCCGTCCGCTTCCGGGCAGGTCCGATACGAAGATGCCCCGGAACTGAGTCAGAACGAATGCTTTTCCGGGAAATGATGACGGAATAGCTACGCCGCGGACGGCCACCCCTTCGAGTCCGGTAGAGTCCAAGGGCGTCCATGTGGAGCCCATATCCTGTGACCAATACGCGGCGCCGCGTCGAATCGCGATCGCGCCGCTTTGCGAAGGGTCGAAGGCGACGGCCCGGATGGTGCCATCACTAAGTTCGCGAATTGCTGTCCATGATTTGCCCCAGTCGGCGGTACGAAAGGCTCCGCGCGCTGTTCCTGCGAGCAGAACTCCCTTGACGCCGACGGCGACATCGTAAATTTCGCTCGGTGAAACGGGCGCAGTGATCGGCGACCAGTGCCTTCCGCTGTCCCGGGATATCAGTAATCGATCGTTGAATTCGGCGACCGCTGTTTCGCTATTGCCGCTGTAGATGCCCTCGACCGGACCGCTGTCGTTGACGGCATGTTCCCAGTGATCTCCCCAGTCGCCGCTCCAGTAAAGGCCCTCATCGGATCCCAACACCGCTGAAGGAAATGGTTTCGCAAAGAGTGTCATTGCGCGCATCCTGTGAGCGTCTTTGGGTCCGGCCTGGACATACGTCTTGCCGCCGTCGGGCGTTCGAACGGCAGCGCTGGTTGTAAACCCCAGTAACATTGATTGATTCACGGGATACACCCCGAGAAGATGGCCGAAGCTCTTCGTGTCGGCCTCTCCGATGGAAGTCCAGATCTCGTTGGCTCCAAGCCGGTATATGAAACCGGGGCTATAAGGACTGGAGGAATACAAACCGCCGTCGCCTTCGGCAAGGTTCGTCAGTCCTCGATTTACAAATCCCTCGTTGATCGGTTTGAAGGTCAGCCCATGATCTTCCGAGATCATCGGCCCCGTCTCTTCGGTCGCAAGATACAGCCGGCCAATGCGCTTACGGTCGAACACCACAGCGCGCGCGACGATCGATGACGCTTCCTTCCACGTTGCGCCGCGGTCTGAACTCCTCCAGAACCCTTGGCTGGTTGCTGCGACAACGATCTTTGGATCTGACGGATCCTGCCGAATCGCGTACGTACGCCGCGAAGTGCGTGGAATCCCGAACAGCTTGCTCCACAATGTTCCGGCGCTGTGCGTGGCGTAGATGCCGCTGCATGCGCTTGCGTAAACATGCCCGTGTTCGGTCGGGTCCGTTTCGATAGAGAAGACATCGGAATCGTCGATCATCCCGTGGTGCATGGATGTCCACGTTTTGCCGCTGTCGGATGTCTTCCACGGCAGATGCCCCGTGCCCGCGTAAATCACGCTGCTGGACTCCGGGTCGAACGCCAGCGAGGTGATCGATTGCAGATCGGTATTCGACTCTGGTGAGATACGCTTCCAGTTCGTTCCCTGGTCGGCGCTCAGATACACGCCGTCGTTCGCCCCGGCGCATAATATGCGAGCATTCTTCGCGAAAACCGCCAGCGAGTAAACCGTCTTGTTGCGGAAGAACTCAACGGGATCCCAGGATTCGCCGGCGCTGGTCGATCGATACAGACCAGTCTCACCCTTGGCCCCGGGAGTAACAGCGAGGAGCCATTGCGAAGGTTGTCCCTCTGCGACCGCAATGACGTGCAGTTGATCTGCGAAGGAGCGGGGGAAGGAGACAGAACTCCATCGGGATCCGCCATTGGTCGTCTTATAAAGAATGCCGCCGCGCGCTCCGGCGAGAAGAGTGTCGGGATTCGCCGGGTCCTGCGCGATCGCCTCGGCTGTCCCCCCAAATGGCCCCAGGGGCTTCCACGCGCCCAAAGCAGGACCACTGCCAAGCCCGACTTCAGCGAAAGCGCAAGTCATCACGCCAACGGTGCGCCATATCGCGAAATGTCGTGCGCGCACTCGTCCCCCCATGAGTTTATTGTTTTTCGGCGAGGCTTTTACGAATAAGACGAGTTAAAGCGGCAACCGATTTGTTTTTCTCCGTCTTCCGGGCGCCGCAAACGTCACACGTTACGTTGACGGTGACGTCTGTAAATCGTGTGGAAATTCGCTTCCTCGTCTTTAGCCCCTTATATTTGTGAGACTTGGCGGAATGCGCATTCCGGGCAGGAAAGTGCATTTTATGCGGCTGGCGCTGCTGCGCCAGGTGGGTCTTTAATGCAATATCGGGAGAGGTTTTCCGGGAACGTCGCGTTAAGTAGTTTGCCGGAAGGTATGTTAGTCGAACTCGCGCAACAAGGAAATCAGGCGGCGTTTCAGGAACTGATTGTGCGCGTAAGGGAAAGTTGCGTGCGCATGGCGACCGCGATTCTGAGAAATCGCGATGACGCAGAGGAAGAAGTTCAGAACGCCTTATGCCGCGCCTATACGCATCTCCCGTTGTTCAATCATCAATCCACGTTCGCCACGTGGGTGACGAGAATCGTCATTAACCATTGTTTTATGCGTTACCGCAGGGCGCGGCGCCTTCGCTTCGTTTCGTATGAGGCAACCGGTTCAGATGGCGAAAGCTACGCCGCTTATGAGCCGACGGGAGCCGACACGCCGGAAGCCGGCCTCGGCCGTGATCAGGTACGTCAGGTCCTGCGTCAGGAACTGCGTTACATACCTTCGCTGCTCAGAGTTCCACTGGAAATGCGCTTTCTGCAGGGACGCTCCATCGACGACGTCGCTGGTACCCTGGGCATTTCGGTGGCGGCGGCGAAGTCGCGATTGCATCGAGCTCAGGGCTATCTCAGAGACCGCATGTCGCGCCACTGCGGGCGGCGCGGCGCCGCGACCCTGATGCATGTGAACTGAGCGGAACGGCGTCCAGTCAGGCGCCTGCCTGACTGGTCGTCACGTTCGTCTCTCGTTCGCTGATGGTTACGACCGCCGCTACCCGGCGGCCTTCGTTGTCCGTTATCGGGTACGAACTGGCCAGCGCAGAGAGACGCTGCCCTCCAGGAAGCGAGTAAACGAGGGCCTCGTTCGCGACAGCCTCGCCGAATCTGGCAGCCCGTATCAGCGGACATTCGTCACGTGTGACAGGTGTACCGTCGGGATGAAACGCCAGACCGTCGTAAATGTCATTCAGGTTGCGGAGAGACCGCACCTCTTCTCCGAGCATCTCGTAGAGTCTGTCGTTCTTCACGACTATGCTTCCGCTCGCAACCTCGGCTACCAAAACGGCCATCGGGAGGCGATCCGCGATGGCCCTCAATACCTGCCACCGGTCTTTCGCTTCGCTCCCCCGACGCTCCGAAGACCTGTTGCGGATAGCGCCTGCCATGATCTGCGCCTGCACGCGTACTAACAGGTCGCGCGGCGTAAACGGCATCACCAGAAAATCGCTCGTCCCCATGCTGTAGGCGTGCAGCCGTTCCTCCTCGGCTCCGCTGCTGGAGAGAAGGATTACAGGGGCAAAGGCAGACGCCACGCTCATTTGAACGCCTCGCAGCGTCTTCCAGATCCCGGTCGACGTATCGCCCAGAATCAGGTCATACGAATCCTGATCGAGAAGAGCGCAGACTTCGCTTCGGTCCGCGAATTTCAAGTGGTAAAGCGGGCCAAGCAATTGCGCGCAATACCCACGTAAGTCTGCGTCCTCTATGGAAACAAGAATCCGGCGGCTGCTGCTCGGAACCATCTGATGTCGATGCCACGTCGGCGATTCGGCGGGGCCGGCAGCAGCAGGTTCGGTCGCCTCTGAAAGATCGATCGGCTGATGCAGGAAAGCGCCTAGAGACGAGGTGAGTGGGCTGCTGCCCTCCTCATTGGCGACGGTATCTGCCGCAAGGTGCGATTGGCCTCGCGGGATCGATACGATGAACCTGCTTCCCGTGGTTCGCTCGCTGTCAAGACGGATACTTCCACCATGCAGGCTCGTGAAGTGTCGAGCCAGGAGGAACTCCGGTTCCGACCACTGGCCTTTCTGATTTTCGTCGGATGTATTCGCGAAATCGGCGCCGCGAAGCGACGCCGCGGGCATGCGAATCTGGGCTTCCGAACTCCAGACGGAGAGTTCCATCCATGATCCGATAGGCGCCAAAGCTACGCCGATTTCGCCTTTCGTCGTCTCTTTGCGGACTCGCTCCAACAGGATGAAAACAAGCTTCTCCCATTTCGCTTTGTCCACATAAGCCGGTTCCGTCATGGGCGGGCAATCCACGACAAAACGAATACCATTCTCTTCGGCGGCCGGCCGGAACGCCCGCGCCAGCCGGGCGGTGATCGCGCTTAGATTCACCGGCTCGTAAACGAGAGAAGCCTGGTCCGCGAATGTGTCCAGCAGATCGATCAACGTTTCGAGGGGCCGAAGCGTATTTTTGACGGTTCGCTGCAGGGCGATCAGGCGCGTACGGGCCTCAAAGCCGATTTCCGGCTCCTGGATCATCGACGCGATCGTTCCCATCATCACGGTAAATGGCGATCGCACCGAATGCGCGGCGGCAATCAGGGCGTTGCTGCGCTCTCGATCTCTCTCGCCCGCGGCTTCGGCCTGTTGCTCAGCGTGTTCCTTTGCGCGCGCGAACGACGTTACGAAAGCAATGCGAAGCGAGAGATTCTGGAAGAAATCGGTATACTCCTGATCAAGTGTTCGATGCGGATTCACTCCGGCGATCATGAAACCCAGGATCTCCGCTTGCGAGGGGTCCGAAAGCGGCACCACTACGATTTCGCGGGCCGGCACGCTCCAGACGCCAAGCGGGAGCGGCCCGAATCCGTGGGCAACCTGCACGACTTGAGGCATTCGAGAGTTCGCCGCCTCCGCCAGCGGGGAAGAATCGCCTGGCGCGAGACTCAGTTCCATCGGGCTTACATTCAGCCCTTCGCGTACCCCGGCGGTCGCTCGGAGACGCGCGATCTGGCCGGGGCGATCGAACAGGTATAGGGACGCGAAGGGAACATCCTGGGCGTCCGCCTTTAGACTAGTGGCCGCGAGCCTGCACGCGTGCGAGGGGCTGGTTGCGCTGGCAGCGCTGGAGAATACGTCCGCCAAAACCCTGCTCCGGCGCTCCCGCAACACCGATCGCGTTGTTTCATTCGCGACCATGAGTACCCCCGAGCATTCGCCATCCCATTCGACGAGTGGGCTCAGGGACACATCGAAATAGTGTTCCTCCCGGAAATCCGTTCGTTCGATCATCCAGAGATCGTTTGCCAGGAACTGCGTCTCGCTCTCCGCGAGAGCCCGCGCCGCTTTGCGTCCGACTGCCGACGTTACTTCGTCAAATGCCAATGAAAAGGGGGATCCGAGCGCGTCCTGGTATTTTTCGCCGAGAAGTTCAAAAAACGCATCATTAAAGAAAAATCTCAACTCGTCTCCCCATAACACCGCCGCGGGAAAAGCCGATCGCAGTTGAGTATTCAGGGCGTCCTTGAGCGCCTGTGGCCACGAATCCAGACTGTCGAGCGACGTGCGGCTCCAGTCGCGCTCCCGGATCAGTGCGGCGACCGCGCCGTCCTTGGGAAGGAATGAGTGCGCCTGATAATGAAAAACCGGCACATAAGAACCAGTCGGATAAACGATCGACACGGGATCGTGCCGGCCGGGTCCTCTGTAATATTGATTTAACTTCGCCCTGAGGCGATGAGCTTCCGCGCGAACGATACCATCAACGAACGGGTCGAAGTTCGGGGGGCGATCGTAGACTTCGGTTCCGATCGTATGCTCGGTCAGCCGCGCCTCTTCGTTTCTGAGCTTACATTCGATGGTGAAGCGAAGGAAACGGACCAGGCGCTTGGACCGCACGAACGCGGCGCTCGACACTAGTCGCGACAACTGCTCACGGACTTCATCGACAGGTACGGTATTCATAACCTTTCCCTTCGCTTGATATGAAGTGTATGCCAGGAGGGTTGAATCTGTTCTAAAAGTTTCGAATAGTAAGGAAAAACAATTCGGATCAATTTCGGCGCATTGCGTCTGCGAGCTAATGTGATATTTCAGCTGAGCCTTCATCTCAAAAAATATCCGCACGCCGTTCGGAAATTGCGATGTTTTCCCGCGTGATCAGAACATATAAGGATAGCTTTAGGTTGTTAGCAAGGCGATGCGATCAAGTAATAACTCCTTTTCGCCAGCCCCTGCGGCATAGAATGGCAGAACCAAAAGGTATTTAACGGTTCGGCAAAGTCCGTCTCTGTTAACGGTCTTTTTAATACAGGAATTCACAGTGCATTCAGACTTCGCAATTGTCCTCGCCACTGGCTCGATGCAGGGAATGGAACTGCGGAGTGAATTGCCCGGAGTTGTCTATCACGTTCAGGACGACCCGGACCGCGTGGCGGAACTCTCTCAGAGCGAACGGGTTCGCGCTGTTGTCTTCTACTCGGAAGGGTTTCCGTCCGACGACACAGTCGAACTCGCCCGACGACTGTTCGGGGAACGCCCCGCTATCGAGGTGCTGATAGTGTCCGTTCGGCCTGACGGGACCGTTACGATTCAGGCGCTTCGCTCGAATCTGACGAAACGTCTCCATTCCCGTCCGGCTGTGCGCGATATTACGCGAGAGATCGCCGACTTAATTTCCTCGAACGATGGCCAGGAGGTGCGAAAGCGGGCGTTCGTCGGCCACAGTCCGCATTTTCTGCGAGTGCAGGAACTCATTCGTCGGGTTGCGCCGTTCGATATGACGGTGCTCATTACGGGCGAAACAGGTACCGGCAAGGAACTGGTTGCGCAGGCAATTCATCGGGAGAGCCCCCGGCGGAATGAACCGTTTGTAACGGTAAATTGCGCAGCGATTCCAGAGACGCTCCTCGAGAGCGAGCTTTTTGGCTTCGAGAAGGGCGCTTTCACGGGGGCTCTGACGAAACAGCAGGGCAAGCTTCGCTCCGCGCATCGCGGCACTATTTTTCTTGATGAAATCGGCGACATGCCGCTTCCCACGCAGGCGAAGATCCTGCGCGCGCTGGAATCACGGGAAATTCAACCACTGGGCGGAAAAGGCAACATTCAGGTTGATGTTCGGGTTGTCGCGGCGACCCATCAGAATCTCGAACAGTTGATGGAGGATGGTCGATTTCGATCCGATCTATACTTCCGGCTCAGCGTCCTTCCCATAGGTCTGCCTGCTCTGCGGGAGCGACTCGACGATATTCCCGATCTTGTGGAATCGTTTATCGAAGACCTGAACGTGCGCCATGGCCGGGAGATACTGGGCGTCACTAACTCAGGGCTCGAACTGTTGCGCCAGCAGGATTGGCCAGGCAACGTGCGACAACTCAGGAATGTCGTCGAGAGCGCCTACGTGGCATGCTCGACCCGCTGGATTAACGCCAACGACCTGCGTTGGTTCCATTGGCCGCCCACTGGCTTGTCCCACGTGAAGAGCCGGTTGCGTTCAACCCGTTACTCAAACGCGTCGACCGCGCCCGAATCTGATCGCCTCCTGGAGGCTCTGCAGGCGACACATTGGAATAAGAGCAAGGCGGCCGAACTGCTGCATTGGTCCAGAGTAACGATGTATCGGAAAATCGCGAAATACCGCTTGAGTCCCGGTTCCGAATCCCAGGATAAAGCGGAGGACGAGGACGATCCGAGTCGGACCATGAGCGCGGCGGGATAATGAGGCGCTGGTGCAGGTCGCTCCCGCGGGGCCTTTGGTCCGCAGCTTAAGCGGACGTTAGAACACTACCACTGGCTCGGTTCCTGGCCCGAATCGCCTCTCATTGTTTTTCCCAAATATTCAGGATCACCTACCGCAAGTATGCGTCAAACGACGCGCGGACCATCCACTCTCCGGGCTAACGTATGCGCCATGAAGCCAGCCAGGGGTCTATTCCGCTAGAAGCCGGTACGTTGTGAGCAACGAAGATATCAGAGCCCATGCATCTACAAGTCGCCGCTGGGAAGAAGCTCGCTATGCGAATTTCTTCCAGATTGGCCACAACGCCTTCGAGTTTCTGATCGAATTCGGGCAGCAGGAGGGTGATGAGGGCGGCATTCACACCCGTATCTATGTCAGCCCGCAACATGCGCGGATTCTCGCCAATCTGCTGCGCGACACGCTGCGCGAGCATGAGGGCATCTTTGGCAGAATTCGCAACGTCGGTCCCAAAGAGCCTGGCTGACGCGCCAATCGCGGCGGAGACGAAGACGCGAGTCGGTCGTAGTTGTACCCGGCGCTTTTTCGCGATCAGCCCGTATTTATCGCGCCGTATTTTATCTCCAAAGCGTACCGAGGACCTGATACGAGATCGACAGTGAACTGATATCTGCGCCCGCCCGATCGATCGCGCCTCCAAAATAGGCGATTTTGATGGCTTGGCGGTGCCCGACGGCGATCCCCAGAGTGGCTCCCAGACGCGTGGAGCTTTCGAAATCGGCGTTGACCTTGTCGCCGACGTGCGTCCGCCCGCCAATGTAGAAAGTGCCATCGACGGCGGCCCACATTCGCCGGGGCAGCAGGCGGACGACATGAAGTTGCACGCTGCCCAGCGGGTCCTGCGTTCGAACCATATTGGACAGAAAATCAGCGTTCTTCGAATAGAGCCAGGCGCCGAAGGCGGCCTCGAAATCCCATTTGCCCACGAATCGCGAGATGCCCAGCTCCGGCTTGACCCCCCATCGATTTGTTCCGATGTTTATGAGCACCTTCGGATCGTATTGGCCTGTGGGCGCGGAGACGGTGATACTCGTGCCGATGACGGTCTTGGGCCGGTACTTTGCGAACTCTTCGACGTGCATTGCGGGAGCGCCGTAAAGATTGATTGCGAAGCGGAAAGTGGAATCCGTGATACCAGAGCGATGCCGTGCTAATTCCACGTCGGATACGGTTCCTTTGAGATCGGCTATGGCGTAGGGGAGCACGGCAAGGACTTGAGCCGTCCTCCCGAATGCATTCAGCGTCAGACCGGCGCCGAGCGCTCCGATGTTAGCTTTGACGTTGGCATCCGCGACCGGAAGGCTCGGATCGAAGAGGAGTCCGCCGGAATTAAACGTGTAGCTGATGCTCAGGAAGCCAAGACCCACCGGCGCTGGAAAATATGCCCTGGGTTGCAGTTCCTGGGCCTGAAGGGCGGCCGCCGCAAAAACGAGAATCAGCGTCCGTGTTGTCAACGTAGCGGCTCTGCGCGTTGGATGCTTTTTCCATGCGCGCGATGGAATCAAACCTGTTCAGTGAAGCTCCGAAAATTGCTCGAGCTCCCTTCTATCCGAGCATCTGGATGAGGGCCTGGATATATCCGAAGGCGAAAGCGAACGCCTGCGCCCCTCCTTTGTCGCCGGGGATTTCCGGCACGTGATCCGGCATCAGCATGTAGGGATAGCCGACTTCCTGGTATGTGCGAATAGCGTCGATCATGTTGACGCTTCCCGCGTCTGGGAACGTCTCCTGAAAGTCGCTGAATCCGCCCCGGATATTGCGGAAGTGGACGTTGAAGATCTTCTTCCGCGAACCGAAGTACCGAATCAGATCGTGAATTTCACGGTTCGGATCGCGCAGCATCTCGGACACAGTGCCCTGGCAAAAGTTCAGCCCGTGATACGGACTCTCATGCATGGCGACGAACTTCTTGAGCCCATCCGGGCTGCCCAGCACGGTATGAACGCCCCGATAACCCTGTGGCTCCGGCATGCCGGGATCATGAGGATGACACGCCATCCGTATCTTTTCTTCGGTGGCGACCGGCACGACCCGCGAGAGAAAATAGTCGATGCGTTCCCAATACGCGTCCGCGCTCACCGGGCCTGCATCCGTGAGTTTGTCTTTGTCCGCCGCCTTCTGGTAGTTCCACGTGCTGTACGTGCTTTCACCCCGGCCTGGCGTGCGTGCGATCCGGACGACGCCCAAAATGCTCATGTTGTACTTCACGGCGGGGATACCGGCTTTCGCGCAATTGCGGATCATCTGCTGCACCTGCTCGATTTGCCGGTCGCGTTCGGGGCTTTGTCCCAGCATGATCGCGGACATGGGCGCCTTCTCGATCACAGCCGAGGGCAGCGGCAGCGGAACCATGTCGAGCGAAATACCGTGCTTGGCAACCCGATCGCGCAATCGCGAAAGCCCGTCCACTGACCACTTCTCGTCAAGCGAGCTGGAGATCTCTCCGCTGCAGATGTGGTTGACTCCGAATGAAGACATCACCGCGAGGACGTCGTCTTTGTCGGAGTGTTGCGTCCCGACGTGCATGGTCGCTTTGCGGGGCGCGGCTGCCTGGGCGGCCGGGCTTTGAGCGAAAGTCTGGGCGGCGAGAGCCGCGCCGCCTGAGGCGGCCTCAAAGAACTTGCGTCGGTCCATAAGGGAACAGTCGTTAGCGTATATCAAAATGCTGCGGGTCGTGCGCGACGCGGCCGCCCGATACGTGTCTCGCCGCGGGCGTTATTGCGCGAAACCGAGTTTTCTCAGAGTCGCGCCTGGCTCCGCATCCTCGAACTGTAACAACATCGCTTTTTCGTACCCGTTCTCGATGGCTACCCCTGCGGGCGGCAGATCAAACGGGAAAATTTTCCTGAGTAGATCGAGGTCTTTTGATACGGGCCCCTTGCCCTTCAGGTGCGCCTTGTCCATGAACCAGTCACCGAACTGAGGATTCTCGGTCGGGACGCCGACGAAGCGCGTCGAGCCCCAGTTCAGAACAGCGAGTTTGCGTCCGGCTTCGAGACAATGCATGCATTGTGGATTAAAGAAGTAGATGAAAACCCTGCCGTCCGTCAAGGAGATCGGCGTGCCACTTTCGCTCAGAATGGTTTCCGGAGCCTTCGTGCCTCTGTGCCTGGTTGCGTTTATCCCGTATGAAATCAGCGCGAACGCTATGACTGCGCTCAGTATGATGCCTGCTGACTTGAGGCTCGCCGTGGAACGAGTTCCCACTCCTGCGGCCATCGCAAACAGAAGCATAATCGCGTCGCCAAGAAAGAATCCCGGCCCGACCGTACGCTTGAGCCACGGAAAACAAGAGCAGTCTGCGCCGCGCAACTCGGCGTAATGAATTCCGATGTAAAGCATAAATATCAGGAGCAGCAGGCTCGCGCAGATCGAGCCCCAGCGCCGGAACCGCGGCGCGAGCAGAAGAATCCCCGTGAACGTTTCCGCAATACCGAGGCAAACCGCCAAGGGAACGCTGAGCGATTGCGCTACTTTCAGTTGCGAAAGCATCACGGCCACGCGAACGGGGTCGCTCGCCTTCCAGATACCGGCGACCAGGAATACGGCCGCGATCAGCAGCGCGGCGGCCCAGTTCACTATGGTTCGCCATGTCTGCCGATCTTCTAGCCTGCCAATCGCCTGGTGTGGAACAGACGAAACATCGGACATATATAGAGATAGTCTATCGAGCGGTGAACATCTTCCGCCCGCTCCGTCAGGTGGCAACATATGAGCATGGTGATCGGTGTTCCGAAGGAAGTGAAGGATCATGAGACCCGCGTCGGTCTCGTGCCAGGCGGAGCCGCAGAACTCGTCGAAGCGGGTCATACCGTCCTCGTCGAAACCCACGCGGGCGAGGGTAGTTCGCTGCTCGACGTGGAATACGAAAGAGCGGGCGCGAAAATCGCATCCGACGCCGCTGCCATCTGGTCCGCGGTGGACCTTGTCGTAAAGGTCAAAGAGCCGCAGCCCTCGGAATATGATCACTTCCGTCCCGGTCTCATCCTGTTCACATATCTCCACCTCGCCCCGCTGCCGGAACTGACCGATAAGCTTCTGCAATCGAAAGTGAGCGGCATCGCGTACGAGACGATCGTGGAGCGCGACGGATCGCTCCCTCTCCTGACGCCCATGAGTGAGGTCGCCGGCCGAATGTCGGTACAGGTCGGCGCGCAGTACCTGGAACGTCCAAACGGGGGGCGGGGGATTCTGCTTGGTGGAGTTCCCGGAGTGGCGCCGGCGAACGTGGCGATTCTCGGCGGCGGCGTGGTCGGCACGAATGCGGCGCGCATGGCGCTGGGCATGGGCGCTCACGTCACGATCATCGACCGCAACCTGAATCGTCTGCGGGAACTGGACGATATCTTTAACGGCATGATCGTCACGCTGGCTTCGAACCGGTTCACGATTGCCGAGACGCTGAAGCATGCGGACCTCGTTATCGGCAGCGTCCTGATTCCGGGCGCCTCGGCCCCCAAACTCGTCCGCCGCGACATGATCGCTTCGATGAAACGCGGAGCCGTGGTTGTCGATGTGGCGATCGATCAGGGTGGATGCTTCGAGACTTCGCGCCCCACCACGCATACCGATCCGGTCTACTACGTGGAAGACGTGCTTCACTATTGCGTTTCCAACATGCCTGCCGCGGTTCCGCATACCTCGACCTTCGGCCTTACGAACGCGACATTTCCTTATCTGCTTCAACTGGCGAATCAGGGGCTGGAGCGCGCCTGCTCGGCGAATCCCGGCCTTTGCCAGGGCGTGAACACTTACGCGGGCGAGGTGACATATAAGGCGGTCGCCGAGTCGCAGAGCCGCCCCTGGAAGTCGTTGACCGCTGCCGCGGGAGGGAGATAGATATGGCCACGGGAATTTCTCAGCTTGCGGAACCCCTGGCGCCTCCACTGACCAACCTGAGCGAAGAAGAAAAGCTGTTTCGCGATACCGTACGCTCCTTCGCGCGGGGGCAGATTGCGCCGGTCGTCCGTGAAATGGATGAGAAATCGGCGCTCGACAAACGCCTCTTGTATGAGTTGTTCGAAGCTGGATTCATGGGGATCGAAATCCCCGAGGAGTTCGGCGGTCAGGGTGGAAGCTTCTTTCAATGCGTCCAGGCGATTGAGGAGATTTCCGCGATCGATCCCGCGGTGGGCGTTGTGGTCGATGTTCAGAACACCATCGTGAACAATGCGTTGCTTCGTTGGGCCACCGACGACCAAAAGCGCCGGTATTTACCCCCGCTGGCGACCGATACGGTTGGCGCATATGCCCTTTCAGAGGCGGGTTCCGGGTCCGACGCTTTCGCTCTCGCGACCGTCGCCGAGGATCATGGTTCCTACTTTTCACTCCGAGGCCGGAAACTGTGGATCAGTAACGCCGCGGAGGCGGGACTATTTGTTTTGTTCGCTAATGCGAACCCCTCCGCGGGATACAAGGGCATCACTTCGTTCCTGATCGAGCGCGGTTTTTCCGGATTTCAGGTCGGCAGAAAAGAAGAGAAAGTCGGTATCCGTGCCTCATCCACCTGCGAACTCATACTGGATGATTGCCGTGTCCCCAAAGAGAACGTTCTCGGTGAAATAGGCCAGGGCTATAAAATCGCCATCGAAACCCTGAACGAGGGCCGCATAGCGATCGGTTCCCAAATGATCGGCCTGGCTCGCGGCGCCCTGGACCACGCGATCGCCTACGCGAAGCAGCGTAAGCAATTCGGCCAGACTATCGGGGATTTCCAGGCAGTCCGCTTCGAGTTGGCGAGAAGAGCCACCGATCTCGAAGCGGCGCGCCTCCTCGTGTATAACGCGGCGCGTATGCGTGACGCGGGGGTTCCCTTTGTGAAAGAGGCCGCCATGGCAAAGTATTACTCTTCGAAGGTAGCCGAGGAGATCACCTCCGCTGCGATCGAAATCCATGGGGGAGTAGGAGTCACGAAAGATTACCCCGTCGAAAAACTCTGGCGGGATTCGAAAGTCGGCCGCATCTATGAAGGTACGAGCAATATCCAGTTGCTCACTATCGCTAAGAAACTGTTAGGCTGACGGTAGCGTCTGATAATGGAGATCAGTATGCGCGGTTTGATATTGTACTCGGCGCTGGCGGCGACCCTGGCCGCTGCGGCGCCCGCTCCGCCGGCGGGGGATCCCTCGCCCGACGAAATCATTCAGAAGTTCGCTGCCAAGGAGGCCGAGTTCCGCAAAGCCCGCGAGAACTATACGTATCGGCAATCGGTCAAGATGGAGGAACTCGACCCGGACGGCAACGTTGAGGGCAAATGGGAAATTACCTCCGACATCATCTTCGGGCCGAACAAGCAACGCATCGAAAAAGTGGTCTACGCTCCGATGATCACCCTCCGCCACCTCATCCTTTCGCCTCAGGATGAACAGGATCTGCGCAGCGTTCAGCCATTCGTGCTGACCACCGACGATATCGGCAAATACGCCATCACTTACATGGGCAAGCAGAATGCCGACGAGATTCCTTGCTATCTCTTCTCCGTGAAGCCAAAACAGATGGTCAAAGGCGAGCGCTATTTCGAAGGCCAGATCTGGGTAGACGACCGTGACTTCCAGATCGTAAAGACCTACGGTAAAGGCGTCGGCTTGCTCAAGAAGAACGAGGATAATCAGTTTCCGAAGTTTGAAACCTACAGACAGCAGGTCGACGGCAAGTACTGGTTTCCGGTCTATACCCACGCGGACGACGTCCTCCACTTCCGGGACATGTCCCAGCGTGTTCGTATGGTCGTGAAATATCAGGACTACAAGCGTTTCGGGGCTGAGACCAGCGTGACCTTCGGAGATGAAGTCGCCGAGCCGAAAAAGCCCTGACAAGGGGCTGGACGGTACAATCGGCATTTCATGGCTCAGACGAAGATCACAGTAAATAATGATGGATCCATCCGCATCGAGGGAGATTTTGAGATCTGCGACCCGCAGGGCGTTCCGTTTGGCCTCGCCGGGCGCACGGTGATCGGCCTTTGCCGCTGCGGACAATCGCAGAATAAGCCATTTTGCGATGGTTCCCATGCGCGCACCGGGTTCCAGGACAGAGTTGTAGCCCGCGATCTGCCCGCACCCAAGCCGAAGATCTGATCGCCTCGCCGTCCGATTTCGGGAATGGCGCCATCCTTGCAATAAGTTGCGGGCTTGCAACTACCGCCCGACGGAAGAAAACGCGTCGTCATCGAGGGTGTTGAGCCCGAGATCGACGGCGGTCGTTTTGGAATCAAACGCACGGTCGGAGAGTTGGTACGAGTCAGGGCAACGGCGTTCGCCGACGGCCATGACCTCATCTCGTGCCGTCTTCTGTTCCGCTCGGACAAACAGTCAGAGTGGACCTCCGCGCCCATGGCGGAGCTCGGGAACGATCGATGGGTGGGCGAATTCCGTCCTGCCGAAATCGGCCGATGCTTCTATACGGTTGAAGGCTGGGTGGATCGCTTTAAGACCTGGCGCGCGGACCTCAAAAAACGGATCGCCGCCAGTCAGGACATTGCCGTAGAACTGCGGATTGGCAGTGGGCTGGTCGAAGCAGCCGCGGCGCGCGCTACGGGTTCCGACCGCGAGTCCCTCCGCCATTGGGCATCCCTGCTGAAAACGAATGCATCGGTGGCGTTCTTCGACGATCTCTTCGCCGCAATGCGTCGATGCCCCGAACTGGCCCTTGCCACCAGATACGACCGGCAACTTCTTGTAACCGTCGATCGGTTGCGGGCGCGTTTCTCCACCTGGTATGAGATGTTTCCGCGCTCAGCCACGCCCGAGCCGGGCGCTCACGGAACATTTCGCGATTGCATAACCCGCCTGCCGTATGTGGTAGGTATGGGATTCGACATCCTTTATCTTCCGCCCGTACACCCGATCGGTAGCCAGTTCCGCAAAGGCAGAAACAATGCGACAACGGCTGACCCGGACGATGTCGGCAGCCCCTGGGCGATCGGCGATGAAACCGGCGGCTTCACAGAATTGCACCCGAAGCTGGGCACAATCGAGGATTTTCAGGCCCTGCTCGTTGCCGCGCGCGAGCGCAACCTGGAGATTGCTCTCGATATCGCATTTCAGTGTTCGCCGGACCATCCCTGGGTTCAGCGCCATCCCGAATGGTTTCGCAAACGCCCGGACGGATCCATTCAATACGCAGAGAATCCCCCGAAGAAGTATCAGGACGTTTATCCGCTCGATTTCGAAACGCCCGCCTGGCGCGAGTTATGGGACGCCCTGCGGGAGGTGTTCGAGTTCTGGATCGAGGAAGGCGTGCGCGTTTTCCGGGTCGATAACCCTCACACCAAGGCGTTCCCCTTCTGGGAGTGGGTAATTGGTTCGATCCGCGAGGCCCATCCGGATGTCATCTTCCTTGCCGAGGCATTTACTCGTCCTTTTGTCATGTACCGTCTCGCCAAACTTGGGTTCACGCAGTCGTACACGTACTTCACCTGGCGCAACACGAAGGAAGAGATCACGGCATACTTCACGGAGCTCTCGCGCTCGCTGGTGCGCGATTTCTTCCGCGCAAATCTCTGGCCCAATACGCCCGATATTCTTTCTGAGGCTCTCCAGGTGGGTGGGCGATCCGCGTTCATGGTGAGGCTGCTTCTTGCCGCCACGCTCGGGGCGAACTATGGGATTTATGGGCCGGCCTTCGAATTGATCGAGAATACGCCCAAAACGCCCGGCAGCGAGGAATATCTCGACTCCGAGAAATACGAGATCAGGCGCTGGAATCTGGACTCGCCTAATTCGCTGCAACACGTGATAACACGGATTAACCACATTCGCCGTGAAAATCCGGCGTTGCAGGGCGACAGCACCCTGGTGTTCCATGAAACGGACAATCCGGATCTGATCTGCTACAGCAAGACTTCGGAGGACCTCTCAAACATAGTCATTGTCGTCGTGAATCTCGATTGGGCGCGCAGAAGGTCCGGCTGGGTCTCGCTTGATATGGCCGCGCTCGGGCTTGCAGCCGACCGCTCATTCGAGGCGGAAGACCTCCTGAGTGGAGGACGCTTTCTCTGGAAGGGTAAGCGTGACTACGTGGAACTCGTCCCGGAAACCCTTCCCGGCCACATCTTGCGCGTACGTCGCTGGTCGCGAACGGAGAAGGATTTTGACTATTACCTCTGAGCCAAAAACAATGGCCAATCGCGCACGTTTCTATGAAAAGATGGGCGCGCATCTTACGCCGAACGGCGCACACTTCGCGGTGGCAGCTCCCGCCGCGGCATCCGTTTCAGTCATTGGGGATTTCAACGGCTGGGATCTGCAAAATCTCCCGTTGGAGAACGCCGCCGGCGGCATCTGGCAGGGAACTGTTGTGGGCGTCAAGGTAGGGGATCGATACAAGTACCACGTCCGGTCTCGATTTAACGAATCTCGCGTCGACAGGTCCGATCCCTACGCATTCTGCACCGAAGCGCTTCCCGGAGACGCTTCCCGCGTGTGGGATCTCGATTCCTTTCAGTGGAGTGACGGCGATTGGATGCGTTCGCGGTCGACGACTCCCGCCGAACGTCCTCTCCTGATTTATGAAGTCCACGCTGGCTCGTGGATGCGTGTTCCTGAGGCCGGGAATCGATGGACCACATGGCGCGAGGTAGCCGAAAAGCTTCCCGAATACGCGCACGACAACGGGTACACCCACGTCGAGTTTCTTCCTATAACCGAATACTCCGGCGATGATCCGTCTGGTTATTTGACAACCGCTCACTTCGCGCCGACCAGCCGATTCGGAACGCCCGATCAATTCATGCACCTCATCAATGCGTTACACCAGCGTGGAATCGGGATCATCCTCGACTGGACCGCCGCGCGATTCCTTTCGGATACGCGCGACTTCCTGATCGACAACGCGCTGTTCTGGCTGGATAAGTATCACATCGACGGCTTGCGGGTAATTGAGTCGGAGCCCCATCCCGAATCCGGCAGCCTTCTGCGCCTGTTACTCGAGCGTGTCCACGCCGAACATCCTTCCGCCATAATGATCGCGGAGCAGTTCGGTTTCAAATGGAACATAGACTGGATGCGTAACGCCGTGGCCTATATGTCCATCGACCCCGTGCGGCGCAACGTTCACCACGGTCAGATCCTTCCGGATCTCGCGCGCGCGTTCCAGGAAGAGTTCATCCTCCCGCTGCCGCATGATGAGGTCGCTCACGGTATGGGTGCGCTCATCCGCCGGATGCCTGGCGACGATTGGCGAAAGTTTGCGAACCTGCGGCTTCTGTACGGCTATATGTTCGCTCATCCAGGCAAAAAGCTGATCTTCATGGGGAGCGACTTTGGGCAGTGGAACGAATGGAATCCCAATGCGTCCCTGGACTGGCATCTCCAAAGCGACCCGCGTCACAGTGGCCTCCTGCGCTGGGTGCGCGATCTGAACACCACGCTTCGGGGCGAGCCGGCGCTCTATGAACGGGATTGCGAGCCCGCGGGCTTCGAATGGATCGATTTCAGCGATTCGGACCGATGCATCATCAGCTTTCTCCGCAAAGGACGTGCGCCCGGAGATCTGATTCTGTTCGTCTGTAACTTCACCCCGTCCACGCATCACAACTATCGCGTCGGAGCCCCTTCAGGCGGCTATTGGCGTGAGGTCCTGAACGGCGACGCGCGGCTCTATGGCGGCAGCGGCCAGGGCAATATGGGAGGCGTCGACGCAAGCCCTCTTCCGATGCATGGTCGAGCCTGGTCCCTGAGCATTACGGTCCCGCCACTCGCCGTGGCCGCATTTAAGTCCGCGGAGCGTCGATGACCGAAAAACGGGCGGGGAGCGCGGCCGATCCTCTGTGGTACAAGGACGCGATCATCTATGAGATTCACGTCAAAGCGTTCGCGGACAGCAATAACGACGGGATCGGCGATTTCCAGGGCCTCATCCAGAAACTCGACTACCTTCAGGCGCTCGGCATCACTTGCGTGTGGCTGCTGCCCTTCTTTCCTTCGCCGCTGCGCGACGACGGCTACGATATAGCGGACTACATGAGCGTCCATCCGTCCTACGGGACCATGGACGACTTTGTGGCGTTTCTCAATGCCGCGCATGAGCGCGATCTTCAGGTGATGATCGAACTCGTCATCAATCACACTTCCGATCAGCATCCGTGGTTTCAGGCTGCGCGCAACGCGCCCAAAGGCTCGCCGGAACGCGATTATTACGTCTGGAGCGATACCGGCGAGGAATACAAGGATGCCCGCATCATTTTCACCGATACCGAAAAATCGAACTGGACATGGGATCCGGTCGCGAAAGCATACTTCTGGCACCGGTTCTTCTCGCATCAGCCAGATGTCAATTTCCGAAATCCCCGCGTGCTGGAAGAAGTGCTGAAGGTGATGCGATTTTGGCTCGATATGGGGGTCGATGGCCTGCGCCTCGACGCGATCCCCTATCTCATCGAGCGTGACGGCACCAATTGCGAAAACCTCCCCGAGACGCACACCATTATTAAAAAGATCCGCGCCGCCATGGACGAAGGCTACGCGAATCGCATGATTCTTGCGGAAGCGAATCAATGGCCGAGCGATGTTCGTCCCTACTTCGGCGACGGCGACGAATGCCACATGGCATTCCACTTTCCCGTTATGCCGCGCATGTATATGGCGCTGCGCCAGGAAGATCGTCTTCCCATCGTCGACATCATGAATCAGACGCCGCCGATTCCGGAAACGTGTCAGTGGGGCATGTTCCTCCGCAATCATGATGAGCTGACGCTGGAAATGGTCACGAACGACGAGCGCGATTACATGTACCTCGCGTACAGTGCGGATCCTCGGAGCCGGATCAATCTCGGCATCCGTCGGAGGCTGGCGCCGCTGATTGACAACAACCGTCGCCGTATCGAACTGCTGAACAGCCTGCTCTTCTCGCTGCCCGGAACGCCCATCATTTACTACGGCGACGAGATCGGCATGGGTGACAACGTTTATCTCGGGGATCGCAACGGCGTGCGCACGCCCATGCAATGGAATCCGGATCGCAATGCCGGTTTCAGCCGGGCCAATCCCGCAATGCTCTACAGCCCGGTCATCATGGACCCGGTCTGGGGATATCAGGCAGTGAACGTCGAGGCGCAACAGGGCGATCCGTCTTCGCTGTTGAACTGGATGCGGAATCTGATTGCGCTGCGCAAGCTGTTTCGCGTATTCGGCCGCGGGACGCTCCGCTTCCTGACGCCTTCGAATCGCAAGATTCTGGCGTATCTCCGGGCCTTCGACGGCGAGCAGGTGCTTTGCGTAACCAATCTCTCTCGTTACGCTCAGCCAGTGGATCTGGATCTGGCCGAACTCGCGGGAATGAGTCCGGTTGAAATGCTCGGTTATGTTGAGTTCCCGCGTATTGGCCGGGAGCCGTACCGCCTGACGCTGGGCCCCTACGGTTTCATGTGGCTGGAACTGCACCGTTTGCCCGAGTCAACAGAACAGCCATCCGAAGCGATTCCGGTCCGCGCCTGGACCCCCGGCGAACGCGGTTGGCCCGCTATGATTCCCGAACTGGAGAAGTCCGGACTCGCCGAGTTCCTGACCCGGCAGCGCTGGTTCGGGGGGAAGTCCCGGAAGATTGCCCGGGTTCATGTCATCGATTGGAGCGAATTCGCCGGCGCCGCAATAATGTTTCTCGAGGTCACCTACGAATCCGGCCCCCGGGACGTCTACTTCGCTCCGCTGATGATGCGCGACGGAGCGCTCCGCGATGCCTTTCTTGACGACCGGTTCTGTTCTGAACTGATAGCCGTGCGCGAAGCGCCTACGAGCGCCGGCGAAATCGCTGGTGATATCGTCGATCCCCCGACTGATCCCCCCGTCCGCAAAGGAGCTGTCGAGCAGAGTAATTCTTCCGTCGTATTTGGCGATCACACAATCCTCAAGATCTTCCGCCGCGTCGAACCCGGACCCAATCCCGACATCGAGGTCAGCCGATTTCTCAGCGAGCGCACGTCGTTTGATCGCATTCCTCCGTTCCGGGGCTCAATCGAATATCGTCGGGGTGAGGAGACCGCGGCGCTCGCGTTGGTCCAGGGTATTGTGTCGAACGAAGGAGACGGCTGGTCGTGGACGGCGGAAGAACTCGAGCGCTATTACGAAAGATATGCGCACGAAACGCCGCCGAATGACGCCGATGCTCAGGTAGCCCATGATTATGTGGGCGCCTATTTCGAGGCTGCAAGTGTCCTTGGGCGCCGCACCGCGGAACTTCATCTGAGCCTGGCAAGCGCCGCCGACGATCCGTCGTTCGCGCCGGAACCAATACCGTCGCAGGAAATGGAGGCAAGCGGCTCGCGGATGCGCGAAGAAGCGTCCGAAGCTTTTGATCTCCTGAAGAACAATCTAGCGGTCCTGCCGGACGATCTGCTCGAGATGGCCGGGGTAGCGCTCCGCAGGCGTGGTCAGATCGGTGATCGGCTTCTCGGGGCCTCAAAGGAAACCGATTGCGGCAAGCGTATCCGAATTCACGGCGACTATCATCTCGGTCAGGTTCTCCGCACGAAGAATGATTTCGTTATCCTCGATTTCGAGGGCGAACCCGCTCGAAACCTTGCTCAGCGGCGGGCGAAGCACTCGCCGTTGAAGGATGTCGCCGGGATGATTCGATCGTTCAGTTACGCGGCTAACGCGACGCTGATCACGTACACTACGCGCCACCCCGAGGACTTCGCCTCGCTGGAACCCTGGGCGAGGCTCTGGGACCAGACAATAACGACTGAATTCCTGAATTCGTACCGGCAGACGCTCGGGCCGGGGGCTCTTGTTCCCTCATCCGATGCCGGATTTCACCGCATGCTGGATGCCTACCTGCTCGAAAAGGCGATGTATGAACTCTCATACGAGCTGAATAACCGGCCGCTGTGGGTTCGCATTCCGTTGGCTGGCATTCTCGCGTTGTTGAACCGAAGACATGGCTGACGCTGCGACCATCGACCAAATCGGAAAGGCGGATATCGCCATCGGTTTGGTGCCTTCATCGCACGACTCAGCCGAAGTCTCCGCGGCGATCGATCGCATTCTCGAATCGTCGCCGCCTGTCAATGCTGTTCTGATTCACCCGCCGTATGCTCCGGACGGCGCAAAGGCGCAACGGACAGGCTCGCGTTGGAGCCTTCTGCCCGATCCGCAGTTGGCCCAGGACAGGGCGGCTCTGGCGCAAAGCCTGGGCGCCAGCTATCGCGCGATCTTCGATTCGGCGCTCAAGCTGGGGGTACGGGCCTGCGCCGTTGTCGCGTCCGATCTTCCCTCCGTGACCGCGGATTGGGCCCCTCTACTGCTTGAACCTGCGACCGAGAATGGCTTCGACCTTATTGCTCCCTGTTACGCCAGGCACCGTTTCGAGGGATTGATCAACCGCGCTATCGTGTACCCGCTCGTGCGGGCGCTCTATGGAAAGCAGATCCGTAATCCGCTTGGGCCGGATGTTGGTGTCTCCGCGGGACTGATGCGACGCATGACATCGGGCTCGAAAACGCGCATGCACCCTCTCGTGTCGCTTGTCGCTGAGGCGATCACCGGCGGGATGAAGATTTGTCAGGCCCATCTCGGCGCGCGCGGCTACCCGCCGCCGGATTGGTCGAATCTGAGTTCGTTGCTCGCGCAGGTACTGGGTCCTTTGTTCCTCGATGTCGAGCGTTATGCGCCGTACTGGCAGCGCGCGCCGGAGTCGCAGGCCGTTCCCGAGTTCGGCCGCCATCAGCACGTCGAAGGTCCTGAAACCGCGGTCGATGTCACGCGCCTGATTGAAACCTTCCAGTTGGGCGCGCATAATCTTCACGAAATCTGGGGTATGATCCTGCCGCCGTCCACGCTGGTGGAACTGCAGCGTCTGGCGCGCCTGGATCGCGCGGGGTTTCGTATGCCGGACGAAACCTGGGCTCGGGTCGTCTATGATTTCGCGCTCGCTCACCGGCTGCGCCCAATCAGCCGGGATCAGTTGCTGAAAGCCATTACGCCGATCTATCTCGGCTGGGTGGCGTCGTATGCGCTGGAAGTTGAAAGCGCCTCGCCCGACGCTGTCGAGCAGCGCCTGGAGAAGCTGTGTCTTACCTATGAAAGCGCCAGGTCTTATCTCGTATCGCGTTGGCGATGGCCCGATCGTTTCAATCCTTAGCCGATGAACAGGAAAGGTACGTATGTGGGATCAAGTCGGTCAAACGTTGCATGAATCGACCGTTCGCGTTCTGAGCCGCATTGCGGGACTTCTGCCGGGGGCGCTGGCGTTGGTTCTTGCGGTTCTGGTGTCGGCGGTGATCGCCTGGCTCGCGGCCATCGTGCTGCGGCGTCTTCTCGCGAGAATCGACTTCGATGAGCGTCTCGATCAATGGGGTCTTAAGTCCGTTGCCGAGTGGTCGCCGCGCGAAAGCCCCTCGCTTCTCGTTACTCGCGCCGTGAGTTGGTCCATCATATTGGTCGGCTTCACGCTGGGATTGGCTGCCTTTGACGCCGCGCTGAGTTCTCGACTCGCCTTCAGCTTGTTCACGTATCTCCCGAACGTACTGACTGCGATCCTGCTCGTGATCGTTGGCGGAATAGTCGCCCGCTATCTCGCGCGCAACATTCTGATCGAAGGCGTGAACATGCACCTGCAGTATGCCAGGTTTTTGAGCATTGGGGTCAAGTGGATGGTGATGGTCCTTGCAGTGGCGATGGCTCTCGAACACCTGCGGATCGGCAGCAGCATTGTGAGGCTCGCATTCGGAATTCTCTTCGGGGGCATCGTTCTCGCTCTTGCGCTTGCCGTCGGGCTGGGATCGAAGGAACTGGTCAGCCGGTCGCTCGAAAGGGAATCAGACCGCACGGCCACGGCGAATGCCGAAGAACCCTTCCGGCACATCTGACCGCTTCACGCATTCCAGAGCGAACAGGTAAGCGCCCGCGGACCAGGCCTGCGCTCTCACGCCCATGGGCGCAAGCGTCTCGCCGTGATGCCATTCGTTGAACTCGCCGCTTTCATTGAGTTTGGCAAGGGCGTTCAGCGCGACCGACGCTTGCCGCACCCGTCCTGCCTTCACCAGCGCCGCGACATAGAACCCGCCAATGAACGGCCACACCCCGCCGTTGTGATAGCAGTGCGGCACGTTCAGCATTCCGTAGTAATCGCGCCAGTCCGGATCGCCCGGCCGCACAACGGGCGTGAGACTTTGAATCGGCGCCGAGGCGAGTCCATGCTTGTCGATGAAATCAAGGATTGTCGCCGTGCGAACATCGTCCGCCACGCCCGCCAGGATCGCCAGCAGATTGCCGAAGGTATCGAACCATTCGCCCACTGCGCGGAACCCGAGGTACGGGAGATAATATCGCTCGCCGATGAGATGCTGCTTGATCGGCAGCCAACGCTTGCGGCCGAGCGAGTCCCGCTCCTCCTTGCTTTCGGTGCTGAAGGTATGCGAAACGTGGCGCAGCATATCGCCGTCGCCTTCATACCAGAAGAAGCGGTTGATTGCTTCGCGAACCGCGTCCGCCCGGTCGTGGTGCCCTGCGGCTCTGAGCGCCATCACATAGAGGCAATTTAAGTACAGCCCCTTACCTCTTGTACAGAAGAGATCCTGCCAGTCGGCGCTCTCCTGCATGCTGATCAGGCCCGACTGATCCACGTCCTGGCATGCGTACCAGTTCAGAATCGCGTCTGTGGCGGCGGGATCGGGAGCCATCAGCGAACTGCCGATGATCCACCACAAGCCGGAGTCCGCATAAGCGCGAAAGTTCGGCCGCAGCGTCGCGCAATCGACGTTGTTAGGGATCGCGCCGCAAGCAGTCTGCCGGGATTTCAGCAGCGCGATACTTGCAATCAGCGCGCGCTGAATCTCGTCATCTTCAGCGAAACGCCCGCCCAGCAGCGCGATCATTGTGTCGCGCGTCCAGACCTGATGGTGACCCGTTTTATGCCCGGAAGCCTTCAGTCCTTCGGGCGTGGCGCATAGTCGTAAGGCTCGAACGGCGTTTTCCTGGCTCACGAGCCATTCTAACCGCCCGCGCTTCTGTTATTTTTTAGCTTCGACCGTGGTCGGTTCGTGTCGCTCGCGCAGATGGCGTTCGGCGCGTAGCCAATCCTCTTCGGCGGACCCGTGCTCGTAGCCCCGGTCCTCCCAGTACGAATACGCCAGGAGCGCAATTTCATGGTGCTCCGGCGAATGCTGCTCGATTGATCGCGTCTCGGAATCGAGCCCGCGAGTGGCGGTTGCGGCGGCGCTCGATTTCGGTTGCGAGGTGTCCTGCGAAGTCCTTGCGGACTTGCGCTCTCCCGCCGACTGGCTCGCACGCCCTTCGGCGGGGATCTGAATTGTGGGTGCCATAACGCTCAGATGATAATCGAGACTCGCGTCAGGCGCATGGGCTGCGGCGCTTCGAAACGTGCGTCAGTGCACCCCCCAATTGCTACTTTGCGATTCCTCACACTTAGGCGTGAGACCCAGGGCCTCAAAGGGTGAAAGCCGTACGATTCAGAGAGACGAACGAACCTCGTCAATGCCAGACTACGGTTGAGGCCTCGACGCGGACCTTTCTCGCTCACCTCATTGCGCCGCGATCGCCCACGCAACATGGTTGAAATTCGAAAGAACCGCGTTAAGGAAGGTTCGCCCCATCCGCGAGGAGCCACATGGGACGGAGCCGGAACGAACTTTTCGGTCTTCTCCGCGCACGCGACGAAGGTGGAAGTTTGCATCTTTGATTCGTCCGGTGAGCGCGAAGAGCAACGGATACCGCTTCCCGAATACACGGATCAGATCTGGCACGGTTACTTGCCCGCGGTGCCGCCTGGGACCCCGTATGGGTATCGGGTGCACGGTCCTTACGAGCCAGACGCGGGGCATCGCTTCAATCCCAACAAGCTGTTGCTCGACCCTTACGCATGCGCGCACGTGGGCAAGCTGACGTGGCACCCGGCGATATTCGGGTACCAGATGGAATCTACGGACGATCTTACTTTTGATGAACGTGATAGCGCTCCCTACGTTCCCAAATGTACCGTCGTCGATCCGCGATTCGACTGGACCGGACCTCGGGACCGCAGGAACATTCCCTGGGATGACACCATCATTTACGAACTCCACGTGCGGGGATTCACCAGGCTCTTCGAAGCCATTCCTGAGAATCTGAGGGGCTCCTACAAGGGGCTTGGCGCTAAGGAGACCCTCAACTACATCAGATCGCTCGGCGTTACTTCGGTCGAACTGATGCCGATCCACACATTTGTCGACGACAGTCACCTGCTGGAAAAGAACCTGAAGAACTACTGGGGTTATAACAGCATTGGCTTCTTCGCTCCGGACCCCCGCTACGCAGCGAATCCACTGGACAGCCTCCGCGAGTTCAAGGAGATGGTTGCGGCAATTCACGACGCCGGTCTGGAGGTGATTCTGGACGTCGTTTACAACCACACCGCGGAAGGCAACGATCGCGGACCGACGCTGTCATTCAAGGGCATGGATAACGCCAGCTATTACCGGCTCATCCCCGAACAGAAGCGGTATTACATCAATGACACGGGTACGGGCAATACGCTGAATCTTAGTCATCCGCGCGTCATTCAGATGGTGACAGACAGCCTGCGGTATTGGGTCCAGCACCTGCACGTGGACGGCTTCCGCTTCGACCTCGGGACGATCCTTGCGCGCGAGCCGAATGGCTTTGACAACCAGAGCGGATTTCTCAAGGCGATTTGCCAGGATCCGGTTCTCGGGGCGGTGAAGCTGATCGCGGAGCCTTGGGATTGCGGCCCGGGCGGATACCAGGTCGGCGAGTTTCCTCCGGGATGGGCGGAGTGGAACGACACGTTCCGCGACGATGTTCGCGACTTCTGGCGCGGAGAGTTGCCGGGGATGAAGCTGGCGGATCGGTTGTGCGCGTCTCAGGCGCAGTTTAATCGTGAGGGGCGCAGGCCGTGGGCGTGCGTGAATTTCGTAACTGCTCACGACGGGTTCACGCTCAAGGACGTCGTCTCCTATAACGAGAAGCACAACGATGCTAATGGCGAAAACAACCAGGACGGCACGTCGGACAACCACTCCTGGAACTGCGGCGCCGAAGGACCAACCGATGATTCCGAGATCAACGGTCTGCGCGCTCGGCAGATGCGCAACATACTCGCAACCCTGCTGCTCTCGCAGGGGACGCCCATGATACTTGCGGGGGATGAATTCGCCCGAACGCAGCAAGGCAACAATAACGCATATTGCCAGGACAATGAGATCGGTTGGGTCGACTGGACCCTCCGCGAGAAGAATGATGCTCTCGTGAGGTTTACTCGCAAGCTCACTTCAATGCGGCGCCGGTATCCGATTCTGCGGCGCAACCTTTTTCTGAATGGCCAGTACATCGAGGAACTGGGCGTTCGTGACGTCACGTGGATCAACATCTCGGGCTTTCAGATGTCGGAGGAGGACTGGCACAACCCTGAACTGCGTTGCTTCGGAATGTTGCTCGATGGGCGGGCTCAGACCACGGGCATACGGCAGCGCGGCAAGGAAGCGACGATCCTGCTCATTGCGAACGGCCATTATGAGGCGGTGGAGTTCACGCTGCCGGAATGCGTCGGGGCATGCCGATGGACGCTGGTCATCGACACGAACTCCGAGGCGTTAGAGGATCCGCCGGCTTTCCCGGTCGGCGCAAGCTACTCGGTAGGCGGCCGATCGTTCCTCGCGCTGGCGCTTGAATCGGATCCAGACGCCACAGTGGCCGATCAAGCGGTCTGACGGGGCGTCTTCTTGATCCCGCGCGCGACATACCGGCTTCAGTTCAACAACGACTTCAGTTTTGTGGACGCGGCGGCGATCGCGCCGTATCTCGCTCGTCTCGGCGTCAGCCACGTTTACGCCTCGCCATGGCTCAAAGCGCGCCCCGGGAGCATGCATGGTTATGACATTGTCGATCATCACGCCCTCAATCCGGAACTAGGCGCGGAAGCCGATTTCGAGGCGATGGTTCTTGCTCTGAGAGCGAATGGCCTCGGTCAGATCCTCGACTTCGTCCCGAACCACATGGGAGTGGGCGGTTCGGACAATCCGCTTTGGCTGGATGTGCTCGAATGGGGACCCGACTCCGCTTTCGCCGGGTGGTTCGATATCGATTGGGAGCCCGAATCGCCTTTCCTGCGTGACAAGCTTCTGGTGCCGTTCCTGAGCAACCAGTACGGGCTGGAGCTTGACGCCGGAAAGCTGGTGCTCCGGTTCGATCAGGATGATGGCTCGTTTGCGGTATGGGCTTATGACACCCACGAGCTGCCGATCTGCCCGCTCGACTACAGGTCGATTCTGGGAGAAGCGCATCCGGAACTGGAACGACTCGGCGACGCGTTCGCCAGCCTGCCCGAATGGCGGCCTCAGATACCACGCCGCGCGTATGAGCTGAAGGCGGAACTGGCCCGATGCGCGAGAGCTAATCCGGAAGTACGCGCGGGGATCGAGGCCTCACTGCGCATATTTTCCGGAACGCCGGGAGACCGGGAAAGCTGGAACGCTCTCAATCAGCTCATCCAAAGGCAGCACTGGCGCGCCGCGCATTTCCGCGTGGCGGCGGACGATATTAATTACCGCCGGTTTTTCGACATCAACGAGCTTGCCGGTCTGCGGATGGAACTGCCCGACGTCTTCGACCATGCTCACGAACTGGTGCTGCGTCTGTTGGCCGAGGCGTCAATCGACGGGCTGCGGATCGACCACGTGGACGGCCTTCTTAATCCCAAGGAGTATCTGAAGCGGCTCCGAGGGATGGCGCCGCAGAGTAACTTTTACCTCGCCGTCGAAAAGATTCTGGCGAACCACGAAAGTCTGCGGGAGGACTGGCCGATCGACGGTTCCACAGGCTACGAATTCGTCAACCTTGTTCTGGGACTGCTCATTGATCCGGCTTCCGAGGAGGCGCTGACGCGTCACTACGTCGAGTTCACCGGGGAACGAAGGCCCTTCCTCGAGGTGTTGCGCAACTCGAAGCTGCGAATCATGAGAAACGAAATGGCGAGCGAACTGAATGTGCTCGCCCGTGAGGCCGCGCGCATCGCGCGCCAGCAGCCGCGGACGGCGGACTTCACGCACAACGTTCTGCGTCGCGCCATCCGGGAAGTGGTTGCGCATTTTCCCGTCTATCGCACTTACGTGGACTTCTCCGGCAACCCGACCGACGACGACCGGCGCGACATTACCTGGGCGATGAAGCAGGCGCGCGCCCAGGAGCACGGAATCGATTCGAGCGTCTTCGATTTTGTCTGCTCCCTGTTGACCGGCGAGCTGGTCGCGGAAAGCCGCAGCGGGTTTAGCCGGCATGCGGTTCTTCGTTTCGCGATGAAGCTGCAACAGTACAGCGGGCCGGTCATGGCGAAAGGGCTCGAAGACACAGCCTGCTATCGGTACAACCGTTTCGTCGCGCTGAACGAGGTCGGCGGCCGCCCCGATCACTTCAGTGTCTCGGTCTCTGGCTTTCACCGATTCAACTCGCATCAGGCGAAGCGTTGGCCGCACTCAATGCTTTCGACCTCGACGCACGATACGAAGCGCGGCGAGGATACGCGCGCGCGGCTCGCCATCCTTTCCGAAATGCCCGACGTGTGGGCGCGCCAGACCCGGCTCTGGAGTCACATGTTGCGCGCCCGGCGCGGCGACATAGAGAGAGCGGCGCCTCCGGATCCGAATGACGAGTACCTTCTCTATCAGCTACTCGTCGGTTCGTGGCCGATGGAGTTGCTCGAAGGGCAGGCGCTCGATCCGGCAGTATTGGCCCGATACAGAGATCGCGTCAAAGGCGCGATGATCAAGTCGATCCGTGAAGCCAAGCTTCAATCGACCTGGGCGGCGCCGAACAAGCCCTATGAAGACGCCGTGCTGGCGTTCATCGACGGCGCGCTGGACCCCGAAGGATCCAGCGCTTTTTTTGCGGAGTTTGTGCCCTTTGTGAAAGGCGTGGCGCGATTCGGCGCGCTGAACAGCGTTGTCCAGACCGCATTGAAGCTGACTGCCCCGGGAATGCCGGACATTTATCAGGGCGCAGAGTTATGGGATCTTAGTCTGATGGATCCGGATAATCGCCGGCCCGTGGACTTCGCGAAGCGTTCGCGAATGCTCGCGGACCTCGAACGAACGCGCCCTCCGTTGAGCACACTCCTGAATAACTGGCGCGACGGCGCGGTCAAGCTGTGGGTCATTGCCCGACTTCTTGCTCACCGCACTGCCGAGCCCGAGCTATTCTCCGCCGGGAGCTATGAGCCACTTGCCGCGACTGGCGCCCAAAGCGATTGCGTGGTGGCGTTTGCGCGCGCCAAAGGCGACCGCGCCGTTGTTACGATCGCGTCTCGCTTCCAGACGCGCCGCAAAAATGGCAGTTGCTGGGGCGATACGGCCGTCACGCTCCCTCGCGGCTGCTTTCATAACGTTCTGACCGACTCGCCGCCTTTGAATTCCGCCGGCACCACCTTGGTCGGACCTGTTCTTGCTGAGATGCCTGTGGCGGTACTCATCGGACAAACCGGGTCGTAATCGTTTCGTTATTTGCGTGTCAGCGCAGCGTACGTTTCTAATAAGATTCATGAGGTTAGGGTCGCGCGAGTTCGTTGCTTTTGCGTTTCTCCTGAGCCTGTCTCGTCTCGATGCGCAGGTGGACCGCGCAGCCATCACCGGAGTCGTAACCGACCAGCAGGGGAACCGGGTTCCGCAATGCATTGTGCGCGCAACGGAAACGGCAACCGGGTTTGAGCGCGAGACGCTGACGGCATCCCAGGGGTCCTATGAATTGCCAGGGCTGGCTCCGGGCACCTACGTAGTTCGGTTCGAAAAGAGCGGTTTCGCCGTGTTCACAATCAGAAATGTGAGCCAGGTGGTCGGTCAGATCCGAACTCTGAACGCCCATCTGGAAGTCGCCCGCGGTCAGGCTCAATCTACTGTGATCGAGCCATTGGTGCAACTCGACAAGGTGGACGCAGCCATCGGCGCCGCGATCGAGCATGCTCAGATCGACCAGCTTCCCATCAACGGCAGAAACTGGGCGACGCTGACTTCGCTCGCGCCAGGCGCCATCGACAACGGCGCGGGCGATCAGAGAACCATTCGATTCGCCGGCCATGGGCTGGACGACAACAACCTGACGCTCGACGGAATCGACGCCACGGCCGTCTACAACCAGGAGCAGCGGGAGTACATGCGCCTGAACATTCCTCTTGGTTCGATCGCAGAGTTTCAGGTGTTCGCTCAGAATTTCGGCGCTGACACGCAGAACGGAACCTCGGGAGGGCAGGTGTCTGTGGTTTCGCCCTCGGGAACCAATACGTTTCACGGCGAGGTCTTCGATTTTTATCGCTCCAATGCTTTCAACGCGCGATCCCCGTTCGACGGCGCTTCTCCGGCGCCCTTCCTGCTGAACCAGTTCGGCGCGGGTTTCGGCGGCCCCGTCATCCGGAGCAACACATTCTTCTTCGTCAACTACGAGGGCCTCCGGCAAAGGCTGGACGGGACGCAGATCGGACTTGTGCCGAGCCCGGCGTTCCTGGCGCAAGCCTACGTTGTTTCGCCTGCCCTGACGCCGATCCTGAATGCGTATCCCTCGGGCACAGCGCCAACCTCCAACCCGAGCGTATGGCAGTACGTCGCGCGCGGCCGGCAGGTCGACAACGAGGACTCCGGGATGGTCCGTCTGGATCACTACTTTTCCAGCCGCACTACGGCGTTTATCAGATTCAATGCCGATGAGGCCGTGCAATCGATCCCGACGGGCCAACTCACTGTGCGGTCGCTATTCGATACCAAGTTCCATAACGGCGTTGTGTCCCTCTCCCACGTATTCACGCCGGCGCTGATCAATGAGATCAAGTTCGGCGTCAATCAGACGATCTATCACACGGCCAGTCTTTCACCCGTTCCATTCGGAGTGGCGGTATCAGGCTTCAGTACGCTGGCCGGGGCTTCGACAACGGACTATCCATCCAAGACGTTCGATCTCATCGACGATGTTTCGTGGGCGAAAGGCGCGCACATCTTCAAATTCGGTTTCGAAACGCGATGGGTGCTGCTCAACCAGGGCACCTCACAGAGCGGCACGCTGACATATACGTCGACCACAGCGTTCCTCAACAACAACATGGGCTCGGCGTCCTATACGGCTCTTCTCCCGCTCGTGCGTCAGCGAAAGACACAATATTTCGGGTACGCGCAGGACGTGTGGAAGCCGACTGCCGACCTGACTATTACGGCCGGAATTCGATACAACTTTTTTAACGCGCTTCACGCCATCGGCAACCAGGCCATCCCTTTCGATTTCGCGACCTGCGGCGGCTATTGCCCGCGCACGTACTCCTTCTTCAATCCTCGCTACAACGATTTCGATCCGCGTGTGGGCATTGCGTGGGCGCATGATGACACGGTCATACGCGCCGGCGGCGGCCTCTATCACACCGACGGCCAGGAGGACGATCAGAATCTTCCCATCTCGAATACCGTCCAGCGCTACTCGTTCAGCAACACGTCTTTTCCCGGCTTGTCTTACCCTCTGACTCCGTTTCTTGAATACGCTGAAGCTGGGGGACTTGGCGTAGTTTCGCCCCGGGATCTGGATCGCAACCGAAAAGATAATTACGTCGCCGCATGGACTGCGTCTGTCCAGCGGCGACTACCCGGGGATGTGATCGGGACTGCGACCTATCTCGGAAACAAAGGCACAGACGTTCTGACCACGACGTACGTGAATCTGGTGAATCCGTTGACCGGCGTCGCGCCATACCCGGCATTCGGTCCGGTTTCCTGGCGCGGCGACGTCGGGAACAGCACGTTCCATGCTTTGCAGTTCAACGCCCGGCGCGCGTTCCAGCGCGGGTTGCTGTTTTCGGCGAACTTCATGTGGTCGCATTCCATCAATGACGGAAGCATCGGCGGCGGCGAATCGGATACGCCGCAGAACTCGTTTTGCCGGTCGTGCGACAAAGCGAGCAGCGACAACGATGTGCGGCAGGTCTTCAACCTCTCGGCCGTCTACCAGCTTCCTTTCGGGGCCGGAAAGCCGCACGTGAGCAGCCCCGGCATCGCGCGTACTCTGCTCGGGGGCTGGTCGATCAGCGCGATCGGAACGGCGCAGACGGGGTTACCAATCAACATCACGATCGACCGATCTAATGGGTCCGTGCCGGGCAACTTCGCAATCAGTGGACAGGAACGCCCGAATTACGTGGCGGGCGTTCCGCTCACGCCACCGGGAGGATCGACGCCACAACTGTGGATTAACCCCGCGGCTTTTGCCGTGCCAGCCGCCGGAACATTCGGCAATCTGGGACGGAACGCGTTCCGTGCGCGGGGCATTTCGCAACTGGATCTCGGAGTGGTCAAAGACGTCTCGCTCTTCGAGCGCGTGCAAATGCGCTTTCGGGCCGATGCGTTCAACGTATTTAATCGCGCTCAGTACGGCCCTCCCAATGCGGACTGGTCTCTGGTCAATTTCGGAGCGATCACGACAACCATCAGCAACTATGCGACAGGCCGCGGCACGCCGCGGGACTTTCAGCTTTCCGCGCGGGTCTGGTTCTAACGTCGTTTGCAAAAAGATCCTGCGCGGCAGTGAATAAAGAAATAATAAACATTGGGTTCGTTTTGAAAAAATAACTATCTTCAGCGCCGACGGCCGGCGCCTGACCGGAAAACGAGACGCACTTCCGGCGCGCCGCGAGGCTTTGATCCTCAGTTGTCACATATCACGGGTCGCGATACCCGCGCGCCGTGGCGGGCGGATGTGCCAAACCCCGACTGTAGTTTGCGGCAACTGCGGACAGAACGGCATGTAAGTCTCTGATCGCTCTGTGGAAATTCCTCGAAACTGTCCCGCCGATGTGATTCGGACTTTACCAGCCGTACTCGCCGGATTCCCCGGAAACGTCACGCCGGTAATCTGGGTTCGGGTCTCTGCTCCCCTTAGCTCATTCCGCTGGAAACGCGAGATCGGAAGATTCCGCGCACCGTAATACACTGCCAGCACTTGATCGCCTCCGCCGAAAGGTCGCTTGGTTTTAGTCCAGATCAGCGGCATCAGCCGACCCGATGGGCTTCCCACCTCGCAGCATCTAATAAATTGCCACGATAAGTGGCGTCCGCCGCCTGGTTTTAACGCTAGAACCTAAGAAACAGAATTCTATGAGTGATCAAGAGAAAAAGAAACCTTGCGACGATTGCACGCAGGACCCGATTGGGATACTCAAGCGGTTCTTCGTAGACGGCGTTGAAGGTAACCGTATCCGACTTGGGCAGAATCCGGCTCTTCGCCCCGTGTTCTCGAAGACTCACGGCATCGCGCACGGGGTGTTCCAGCCTCTACCGAACCTCGCCGCGGATCAAAGGGTCGGGATTTTCGCCGAAAGCGCCCCACTAACGGCCTGGGTGCGATTCTCGAGCGACATTCAGCCATCCGAGGCGGATTTTAAGCAAACCTGCGGAATTGCCATTAAGGTCTTCGGCGTCAAGGGCGAAAAACTGTTTGAGCACGGCGACACCCAGGATTTCATCCTGCAGAATCACGACGTTTTTATGGTGGATGGCGATGTCGCCTTCTGCGAATTCATCCAGAATTCCCTTTCTGGCGCTGGAGACTACCCGAAAACCCATCCCGATACGAAGCGCATCCTGCGGGAAATGATGAAGGTGGAATCCAGCCTTCTCTCGGCCACATACTGGAGCGGTCTCCCTTATGCGTTCGGACCTGGCAAGTACGTAAAGTATAAGCTCGCGCCGCGCCTGCGCCTGCGCACCACCCCTCCGAACGATCCCAACTATCTCGGCGCAGATCTCGCAAAGCGGCTGCGGGAAGGGGACGCGGTTTTCGATTTCTGCGTCCAATTCCAACTGGATCCTGCGAAACAGCCGCTTGAAAAGGCAACCGTGCGCTGGGAAGAGAAGGACACGGCGCCGGCGCCTGTGGCGACGCTTACCTTATTCCGCCAGGACATCAGCGCGCCCGGACAGCCCGCCTATGGACAGAACCTCTCATTTCATCCCTGGCACAGCATCGAAGCGCATCGTCCCGAGGGAAGTATCTCGCGGGCAAGGCGCGAGGTTTATGCCGCCAGCGCGGCGCTTCGCAGGCAAACGAATGGCATACCGGCCAATGAGCCCGGCGATCCGCGCGTGACGGGATCGATCCTCCAGCCGTCGGAACACATCGTGCACGCCGCTATTTATCCGCCGATTGGCGTCGCGCGCGTGGGCAATAGCGAAGAGCAGTGGTTTATCGGGCCTGAAGTGGCGGATCCGAAGCCCGAAGCGCCCGGATTCTACCGGGACAGCAGCGGCGCGCTCAAACGGCAGGCTGCCCGCTTCCGGATCTACGGTCTGAACGAGGCAGGAGCGCCGGTAAAGGAGCTCACCGCAAGCGACGCGGATATTCAATGGACTGTCACTCTTGCCAACAAAAAAGCAGCCTGGTATGAATTCCAGTTGGCCCTCGACATCCCCGAAGCCGCTTGTGCGCTGCCCACCGTGCTTCGAAACGCCGCTGTCCCCGATCGCGAGTCTCTGAAGATAAAACCCAAGCCGCAGAAGATTTCGGGAGTTTCTCAGGGCGATCGAGGAAGCCATGCGTTTAAAGATGGAAAGTTTTTGGGGACCCCGGTCTATTTGGGTGAGCTTCGAACCGATGAGTATGGCCGGTTAATCGTTTTGGGAGGGAAAGGGCTGTCGGCTGCCCCATCCGGTGTCAAAGCAGTCACTTTTGCCAACAATGAGGGCTGGTACGATGACATCGCCGACGGTCCGGTTACGGCTGAAGTCACCTATCAAGGCCAGAGCCTACGGGTGGATCCCGCCTGGGTCGTGGTTGCGCCACCCAACTACGCGCCGCAACGAAAGTCGGTGCGGACTATGTGGGATGTGATGCGCGACACAGCGATCGCAGCCCGTGCTCTCGCGCGGCCTGTCCGGCCGTCCTTCGAAAAAGACATTCGACCGATATTTGAGCGACTGTCCGGGTTGCAGTGGGTCAACGCGGGCTTCGCCGCTTCTTTCGGCTGGAATGGACCGAACGACCTGGCAACCCACAAAATTCTCCAGGTTCTGGCGTCCAACGACCCGATCCACGCCGAGATGCGCAGAACTATCGCCAACCAGTTCCGCGTCTTCGATCGCGACTCGCTCTCGCCTCAACCCTGGCCCTGGATCTGGGGCGACGCCATGAACGTGCCCCCGCTTTCGGCGCGCGCTTTCACAGCGCTCACTCCGACTCAAATCGGAATGTTGCAGCAATGGGCAGCCGGAGATTTCGATCCCGACTACGATCCATTTGCCCAACCCGTCCGGGACCTTGCGACGTTGCCAGTGTCCGATCAGCCAGACATGCTGACCAGGGCCGCGATGGAATTCTGTCTTGCCGATGCTTTTCACCCGGGCAATGAGTTGACGTGGCCCATGCGGCACTATGCCATGTATATGTCGCCGTTTCGGATCCATCACGTACCGAGCGGAACCGTGGAACCAGACTATGGGCAGGAATTAGCCACAGTGGACTTTCCAGCGAAGCAGGGGCCTCTGGGGCGACAATTTCCTGGCGGGCTGACGCGCTGGCTTGGCGTGCCATGGCAGACCGATGCCGCCAGTTGTGACTCGGGCTACGACGGGTACGACCCCTATCTCCCCTCGTTCTGGCCTGCTCATGTACCCAACCATGTGATGACAGAAGCGCACTATCGCACAATCATGGATACCAAGCTGCCGCTTGAAGATCGCCTGGCCGCATTCGCCCGACGTGAGGACTGGATGCGATCCCTTGGAAGCGCCTATATTGACAAGATCAATAATATGGTCACCGAATTCTGGCGCATGGGTATTGTTGAGCCGCGCCAGGGGCCCGGCGATCCGGACTTTCCGGCCGAGATGGAAGTCGAATCCCTACCCCCGCATTCGAGAGGACCTCAAGCGGAGCCGGAGTATCACAGGCACGTCGGGCACGGCATATCGGATCTTACGACGCCAGCGGAGCCGATCGAAAAGAAAAGACGTTTCGTACACGGACTGCGGCCGTGATCCGGCGGACGGTGGATGTCCTTGTCGTAGGAAGCGGACCGGCGGGAGCGACCGCCGCTCTGAACCTGGCGCCTTACAGAAGTGTGCTGATGATAGAAGCATCGGCCCAGCCGCTTCGTCGCATCGGCGAATCGCTTTTACCAGCCGCCGTCAGGTTGCTTCGGGATATGGGTCTTGCCGATTCCTTCATCCGGCTCGGCATGTTGCCCTGGCATCGTAGTCGCTCCGTCTGGGCAGGCCCGTGCGGCCATGACACGGATTTTACTCGGGGCGCTGAAGGCCACGGATGGCATATTGACCGCGTGCGATTCGAGAGTTTCCTGCGTTTGACCGCTCTTGAACGTGGCGCCGAGTTGCTCTCTCCCGCCACACTGCAAACCGTGGCACAGGAGAACGGCCGCTTTCTGGCGACGTTGCAAACGGACTCTGGCGCAATGGCCATCGATGCGGGGGCTCTCGTCGATGCCGGGGGGCGTCGGTCTCCGGTTGGCCGGCGCCTGGGAGCCAGAAGGAGAACCGATCTTCCTTTGGTCGGCGCCGGTACCTACGGATCGTCAGCCGCGCCAGGGGTTGGAGCCGGGACGACCTTTACGGAGGCTGTATCGGACGGATGGTGGTACACCGCTCCCTTGCCTGGAAACCGGCGTGTGGTTGCTTTCCATACCGACGCGGATAACCGTGCGGCAGTCCATGCTGGTACGAAGCAAGGATTGCTACGAAAGGCTCGGCAAACCGTGGAACTGGGCGCGATGCTCGAAGACGGCGGCTTTGTGGCGGACGAGAACTGCTTCCGCTCACCTGCAAGTGGTTCGCGGCTCGATCCCTGCGCCGGAGCCGGCTGGCTGGCGGTCGGCGACGCCGCGCTCACGTTCGATCCGCTCTCGTCGCAAGGCCTGCTTAATGCCCTATTCCTCGGACGGGCGGCGGCGGAAGCGCTCCGCAGCGAGAACCGATCCTCAGCGATCACAGAATACAAGGGCACCGTCGACCGAATCCGGTCGGCATACTGCCGTGGATTAAGTCATTGCTACCGTCTCGAGCACAGATGGCCCGATGAGCCATTCTGGGCGAGAAGACGCGCGATCTGAGTCATCTCACCTGGTTGTGGAAGCTGCGGAACAACTGCTCGGCCTCGCGCGCCAGATTCCGTCCGTCGAGAAGCGTCGATCCCCGAAGCCTGTCCCTCATCCCTTCGCGCAGTCGGGCGAGAGTCCCCAAATCGCTGGCCAGCCGGACCGCAATCCGCACATACTCCGCCGAAGTCGTCGCCACCAATTGACCCAGCCCGCAGCGGTTGAGGAGCGCCGATCCGACCCGGGCGACATGGGTCAGGCCGGATAGCGCGACCACCGGGACGCCCTGCCACAAACATTCGCATGTCGTGGTCTGTCCCTGATACGGAAAAGCGTCGAGCGCGATGTCGGCTTCCGCCATGCAGGCGAGAGCCTCTTTGTGTGGGCGTGCTCCGCGCAGGAGGATGCGTGCTTCACCCACGCCGCGGCTTGCAAGTTCTTCAATAATAGATCGACGGGTTCGCGAATCCGGATCATCCAGCGTATGATCGTAATGCTGCAGAAGCAGGCGGCTCCCGGGCGTGCCGAGCATCACAGCCGCCACGGCATCCCAGACCCGCGGGTTGGTTTTGGCGCGCCGCTGAAACAAGCCGAACGTGACGAAGCCGTTGCGCATCGCGGGCAACGGCGCGATTTCCGGAGCATCCGCCGGAGGCGCGTATGCGAGATAGCCCGAGGGGAGAAAAGCCGCCTGCTCGCTGTACTGCGCCTCGTGTCCCTTGGGACATGTCCATCGATCAGTGAGGATGTAATCGATTGCCGGGATGCCGGTCGTGGACGGGCAATTCGGATACGCCACCTGTACGGCAGCGGCGCGGCCTGCAAACACGCGCACTGCATTGTCGGGAAAGTACCCGGACGCGTTTACGAGAACGTCGATGCGATCGTCTTCAATGCGCCGTTTAATCTCCTCGTCGTCGAACAGGCGGCAATCAACGAAATTTCCCAATTCGGAGTACCAGCGCGTGGCTTCGTCGTACCTCTCGCGCGTGTGATACAGAAAGACATCGAATTCCCGCCGATCGTGATTTCCTATCAGCGGCGAAAGGAAGTAAAACGCGGGTCCGGATACAAGCTCTCCCGTCAGATATCCGATTCTCAGGTTGCGGCCCGGCGATCGTGAGTTCCTCGAATGCGCGATGTCCGCACGAGGACGAACGCGCCGCGGCGTTATGCGGCGACCAAACTCCGCACATCGTTCCCTGGTCGATTCCAGCGTTTGCTCCGCATCGTACATCCGGATGTAAAGCCAGAAAGCGTGAAGACTCTCGGACGCCATCCCGCGGTTCACAAAGCTGTCGATCTCCCGGAGCGTCAGGGTGAGTTCGCCCAAGTCCCAAAGAGTCTTGATGCGCCCCGCTCTGGCTTTCGGATCGTCCGGACTGAGCTTCAGTGCGGCGTTCCAGTATTCAAGCGCGATACTGTGTTCCCCGCATCGCACGTAGACCTCGGCCAAGGCGAGGTAAGCTTCAGTACGCTCCGGTTCGAGAGCCACAGCCCGTTCAAGAACATCGACTGCGTCGTTCGGGCGTCCGACCGCGGACAGGGCGCGGCCAAGCGCCACAAGTACTGGCCGGGAATTGCGAACCAGAGCAGCCTTTTCGAGAGGCGGGATCGCCTCTTCGTTGCGGCTTAGCTCGACCAATGCGCGGCCGTATCCGGCGAGCGCTATCTCATCGGATGGCGATTTCGCGAGTACCTCCCGGTAACGGTTTAGCGCAGCCGGCCACTCGCGGAGGCCCGCCAGGACGGTGGCAAGGTCTCTGATCCAAGCGGTCTTGCCCGGATTCTTCTCGATAGCCAGCTGAAGGCAGGTCACCGCCCGGCTTAACGACCCGTTATGAACTTCCAGCAGCGCCTTGAGGTGAAGGGCCTCGCCACTTGCCGGGCCAGCGGCGACCAGATCGTCGAGCTGACTGCAGGCTTCCGCCGGTTGTCCGATCCGGATTTCCTCCCGGACGGAAGCCAGCAGCGACAGCGCATCATCCATCTGTTATCCGTCGATCTCGAGAAACAAGGCCCCGGCCCGGTCGGTCCGAACCGCAACGTTTTTGCTAAACTCATTTCCGGTTGGCCCCAGACCCATAATCAACGTGCCGATCGGCACGCCGTCGTGGGGAGTACCCGCGATAACAATCGGATGAGATTTGGCCCAGTCGTCGCCGGTCCCGTTGTGGGGCGTCCCGTCCTGAATCTTAATTTTCAGTACCTTCTTTGCCATATATTCCTTTCGTCGATTGGTCGGTGTTGAGATCTCAGTTCAGATGCATGGTTGCGAGCAGAGCCTCAAATCGAGGATGTCCGCGAAGTGGAGCGAGGAGAGGGTTGACCCGCAGATAAAGAAGGAACCGGTCATGCAGAATGAGAGCTTGTTCCAGAGCGATCTGCGCTTCCTCAAGCCGGTTTTGAGCTACATAGATGGTTGCATTCGCTCCCGGTGAAGTGCGCCTCTGCTCTACGTTACGCTCCAGGCGATCGAGGTACGGAGCAGCCAGTTCATTATGTCTCATCATGGAATGCGCCAGCGCGAAAAGCCGGTCAGACACTTCGGAGTTAGAACCACCGGAACGAACTTCCGCCGCGGCGATGAAGCGCGCCTGATCGAGAGCAGCGGAGTAGAGGCCCGCCGCCGCTCCGACTGACGCGCTCTTCGCAAGCATCAGGTTGGCGAGCGCAAGGTTGTAACGCGCGGATACCATATCCCGGTCCCCGATCTCACGCGGCAAAAAGTCCGCCGCCTCCCGGTATCGCCCGGCGAAGAACAAGACCGCGGCGAAGCTAGCCGCCGCCCCACGGTCGTAAGGATCGATGCGCAAGGCCCTCTTCATTTCGGAGATCGCTTCGTCAAATCGGGCGAACTGAGCGACGAGCCCGGCGCGCCAGCGTATTGCCTTCGAATAGCCGGGTCTTAATTGTAGAGCGCGGCTGAACTCCGCCTCGGCGGCAAGCCAGTCCCAGTCCACCTGATCAACCGCTCCCATAACGGCGTGGGCTTCCGGGAGTTGCGGATCCTCGAGGAGAGATCGCCGGGCGCAATCTCTTGCTTTTTCCGCAGTCGCGCTGTCGAAATCGAAACCGAAGTTCAGGAGCGACAGATTGCAATCGGCGAGGGAAGCGAAGGCCAGCGAAAAATGGGGATCCTCCGCAACGGCCCTCTCGAAAAACCCGACCGCCGCGCGCAGTGCGGTTTCCGTGTATTCCTGCTGAAGGCTGCTTCCCTTCATGTAATAATCAAACGCCGCGGCATTTGCCGTCGGGGCACCGGTGGCGGCAAATCCAGGCACGGGAAGCCATTCGGCCAGAAGGTCCCGGCCGGTTAAGGCGCTACGGCGAATGAGCTGACCGGCGATCTCGTTGGCCATCTCGCCCTGCAACTGCAACAGGTCTTGAAATCGCTCCCGCGGATAAGTCTTCTCCCAGACAACCGATTTTTGCGGGTCAACGATTTGCATCGTGAGTTTCAGGGTTTTGTCTGCCGCGGATAGCATTCCACCAATAGCCAGCGCGGAACCCCCTCCCGACGCGGACGCCGCCAGCGTCGCGCGCATCGCAATCGGCGATATCTTCGTCGAAAGGGCGTAGCGCCGGATCAGTTCGCTGGTCGTTCCCCGACAAAGGAAATCGAGGGCGCGGTCGCCCGAACGGTTTTCAATATCGAACACATCCACGGTGACGACCCGGCGGCGCTCCGCAGCCGCCCACCAGCCGCCGCCGGCGGCAAAAATCGGGACCGCGCACGCCGCCGTCACGAGTATGCGTCGGCGATGCCAGATCCATGGCGGGCCCTTCTGTAATAGTTCGCGAACAGCTAAAGCCGAGGCCGGACGCCGTTCCGGATCGACCTCAAGGCACCGCAGGATCGCATATTCCCAACGGCGGTCGAGCCCGCGCACGAAGCGGCAGGGGGACGGCGCTTCCTCATTCAGTCGACGCAGCGCCACCTCGATCGGACTTTCCGCCTCGAAGGGAAGGCGCCCGGTTACCAGCTCGAACATCACGACACCCAACGCATGAATATCGGAGGCGAAAGTGGCGCGGTGTCCCTTCAGCTGTTCCGGAGCCATGTAGGCAGGTGTTCCAGCAAAAGTTTCGCTGGCAATCGTGGTTTCGATGCTCGCTGCAGGAACCACTTCGCGCGCACATCCGAAATCCATCACCACTGCCTTTGAGGCGCCGGGCAACAGCATTACGTTGCCAGACTTAAAATCACGATGCGCCACACCCTTGCTGTGAGCGGCGTCGAGTGCGGAAATGATCTGATCGGCAATACGCATCGCCGTCGCGGGGGTGAGTGTTTCCCGTCGGAGGTAATGAGAGAGCGTTTCTCCCTCTAATAGCTCCATGGTGAAGAAGGGCGGCGTTACCGCGTCTGAGGGCCAGTACGACTCGTAAAGACGGCAGACAAAGGGACTCGTAACCAGCCGCGCCGTGTTCAGTTCACGCCGAAGAGTATCGCGAGCGCCCGGACTGCCCGCGAACAAGGGACGCAGAGTCTTCAACGCGACAAAAACATCCTGCTCACGGTCAAAAACGCGATAGACCTCCCCCACGCCGCCCGAGCCGAGGAATCCCACGACTTCGAACCGGCTGAGCAGCACCTGCCCCAGATCGAGAGCGTGCTGCGCCGCGTCCTCAGCCGCAGGCAGCCAGCAGGCGCGGTCTATCCGGGGACAGCCGTCTGGATCTGAGGCGAGAAGTTCCCGTACCATCTCAATTGCTTCCTCATTGAAACGGTTACTGGCTTCCAATACGGAACGAAGCCCTCCCGGCGTGTCTGATGCTTCCAGGTACAGAGCCTTTACCGAGGCCCACAGCTCAGGAGTCATGCGCCATCTATAGAAGCGGATTTCTGAAGCGCAATAGGACTGGATAACTGCGGTTTGAGCCAGCGCTCGGCCAGACCGAGATGGCGAGTGATGGTTTTCTCCGACACGTTGCGCAATTCGGCGATCGTTTTTTTTGAGCATCCGCCGAAATAGACCAATTCCACCAGTTCGGCAAGATCCGGATCGAACTCGGCAAGCTTGTTCAGGGCCTGGTCGACGCCAAGGATTTCGTCGAACCGCTCGTCAGTCGGCAGCATGAGATCCTCAAGTTCGATCCGGGAGGCGCTCGACGGCCGTTTGGTTGCCTGTCTCCTGCGGATGTGATCGATGAAACGCCTTCTCAGCATCCTTGCCGCGGTTCGGAAGAAATGTCGGCGGTCCTGCCAATCCACTGACCGCAGCCGCACCAGCTCAAGCAGTACCTCATTTACAAGGCTTGTAGCCTGAAGGGTTTGGCTTTGCTGTCCGCCATTGACGATGCGGCCCGCCATGGTTCTGATCTCTGCGTAGACGGCTTCGGCGAGAGGAGTTTCCGCGGAAGCATCACCCGCCGAAAGTCTTTTCAGAAATAATGTAATCTCGCCAACACCCGCGCTTTCCGGCATTATTTGTTTGGACGGATTATACCGAAATGAGCGTCGTTGTGAGATAAATTCGAGCGCCACCAGAATCAGGAAGTAACAGGGCAGCTCAGCTCGACTGCGGAACAGACGGGTACCTCGCTGCTTTGCTTTGACTCAGCCGAATACTGCGCCGATGGCAGACGCCCACGAATCCGGCTCCTCAGAAAAATCCGACAAGCTAACCCCGCGCGGCACGCCTACCGAGGGAACCGACAGGCGTAACAGGCGGCAGAGGCCCGGCAAAGACCCCTTAACGATCGCGCGAATCATCTGAACGAAACCGGCCCAGTGAAGGGCGCCAGGCAAGCAGCCCTCTTGTTGCCTTTACATCGCGGCGGCGTTCCGAATTAATCCGACGTTTCAGTTTTTTAAATCCATCAGCGCACGCTTCGTGTCAGGAGAACCAGATGAGGATCTCGGACGTGTTCGGTAGTTGGAATAACCGGCGTTTCAGGCTGGCCGTTGCAGCGGGGGTGTGGCTTAGTCTCGCCATCCAGCCCCTCAAAGCGCAATATGTGGGCAACCAATTGCCAGGGCTTCTGGGTATACAGGCCGGCACTCAGCCTCCGGAAGGAATTTACCTTACGCTGCCGCTTTACTACCGGCACAGCGACATCTCCCTCTACGATGCGCAGGGAAACCAGGCGCTCAAGAACTTCAGCGCGGATCTGAACCTGTTCATGCTGCCTTCGTTCATGGTGATTACGCCGTTTAAGGTGCTCGGTGGAAATGTCGGCGTGTCCTTCACGCAATGGATCGACAATGGCGCGATCGATGTGGCAGCGGGCAAATTCCAGCGGTCTTCGAGTTACGCTTACGGGGACCTTTATGTACAGCCATTCTCTCTGGGCTGGCACAGACCTCATGCGGACGTGACGACCGGATACGCATTCTTCGCTCCGACCGGGTCGGGCACGGCGGGACGTCACATGTGGGTCAACGAAGTCGACTTCGGAACCACGTTCTACTTCGATTCCCACAAGAACTATCACGTCTCCACAATGGTCCTGTACGACTACAATCTGACGAAGAACAACGCGAACGTGAAGGTGGGCGACATCATGACGTGGCTGGGCGGAGCGGGACGATCGTTTCTGAAGGGCGCTGGCAGCGCGGGAGTCGCCTACAGCGCACAGTGGAAAATGACGCATGACAGCGGTCCCGATATTCCGTCTTTCCTGCCCATTTCCGACGGCCGAAATTTCGGGGTCGGACCGGAGTTCAATACGCCTGTGTTTGCGAAAGGCCATTTTGTTGGCGTCGTCCAGCTTCGTTACCTGTGGTGGGTCGGGGCTAAGACGGCGGTGGGAGGCCAGTCTCTGACCGCATCCTTTACGCTCGCGAAGTTAGGCTGGCATCAGTGACGGCAGCTGTTATCTGCGGGCCCGGCGCGCCTCTGTTTTCAATTGCGCCGCCATGCGGTAGGCGAGGTAATACTTGTAAATATTCGACACGTACTGGGTCGTTTCGCGTCCCATGACCTTCGCCGCGGCCACCTCGACGTCGCCAAACCACTTGTTCGGATCGTAGCCCATCTCCTTCGCCAACTGCCGGCACTTGTTGATCCTGGCGGGGCCGGCGTTGTACGCGGCAATGGCGAATAAGGTGCGGTTGAACTGGTCCAGACTCGGCTCGTTAAAGTAGTCGTTCACCAGAAAATGCAGCAGAAGCACGCCGGCGTGGATATTGTTCTCCTCTGAATCGATGTTGGGGATGTTCACGGGCGGCGCTGCCGCTGTACTCGGCATCACCTGCATAATGCCCACCGCTCCAACCTTGCTCTTCATTTGTTGATCCAGGCCGGATTCCTGAAACCCCTGCGCAGCAAGAAGAAGGTAGTCGAACTGATACTCTTCGCCATATTTTCGGAACCACGGTTCCGTAGCGGCGAGTCTTTTCACTTCGAAGTCTTCTCTGGCATTCTTGATGTATTTCCCGTCTTTCAGATATCTGCGCAGGAGCGTGTTGCCGAACGAGGTCCTGGCGCCATGCGAGCGGATGAAATCGTCAAGAAACGCCTTCAACTGAGGCGTTCCTTTCCGGATGGCCCACCCTAAAGAAACGTCATTCGCCACAGCCAGATCCATCCTTGGTTTCGCATCGTCGAAGACCTTGCCCCAGAACTCAGCCATCTGGCTTTGCATCAGCGCGACCGGATACGCGCCAGCATTGACCATCTCCATCACGTCCCCGGGGTCCAGCAGCGCGTCGGTTTCACGCATGACGACCGGCGGCTTTCCCTGCGCATGGAACCTGGCATTGAGACTCTCCAGATCCGCCTTCATCCGGGTCATCGGGCTGATCCAAATTTCTTTGCCGCTCAGATCGTCGATCGTATCGAGCTTCGGCGCGCCCGGGCCCGTGACCACAATCATTTTCAGGCCGGTGATCGTCGGCGCGCTGAAATCGACTGCTTGCTCGTGGACTTCCGAAATGGAAATGCCATAGGCTGCGATGTCCCCATATCCGCCCACCATCCGATCGCGCAACTCGTCCAGGGGCGTGGGCAGGAGGGCAACCGTAATTCGATTCGACGCCGTCGTTTTGTATTTCTTATTGAGAGCCCGCTCGAGTTGCTGGAAAGCCTCCGGATAGATTCCCACAGGCCGCCCGTCCATGTAGAAAAACTCCGGGCGTCGAAACGGTACAAGCACTCGGACGATGCGGCGGGGCGCCATTCCATCGAGGTCGCCCTTCCACGGCGCGCGCAGCGCCGGCGGGAGGGACTCGTCGTCCGCTTCAGGCGGAGAAGTTTCCTGCGCCGGCAGGGACATGTTTTGAGCCGCGGATGCGCGCTTTGCGCCGGCGATCCCGGATGTGTTCTTCACCCCTGTTCGCGCGGGCTCGCGCGAGCAACCGCTCAAAAACCAAATCGATGCCAGCGCAATAACGGCTGTGCCAACTGCCGCGCGACAAGACATGTTTTGCGTCGGCGCCCGGGGACCGGTGCGGAACATCACGCCTGCCCGGTGTGCAATCGAGTCGCCCATTTTGAACGATGCCCTCGGATCGGTCCAGTCGCAATAATTTTAGCCCGAGAGCTGGCGTCCTTAAGGACTGCCTATGTCGTCATCTCAAATACGTGATAGCCCCACGGCGGGAGGTCCAGGTACAGGCCGCGCTTTCGAAGGTCGTCGCCTTCTCTGTCGTACACGGCGTCGCTCATGAGATCGCTGAGGCGCAGCGTCCCCTCGCTGAGCAGATCGTCTGGAATCCGCATGTAGCACTGGGACTGGTGGGCCGCGTAGTTCACGACCACAATCAGCGAAGGCTGATCCGGGGCACGCCAGGCGAAGCCGATGTAACAGTCCCAGGTTCCGTTTCCATCCCACGCTTCAAGGCATTCCAGCAATCGCCATTCGCCGTGCGCGGAGGGGTTACGCAGGCAGCCCAGGAGTCGATCATAGAACGCGTCGAGTTCCGGATTGCTGGTTTCGGCAGGCCCGCGGCTCAGGTGAACCGGTATCCTGCTGGACAACCCCTGCCGCTGGCCTTGGTGAACAAACCTGAGGCCGGGACAAAGAAAGGTCAGAATTGCGGCAGCCTGATGAGTTTCCGGCGAAAAAACGGCGGCGGCGCGCGGCTCGTCATGGTTCTCAAGAAACCGGACCGACTTTCGCTGATAATCCATGTCCGCGCGGAAGTGATCGCGAACGGGCCGCGCGTGACCTTCGCGCAGACGATCGTAAAGACGTTTGTCGTAGGTGTAATCGAAGCCTTGCTGCTGGAGTTGCCATTCCAGGTCCCAGTAGGCCTCGGCCATAAAGAGGAAGCCGGGCTGCCGCGCACGAGTTCGCGCGATCGCTTCGGGCCAGAACGGTTCGGGGCGCTTGCCCCAGGTTCGCTCGAAGACGTCGGGGAGAATCAGCATCGCCATATCGCAGCGCACACCCTCGCATAGTTCAGCGATCCGGCCTAACTCGGCGGTCATGGCTTCCTGAAGATCCCGGTTTGCATAGTTGAGTTGCAGGGTGTCGGGCCAGCCCGGGAAGTACGGATCGCGGCCATATGCCATCACAATCCGGCCATTCGGCGTGTCGATTCGCGTATAGTTCTGTGGTTCGCGCGCGATGTCGTTGTCGGTCCCCTGGATGAAGTATTCGGGATGTTGCTGCGCCCACGCATGATCCGGGGCCATGTGATTGGGTACGAAATCCAGCAGGAGACGCATGCCGTGACTGTGGATACGGCCCCGGAGGTTTTCGAGCGCAGCGTTTCCGCCCAGGTCAGAGTGGACCGTGTAGGAACGTATGGCGAAGCAGGAGCCGCAGACGTCCCGATCGGAGAAGTCCGGCAGCAGTTCCCGAAACTCTCGCTGCCACTCGGGATTCGCCAATGATACCTGCCGGCCTGCATCTCCGGTTTGCCAGACGCCGAGAAACCAGACCCAATCGAACCCGTCCTGGGCCAGGCGGTCAAGCAAGCTGTCTGGAAGGTCATTCAGGGTGGCCTTTCGTCCGAGTTCGCGGGAGAGCGAGCTCAGTAATACGCGCGTATTGATCTGGTAGAGAGCCGGATACGGTCGCGCCGCGCGCGGCTGTGGTGGAAGCGGGCCGGATGACACAGGCGCGATGTCAGGATGTTTGCCGGCAGAAGTCAGGCCTTTTGCGGTAGAGCTCATATTCAGGTTCGCTTCCGCATTCGATGCAATCGAGGTTCAGGCGATCCAAATCCGTCTTTTCGGCGTCGGGCGCCTGTGCGGCAGGCTGGTTTCCGCGGATGATGGGGTCGAAGGGCACAGCGTTCCAGATACCCCGAATTGATGACGCAGCTCTGGCCGATTTGACGGCGACGATGACATACTGCTGGTCGTTCCCCGTCACGCGGCCGCAGATCGGCGCTCCAGCCGCCTGGCATGCGAAGCGTTGCGCGGTACATGTGTGCCGCTGTCGACGCGCTTGTCTGCAGGCATTCCTATTTCGAGGCTCGATGGCCGACTGCTCCACGCAGTCAGAGGGCGAATCCTGACGTGAAGACCGCAGCGCTTGAGTTTTCTTCTCTGGGGCTACGCGCTGTTCAGAAGACGGACAATCTTGAGGAACTGGCCGCAGTGCGTCGCGCTGGATGCAACGCTCCGGATAACTGCAGATGTGGCGACCCGCTGACTGGGTACGCGTGGAGGTTCGATACCCGGGCCGACAGCCGTGAGCCCGAATACATTGAGGCAAAGCGGCTCCGTCGATCGCCCCTCCAAAGCATACTCTGCCATGTGGCCGCTGTGACGACGGACGCAGCGTGAGCAACGGCAACTGCTTATTCTTGCTCGGGTGGAGGACCTGTCCGGAGCCCTCACGCTGACGGGAATCTCTGACCTGGTATTGGCGCCAGGCTCCAGTACTACAGCCCCGATTCTCCGTAAAAACCCGACCCGCTCTGTTGGGCTGACGCTGTTACCCTACTTCCAATCCCCATGTTTCCGATCGACTCGCCAATTGAGCGAATCGCGCTTGCCAGCGACATCGTAATGAGGTATGGCGACCGCCAGCGCCACACTATCACTACCGAACAACAGGCCTGCATCCGGTCGCTGGCGGAATCGGAATGCGAGCGGCGCATGGAAATTGACGAGCTCGCGCGTGAAGTGATTGAGCGCGAGAAGAGGCGCCTGCGGGCAAGGCCTCGCGCTATGGCAGCCTCCCAAGCCGGCTGAGCGCATTCTGACGTTGCAACAATAAGCGTGCCGTTCGCTTTCCGGCCGTAGCCCGGAGGAAGAGTTCGATCCCGCCCGATCGCGCGAGGATTGGGCTCCACTGGACTTGAAGGCGTTGGCGCTTATCACCTTCCTCCGAACTCTGTGGCGTCAGCGCCCGGACGACCCGAAGCCGCCCACGCCACGTGTCGAGTCGCCGAGTTCTCCCTCTTCCCATTCGACGGCCTCATATCTGGCGATCACCATCTGGGCGATCCGGTCTCCCGGTCGAATGTGGAACGATTCGCGACCCAAATTCAGCAGGATCACGCGCAATTCGCCGCGATATCCAGGATCGATGGTCGCGGGGCTGTTCGGCAGCGCGATCGAGTGCTTCAGCGCCAGGCCACTGCGCGGACGAATCTGCGCCTCATATCCGGGTGGGAGTTCGATGGTCAGGCCGGTCGGAACGAGCGCAGTGTCACCTGGTGCGATGAGTACCTCGGAGACAGCATGGAGATCCATGCCCGCATCTTCTTGAGGACCGTGCGCGTAGCGGGGGATCACAGCTTCCGGATGAATCCGGCGGATGCGAAGTTTGAGCAACCGCTATCATAGCCGTTTGGCAAAACGCGTCATCGCTGTCGCCCCCATGCCGCCGGAAAAAAGCGCCTACGCGCTGGCCCGATACAGCCGATCGGCGGACTCCATTCGCGATTCGATCGAATGGGTACGAACGCATAATTCGCAGCAGTTTCTGGAAAGCTACTACTTTCAGTACGGTCATCAGTCGATCGCCGACCTCGGTCATACGGTGCTTTGCTTCGAAGGCATCAGCGAACTGGCGGCGAGCGAGATTGAAGACGAGGCGCTGTGGGATGGCCAGGCGAAGTCCTCGCGTTATCAGGATTTCTCCGCCAGCGGATTCGTGACGCCGCCTGAACTGAGCGGCCCGGATGCTGATCGATACCGCGCTGCCGCCGAAGGACTGATTGCGGCCTATCGCGACATTCACTCGCGGATGGATGCGTGGCTGCGGGAGAAACTGCCGCGCCCTGATTCGATGAAGCCCGAGCCCTATGCGCGCAACATCGCTGCGCGGGCATTCGATGTCGCGCGGTATCTGCTGTTCTGGGGCGTCCCGACGAACGTTGGTCAGGTCACCAGTATTCGCACGCTCGAAAAACAGATTCGCCGGTTGCGCGTGGCGGAGTTCGCCGAAGTGCGCGAGCTGGGCGCCGAAATAGCGCAGGCCTGCGCCGATGCGCCGGAATGCGTCTGGGAGAGCGCTCATCACGAACCTTTGGCTCCCACGCTGGCCCGCCACGCGGATCCGGATGTCTATCTGCAAAATTCGCACGCAGATCTGAAACTCTGGGCCGATCAGAATCTGAAGATCACGGATTGCGGAGCCGCGCCGCGCGTCGATCTGATCAAACCCGTCGATACGCTCGCCGAGATCGCCGCCACACTTCTGTATCCGGTCTGCCCTCATTCGTTCCGCGCGCTGTATGACGCAGCGATGGATTGGTCGAAAGCGCGCCGGATGGAAGTTCTGGAAGCAGCAGTGAAATCGCGCGGGTCCCGAGACGACCTGCTGCGCGGCTTTCGAGGCGGTCAGTACTGCTTCGACATGCTGATCGATATCGGCGCTTACCGCGACATGCACCGTCATCGGCGTTGCCAGCAATACCGGCAAGGCTACTCAGGATTCCACGGCTATGATGCGCCGGCAGCTCTGAGCGAGTCCGGCGCGGAACCAGCGTACCGGGCGGCTATGGACTCCGCGCTTGCGGCCATGCGCGGCCTCCCGGACCCAGGTCGGCAGTATTTGCTTCCTTTCGGAGCGCGTTCGCGATTCCTCTTCAAGATGGACTTCGCGGAGGTCGAATACATCTCTCGCGTTCGCAGCGGAGTCAAAGGACACTTCAGCTATCGCGAGATCGCCTGGGAGATGAAACAACGCGTCGACGAGATCGAGCCGGAACTGGGGCGCCTGATCGCCGCGACCCCTCCGTGGGTGGAAGATCCCCTGAAGAGATAGCTGTTCAGCGGGAGACCGCTTTCCAAAGGGACTGCGATTTAGCCGCCGGCAGTTTCACGCCGAGGATTTCCGCGAGAGTCGGGGCGATCTGCAACAGATCGATTTCGCCGAGCTTCACCGGCTTCACGGAGGGTCCATTGAGGATGAGAATTGAGCGGTAATTGGGGCGGGTGGGCCAGAGGCCATCCGTTCCGGCGTGCGGGCCGCTGCCCACGCCCGCCCCGCGATCTTCATTGCTGGCAACGGAGTTGGGAACCGTGTCGAAGGCCGCTACCCAGCGTCCCAGCGCGGGAACGCGCGCTTTGACCTCCGTCATTTTCACCTCGCGCGCGATGCCGGATTTGGCGCCCTGCTCCGAGATCTTTCGCAGCGCCGCCGCCACCGCCGGATTCGTGGTGCCAATCAGCCCGTCGGCGATCTCCAGGTTTCCCTTAACGCCAGCCTCGCGCAGCAGTACGCGCGGGCGAACCACACGATTGCTGTTCTCGAATCCGTGGCCCGAGACCAAAGCGACTACTGTTCCCTGAGGAACGCTCTTCAGGATTTGCCCGATCAGATCATCGTCATTTTCAAGAATTTCACGGGCGTAAATACTCAACGCGGTGGTGTCATGCTGCTCGGCTTCGATATCGGCGAAATGAACGAACAGCACGTCTGGCTGTTCGGTGGAAAGAAGGTAAACGGCGGCGTCAGTCGACGACGTGTCGTCCCATAGCTCCTTCTGGAACGCGGGAAACATTTTCGTCACGCGATCGGCGATACCGGGCGGCGTTGCCTTCCCAATGACCCCTTCCATCGGTACCGCGTTGTTACGCCGCGTTTCCCAATACACCGGAAGATCAAACGCGATTCGCGCGCCAGCGGTAGAAGGCCAATAGACGCTGGCTGTTTTGAGACCAGCGGCGGAAGCAGCGTCCCAGAGCGTCTCGGTGCGGATCGCGGAGGAGGAGAAAAACCGATCCCCCGGTTTTGCCGGGAGGTCGGGAACAGTGATGCCGTTCTGCCAGGGGGAAACGCCGGTCACCAGGGATGCCTGAGAAGGCCAGGATGTCGATGGCGCCACTCCGACTACCGTTGCGCTTGCGCCTTCCTTCATCAGTTTTCGAATGTTCGGCGCCTTAACCTTAAGAACCGGCTCGTTCAGGAAGCGAGCGTCAAGACCGCCAATCGAAATGACGACCAGTTTGTGGGTTGGCGGCGCCGCGAAAAGACACTGCGCGGCGAGAACGGCGAGCAGGAAGCGCAACAACTACAAATCTTAGCGTGAACCCTGTGATCATTCGGCCCGAATGGCCGACATCGGATCGACGCGCGCGGCGCGCAGGGCGGGGAACAACGCAGCCAGGCCCGCAGCCAGCCCCATGATGGCGAGCGCAAGCGCGAGGGAAACGGGATCTGCCGGCGGAATGCCGAACAGCAGAGATCGCATCGCTCGTCCAAGGAAGAACGCACCCGCGAGCCCCACCGCCATGCCGCCCACGACAAACTGGAGCGCAATCCGGAAGAGGAGCGCTGTGACCTGTTGGGGCTGGGCCCCCAGCGCCATTCGGACCCCGATCTCGCGCGTCTTCGATATCGCCAGGAGCGTGACCAGGCTGTAGATCCCGACGCCTGCGAGCAACAGCGCCGCAAAGGAGAAGAAGCCCAAAGCTTCGGCGTCGAGCTTGGGCTGGTCCAGCGTGGAGTTCACGACGTTTGAAAGAGTGTCAAGCCCGAAGAGCGCGCGGCTGGAATCGACTCTATGGACGGCGGAACGTATTCCGGCGAAAACGCCGCCGGGCGCGCCGGTCGAGCGCACCACATATTCCGGGTCCGGCCAGTTCCCGGGACCGAGGCAGATGTAGACATACGGGACCGGCGCGGAATTCAGCGCGTCTTCGCGCACGTTCCCGACGACGCCGACAACCTCGAATGGCCGTGAAGTGTCCTGCATGGAAAACGTCCGGCCGACCGGACTTGCGTCGTTGAGGTATTGCTTGACGAATGCCTGGTTCAGCAGCGCGGCGGGCTGGCGGGAAGCGACGGCGCGAAACGGGGGGCACGAGTCGCCCGCGAGAATCGGAACGCCGATCGCGCGGAAATAATCGCGCGTTACGCTGCGCTCTCCGGCTGTGATGGGCTCGCCGTTGCCGAAGCGGTACTGGTAACGGAGAGTCGCGCCGGAGGCGGGAAGAAAATTTGCGAATCCCGCCGCCTCAACTCCTGGCGTCACGGCGAGGGCATCGAGCAGGTCCTGCTGAACGCGCCCGATGCGATTGCGGTCCTCGTCCCATGCCGCGCCTACGTGGAAGGTCGCTGCGCGCGAAGAGTCAAAGCCCGCGTCGAACATCGTGAGGTTCCGATAGCTGCGCAACATCAGGCCCGCGCCCGCGAGCAAAACGACGGTAAGGGCAATCTGCGCGCCTGCGAGGACGGTTTGCCAGCGGTGGCGCTCGCCTGGGCTTGAGCGGCCCGTAAGCGCCAGGAGCGGTGAAGTGTCCCGGCGCGCGGAGATGAGAAACGGGACGAGGCCGCAGAGCACGGCTGCCGCGCAACCGGCGGCTATCGCGACCGCAAGGGCACGCCAGTCAAGCGCGATTTCGGCCGGACGCGGCAATGCGGCCAGTTCTTGCCGAAAAGCGTTCACCAGGATCGCTGCGAGTCCCGAACCGACAAGCGCGGCCAGCCCGCCGAGTACAGCCGATTCTGAAAGCGCAAGTGAACCGATGCGCGAAGATCCCGCCCCAAGCGCCCGCCGTATGGCGAACTCGGCGGAGCGCCGAACCGACTGTGTGAGGGCGAGCGCGGCCGTGTTCGCGGTCGAAATCAGAAACAGGATCGCGACGGCGGCGAATATAAGAACCATTGCGCGCCGATAGCTGCCCACGCGGAATTCCTTCAGGCTCGTTACGTTGGCGGACCATCCCTTGTCTGTGGCGGGGAACTGCGCGCCGAGTTGATTCTGAACGCGGGAAAGATCCTCGCGCGCCTGTTCGATCGTCACGCCCGGTTTCATGCGTCCGACACCCGTGATGAATCGCGCCTGTCGAATCCCCATGAGGAATGAATTGATCTGAGCCGGAAGCCAGATGTCGATGGATGGGCTCGCGAACGTGTCCGGAGCGATGCCTACAATCGAGTAACCCTTGCCTGCGAGCACGAGGCGCTGATTGAGCGCCGTGGGTGCGTTGTGAAAACGTCGCTTCCAGAACGAATAACTGATCACAGCGGCGGCGGGCCCGTTTTCACGTTCTTCCGCGGCGGTAAAGTAGCGGCCTAATGCGGGCGGCGTCTGGAACACCTGGAAATAGCGAGGCACAACACGGCGGGCGGTAAGCCGTTCCGGTTCCGTTCTGCTGGTATCGGTCACATTCTCGGCGTAGAGTCCCGAAATGGCTTCGAAGGTCCGGTTCATCCGGTTCCAGTCTTCGAGGCGCCCCGGCGCGATGAGGCCTTCGCGTCCGGTCTTCGGGTTTCCTTCCATAACAGTCGTGAGGCGTTCCGGACCGGGGTAGGGAAGAGGCTTGAGAATCGTTGCGTCCACGATCGAGAAAACAGCAGTGTTCGCGGCAATGCCGAAGCTGAGTATCGAAACCGCCGCAAGAGCGTAACCGGGCCGGCGGCGCAAAGATCGCACGGCGGAGATGAGCGGGGACGGCATGTAGATAATACGGGCTGCGAACACTGTCCGTTAGCAGGTGGACTTCAGGGATTCTTCAGCGCGGCGCGATATCATACGCAGGATGAAAATCGCGCTTTTCCTCGCTTTTGGCGTAGCCGCCGTTGCGGCGCCTCCGACATATAAAGTTCTTACAAAGGTCAAGGTGGGCGGGGCTCCGCGCTGGGACTATGTGTACGTGGACAGCACCAACCACCGGTTGTACGTCGCCCACAGCGGGGCGAACTCCGTGGAGGTGATCGATACCACTTCCGACAAAGTGGTCGCGACGATACCGGACACGGCGGGTGTTCACGGAATTGCCGTGGCGAACGACCTGGGTAAAGGTTTCACCAGCAATGGCGCGAGCAACGACGTTACGATCTTCGATCTGAAGACCAGCAAGGCAACGGGGAACGTGAAAACTGGGCAGAACCCGGATTCGATTATTTACGAGCCGGTAACGCATCGCGTCTTCACTTTTAACGGCCGCAGCAAGGATTCGACAGTATTCGATGCTAAGACGGGCCAGATAGTCAGCGCATCGATGCCGCTCGGCGGAAAGCCGGAGTTCTGTCAGGTGGACGGTAAGGGCCATGTGTTCGTTAACATCGAAGACAAAAACGAAATCGTTGTGATCGACGCAAAGGATGCGACGGTGACGAAGCACTACTCGATCGCGCCGTGCGACAGCCCGAGCGGCCTGGCGATCGATCCGAAGAAGGGTGTCCTGTTTTCGGTCTGCGATGGGAAGACGATGGTGGTTAGTGATCCGATGAACGGCAAGGTGCTGGCGACTCCGGCGATCGGTTCCGGCGTAGATGGCGTTGCCTTCGACGACGGATACGCCTTCAGCGCGAACGGACAGGACGGCACGATCACGATGGTCGGGGAGACGTCACCCGGCAAGTACGAGCCCGTCGCGACGATTCAGACTCAGCGCGGAGCGCGCACGATCGGCGCCGACCAGAAGGGGCACAAGCTGTACCTTCCTACCGCTGAATACGGGGCGCCGGCTGCGGCTTCCAAAGACGGGAAGGCGGCGCGTCCGCAGGCGCTGCCGGACAGTTTCGAGATCCTGGTCATCGGCCGCTAAAATCGACGTTGATCAGCGTCTGCCGCGGGCTCCGTTCAGCGCGGAGCCTTGCGGCGAGGGCGCGTACTCCATGACAGACCCCTGCGCGCGGAGCTTTTCCGTAAGCGCGCCGGTGTCAATTTCCTGCACCGGTCTCTTTCCTTCAATCGCCATCTTCGCCGCAACTCCGGCGGCTTGTCCCAGAATCATGTACTGGGGTTCCATTCGGACCGAGGAATATGCTACGTGGCTCGCGGAAAACGCGACAGGAACGAGCAGATTCGTTGCCTGAGCGGCTTTCGGCAGGAGAATCCGGTAAGGGATCTGGTAGGGCTTGACAGCCACCTGCATGTCGCCTTCGTTCCGTACAAATCCGTTTGCGTCGACGATGCGCTCGACGTTATGCGAGTCGCTGTTATACGAGCCCATACCGATCGGATCGGGCTTCGTGAGGTCCGTCTGAAGGTCCTTTTGAGTCATAACGAATTCGCCGACCAAGCGGCGATCTTCGCGGATGTAAAGTTGGCGAGGCCAGTGATCGGAGTCGGTGAATTCACGCGGGCAGAGTCCCCAGCGGTTCATCTCGTCACGGACCTCCCTCGGCACGCTCGGATCGTGGGCGAGGAAATAGAAAAGACCCGCGGTGTAATCTTTGTGGCGATGCCAGATGGCGTCGCGCTCGGCGTAGGATGCGTTCGGATACGACCAGCTTCCGCCGATGAAGTCGGTGGAGAAGGCTCCGTTGTTGTTGATGTCGGTGGTCCCGTTGGGAAGCCGGTCGATCTTCATCAGTGTGCCGAGGGCAGGCGTTTTACGTTCGGCTTTGGTACGGGCTTCGATCAGTTTCGCGAGAAGTTCATAGCGCCTGGGATCATAACCGGGCGGCTTTGAAAACGCGACGCGGTCCGCCGCTTCGCTGAAACACATCCGGAAGTTATATGCCTGGACTGCTTTGTCCGCCGATCCTGGCGCGGCCGGAGTCTGCGCGCTGATCTCGGGAAGCAGTTTGCCCTGCGAATCGCGGGCGGGAACGTCCACGAGGAACTGATGAAGAGGCGTTCGGTCGCGTACGCCTGCGAGGGATTCGCCGTACTGAGACGAAGATTCACGGCCGTAGGTCCATTCGACGCCCGATTGCGCCATCAGGTCGCCTTCGTAGCTGGCGTCGATAAAGATCGATGCCGTGAACGTCCCCGTGGTCTCCGTTTCGATCGATTCCAGCCGTGCGCCTGCTTTGCGTACGCCGTTTTTTTCTACGAGCCGCGCATGTTCGATGAGCGTCACGCCGGCTTCGGCAAGCATTTCCCGAAATATCTCTTCGGCGACATGAGGCTCGTGCAGCCAAGCCACATCCTGCCCGTATTGCGAGACGCCGTAGCGTTTGCCGACCCGGAAATAGAATTCGTAAGCATAGCCGCCGATCACCTCCTTCTTTCCGTAATCGGTGAAGCCGAGACCACTCGATACCATGCCGCCGATGTGAGCCGATGGTTCGAGAAGCGCGGTCTTCAGTCCCTCGCGAGCGGCGGTCACGGCGGCGATTACTCCGCCCGCCGTCCCGCCATAGACGACTACATCGAAGGACTGTGTGGCGGGTTGGGCGGAGAGGCAGGCCACAGCAACGAGTAGCGCTAAGCGAAGGAGCATTCTTCGATTGTGCTTCAACCGGCCATTCGCGTGAGACGATGGATGGAATGCCCGTCGCCGTCTCCGCCAAGAGCTTTCAAAGCGACCGAACCGCGAATTTCACCGAATCCGTGATTCGGGAAATGACGCGTCTGGCGATCATCAATAACGCAGTAAATCTCGCCCAGGGTTTTCCCGATTTTCCGGCGCCGATCGATCTCAAACAGGCGGCGATTGACGCAATCGAAGCCGATCACAACCAATATCCGATTACCTGGGGGACAAAGGCATTTCGCGATGCGATCGCGCGGAAATACGCGAGGACATATGGGCTCGACATCGATCCCGAGCGCGAGATCACGGTGTGCTGCGGCGCGACGGAGGGAATGATCGCATCGCTGCTTGCGGTGGCGAATCCCGGCGATGAGGTAATCGTATTCGAGCCTTTTTACGAGAACTATCACCCGGACACGCTCCTCTGCGGGGCCGACCGGAAACTGGTCAAACTGAGAGCGCCGGACTGGAGTTTCGATCCCGACGAATTGCGGCGCGCATTTTCTCCGCGAACGAAGGCGATTATCGTCAATACCCCGAACAATCCCACCGGAAAGGTTTTCTCACGCGAGGAACTGACATTTATTGCGTCGCTGTGTCAGGAGTTCGACGCGCTCATCATTACGGACGAAATTTACGAACACATTACGTATGACGGCCGGCAGCACGTGCCGGCCATGACGCTGCCCGGAATGCGGGAGCGCTCGATTCTTATCAACAGCATGAGCAAGACGTTCTCGGTGACGGGATGGCGCGTAGGCTGGGTGCTCGCCGCGCCGGGATTAACGTCGACAATCCGAAAAGTGCACGATTTTCTCACTGTGGGCGCTGCGACGCCGCTCCAGCAGGCCGGCGTCATGGCGCTGGATTTACCGGACTCCTATTTCGAGGGACTATCGGTGGAATATGCGGGCCGCAGAAGCGCGGCTATGTCGATGTTGCAGAATGCCGGTTTCAAATGCTTCGAACCGCACGGCGCTTATTATGTAATGACCGATATTGGCAATTTCGGATTTCCCAACGATGTTGCGTTTGCCCGGTATCTTGTGGAAAAGGTGGGAGTTGCCGGCGTCCCGGGGTCAAGTTTCTATCTGAATCCAGCGGACGGTTCATCACAGTTACGGTTCTGTTTCTGCAAAAAGTATGAGACGCTGGAGGCAGCAGGAAAGAGATTGGCCACGTTGCCTGGAATCGCCCTGCCGTAATTCGCGCATTCCTTAAGATGGCTCCTCTAAAGGAGGCGAGAAAATGCTACCGGAATTCCTCGTTCAAGAAACCACCGTCCGCGAAGCCGGTGAAAGCGATGTCCTCCCTCTCCGGAACTCCCGGGAACCGAACCTGACGCTCACGCTCGGAATTACTCACGCGATGGAACACGAGAGCATCGACGTGGATGTTTTTGCGTCGCGCGACGGAAATAAGTGGTTGCCGGTTGCGAGCTTTACTCGCAAGTACTATTGCGGCACCTATCAGTTGTTTCTCTCCGGACTTGAGGCGAAATACCTGAAAGCTGTTTGGCGAGTGACGCGCTGGGGAAAAGGCGAGATCAGACCGTTTTTCCGCTTCTACGTGTTCCTTCAGGATTCGGTGGCTCGCGTCGCCGGCGCTGCCTGATTAAGGCAGCGATATATCAATCGGTAATCCTACGTAATTTTCAGCCAGAGACGTCATCGCCGCGCGCGAAGTTGTCACGTAATCGAGCTCGGCGAGCTGGCGGCGATAGTCGAAATCGGCGAAATCTCCGTTCGACCGGTGGAGCAGCGAAGTCATCCACCAGGAGAAGCGCTGGGCTTTCCACACGCGCGGCAGGCATGTATGCGAGTAATTGTTGAGAGCATCCCGATCGTTTTGCCGGAAAAAGCGATGAAATGCCCAGGCAAGCGCCCGCACATCAGCCACTGCGAGGTTCAACCCTTTCGCGCCCGTAGGCGGCACGATGTGGGCCGCGTCCCCCGCGAGAAAGAGATTCCCGAATTGCATCGGTTCGGCCACGAAGCTGCGCATGGGAGTGACGCCTTTCTGAAACACGGCGCCCTGGTTCGGCCGCCAGCCATCGCGCGTCGTGAGCCTGGCATCCAGTTCCTGCCAGATTCGCTCATCGGTCCATGAGTCGATGTCTTCATCGGGGGCGCACTGGAGATAGAGCCTCGTCACTGCAGGCGATCTCATACTGAACAGCGCGAACCCGCTCTCGTGCAGCGCGTAAACCAGCTCTTCCGACGAGGGAGCCGCTCGCGCCAGAATGCCCAGCCAGGCAAAGGGATATGCGCGTTCGTAAAGACCCAGAATCCCCGCGGGAAATTGCGCACGGCAGATTCCGTGAAAGCCGTCGCAGCCGGCGATAAAGCGGCAACTCAACTCGCGGCTTTCGCTGCCGCTCTGATATCGAACGCGGGGCGTCTCCGTGTCGGAATCGTGAATCGATACGTTTTGAACTTCGAACTCGATTGGCCGGCCGCTTGCGCCTCGCGCTTCGATCAGGTCTTTCACGACCTCGTTCTGGCCGTATACCGTGATCGCTTTGCCGGTGAGTTCTTCGAAATCAATCCGGCGGCGCTCGCCGTTGAAGGCGAGCCAGACTCCGCCGTGCCGCAATCCTTCGCGCCGCAGGCGCTCGCCCACGCCGGTGGCAATCATGGTGTCGACCACGTGCTCCTCGAGCACGCCCGCGCGCACTCGCTCGATCACATAGCTTTGGGCGCGAGCCTCGAGAATCACCGAATCGATGCCGTAAAGGTGAAGAAGATGCCCGAGCATGAGCCCCGCGGGCCCGGCGCCGACGATCGCAACCTGCGTTCGCTCCGTCATGTTTCCCATTCAATATACGGAGTGCGCCGCGATCGCCTCGTCGGTCCCGAATCAGGAAGGATGCTTCAGGCTTCCAGGGGCGCTTCGGCGCCGCTGCGGGACAGGGCGCTTTTTTCCGCAGCTTCGATCATGTATCCGATGCCCCGCACGGTATGAATCAGTTTCTGCTGATAGCGGTCGTCGATCTTGCTGCGGAGGTGGCGGATATAGACGTCCACGATATTCGTCAGGCCGTCGTAATCCATGTCCCATACGTGCTCGACTATCATGGTGCGGCTGAGTGGACGGCCCTTGTTGCGCATCATGTATTCGAGAATGCCGAACTCTTTGGGCGCCAGTTCGATGGCTTCATTGCCGCGCGTGACCTTACGCCGTGTGCAGTCGAGTACGAGATCTCCCACCTGAAGGCGCTCCGGCGCAGGTTGACCGCGCCGCAGCAACGCTCGAACGCGCGCCAACAATTCGACGAAAGCGAACGGCTTGGTGAGGTAATCGTCTGCGCCTGTTTCGAGCCCTTTGACGCGATCGTCGAGCTGTCCACGCGCGCTTAGAATCAGCACGGGCGGACCGGTGCGACGGCCGCGAATGCGTTCCAGAACTTTCAGGCCATCCATATCCGGAAGCATGAGGTCGAGAATCACGAGGTCGTAATCGGTATCGTGCGTGAACTGGAGAGCCGTCGATCCATCGTGCGCCACATCGACCGCGTAGCCCGCTCCCTGCAACCCGCGTCCCAGGAAATCGGCGATTCTCTTCTCGTCTTCCACAACGAGGATGCGCATGATGACCTTAGGTTACATCAGCGTGGTTCCGATGGAATCAGAAGACCGTGAAGCAGAAAAACTGGTCCGAACCGGCCGCGTTCAGCGCGTATTCGCCATTCTCTATCTCGTTCACGGCTTCGAGACGGTAGATGGTGTCGGCGACCTTGGTGGCGGTGAGCAGCAGGGGCGCATCGTCGGGTGACGGGGTCTTGCGGAGTAGCGCCTGGCGATGCCCGCTCGAGGGGATCAGGCGAATCAGGCGGAGCTTTTCGGGCCGGATCTGCGCCGAATCGATAAGAAATACCGGCAGGGCGAGCGGCGTTTTGGCGAGCGACGTCTCGCCGGGAATTGAGTAGGTCGTACCCTCCGACGTCTGCTGCGCCGATGGCCTCACAACCTCGGTTTGCACCAGATTGTTAGCCAGCAGCAGATAGGGGATGTCTTTTTTGTCGGGCTTCGGACCGGCTGCGAACAACATCAGAACGATCGGAAGCAGCGCGGTCATTGCGTCGTCAGCCAGTTTTCGAGGGCAGGATCGTTGAAGTCCGAGATCTGAAGCGATACTCCGGGAAGATCCGAATGCGTAGTCGTGACCCCGACGACAGTCATCCCGGCGGCAAGGCCTGCCTGCACGCCGGCGTAGGAGTCCTCAAACACTACGCAGAAGCGCGGCTCAACGCCGAGTTGGTCCGCCGCGCGCAGGAAGACCTCGGGATGCGGCTTCGGATTCGTGACCTGGTGTCCGTCGACGACTGCACGGAAAGCATCGGCCAGTTTCGCGCCGCCCAGAACGAAGTCCACGTTGGCAGGTTCGGCGTTGGTCGCCACCGCAGCCGGAACGTCGCTATGACGCGAAAGGAACTCGCGGAGTCCTGGTATGAGGCTTTCGCTCAAACGGGGTCCCAGCATCTCGCGGTATAGCGCTTCCTTGGCCGCGCCGTGCTCGAAGACTTCGTCCGTAGTGAGTTTGTCGCCGAAGAAGTCGCGAACGATCTCGTCATTCCGTTTGCCGTACATGCGCTGCTGCATGGCCTCGGTTGTCTGGATCCCGTGCCGCCGATTGTACTCTTCCCAAACGATCCGGTGCAACGGATTCGAATCGACGATTACGCCGTCCATATCGAAGATGAATGCCTTGGGTTTGGTCAAAAGGAGTCTCTGGTTTGGCCTGGCTCGGCAAGTTCGCCGCCGAGCCAATTGAGATAGGCAGGTGATCCGGCTGTGATAGGGATCGCGATGATCTCCGGCACATCGTAAGAATGCTTTTCCTGTATCAGCTCGCGGACCTGATCGAATAAATCCGAGGAGGTCTTGATCACCATCATTGACTCGTCGGCGCTTTCAATCTTTTCCTGCCACCAATAGAAGCTTCGAATCTGCGTAATTACGTTTACGCAAGCGGCGAGACGGGCTTCCAGCAGAGCCTTTGCGAGCCGTTCCGCCTCCTCTTTCGACTCGCATGTACTGAAAACCAGGATCTTATTTGTCATCTTCAGCGTGCGGTGCTAACATTGTCTCGCAGCGCGATTTCCCTCATGAAATTCCTCGTAAAAGCGACATATGCGACCGTTGTCGGAGCGGGCGTCGTTTATGCATTTTTCGCGTTACAGGGGCCGAACGGAATTCCCGGCCTGCTCGAAAAAAGGCGTCAGGTGAAGGAACTGGAGCTGGTGAACCAGAAGCTCCACCGCGAGATCGAAGAGAAGCAGGATCGGATCAAGAGGCTGGAGCAGAATCCCGCCGATCAGGAATTCGAAATTCGCCAGCGGCTCAAACTCGCCAAGCCGGACGAGAAGATCTACATCATCGACGGCAAGAAATAGCCGCTACTTCGGATACCACTCGCGCAGCCGAACTTCGATATTGGAACCCTTCAAGGCGCTAGCAAACACGCTCAGATCCGTGCCGCGGTAGTGATACGGATAGACGATCGCGGGATGAAACGTGCGCACCGCCTCGGCGGCTTCTTCAGGCGTCATCGTGAACGGCAGGTTCATGCACACGAAGGCGACGTCGATGTTCCTCAGAGCGAGCATTTCGGGGATCGCCTCGGTGTCGCCTGAAAAATAAAAGCGCTTGCCGCCATAGGTCAGAATGTAGCCGTTTCCGCGGCCTTTGTCGTGATAGAACTTGCCTGCTGACGGTCCCCGCTTAATGTTGTACGCGGGAATGGCTTCCACCGTCCATTCGCCCCATTTCTTCGTTTCGCCGTTGGCGATCGGTTCAGCGTGAATCTGATCCGCCACCGCCTTTGGTCCCCAGATCGCCGTAGAAGGCTGTTTAACCTTGTCGATCATCGCCTGCGACATATGGTCGCCATGGATATCGGTAACGAGGATGAGGTCGGCAGGGGGAAGTCCATCGAAGGAACCTTGCGCCGGATCGATATAGATGTTCTTGCCGCCCCCCTGCAGCAGAAGCGAGGCGTGCATGATGGGCGTGATTTTGACGGGACCGGCGGCGGTTGAAATCGTGTCTGACGGGCGCGCGGTCTGTGCGGCGAGCGGGAGGGCGAGAACGGCGAGTATCGCGAGACGCATGGCGAGGTACATTCTATCCGAGGATCGCGGAGCCTTTGTTAGCGGTCCAGAGCGTCGCCTGAAGTTTACCGATCGCGCTCCAGTCGAATCGTTCGACCGCAGTTATCCGCGCCCGCGCTTCGATTTCCCTGCGATCAGACTCGCCCTCTGAGAAGTGTTCGATCGCCTTCGCGAACTCCGCCGGCGACGCGGCCACAATGGCGTCTACTCCGCTGATGACATCGATGCCGTTGAAGCCCGCCGGCGTGCCGATCACGAGGCGGCCCATGGCCATGGCTTCGAGGACTTTGATGTTAGTTCCGGCCGACGCGGTAAGAGGCGCAAGGACGAGTTCGGCGCGCCGGTAAGCAGGGCGAACGTCGGACACGAATCCTTCCAGTTCAATAAAGGATTGCGACAAGGTGGGCGAGACCCGCGAGCGGTGGAAGTCCAGGTAGTATTGGGGGCGCGAGCCTGCGATCACATGCAGCCTGTAGCCAGGCTTCAGCAGCGGCCAGACTTCCAGCAGGAACCAATCGAGCGCGAGGAGGTTGGGCAGGTGAGCGAAAGATCCGATAAACAGCAGCCGCCGGCGCTCGGGTGGATCCACGGATGGTTGGAAGCGTTCACAATCGACGCCATTCGGAACGATCGCCACCTCTCGCGCGCCGGTCACCGTGGCCGCGTCTTTGGCGGACATCGTGACGACGCAGTCCACGTCACGCCACGCTTTTGTTTCGAATGCGCGCCACTTTTGCAGTTGGTTCTCCAACTCCAGCCTTTCCGCTCCGGTATCGCTTCTCGTTTCGAGAAGCTGCTGCTGAAGATCGAATGTGATGTCGTGCTCGACGAGGATGCTTTTCGCTTGTGGATACGCGTCCGCGTATTGCGCCATCCATGTGAATTCGAACTGAATCACGTCGGGCTTCCAGCGCGCGGCGGTTTGTTTCAGACAGGCGCGGAAGGTGGTCGAGCGGAATTCTTCCACTGTGTCCGGCGCCTCGGTGTTGCGGCGGTAATGTGACCCGTGCCTCCGAACGAGAACCACTTCCGCGCATAAGTCCAGAAGTTCGGCCGGAGGTGTGGCGAGTTCATCACAGAAGCAAATGAGCGCGAGCGCATGAGTATGGGCCGCCTGCCGCATCAGATTAAAGATGCGAACAGCGCCGCCGTGGGACAGAGGAAACGGCAGATACGGGCTCACCACAACCGCGCGCGGTCCCGAATCCGGTGAGGCATGACCGGGAAAGGCGGCGACATCGCCGTTGCCCAGAGCGAAAATCTCCTCTTCGGAAAGCAAGCCAGTCGCCGGAGCCGGCTGATCGCGGCCGATGCGGGGAATGCGCCGGAGGGTATCCAGAGCCGCGCCATTTCCCTGCGTGGCGAGCAGCTGCAGCCGGCGAATTCCAGAAACCCAGAGGTGTTTAAACAGGGATCTTTCACCGACCGCATGGATCACAAAACGCAGGTAATTTCGCTCCAGGAAATGATCGAGATCGCGCGGACCGAAGAAACGCGACGTCGTCGCGCGGTGGCGATGCTCCACTCTGGCGCCCGCGCAGAAGACTGAGGGCCAACCGCGCTTCCACGCGCGATAGCCGAGATCCAAATCCTCGACGTATGCGGGCTCATAGACTTCGGATACGCCGTCCAGATCGCGCAATTTTGCGGTATCGAACAGGGAGCAGCCGCCGCTTCCGTACAGGACCCACGTGCCATCTTCACCCGGAAGCGGCTCGTCGCAGCGAAGCGGATAGTCCAGTTCGCTCGAGCGACGCCACACGGCCTTACCGGTTTCCTCGCGCCGTATGCCTTCGGGGAAGAAGATTTGGGCAGTAGCGCAAAAAAGGTCCGGAATTTCGGCGAAAGCCACGCGCAAGGCTGCGACAAAACCCGGCTCCAGAACCATGTCGTTGTTAAGGAGCAGCGTGAAGGCATAGCGCGCCGCCGAAATGCCCGCATTCGCGGCGCGCGCGAAGGAGAGCGGTTCTTTCGATTCAATGATCCGAATCGCAGGATAGGTCTCGCGCAGCCAGGTGGGCGTTTCATCCCGCGAACCGTTGTCGACCACGATAATCTCGCCCGACGCAAGTTGGGGGATCAGCGTCGGCAGCAGCGTATGCAGCAGCTCGCGCCCGTCCCGAGTGGGGATCACGACGCTGATGCCCTCCGGCAATGACTCTGCTCTCTCCGGAAGCTTCGCCGCAGTTGTGTGACGCAGTCGCGCCGCGGCGATTCCATACAACTGCGCCGTCCGCGCCCGCATCGGGATCTCCATCTCGCGTGGATTCGCGAAGCGCCGTCCCCACCGAGCAAACGGCCCGACCAACTCCCGCGCCGAATCCCGCGCCCACGAGCCGAAACCGTAGAACCGCAGCTTTCCCGGAGCAATTGCGAGCGCAGTCTTGCGCATCGGTCCCAGCGCCGTGCCCGTTGCGAACGCTACGGAAGCCTCGGCGATCTCATGCCCGGCAGTGGCGGCGATTATCGAAGCTTTGTTTTCCGTTACGGGGCGAAGCACGTGCCAAGGTATCCACTCCCCGCGGTGTGGCGTGAACTCTGAGACCACGTACAGCGGCAAATCGGGTCTGCGCGCCGCAATGTCATCGAGCATGGCGCGGTTCAGGTCCGCCGTGCCTGAGGCGAACGCGAGTGCGATCTTCACTTAAATCGGCGACGGGCAGTTCACGCAAATCCCGTCCGACTGATATCTCCGCCACCACTCCAGCGCCTGCGCGGCGAATGCTGTCGATACGGGATTCACGTGCGGAATGAAAGCCGCATCCCTGCGTCCGAAATAGAAGCCGCCTTGAATCCGCGCGTCGTGGCCTTCCGCCTGAAACTCCTCGATCCACCGCGCTTCATCGGTGGCAGCGGCAGCATCAAAGGGCATCGTGGGCCCGCCAGACAAACGCGCTCTGAGTAGCTGCGCGTATACGTCCGACCGGACGAAGCTCGCGCGGATCTCGCGAGCGTATCGCGAGACTGCCGCAACTCCATACGCATACGCTTCCGAGCAATCCGCGCGATCGAGCACCGGAGTCAGCGCCTCCAGGAAATAGCAATACGCGTGAAGCCGATCCATCACGCGCGCCGAATCATTGGCCCCAGGGAGAAAATCGCGGTGCGTGCGAAGCGCGCCGGCAATCGTCTCTAAGTAGGCCTCGCGCATCGCGTTATCGTCCGCGATCTCCCCCACTTCCAGCCACGCCATCGCAGACTTCGCCTGATAACAGCCCACGGTCCGCGACCAGTGATCGCGCCTTGGCAGAGGCATCTTGTTGGGCAGGGCGAGGATCGGATGGTAACCATCGTCCGTGCGAAAGGCAGACAACATCGCCTTCGCCGCGTCGATCGCAGTCTCCAGCAAACGGTCTTCCTTCGTAACCCGCCACACCGAAATCAGGCCGCGCACGATGATTCCCGAGTCGAAGAAATAGCCCAAGTGGTCGCTTTCGCCGGAAGGCGACGGGTGCTCGTAAGGAAAAATGCGCAGCGCCGGATCCCACGCGTGCTCGCACAGGAATCGCGCCGTGAGCCGTGCCCGGTCGAGATACTCGTCCCGTCCCGTGGACGCGTAGAAAAACACGAACGCGGACGCGGCGTAACCCGTGATTTCGGTGGAAACCGTCTTATTTTTCTTGCTGTCGGCCAGATAGAAACGCGCTACGCCGCCGGAAGGTTCCTGTATTCCTGAGTCGAGAAACCAGCGGCCCGCGCGCTCAAGCGAAGACACTGCAGGCAATTCGTCAGTCTAGCATCCGTGAGCTATGCTGAATATTCCCGAAAGACATGAAGCCTACAGCACCGCAGGATCAGCAGCCGCTCGTTTCACGCCTCATGGATGCATGCGGAGGAAGTTACTCCCCGGAGACGCGCCGGAAGTACTTCATCACGGGGCCCCAATGGGCCGCGGCCTACGAAGGCCATGCGCTGTTCCACGCGCCGACGCGCCGTCCAGTCACCTTTGAAGAAGTGATCGCCGAATACGCCAAAATCGGCATTGGCTACTGGTGCACGCACGATACCGACGTGATCCCGGCCGATCAGTTGGGCAAGGATGGCCAGCACGAAATTGCCGCGCGAATCAAGAAAGCTCTCGCGGACCATGGCCTCAAGTGCTCGATGGTGACGACGGAAACGTTCCATCATGCGGTCTTCGCGGCGAGTCCCGCGTCCGAGTCTCCGGAGATCCGCCGCTACGCCGCATGGCGAGTGTCGAACACTGTCGAAATCGGGCATGAGCTCGGCGCGCAGTTCGCGGTTTACTGGCCTGGTTCGCTGGGTTATCAGATTCAGGGCGCGGTGGAAGAGACCGAAACGCTCAAGTGGTACGCGGAATCGCTGAATACCGCGTGCGAACACGACATCAAAGTCGCGAAGGCAAAGGGCCGCCCGACTCTGAAGCACTGCCTCGAAGCGAAGCCTTTCGAGCCTCAGGCGGAGATCCTGTTGCCCACCAGCGACGCCATGCTCTCGTTCATCGCCTCGGGCTTACTGAAGCATCCCGATATGGTGGGATTGAACCCCGAGTACCTGCACGAGCTTATGTGGGGAGGAGCACCGCGCGCGGCCCTGGCCCGGGCACTTACTGCCGGTAAACTCTGGCACTTCGACATCAATGACGGCTATCGGCTCAAGCATGATGTGGACATCGCAGTGGGTCTGGTAAATCCGCTTGATTGGCTGAACGTCCTGATTCTGCTTCGCAGCCACGGTTACAACGGACCGTTCAACCTGGACTACAAACCGCCGCGCACGACCAGCAACTGGGGCGTGTTCCACGTCAGCTTCCCCACTGCGGTAGATCGCTTCATCACTCTTTGGGAGATGGCGGGCGAAGCGCTCGAGGATTCCGTCATCAAAGAAGCAACCGCAGCTCTGCGCGCCGGAGCGGGCTCCGCAAGCAACGATCCGCGCGAGATCTTCGAAGCGAACAAGGAACTGATGACGCTGCACGAGTTGATCGGCCATCGTCTGGTTCAGATTCTGCTTGGGGTGAACCGCGGCCGCGTTTACAGCGTCTAGTCAGTCGAGCACCTTCAGTGTGATGACCGAGTAGACTGACTCTTCATCGCTTAGTCCGGAGACCTTGCCGAGCACCGTTTTCTGGCCCTCCATGAAGTCGCCTGACGTGTGGACAACCAGATCCGAATACGTGCCAGTGCGGTCGGGTATCCGGAAGTTAATCTCAATCCGGGAAAAACGTACGTACCAGGCTTGCCCCCTGCGGAAGACGGCATCCGGGCGCATCGTTACCCTCACGGAAGCCCGGTACATATTCGGATTCGGTGGAAGTTGCGTGTTTGCGTTTGCATCTCTTCCTTCCTGCACCCGCATCGGAAGCGTGTCCCAAACCCGGGCCGTCACACAGGGTACAGTGGCGCGCAATTGCTTCACCACTGGCTGCATATCGGGCGGCAAAGCCTCAGAACCCGCGGCGCCGGATGGAGAGCATCGCAGAAACGTCAACGTCATCTCGATGTTGTGACCCAGGTTGGCGACGCTGCCCGGTTTGTCCAGTTCAGTGATAACCTGCTTCATCTGAGTCACCACGTCGTGAGGCGCGTACACAACGATGGTGCCCAGATCGGCGTCGCCCCTGTATCTCGCATTGAAGACCGCCAGTAGATTCAGTAGACGATTAAATGAGTCGCCGACTAAATTTTTCACCGGGATGATCACGGCTTCGTTCGACTGCCCCGACGCCGTGGGCGCAACTTCCGGGGGCTTATCAGCCGCCTTGTCAGGCGCTTTGTCCTGCGCGAGCAGCGCAACGGCGGTGAACAACAGAATCGGCAGACGCATGTCAGGCTCCTTGAAATCAGTCGTTTTTAATTGCCAACCAGCAGAATCACAACTTCGGGATCGTCGGTTTCGATTCGGATCAGCACCGGTTTTTCCGGGTCTTTCTTCACTCGCCGCGTGACCGACTTCATTCGCGGCCGAACCGGCTCCTGCTCCCGCGGTTGGTCGAGAATGGCGGGGGCTATTACCGGTCGCGGAGGCGTCAGAACGGGCGCGCGGCGTGGAACAGGCGCAAAGAAAAGAAGAATGGCTATCGTAACCGGCACGAGCGTCAGGAACGCAAAGACCCGCTTCCGTCTCGCAGCGATTCCACGAAACACTCCCGCCCGCACGCGAGCGAGTGAATCGGCGGAGATCGGCTCGTCATGCAGTTCCCGGAAGAGTTCGCGCAGGCTTTCGTCGCTCATACTTTCCTCCGTGCGAACTTTGCGCGCAGCTTCGAGACCGCCTTCGAAATCTGGCTGCGGACCGTAGGCTCTGCAACCCCGAGAATCTCCGCTACCTCAGGCGTCGAAAGCCCCTCGATTTCGCGCAGCACAACCGCCGCCCGCTCTCTTGCGGGCAACTCTTGGAGCGCGGCCAGCAGGATCTCGCGCGATTGCTGCCGAATCACTGCGGATTCGACCGAAATCCCCGGCGACCTTAGATCGCGCAACTCCGCCGTGGGCCGCTTTGCGCGCGCGCGGTCCAGACAAAGGTTGACGGCGACCCGGTAAATCCATGCGGACTGAGCGGCGTCGCTCTCGAACTGAACGCCCCGCTTATGAAGGCGGAGAAAAGTCTCCTGCGCGACATCCTCCGCGTCGGCCCGGTTCCCAAGAATGCGCAGCGCCGTTCGCATAACCCGCGTCTCATGGGCGCGCATGATCGATTCGAACGGATCACTTTCCGTCCGAACCGAACTCAAAACGATTGCGGCCGCCTGCACGTTATAAGAACGTACGGCGGCCGCAAAGCGTTGATTGGGAAACGAAGGACTTACCGCTGAGCGATTTCGATGGCCTTCTTGAGAATCAGGTCCTCGGTGGGCTTCTTGGGCGCTGGAACCGGCGTCTGATCCGCGCTGTCGTCGTCCGAATCGCCGATGTTGGGCTCGGCCTCGACGACCTGTTCGCTCGGCGTGATCCCATTGTCCTGAATGGACTTGCCAGCCGGAGAGTAGTACTTCGCGACCGACAGAATGACCGCGCTGCCGTCTTCCATCTGAATCGGACGGCGAATCGAAGCGTCGCCATAGGTATGCTCGCCGACCAGAGTGGCCCGCTTGTCGTCCTGAAGCGCAGCGGCAGCGACTTCGGCCGCGGCCGCAGTGCCCCGATTCGTCAGCACAACCAGGGGCAGGGACGTGATGTCTTTCTTCTCGTCCGCGTTGTAATCCTTGCGGGGAACCTTCTGGCCCTGAACGTAGGTAATCAACCCTTTGTTCAGGAAAAGGTTTGCCAGTTCCACGCCCTCGTCAGGATCGCCCGCAGCGCAGAACCGAAGATCCAGCAGCAGCTTCTTCGCGCCCTGTTTCTGCAGCGCAGCGACAGCGTTGGCCACTTCTTTCACTTTCCCGTCCGTCAGTTCCGGAACCTTGATGTACCCGAGCTCATTCGGAAGCATCTTCGACTCAACGGCCGGGTAAGCGATGATCGTGCGGGTCAGCGTCAGCTTCTGGGGTTCAGGCTTGCGGCGGAGCACAGTCATGTCGATCGGTGATCCGGGCTCGCCTTTCAGCAACAGCCTCGCGTAAGCCAGCGGCATGTCACGCGTAGCGATGCCTTTGATCGATTCGATGAAGTCCGACGTCGTCAGGCCGGCTTTGTCCGCCGGGGATCCCGGGATGACCGAAACGATCGTGATGTAGCCATATTTCTTGGCCAGCACCATTCCGAGGTCGCCCTTGTACGTGTCGAAGTTCTTCAGGTATTCCTTATATTGAGTCGCGTTCAGGTAGCTTGCGTACGGGTCAATCGACTCGAGCATCCCGTTCATCGCCCCGAGCGTGACGCTGCTCATGTCGGGCTCCTCGACGTACTCGCTCTTGATGCGCGAAAGCACTTCGGAATAAACGGAAAGGTGCCGGTAAACGTTATTACCCGCAGTCGCATCATCCGCCGCCGCGCCTTTTGTGACCACCCCGCCCAGAAGCAGGATCGCCACAAGGCAGGTAGAAGACATAACGACCAGGTACTTCGCGCGGCTGTTCATATATTTCGTTGACGCAGACCAGCCGGGAATGGGTGCATTCCGAGCCAGCCGCTGCTTCGATTATATCCGCTGCGGCTCGGGGAATGGCCGCCCGGCAGGCGTTTACAAACTCTTAAAGGCGCGCGGCGCTATGCTCGCGCAGCGGGCATACAATGGCATCGATTCATATGAGCATCCAGAGAAGAGATTTTCTGAAAGGCGCGGCGGCGGGCGCCGCGCTTTTCGCCCTGCCCGACGCTTTCGCCCAGATCGACCCGGCCTGGAAGAGTCACATCGGACTCGAGTTGTTTACTGTTCGCGACGTGATCCAGAAGGACTACGAAGGCACTCTCGCGAAAGTGGCCGAAATCGGCTACAAGGAAATCGAGCCAGCCACGAATTACGGCGATAAGGAGCCGAAGCAGTTCCGCGCGATGCTGGAGCGCCTCGGCCTCTCCATGCCCAGCACCCACGTTGGCGCGGCTGAAGGGCCTGATCTCGAGAAGCAACTCGAAGGTTTCCAGATCATGGGGATCCGGTACACAGAGGTTCGCGGGGCGGGCGGGCGAGGCGCAGGCCGGGGTCCGGGGCGTCCCGGTGGTGGACCGGGCGGGCCCGCGGGACCTCCCAATGCGGCAAGAATGCCGCGCCCGCCAGCCCCCGCGCAAACGGAAGAGGCGATTAAGCGTCAGGCGGATCAGCTCAATAAACATGGCGAACTCGTTAAAAAGTTCGGCATGAAGATGCTGGTCCACAATCACACCATGGAATTCGCCTGGCTCGAAGGAAGCACGTCGCGCAGGCCATACGATGTCTTGCTTGCCGAGACCGATCCGTCTCTGGTCGCCATGCAGCTCGATATCGGTTGGGCTTCAGTGGCAGGTCAGAACATCTTGGAAATGTTCCGCAAGAACCCGGGGCGATTCGAACTATGGCACGTGAAGGACGCCAAGGGAATTGCCGCGATGACGCCCAACATGACCCAGGGCGAGCGCATGCAGGCCGCAAAACTCGTCCCTGTAGGCGAAGGAGAGGTGGATTACAAACCGATCTTCGCCAACGCGAAACTCGCGGGACTCAAACACTTCTGCATCGAACAGGACAGTGCGGTCGAAGGCGATTCCATGGCGGCCGCGAAGACCAGCTACATCAATTTGAAGCGGATTCTTTCTTAGGGCGTTTTGGCTGGCGGCGGCAGGATTTCTATGTAATCCAGCCCCGCCGGTTCGCCGCCATTCGGCGTCCCCTCGATCACGATCTGATCACCCGGACGCAACGCGATCCCGTCGATTTCGCGGCGGGTCGACGAAGATCCATCCATCTTTCTCGTCGGGATACGGTCGGCCGCGTCCCACTCGTCCACGACCTGATGGTTGATCTGTGTCCGGAAATGTGAGATTCCGTTGTTCTGGTCAAAGTACTGAATGCGAAGGTCGTACCACCCGGGCGCCCCGTCAAAACGCGTTGACGCGGAGCATTTCGGCTTGTCGCACGCGATGGCTTTTCCTCCCGACGCGGTTTCCCACGGTTTCACGTCTACGGGACTGTAGCCATCGAGCGTCATCGATTCCGCTTCGATTCGCCCCGGGTAATGCCCGGCGCGACCCTTCGCATCCGGAATGCCGGATTCCTTCAGGAACCAGCTCACCACCGAGTCGCGCCACACCTGCGCCTGTCCTGCCTGATACTTCAGTTGCGCCAGAATTGCGGCGTAGCGCTGATCGTCAATCTTCCCCTTGAGCGACTCCCATTGCGGCGCGTAGGCTTCGGCGGCGCGTGCTCCTTCATAATGCGAATCGTAGATCGTCTGGATCACCGTCTTGCCCGAATGGAGCACGTGCGTATACGGGACATGGTGCATGAAAAGAAGCAACTCGTCGGGACAGGTCTGGAGGTTCTCGTAGGTGTGCGCGATGTGCGGGTTGTATTGCCCGATGTATCCGGTGCCGGTTGCCACCGTACGATCCATGCCGACGCCCTTAGCATCCGCGCGATGCCACTGTCCCCATCCGTTGTTTTCGGACGCCTCGACCGCGACGCCGTAGTGGTTTCCGACAATGTCCGTCAGGGTCTGAAGCCCGAGCGGTCCTGTGTAATTCTCGTAAGTCTTCCAGGAACTCGACTGCATCGCGTCAACCGTTTCGACTACCTTCGGATCGCTGCCGAATGTCTGAACCGTCCACTCGCGCACGATGGCTTCGGAAGTCAGCGCCGGATTCCAGGCCAGGCGCCCGTAAGCGTAGAGATTCGCCTGGGAAAGATGGTTTCCGAGCCAGTTGTCATCCAGCCCGACGTTGACCACGCCCGCGAAACCCCGCATCTTCCGGTTCTGATGGCGAACAACATCCAGAACTTCCTTCCACTGCGGCGCGAGGAACACCATATGCCGCGCCTGGCCCATGTACTCCTGCGTAACCTGGAGTTCCATCACTTCGTTGGTCTTTTCGAGCGCTTCGAAGAGGGGTGAGACCGGCTCGCGAACCTGGAAATCGATCGGGCCGTTCTTGATCTGGATGATTACGTTGCCGTCGAACTGGCCGTCGAGCGGCTTGAAATTGTCATACGCGGCGCGCGCGCGGTCATTCTTCGGATTGTTCCAGTCCATGCGGTGGTCATAGACGAAGCCCCGGTAAAGCAGAACTCCTTGATGCGCCGCAAGCGCACGGGCTACGACATTCGCGGCATCCGCATGAGTTCGTTTGTAGGCCGAAGGGCCGACGCGCCCTTCTGAATCGGCTTTCAGGACGAAACCCGCCAGATCGGGAATCGCGGCGTAAATGGCGTCGGCGCGCTGCTTCCACCAGGCTGCGACTTTGGGATCAAGGGGATCGAACGTGTTCAGTCCGCCCAGAGACTGCGGGCTGCCGAAATCGACCGACAGCGCGATACGCACTCCCCAGGGGCGAAGCGCCTCCGCGATCCGGGCTACCTGCGGGATGTACTCGTCCGAAAGCAGACGCTTATCGGCGTTTACGTTATCAATCGTTGTTGCATTAATGCCCAGTGAAGCGAGCAGGCGGCCGTAGTCGGACACGCGGCTCAAGTCCTGACGGGCATGTCCGCCTTCCCAGAAGATCGATCGGCCGCCGTAACCGCGCTCGATCGAACCGTCGAGGTTGTCCCATTGGTTGACCCAGCGAACCGGCGCATACGGCGTTTGCTTTTCATCGAGAGTCGTAACAGGGTCGCCTGTAGCAATCTTTCGAAGCAACGCGAAAGCGCCGTAAAGAACGCCCCGATCGCTGCCGCCGGTTACCACCGTGTACTTCAGGTTTCCCGACGTGATCGTTCGAAGCCAGAACGCATCGGAATCGAGGCTCTGAGTCCACCCAGCCTGCGGGAACAGGCGACGCATCTCATCCATCGCGCCGAGAATGATCGCGTCTTCCCTGGGGAGCGCAGATTCGATACGAAGAGTACGCGCTGTCATTCCCCGAACGCCGCGAACGATTTCATCCCGCCCGGCAGTCACCGTTTTCGAATCGCCCGCCGCGAAAACCGCCGCGGGCAGCGGCCGCGCCAGCCTGACCGGAGCATAACGAAGCCACGCGTCATAGCCGGTCTCGGCCTGAAGCCACAAGGCGCTCGAAATCAGGAAGAACAAAGTCTTCATTGGTTGACCCCCGAGGCGAGAAATCCGCCATCCACGGTAATACATTGGCCGGTCAGAAAACTGCATGCGTCCGAAGCCAGCAGAATCGCGGCGCCGATCAGCTCTTCCGGCTTGCCGAAGCGAGCCATCGGAGTGCGCTGGAGCAACTCGGCCCCGCGCGGCGTGCCGAGAATCAACGGCGAATTCAGCTCAGTGGGAAATAAGCCCGGCGCAATGGCGTTCACGCAGATTCCGTCCCGCGCCCATTCGACCGCAAGGCTTCGCGTGAGCGACAGCAGGCCGGTCTTGGCAGCGCAATAAGCCGCGACCTCCAGAAACGCCACATGCGAACTGAGGGAAGCGATATTAATCACGCGGCCGCGCCCGCTGTTTTTCAGAGCGGCGTGAAACGATTGGCAGGCCCGCAGCGCGCCCGTGAGATCCGTATCGATGAGCCCGCGCCATTGCTCGTCACACACCGATTCGGTCGGCTGCCGGAATGTGTAACCCGCCGCGTTTACCAGAATGTCGACGGAACCGAATTCCGCGAGAACCCGGTCGCGGAGCGCGTCAACTTTCGACCTGTCCGCTACATCGACGGGCCAATCCGGAGATCGCCGTCCTGCTGCGACGGATCGTGCGCCGTGCTCCTCAAGCCCTCTGGCAATCGCCAGTCCAATTCCCGAAGTTCCGCCGATGACTACGGCGACGCGGCCGCTGAGATCAAAACGCGACGACATCCTTTTAGAAAGGCACTTTCACCGGACGGTCGTCCCTGGGATCTGCAAAGCGGGTATTCGGCAGAATCGGAGTCCATCCGGGTCGCCCCGGGTCCTGATCATACGGATATCCGCCGAGCCGCTTATACAGTTCGCTGTACTCGGCGAGCTTATCGCGATTCAGCTTCACGCCGAGTCCGGGTCCGTCCGGCACACGAATCGCCCCATTCTCATACCGCATGAGACCGCCCTCGATGATGTCGTCGGTGAGGTGGTGATAATGCGCGTCCGCCGCGAAGGACAGGTTGGGCAGCACCGCGCCCAGGTGCAGCATCGTCGCGAGCTGGAT
>Ga0126381_100000140_pt1 | contig 79974 bp, 69 predicted proteins | sample PanSoiMetPlot_28_FD_96465 | JGI IMG/M metagenome (GOLD analysis project Ga0126381, IMG submission 96465) | Tropical forest soil microbial communities from Panama - MetaG Plot_28 | ecosystem: Environmental > Terrestrial > Soil > Tropical forest > Bulk soil | place: Panama | collected 2016-02-17 | reverse complement strand
GTCAGAGTTTCCTCCATTGCGCAATATTCCTGACTGCTGCATCCCGTAGGACTCTGGGCCGTGTCTCAGTCCCAGTGTGGCTGACCATCCTCTCAGACCAGCTACCCGTCTTAGCCTTGGTGAGCCGTTACCTCACCAACAAGCTGATAGGCCGCGGGCCCCTCTTGAAGTGATAGCTTGCAGGAGCAGAGGCCATCTTTTGCCTCAGATAGCGAACTATCCGGGGTCTTATCCGGTATTAGCCCGTCTTTCGACGGGTTATCCCAGTCTCCAAGGCAGGTTGCCCACGTGTTACTCACCCGTGCGCCGGTTTACTAGCCGGATTGCTCCGACTTTCTCCCACGACTTGCATGTCTCAGGCACGCCGCCAGCGTTCGTTCTGAGCCAGGATCAAACTCTCCATAAAAGGCTCTGTGTCTCTCCTCCAAACCGTTACCGGCTTGAGGGGTCGACCGCTGATAATTCAAAGAAAATTGGACGGGCTGTCTATCCGTTTACGGATTCCCGCCGCCCAACTTAGATTGGGCATGCATCACTATTCAGTTTTCAAAGACCAGCACCCCGCTTCGGGGGTAAACGTAACTTCTATCGCGGTGTGATCCGGGTGTCAAGCCAGCTTTGGCTTTTGCGCCTTACTTTCTCCACAACCATCGTACGACCGCGCCTAAAAGCGACACCTCACGGCGCCTGCCGTGAGGTGCACGCAGCAATCTAATGGCAAGTTACCCACCACGCAAGAGGGCGCTCGAAAAAAATTCAATCCAACGCGCGCGCTGCCTGCCCGCCGCGCCAGTGACAGGCCGCGCCACCCAATGCGATCGCGGCCGACGCCAGAAACATCGGACCGTAGCCGGTCGCATTCGCCATCAGGCCCAGTCCGTACGGTCCGGCCATCCCACCGAAATCCAGCAGCGAATTGAAGATCGCGGAGGAACGTCCCATTTGCTCAGGCCGTGTATGGCCAATGACCTGCGCGCACAACGCCGGATAGAAGTAACCATGCGCCGCGCCGCCCGCCAACGCCGCCAACTCGAGCATCCCGACACGTCCAGTGAGGGCGAGCAGCGCCAGACCCAGCGCGGTCAGCACCAGCGCAGGCGCCAGGATACGGTCGAGGCCGACGGTGTCCAACAAACCCGCCCAGAATATCCGCAGCACCACGGCGACGCCGCAGTAGAGCATGAAATACCATCCCACACGTGCAATTCCATGCTGATAGGCAAACGGGATCACGAAGGTTCGCGACGCCAGCGCGACCGCCCACAGTAGCGTGATCGCCCACAATGGCAACAAGGCGCGATCGCGCAGCAGGGCGATAAATCCTCCGGCGGCGGCGGCTTTGCCGGCCTCGCGATGAGTCGCGCTTACCCCCGCCGGCAGGCGCGACGCGATCGCGGCAGAAACAAGGCACACCACCGCAGCCGCGATAAAGAACTGACCGAATCCCAAGTACGCAATGATCTCCTCACCTATCGCCGGGCCCAACGCGGCGGGAATCATGCTGCACAAGGTGAAGGTCGCCATCGCTTGTCCGCGCCGCGCGGCAGGCAGCAGCTCATATACCATCGCAAACAGCGCGACGCGCGCCGTGCCGTCGATCGCGCCATGAATCGCGCGCACCGCGTAAATCGGCCATCCCAGCGAAGCCACGGGGATATACAGCGCGGTTGCAGCCGCGTCGAGTATCAGGAATCGCATCGCCACCCATCGGCATCCGAGGCGATCCACGCCGACGCCATTTAGCGGGCGCACGGCCAGCGCGGCAACCCCGCCGGCGGCGATGACAGCGCCGATCTGAGCGGCGCCGCCACCCAAATGCATCACGAATGCGGGCAGCATCACGAACAGGCTCGCGTTAAGGTTGAGCGCGAAGTTGGCGCTGAACACCAGCCAGAAATTCCGCCCGTAAAGCGGCTCGGCAGCATGGCCCGCAGCGCAAGACTCAGCCGCGGCATCGCTCAACGCTCCCGCCGCTTCCCGCGCGGTGTTGTGCAAATCAGTTCGTGATGAAGCGTTCAAAGTCTAATCAGTTTAGCTTCCGCCTCAGGCTCATTCCTAGGCCCGATCTCAGTTTAGCGCACTTGGTTAATACGCAAGCCGTGAATCGATTTTTCCATGATCCCGGGGCACAACGAGGGTTACGGCAGAACCGCGGAGACCGTTCGCACTGCGATGCGCCCCGTGCTACTATCGCGGCGTCAAGGACGTTACTTCCATGTGGACTGTTGTTATTCGAACCCGCGCTGAAGCCCGTGGAGGTGCGTCCGGCATTCTCGATCATCGCTGACTACTGACTGATCATAAATCGCCGGAAAAGCGGCCATGGGTGCGCAAGGAACGCATCCGCGGCCGCTTTTTTTTGCCGCGAAGCTTCGATCATTGGCGCTATGTGACAGGGAGGAGACCTTTCATGCTCCTGGAAGTGAGACATCTGAGCAAACATTACGGCAACGTCCTTGCCGTTGAAGACGTGTCTTTCGGCATCGAGCCGGGCGAAATCCTGGGATTACTCGGTCCCAACGGCGCCGGGAAAACGACGACGATTCACATGCTGCTGGGTCTGATCACGCCCAGCGCCGGCGAAGTGCGCGTGTTCGGCCGGAGCTTTGCGGATCATCGCGAGGAAATACTGCAGCAGATGAACTTCAGCTCGCCCTACGTTTCGTTGCCGCTGCGGCTGACCGTGATGGAAAACCTGGGCGTGTTCGCGCGCTTGTACAACGTCGCCGAGCCGCGGCGGCGGATTGGCGAGATGTTGGAGCTGTTCGGCGTCAAACACCTGAGTGACAAGCCGATCTCGCGGCTCTCTTCAGGCGAGAACACGCGGGTGGGCCTCTGCAAGGCGATGCTCAACCGGCCGCGCCTGTTGCTGCTCGACGAGCCCACCGCGTATCTCGACCCGGAGATCGCGTGGCAGGTCAAACAGGTGCTGCTTGCGGCGCAGCGCGAGTTCGGCACCACGATTCTTTACACCTCGCACAACATGCCGGAGGTCGAGCGGATGTGCAGCCGGATAGTATTCATGCATCACGGACGCGTGATCGCGCAGGGCAGCCCGATCGAGATCACGCGCGCGATCCTTAAAGAGGAACGCAGCGAGCCGGCGCTGGAAGAGGTGTTCCTGCGTGTCGTGCGGCTGCAGGAGGCGTCGTGATGAAAGTCTACAGGGTAAAAGCGGTGATGCTGCGGCATGCGTACGAAGTCCGCCGCAACATCGATCGCGTCACCGACATGGTGTACTGGCCGGTGCTCGACACAATTGTGTGGGGATTCTTCACCATCTATCTGGCGCACGGCGGGCGCTCGGGCGGCGGGTTGGCGGGCTTATTGTTGGGCGCGGCGATCCTGTGGGGGATGTTCTACGCCTTCCAACGCGATATGGCGGTGGGCTTCCTTGATGAATTGTGGTCGCGCAACCTCATAAACCTCTTCTCGACTCCGCTGGGCGTGTGGGAATACCTGTGCGGGCTGATCGTCGTAAACCTGTTCAAGGTGGGGGCCGGAGCGGCGTGCGCGGGGCTGGTAGCGTGGGTCTGCTATGCCTTCAACATCTTTCCGCGCTTGCCGCAGTTCGTTCCATTCATCTTCAACCTGATGCTGTTTGGACTGGCCCTCGGTGTATTCACATCCGGACTGATCTTCCGCTACGCAACCAGGGTCCAGGCCCTGGCGTGGAGCTTCGCCGGATTGTTGATGCCGGTCTCCTGCGTCTTCTATCCGCCCAGCACGCTGCCCCGCCCGCTGCGCGCGATTGCGTGGATACTGCCGACGACGCATGCCTTCGAAGGGATGCGCCAGGTGCTGGCCGGCGGCGGATTCTCGGCCGCGCGGTTTTGGCAGGCGCTTGGCCTCAACGCCATTTATTTCGCTCTGGCCACGGTGTTCTTCCGATGGATATTCGAGTCCGCCCGCAGCCGCGGCCTGCTCGTAAAGCTCGAGTAGGTAGGGTTGCCTTTCCCAAATTCAGTCGTGGTGAGGGTTGCGATAGGTGAGTGAAAAAACCTCATCCATGGCCAACCCGTACGAGCCGCCAAGCTTTCATGAATCAACGATGAGTCACTCTCATTTTGATTCTGTCAAAACGATGTGGGCTTTCTTCGTATGGCACTTTTCCGTTACAAATAGTTGATTGTCCGCCGTGCTGCCTCGCAAAGTTTGCCGCCCGGCGGGTCAGGGTTCAGATGAAGCCAAGGATCCACGACGTTCACGTAGCCGGCACCGAGCGCCTGATTGCACCGCGCGCGCTCAAGGAGGAGCTGCCGCTGACCGACGAGTTGGCGCAATGGGTGGCGGATTCGCGCGAGACCGTCCGCCGCATCATCAACGGCGAGGACCGGCGCCTGATGGCGATCGTCGGCCCTTGCTCGATCCACGATCCCGACGCCGCAGTTGACTACGCGCAGCGCCTCGCCAACCTCGCCCCCAAAGTTGCCGGCCGGATCCACGTGCTGATGCGGGTTTATTTCGAAAAGCCGCGCACGACCACCGGATGGAAGGGGCTGATCAACGATCCCTACATGGACGAGAGCTGCAACATGGAGCTGGGGCTTCGGATCGCGCGCCGCCTCCTGATCGAGATCAATTCGATGGGCCTGGCGGCGGCCACTGAGCTGCTCGATCCGATAACGCCGCAGTACATCGCCGACTTGATCTCATGGACCGCGGTGGGCGCGCGCACGACCGAATCGCAGACCCATCGCGAGATGGCCAGCGGTCTGTCGATGCCGGTGGGGTTCAAAAACCGCACCGACGGCGACCTGCGGATCGCGCTTAACGCGATAGAATCGGCGCGCGGAGCGCATTCTTTTATCGGTATCGACCAGGACGGGCAGACCGCGATTATCCGCACCACCGGCAATTCCCTGACTCACGTCGTGCTGCGCGGCGGCGACAAGCCCAATTACGACTCCGCCAGCATCCACGAATGCGAGCAGATGCTGTCCGCGGCGGGGCACCCCGCGCGCGTGATGGTGGACTGCTCGCACGCGCAGACCAGCAAGGATTACACCCGCCAGCCGGCCGTGCTGCGCGCATTGATCGAACAGATCGCGGCGGGCAACGGGTCGATCATGGGCGTGATGCTGGAGAGCAACATCGAGGCGGCCAACCAGAAACTGGTAAAGGATCGCAGCGCGCTCAAGTACGGCGTATCAATCACCGACCCATGCATCGATTGGCCGACCACCGAGCGGTGCCTGCTGGAAGCGGCGGATTTACTCAAACTTGCGTGACGCTGGGAAGCCCAGCATCCCATTTAGGCCTCGATGACGCCGATTATCTCTTGAAATTCCGGCGCAGGCGCTCTCCCCCGCAGCAGACTTCGCAGTTATCGCTGGCGCTCTGCGACTTTCAGTTTCTCGCTGACCTGCATCGCATTGAGCGCCGCCGTATAGCGTACTTTGTAAGTTTCCGGGCGCTCCAGCGCCTTGAGGCGCGGGTCCAGTTTGGCGAAGCCTTCGACAAACAACTCCCGCGACTGCGCCAGCGTCGGGGTCGGCTCGATCCGTTGACCATCAAGCACGCGCGGTAGGAGTAATTCGGTAATCCGATCGGCCGTCGGTTTGAACTCGCGCCCCACCGTTGCTGGGCTTTCTTCGACCAGACCAATAAGGTCGAGATAGGGCAGGCCCGCCCGGCTCCACGCGCGAAACACCTGCTTGCGGCCGGGCAGGGTCACCTTGTTGCGCGAAGTCTTGACCCGCGGCTGGCCCTTGTATTCGACCAGCTTGTAGATCATGTCGAGCGTAGGCGCGTCCGCGCTGACCACCATCGAAGTGCCTACGCCGAAGGCGTCGATTGGCGCCTTGCCGCGCACCAACTCTGCAATCGCGTATTCGTCCAGGTTGCCGCTGGCGAAGATCGACGTTTGCGCCAGGCCGCGCGCGTCCAGCGTCTTGCGCACGCGTTTGCTCAGGTCGGCCGAATCGCCGCTGTCCAGCCGCACCCCGAGCAGCTCCACGCCGGAACCTTTTAGCTCCGAGGCAACCTGCGCAGCGTTTTCGGCGCCCTTGACCGTGTCGTAGGTGTCGATCAGCAGCGTGCTGAGCTTCGGAAAAGAATGGGCGAAGTCGGCAAACGCGTCGCGCTCGCGTTCATGCGCCATTACGTAGCTGTGCGCCATCGTGCCGTAAACCGGAATTCCGTAGCGTTTGCCCGCCAGCACGTTGGCGGTACCGTCGAAGCCCGCCAGGTAGCTGGCGCGCGCGGCGATAAGCCCGGCGTCGGCGCCGTGGCATCGGCGCAGCCCGAATTCGATTAGCCGCCGCCCGGCTGCCGCACCATAGCAGCGCGCGGCCTTGCTCGCGATCATCGTGGCGGCGCCAACCTGGTTAATCGCCAGCGTTTCGAGTATCTGCGCTTCAATCAGCGGCGCGTCGACTTCAATGATCGGTTCTTCGGCGAAAAAGATGGTGCCCTCGGGCAGCGCACGAATCGCACCGGTAAAGCGGAAGCGGCTGAGGTAGTCGAGGAACTCGGGCTTGAACAATTTGAGCGAATCAAGATATTCCAGCGCCGCGGCGTCGAAGCGCAAGGCCTCCACGGCTTCGAAAAAACGCTCGGTGCCGGCGACCACCATGTAGCCGCGCCGCGGCGGCAAACGCCTGACGGAGAGGCTGAAGCACGCGTGGTCGTTGAACCCGTGCTCCAGGTAACTGGCCGCCATGGTTAGTTCGTAGAGGTCGCTCACCAACGAAATTTCGCTGGAATCCAAATGCAGGTCGCTGGTCATATTCCAGCAATCATGCGTTTTGGACGCCGGGCGGATCAACCGGGCAATTGCTTGCAAATGTGTCCGAAGTGGGCTGGGCATTCCTGCCCGCCATCGGTGACCACGAGGCAGCGTGGGGCGGACAAAGCCACCCCACGGGAAGGCGAGTGAACCCTAGCGCGGCGGGGTGGGCGGTTCGGGCGGGCTCGGCGGCTTGGCCGGGGCCGCTGGCTCCGCGATTACCCGCATCTCGCCGCCGGCGCCGCCACGGGCCTGCTCGGCCATCCGCTTAAGCCGCTGATGCACCAGGTAGTTGATCGTACCCGGATCCTTAATCGAGCCCGCCTTCACCCCGGTGAGGACTTCGATCCCCATGTCGATGTTCTCGATCGGATAGATGTGGAACTTGCCCGTGCGGACAGCTTCCACCACTTCCGCCTGCAGCATCAGGTTGTTGATGTTGGCGCGCGGCACCATCACACCCTGGGTTCCGGTCAATCCCTCCACTTTGCACAGCCAGTAAAAGCTCTCGATTTTTTCGTTGGCGCCGCCAATCGCCTGCACTGTCCCGTACTGGTCGACCGATCCTGTCACGGCCAAATCCTGGCGAATCGGCACGCCGCTCAGCGCCGAAAGCAGCGCGTAAAGCTCGGTCGAGCTGGCGCTGTCGCCGTCGATTCCCGAATAAGACTGCTCAAAGCAGATGCTGGCGCTCATCGCGACGGGAAATTCCTGGCCGAAGCGATAGCGCAGGAAGCCCGAAAGAATCATGATCCCCTTGTCGTGAGTCGACCCTGACAGCCGCGCCTCGCGCTCGATGTTGATGATCCCCGCCTGCCCCAGGGCGACCGTGGCCGTCACTCGCGAGGGACGCCCGAAGGCATAGCCGCCCACGTCGATTACGGCCAGGCCATTGATCTGGCCCACCTTTGAGCCCTTGAGATCGACGATCAGAACGTGCTCGGCGATCATCCGCCGCAGTTCCTCTTCGACATAATTAAGCCGCAGCACGCGCTCGCTCAGGGCGCGCTCCACGTGATGGGCGGTGACTTCGGCGGCGTTCTCGGCGTTCGCGAAATACGCGGCTTCGCGCGCCAGATCGTCGATCGGCTCCATCAGGGTCAGCACCCGGCCGCGCTCGCCCGCCAGGCGCATCCCGTACTCCACGATTCGGGCCAGGGCGGCGCCGTCAAAGGGCGGCAGATGCTCGTTGCGGCTGAGCCACGCGATGCGCGCGGCATAATGGCGTACGGCGTCGTCCTTGGCGTCGATCACGGGGCGAATCTCGGATTTGATCTTGAACAGTTCCGCGAAATCGGCGTCGTAAAAATAAAGCAAATTGTAGAGGTAACGCGTGCCGAGCACGATCACCTTGTTTCTGACCTCGATCGGTTCGGGCTTAAGCCCGCTGCTGAAGAAGAACTGGTAGGGCTCGAAGGTCTCGATCGTCATGAAACCGGTCTTGAGGCTGCGCTTGAGCGTCTTCCACACGCCCGGCTCGATGATGGCGTCCTCGAGGTCGAGCACCAGGAAGCCCTGATGCGCCTTCTCGAAGGATCCGGCGATGATCCGGGTGAAGTTGGTCATCGCCCGCCCCGAGGGATCGACCCATCGCTCGATGGTCCCGAACAGGTTTCGATAGGTGGGGGCGGTCTCCATGATGACCGGGGCGCCCTGGCGGTCGGAGTTATCGACCAGCAGGTTGACCTGGTATTCGGGAAAGCGCGGCGTGCCCTGCTCCGCCGCGACCGCAGCAAGCGCATTGTCCGGCGTGGGACGTCCCTCTGCGGGCGGACCTTCGCGAAAGCGATCGAGATGGCTCAGCATGTGCTCCGCCACCTGCTGCAGATACTTGCCGACCGCCGTGTTTTCGAACCGGCGCGCCAGCCCGTCCACCGCCGGCGTGATGACGCGGCCCGCAAACGAGCGTTCGATCGCACGGATGTCCTTGACCAGCTCCTGCATGATTTCCTGCTGGCGCCGGACCACGCTCAGGAACTCCTCCTGCAACTCGCCTTGGCGCTTGCCCAACTCGTTGCGCTGCTCGTCGGTCAGCTTGTTCATCTCGCGCTGCAGTACTTCGGGCGATTCGGGTACCTTGCCCTCGAACAGCGGAATAAAAATAAGCTGACCATTGGGCGCGGCGTTGATCGCGAACCCTTTCTCCTTGGCCCGCTCCTCCAGCCTGGTGAACAGATCCTGGGCAAGCTTGTTGTACTTGTCGCGCAGAGTGTTGCGCTCCTGGTCAAAGTCCTCCTGGCGAAAGGCCTTGGGCAGTTGCTCACGCACGTAGTTGACCAGTTCGGTCATCCGATCGCGCAAATCGCGGCCCTGCCCCGGCTTGAGATAGATTGCGATCGGCGCCTCCTGGCTCTGGAAATTGTTGACGTAAACCCAGTCGCCCGGGGTCGGCATGGACGCCGCCTTCTCGCGCAGCAGGCGCAGGATGGCTTCGCGTTCGGTGGACCCCCGCACGCCGGTGGCAAAGACGTTGTAGCCCGGCGCCTGGATCCCAATCGCGAGCCTAACCGCGTCCAGCGCCCGTTGCTGTCCAAGCAGCTCCTCGTTGGACGTGACCGCCGCCGCCCGTTCAAGTTCATCCGGGGCGAGCGGCGCCAGCCCCCTTAGTTCGGACGCCTGGAGCTCCACCGACGGCGCGGCCGGTTGCAGGTTGGAGGCGGAATCGGGGCTGAGGTTGGACTGTTCAGCCATAGAAGTTACCTATCTGTTGCGGTCAGCGGCCTACTTGCGCGCAGTGCGGGGCCGCTTGTTTTTTTTCGGCAGGACTACGGTAAGGATCCGGTCGGCCCATCGAGCCGTTACCCGCTCGGTCTGGACCGGAGTACTGAAGTCCACCAGGCGCTCCCAGAAACTGATACCCTGCTTTGCCCTTACGGCGAGCTGCCTCTCGCTCACCACCACTTCAACTTCCGATGGCTTGAACGCGCCGGTGCAAAGCCGGACCTCGTAGGCATTTCTCAGCTCCAGCACCATCGCGGGCTCGCTCTCGGAGGCCGGTCTGCGCCATGGGCCGATCAGCAGCTGATCGAAGAGCTCTTCGAAGTCGCGCTCGAAAGCGGCCGCTATGGTAGGCAGGGTCCTTGGCACCAGGTAAACCTCGTTGTCTAACCATTGTGGAACATAAGTCGCCGTCGGGTCCAGTTGTTTGCTGATTATCAACTCCCCGGACTTGCCCGTCGATGCTCTCCGGCGTATCGTTCGGATAAAATGCCGACTATAGCTAAAGTTCTGGCGCCGACCGACTTTTCCGAAGACTCCAACCACGCCCAAGCCTACGCGGAAGATCTGGCGCGTAAGTTTGGCGCCGAAATCATTCTGCTGCACGTGGCCCAAGCCTTGGCCCCCGTCAGCTTCGGGCTGGAGCCGGGGATCACCCCCGACCCGCTTGCGTTGGAGACCATCGGCCGAATCGCCGAGGAACAGCGCCTGGCCGCGCAGCGGGAGCTTGATCGCACGGTGAATCGGTTGCGCGAAAGCGGGCTCAAAGCGCGCAGCCTGCTGCGCGTAGGCGCCGCCTTCATGGAGATCATCACCACAGCGCAGTCCGAGGGCGTGGACCTGATCGTGATGGGCACGCATGGACGCACCGGGCTGGCGCATATCCTGATGGGCAGCGTCGCCGACCGAGTCGTTCACAAGGCGCCGTGTCCGGTGTTGACCGTGCGTCATCCGGACCGCAAGTTCAAGCATCCGTTGGATAAGTAGCCGCAGCGCCGCCCTCCCGCCGGCTGAATGTGAAGTGCGCCGGTCACCACAGTCTACCCTCTCCCTGGTCAGGAAGAGGGGGAAACTTTGCCGGGTAAGGTAACAGTAATTCAGACCGAAACCACGTTTATTCCCTTTCCTTTACCAGGAAGAAAATTGGGCTGAGGTAATCTCGGCATCGCAACTCCAGCCGCCCGGACGCATCCGGACCTGAATCCCCCATGAAATCCGATTCACGCCGCATGAGTCTCACTCTCTGGATTTTCGCCGGACTCCCAACCCTGTTCGTTCTGGCCGTGCTGTTTGCCCCGGCGGTTCAGGGTATGGCGCTCTCGTTCGAGCACGGCGGCGCGCCCGTATCCAACTACGCGGCCGTGCTGCGAGACAAACTCTTCTGGCGCGCGGTGGCCGGCAACCTGATCATTCCGGCCGGCAGCCTCGTCGTTGAGTTCATAATCGGGCTGGCTCTTGCTCTGACGCTGAGCGCACGCAATGGCCGCATCGCGGCAATCGCCGACGTAGCAGCGATCCTTCCCTTCGCGATTCCGGAGATCGTGTTGCTGGCGATCGCCCGCTACATCTTCATGCCGCGCGGCTATTTGAACGGCGCGCTTCGACTCCTCGGCATCGGCCCGCTGCCCTGGCTGATCCCCCGCTCCGCCTTGTCCTTTGCCACGGTGATCGTGGTCGACGCCTGGCATGTAACGCCCGTGGTGATGCTGATTATCGTCGCGGGCCTGCAAACCATTCCGCCCGAGCTTTACGAAGCGGCCCGCCTCGACGGCGCCGGAACGCTCGCAACCTTCCGCCATATCACCCTGCCGATGCTGGCGCCCGCGCTGCTCGCGGCCTTGGTGCTGCGCGGGATTGACGCACTGCGCATCTTCTCGACCACCCTGGTGCTGACCGGAGTTGAGGGCGTGCCCGTGATCTCGACATACGCCTATCACCTGTGGACGGACGCGCAGCAGCCCCGGATGGCGATGGCGGCGTCGGTCCTGCTCGCACTACTCATCGTCGTAACCGCGCTGGTGGGGCTGTTGGCGATGCGGCGCACCACCTTGCTCAGGACGGTATGAACGGCTCGACCGTTATCCGCCCCGCCGGACAGCCGCGCGCCGATTTAAAATCGCCATGGGCTGCATTGGCCCGCATCATCATCGAAGCACTGGTCGTGCTTGGCGCCGCGGTCCCCGTCTATCTGCTCATCAAGCAGGCGCTGACGCCCGAACTCGAAAGCTTCGCCTGGCCGCCACGATGGCTTCCGCACGCGCTTACGCTGGCTCACCTGGAGGGAGTGTTCGAGCTGGCCGAGCTTCGCAGCGCGTTGATACTGAGCGTAGCCGTGGCGGCCGTTGCCGCAGTGGCGGCAACCGCCCTGGGGACGATGCTGGCCTATGCGATGGCGCGGCGCGAGTCGCTGCGTCAGGCAGGGATGGCCGGCGTTACAGCCGCTCGCCTGCTTCCCATGATCGCCGTCGCTTTGCCATTGACGATCGTGCTGATCAACCTGGGCCTTTACGACAGTGCCTCCGGGATGGGCCTGGCGCTGATTCACGCCGCGCTCGCGATACCCACCACGGCGCTCACTACCTACGGAGTCTTCGCCGCAATTCCACCTGAGCAGGAAGAAGCGGCCTTTCTGGACGGCGCCTCGGCTCTGCGCATCTTCCTCGCCGTTGACGTGCCGCAGGCCAAAGCCGCAATAGCCGCGTCGTTGGTGCTGAGCTTTATCATGAGTTGGGACGAGTTCGCCTTCGCGCTGCTGATCCAGGTAACCCATCGAACGTTGCCGCCCCTGCTATATTACTACACGGTGTTTGGCGACGTGGGGTCGGCCAGTGCGCTCGCGTTGGTGATGCTGGTGCCGGCGCTTGCGGTAATAATCGCATTGCGGCCGATGCTCAAATCCGGGCTGGTCGCCGGGACTCAACGCTGACGGCGGCGGCCCGTCGCCCTGATTTTTCACATGGCGGAACTTGAGATTCGTCAATTGACGCGGCGCTTTGGCTCCGGAGGCGGGATCAGCGACGTGTCGTTGAGCGTTGAAAGCGGCGAGCTGTTTGTGCTGGTTGGTCCTTCCGGATGCGGCAAGAGCACGCTGCTGCGCCTGATTGCCGGCCTTGAGTATCCCGAGAGCGGCGAAATCCGTATCGGCGGCCAGAGCGCGGGCGACCGCCGCGACCTGATCGCGATGGTGTTTCAGAACCATGCGCTCTACCCGCACATGAGCGCCTTCGACAACATCGCCTTTCCCCTGCGCCTGCGGCACACTCCCAAGCCCGAGATCGAGCGCAAAGTCGCCGAGGCAGTGGGACTGGCTGCTTTGCAAATCGATCTTGCGCGCCGCCCGCCCGAGTTGTCAGGCGGCGAGCGCCAGCGGGTTGCACTCGCACGAGCGCTTATCCGCCAGCCGCGCGTGATCCTGATGGATGAGCCACTGTCGAGCCTCGACGCGCAGTTACGCGGGCGCCTGCGCCTGGAGGTGAAGGAATTTCAGCGCCGCACCGGACGCACGATAATTTATGTAACCCATGATCAACTCGAAGCCCTGACCCTGGGCGATCGAATCGCGGTAATGCGCGCCGGCGCGCTGGAGCAGGTCGGCAGCCCCACCGACGTATATCAGCACCCGGCCAATCTGTTCGTCGCCACATTCATCGGGCAGCCGCCAATGAACATCCTGCGCTGCCGGCTGCCGCAGCCCTCAGGTCCCACGCAGACGGCCAGCGAACACGCACCGGCCTTGCCACCGGCGTTGGAAATCGGCGACAAGCTTGCCTCCGCGATGCCGTTTGGACTCAGCGGCGAGGTTCTGCTCGGGATTCGGCCGGAGGACCTCAGCTACAATTCAAGCAGCGACGCGGCTGCGTTTGAGGCCAGTTTCAGGCGGGTCGAATTCATCGGCTCCGGCTTCCTCGCTTACGCCACCGTCGCGGGCCAGGAGATCACCGCGATGCTCGATCAACCGGTAGAGCCGGGCCGCACACGGTGGCTCTACGCACCGCTCCGCGCCCTGCACTTCTTCGATCCCGCAACGGAGCGCCGTCTGGATTGAAAAGGCATGGCGCCGCCGTGGCTGCACGTAGGACCATAATCAAGCCGGGTGTCGATCGCTCGGTCGCCAGTTCGACTACGTAATGAGAGCGCCACCTCATTGGCCGCTATGATTCGCGCTGTCTGACCCCTCAAAGCACAGGTCCATGGAATAGAGCGAGGAGATTGAGTCGATGTCGAACATCCATGTCGCCATCGTTTGTCATAGTGGCTATGGCCACACCCGGCGCCAGGCCGAGGCCGTAAAAGCAGGTGTGGAACGGGTGCAAGGCGCCGAAGCCCTGCTTCTGACCGTCGAGGAGGCGCAAACGCGCTGGGACGATCTGGCCCGTGCCGAAGCGATCATCTTCGGCGCGCCGACTTACACCGGCGGCCCGTCGGCCCAGTTTAAGGCGTTCGAGGAAGCGTCCTCCCATTTGGTGATGTCCAAGGGCTTGGCGTGGAAGGACAAGATCGCAGCCGGCTTCACCAACTCGGGCTCTCGCTCCGGCGACAAGCTCGCGACGCTGATTCAAATTGCGCTCTTCGCCGCCCAGCACGGGATGCATTGGGTCAATCTCGGCCTGCCGCCGGCAAACAAATCGGAACAGGACCTGAATCGACTCGGCTTCTGGCTGGGCGCCGGTGCGCAGTCGAACCCCGAAGCGGGCGACCACGCGGGGCCTCCTGAGGCCGATCTCGCCACGGCGCGCCATCTCGGGCAGCGCGTTGCCGAGACGACGCTTCAGTTCGTGCGCGGCCGCACCGCCTCTCGCATGTCCGCCGAACGGGACTCTGACGATCGACAACCTGGTTCAGCTGTCGACGGCTTAGTTGGTGAGCTCGGCTGACGACAGTGAAATTTTGGCGTTGTCTAAAGACGAGCGCGGGAAGGATTTTTGCGTAACATGAACAAGTTGTGTTACGCAGGATCGTGACTCAAAGTCGCTACTGTGAGTATCTCCTTCGGTGGTGCGCTTTCGCGCTTTTGATATCCATTTGGTGGGCATCCTGCGCGCGAGCGGAAAAATCCAATCCGATATCCAAATCTACTAGCGTCATTGGGGACGCCCGGATTGATGTCACATGCGATGACACCGGCCTGCGGGTTTCGTGCGCAACGATTCTTAAGTGGGTCCGCACCTCGGCCAACGCGGTAACCACGTACTACGGGCGTTTTCCGGTGCGACACCTGGATCTTCGGATTACGCCGGCTATCGGTAATCGCGCCGGCCTGCACGGCACCACGTGGGGCCGCAAGGACGGCGCTCTCAGCCGAATCTTCGTCGGCGACCTCACGACCGAGGCCGACCTGCGCGAGGATTGGGTGATAACCCACGAGATGGTACACCTCGCCTTCCCCAACATGACTTCCGACCATCACTGGATCGAGGAAGGGATCGCGACCTATGTAGAGCCGATCGCTCGCGCGGAACTGGGGACGCTGGACGTGAAAACGGTGTGGGGCGAACTCGTCAAGGGTTTGCCCGACGGTCTGCCGCAAGCCGGCGATGAGGGGCTCGATCATACTCACACCTGGGGCCGGACCTATTGGGGCGGTGCGCTGTTCTGCCTTCTGGCCGATGTGCAAATCCGCCAGAGGACCGCCAACAAGCATGGCTTGCAGGACGCGCTGCGCGCGATCCTCGATGCCGGCGGCAGTATCGAGGTGGACTGGCCGCTAACGCGCGCGCTTGCGGCGGGCGACGCCGGTGTCGGCGTACCGGTCCTGATGCAACTCTACGACGGTATGAAGGCGGCGCCCGTCCATCCTGACCTTGGGGCGCTTTGGAAAAAGCTTGGAGTGAAGGTAGAAGGCGGCGCGCTCACGTTTGACGATAGCGCGCCGCTGGCCGCGGTCAGGCGCGCGATTACGGCCAGACCGGGCGCCGCGCCGCTTCGTTCTGTCGCAGCCGCACCGGCTGATTAAGCCTTTGCGCTAGGCCGGCTCGATACCATTTTGTGCCAGCGGGTCAGATTCTCGAGTCGAGGATTGAGTTGAATGTCTCCCATCGCGCCGCCGATATCGATCGCAACCAGCGCCGTTATGTCCGCAATCGTGAACCGGGTGCCTGCGATATATTCGTGGCCCCCAAGTTCGCGATCCATCCGTTCGATTCGCTCAAGGGCGGCCGCGCGCTGGGCTTCTCCATACTCCGGGAATTGCGGAAAAACGCCGCGGAATAAGGGGCTGGTATTTATCACCGCATTGCCTACGTGAAAGAACAGCTCAAGCTCCATCCGCCGATTCCACATCTCGATATGCGACTGCTCGCGAAAATCGCGCCCGAACAGGTTGGGTTCCGGATACAATCCTTCCAGGTAGCGGCAGATCGCAACCGATTCCGGTAGATAGGAGCCGTCCTCGAGTTCCAGCACCGGCACCGCGCCTGACGCGTTCTTGGCAAGGAACTCCGGCGTATGGCTCTGGCCGGCAAGCAGATCGACGTCCTGCAGCTCCAGCTTGATTTCCTTTTCAGCCGCGAAAATCCGTACGCGGCGCGGGCTGGGTGCTATCGGATGGTTGTAGAGCTTCACTTTATTGTCCTCCGCTTCGACTGGTTAGGCAGCGCGTATCGCATCCAGCGATACAGTGCCCCGTCATTCGTAGTCGAACGAAGACAGAAGCGATCGACACCCGAATTGGCTGCGCGAATGAATTGCGGCTTGTTTTGTCTTACGAAGCGATACACCTCTTTTGCGACTTCGATTCCAGGCCGGTTGCCCGGATCCGATGGCGACCCACTCCTCATCAATCTTCCGTGGCCCGGATCGAAATGCTCGCCGACATCGCTACTCACCCGCTCGTGCAGTTTGGCGGCCGTCCTCGTGTGTGATTAAGCTGGGCGCATCTGCATCACGGCAAAATGCGCCGGGAGGGATGTTTCATGCGAGTCGGATTTATCGGATTGGGCAATATGGGCGGGCCAATGGCCCTCAACATCATCCGGGCTGGACACGAAGTGATCGTCCATGACATACGCCGCGAGTCGGGCGCAGGGCACCTGGAAGGCGGCGCAAAGTGGGCGGACAGTCCGCGCGAGATCGCCGCTGCTTGCGAGGTCATCATGACCTCGCTGCCTGGTCCGCGCGACGTCGAAGCGGTTGCGCTGGGCGAAACCGGCATCATCCATGGCGCACGGCCCGGCTCGATCTATGTCGATCTGAGTACCAATTCCCCGACCGTGATACGCCACATCAGCGCGGTCATGAAAAGCAAGGGCGTCGAGGTGCTCGACGCTCCGGTAAGCGGCGGCGTGGTCGGCGCCCGCAAGGCCAGCCTGGGCGTCTTCGTCGGCGGTGATGAGGCCGCTTTTCAGAAGGTTCAACCGGTGCTGGGGGCCATCGGCGACAAGGTGAGCTACATCGGAGCCTCGGGATCGGGTGCGATCGCCAAGCTGGTGCACAATCAGATCGCGATCTGCACCAGCGCCGTTATCGCCGAGGCGTTCACGATGGGTGTCAAAGCCGGCGTCGCCCCGGACGCTCTGTTCAAGGCCGTGCATGACGGCGCGTTCGGCCAGGGCAACTTCCTCAACATGCTGCCGCGCGTGATCTTCAAAGGCAGTTTTGACCGCGCTTTCTTTGCGCTCAAATTGGCCCGCAAGGACCTGGGGTTGGCAACCGAAGTTGCGCGCGAGTTTGACGTGCCGATGGCGCTGGCGTCCACGGTTGAGCAGGACCTGATCGGAGGACTGGTAAGCGGCCTGGGCGACAAAGACGCGAGCGCCGCCTTCACTCTGCAGGAGGACCGCGCCGGCATCAAAGTCCGCAGCGAGTGAGGCATAGCGAGTGGGCAGTCGTCCCTTCGGGCGTATCTGCACTTTTAAGAAAGTGGCGGCCAGAGACGCCCGCTCGCTATGTGTTACAGGTCCTCTCCGCCGGCAATTCGGGCGATGCCGCGAATTTCCAGACCGCTGTCGCAGTTGATTACGTGCCCCGTGGTCAGACTGCCGCTTTTGCGCGAAGCCAGCATCAGATACGCGCCGGTGTAGTCCTCCAGTTCGGGAAATCTTGCCATCGGCAGCCCGCGCGCACTTTGCTCGGGATTCATCACTTCGCTGATCGAGCGGTTTTCCATCTCCAGGCTCTTGAGCCCACGCAGATCGGTGGGCATCGGTCCCGGCGCGATACCATTGACGCGGATTTTGGGCGCCAGCTCGTAGGCCAACTCTCGAATCATCCCAACCATCGCGTGTTTGGAGGAGGTGTACAGCGGGCCGCCTCCGGAAGGATGGAACCCCGCATATGACACGGTGTAGATGATGTTGCCCCTGGTCTTAGCCAGTTCAGTCAGGGCGGCCTTTGCCCCGAGCATGCAGCCCTTTACGTTAATTGCGAACAACTCGTCGAAGGCGCGTTCGATACGGTCGTCAGGGAGGTCGGCCAGGGAAAGGTTGAAGTCCCACACGCCGGCATTGCCGACAAAGCAGTCCAAGCGGCCGAATCGCGCTACCGTGTCGGCGACCGCGCGGCGGTTGTCGGCCAACGAGGTAACGTCGCCCACCGTCGCCGATACGCGATCGCCCATTTCCTTCTGCAGCGCTTCGGCGCGTTCCTTGGCGCGGTCCAGGATTCCGACACGAGCGCCCTCGCGCAGGAATCGCTCGACAATGCTCTTGCCCAGACCCCACGCGCCGCCGGTCACCAACGCCACTTGTCCATCCAGCTCGCCCATATGGCTTGCTCCTTTGCCTATACAAATCGCCGCCGCCCGCGTTGTACCACGCGCCTTCGCGCCTGATCAATTGGCCGCAATCGCCCCGGATGGCCGATATCAAGTTATGCGTAATGCCCAATAATCAAAGGCTTCTGCCAGGCGCAATAGGAACGCCACCGATGGCGTCGGCACGGAGGGCGGCGATGCCGCGGATCATAGAGGCAGCCGCACCGGTAGCGTCGGCTGCTTGCCGGTGTCCTTTTCCTCCAAGCCCGCCTTGGAACTCCGTCGCGCTTTCCCTTTGACCGCCATTCCGTGCTATTGCACCACCACGTGCTGACTTGCGGCCGCCAACGCGGCCGATCACCCTTTGTTTCGAACGGACTTTTTGGAGAGGCGAATAGCGATGGCAAAATTGCGCGGCGAACAGGTAATCGCGGAATGCTTCAAAAACGAAGGCGTTGACACCTTTTTCTTCATGATGGGCGGCCCCACCAGCGGCACGGCAGGCGCCTGCCAGGCATTGGGGATGAAGGGCTATTATGTACGGCACGAACAGGCTGCCGCCATGATGGCGCATGCGTACTCGCGCGTCACCGGCAAGCCCGGTATCTGCATCACGCCATCGGGCCCCGGCACCGCCAACGCCGTGACCGGTCTGGCCAACGCCTGGGGCGACGCCACGCCGATAATCGCCATTGGCGGCTCGGCCCCGATGCGCGGCACGCTGATGGATACGTTCCAGGAGATGGACCAGGTTTCGATGATGAAGCCGGTGGTCAAGGCCGCGTACCGGGTTGACATCGCGCAGCGGATTCCCGACTACGTCAGCCTTGCATTTCGCGAGGCAATGGACGCCAAGAAGGGACCAATATACCTCGACCTGCCAGGCGATATTCTGGCCACGCCGGTGGACACCGAGCGGCTGCGCTATCCGACCAAGTATCGCGTCAACTCGCGCCCGGCGGGAGACCCGGCCCTTATTGATCGCGCGATCGAGATGTTGCAGCGAGCGGAGCGCCCGATCGTGGTGACCGGCAGCGGCGTATTATGGTCGGAGGCCAGCGAGGATTTGCGCCGCTTCATCGACGCCACCGGCCTTCCATTCTGGACCACGCCTCAAGGCCGCGGCGTCGTGCCCGAGGATCACGCACGCTCATTCCCGGCGGCGCGCTCGACGGCGTTTCGCGAGGCCGACGTGGTCCTGGTAATCGGCGCGCGCGCCAATTCGATGCTCACCTTTTTGCTTCCGCCCCGCTTCGCCGCGGAGGCCAAGTTCATCAACGTGAATATCGACGGCAAGGAGATTGGCCACAACCGCGGCGTCGAGATCGGCATCATCGGCGACGCCAAGCTGGTGCTACAGCAATTGACCGCCGCGGCGGCGGGCAAGTTCCGTCCCCACGAAGAGACGCCCTGGATCTCCCGTCTGTCGGCCAAGCAGCGCTCCAACCAGGAGCGCGACACGCCGCTGCTGCATTCCGACAAGGTTCCGATTCATCCGCTGCGCCTGTGCAGAGAGGTCCGCGAGATCATCAGCCGCGACACGATCCTGGTGGTCGACGGCCACGAGATTTTGAATTTCGCACGACAATCCATTCCTATCTATGCGCCCGGAACCAGTATTAATGCCGGTCCGCACGGATGTATGGGCGTCGGTATCCCGTTTGGAGTCGGGGCCAAGGCGGCCGCTCCCGACCGACCCGTGGTGGTGCTGTCGGGCGACGGCGCATTCGGCTGGAACGGAATGGAGATGGAGACCGCGATCCGGCACAACCTGGCGATCGTGGTAGTGATTTCGAACAACGGCGGGTTTACCTCGCATCAGACCGGTTGGGCTGCCGCGGGAGTCAAGAGCGGCAACGTCGGGCGCGATCTGGGATGGCTGCGCTACGACAAGATGGTTGAGGCTTTCGGCGGCTACGGCGAATTCGTCGAGAAACCCGATCAAATTCAGCCGGCGATCGAGCGCGCGATCAAGAGCGGCAAAACCGCCCTGGTCAACGTCTGCACCGATCCCGACGCGCAGGCCACCACCAACATGGGTTTCGCCGGATACTGACGAGCACGGGATCACTGGAACGTTAGCGCCTCGGGATTGCCTCGCCTAACGCGAGAGTCTGGAGCGAAGCCTCTGGTGAGAGTCCGCAGCCTCCTGGCGCGATCATTCGGCGCCAGGCACTGCGCATTCAGGGCAAAAGCTGTTTCAGGAACTGCTGCCTGTAAGCTCTCCCTCATCCTCCTCCAGGATAAGAGAGGGGAGGGATAGGCCCTCTGACCCAATGCTTTTTCAATCCGAACGCTGTCCCCGTGACGCTGGAGAGCGCCAGCGCGGTGCGCAGGATTTGTCCGCCGCCTTCGCCGCAGGAGCCGTCGATCGTCAACATGCTCTCATCCCTTGACGCACAGCACCTGGTGAAGCGTATGTACGACCTCTACCAAATCCTTCTGTGCTGCCATAACCGCGTCGATTGGCTTGTAGGCCGCGGGCGTTTCATCGATCACGTCGGCGTCCTTGCGGCATTCGATACCGGCGGTGGCCGCTTCGTGATCGGTCAGCGTGAAGCGCCGGCGCGCTTCTGAGCGCGACATAGCGCGCCCGGAGCCATGACTGCAGCTCATGAAGCTGTCTGGATTTCCCTGCCCCCTGACGATGTACGAGCGCGCGCCCATGCTTCCCGGAATGATTCCCAGGTCGCCCGCACCCGCGCGCACGGCGCCCTTCCTGGTGACAAAAACCTTTTGGCCGAAATGCATCTCGCGCTCCACGTAGTTGTGATGACAGTTCACTACCTCTTCGGTCGTTGTGAACGGGCGGATACCGGGACTTGAACGCACCGCCTGGATAACCGCGTCCATCATCAGCTCGCGATTAATACGCGCATAGTTTTGCGCCCAGCCGACTGCCTCCAGGTACTCGTCGAAGTGCTGGGTACCTTCTTCCAGGTAGGCAAGGTTCTTGTCAGGCAAGTTGTTAATGAGAGTGCGCATGTCATTCTTTGCCGTCTCGATAAAGTAACTTCCGATTCGGTTCCCGATTCCGCGCGAACCGCTGTGCAGCATCAGCCACACCCGGTCGCTCTCATCCAGGCAAACCTCGATAAAGTGATTGCCGGTGCCGATTGTCCCCAAATGCGCCGTCGGATGCGCATTGCGCGTCAGCTTGGGATGCCGCGCCACTACTCGCTTGTAGGCGCCTTCGAGCAATGGCCATTTCGCTCGCACCTGCTCCGGCGCGTCGCGCCAGGCCCCGATATCGTTGCGCCCGCCCGAATCGGTGCGCCCATGTGGCACGGCTTTTTCAATCCGCGTTCGCAGCGGCTTCAAATCATCGGGAAGGTCGGATCCAACCAAACTGGTGCGCACCGCCGCCATTCCGCAGCCGATATCGACGCCCACGGCGGCCGGAATAATCGCTCCCCTGGTCGGAATCACCGAGCCAACCGTCGCGCCGATTCTCATGTGAACGTCTGGCATCGCCGCGATCCAGCGAAAGATGAACGGCAGTTGCGCCGAGTTGCGAAGCTGCTTTTCCGCCTCGGCTTCAAAGGCGACGCCTTTGATCCACGCACGGATTGGCACGCCACCGCCGGAATCCAGCTCCAGGTAGTTTTTCTCTTTTCGCATACTGCCTGATTACCTTGTTGGCAGCGGCGCCTCGCGACAATCTTTATCGAAACATTTGCTCTGCCAAATCATTTCCGGCCAATGGTACCGGCGGGATTCGAATCCGCAGCATGTGCAGTTCCGAACGCATTCGCAACGGAAACCAGATGCTAGGTCCTGCCGTTCAGCAATCGACCCGTCGCCTTTTTGGTTTCTACCTCACCACTGTTTGAAGAAAAATGGCTCACCCGCTTGCCTGCACTGGCGCAGAATCGAAATCACCCAGCTTGTCCATTGGACGCGCGTGCGCGCCGCTTTCACCGCCGACAATAACGCAATCAATGCCGCGCAAGTTAAACCTGCCCAAGTCTTCCAGCAGCGGGTCAATTGAAAGGAACCGCACCGCAGCTAGGCTAGACCTCAGACACTCTATTCGCAGCACACCATAGCGTCGGTCCTCCACGCCGACCCCAAATCACACGTGCGGCAGTTACGCCATCCAATTCAACTCACCGAAAACAGATTACGCGTGTAACACTCAACCCCATCTGTGATGCTGCGACCCTTGCCAGGAACATATTCACCAAGCTAAATGGCACGCTGGATAGTTTTAGCAACGGTTGTCTTGCGAAATTTGTTGAATCTTCTGATCTGAACGAGTTACCGTAAGTCAGTTTTTCGCGACACAGAGGTGGGAGATGGAACGAGAGAAATCATCTTCGTACTGGGCGAAGTTCCTGAAGGGCGCGGCGCTATTTGGCGTCACGTTTCTGCTGCTTTCGCCCAGCCTGGCACTGGCACATCCACATCATTTGCGGCACGGGTGTGAAAGTTCGCCAGAGAATCCGTCGCTAATCCTCGCGGTCATTGGTGGCGCGGGCGCCATTGCGCTGCCCTATGCGCGAAGCCGGATCAGTGATTGGAAGCGCAGATGGAGGGGCGCCCAATGAAGTGCTGAGATGGTGAGCGCCGCGATAAAAGAACGGGAACATCTGTACGCTATTGCGGCGCTCGCTTTCACCGCATTCTTGTTCGGGCTGTTTGGGTTTGCTCCGCAGTTCCCAATGCGCCGAGTAGGGGCCCGGGAAGATGAGCTCTGAGGCCTAGGTTGGGCGCCTCGACCTATTCGATCGCATGCAGCTTGCCAGCGTGCTCGCATCGTCGCCGCAAGCGATAGCTGTCTGAAGCCGGACGCGCGCTACTCGCCAATTTCAGGGCGCGCTCAAGCAAAGTTCCAACGACGCGGACTGGCTGCGGAAATACCTGGCCCGATTCGGGCATCACCTGGGACACAGGGTGCGAGGGCGTGCGAAATTAGGTGACGCGGACTGCGCTCACGCATCCATGGCGCGCACGGCGGCCCACCCCGCTGACTTACTTACTTCAGCTTAAACTCGTATTCACGTCGCGGTCGCGCGAACTCTTCATCGCGAAATACCGGCCGGTCCAGGCAAGCAGGGCCACAATGGTCACGATGCCGACGACCGGCGAAACCAGCAGGAACTCCGCGGGCGGCATTTTGAGAGCCAGCACCACGTGCAATCCGCTATTTGCCATCAGGCAGATGCCCCATACCAACGTGATCGTGAAGAACCGACGCGCACCGTCGTTCTCGATCACCCTGTTGAGTGACGCCGCCGCACGTTCGGAACCGCTGCCGGCCACGACCTGCTTTGCAACAAAGAGGATGATCGGGCGGCGGATCAGCGCGGAGATGACGAGCGCGAGACCGATCAGCGCTCCGTCGAGCGAGCGGATAACCAGTGCGACGCCGACGTTGCGCGCGAGCAGCGTGACGGTGATATGGATCGCGAGTCCCGCCGCCGCAATGATCGCGGTTGCATCGACAGCGCGCTTGCGAACCAGGCCGAGGATCAGCCCCAGGACAGGAAAGACCGTAGCATAAAGAAGCGGGGTCACGCTGTCTGCCGGAAAATACGGCTGCAAAACGCGATAGATTAGAAAAGGACACAGCGCGTTGATCGTGAGCCTGAGCGCGAGCGACTTGACCGCTTCTCTGCGGTCGAAGCCGCGTGCGTGGGTGTCTTCGGAAGGCGATCGCATCGTCAGCAATCAGACTGAGACGTCCAGGCGTCAAATAGGCGGCGCATCGACGGCGGGAACGGCAGCCCCGCTCCACTATTTGACTCTTGATTTCTGGAATTTGGTTCTGAGTAAAATTTTGAATCAGGTCATTTGACTTTTTTCAGCGTCATTCCGAGCGTAGCGAGGAGCCTCTACGCCGCCATGGCCAAGCCAACATTCGCTGGGAATTCCGGCAAAGTCCGCTCAGCTGGAGTACGCTAGGATTGCTCGCTGCGTTCGGAGTGACATTGATAGGTGGCCGCGCGCCAGTCACCGGGGAGCGAGCTTTTCTAGGGCGGCCAGGATATTTGACCTGCGCTGCTCGGGGGTGCGAGCCAGGGAAACGAACCACAGCGCTACGGTGCTGACGCCCGCCTCCGCGAACGCGGTCAGCCGTTCGCGGCAATACTCGGCGCTACCCAGCAGGTAGATGTCGTTGAGCATCCGATCGCTGATCGCCTCGGTCGCTTTTTTCCGATCGCCTCCGGTCCACGCCCGCAGGGCCTGTTCGGCTTCCTGGTCGAAGCCGATTTCGGAGAAGAACTTATTGTAGCCCGGCGTGATCAGGTAAGGCGTCATATGGCGCCGCATCGCGCTGCTGACGCGCTCCGGCTCTTCGTCGACGATGGTCAGGATTCGACAAACCACTTCGCGCGGAGCCTCGCGCCCCGTCTTGCGTGCGCCCTCCGCGACATACTCCATCATCCGCGGCAACGCTTGCGGCGTGATGTAATTGGTAACCACGCCGTCGGCGACTTCGCCCGCCAGACGGCACATCGTGGCGCCCTGGACCGCAAGAAAAATCGGCGGAGGAGGAGTGTTGCGCTCGAGGTCGAGCCGAAACCCGTTAACCGACAGGGTCCGGCCCTTGAAGATGACTTTCTCCCCGGTCATCGCGGCACGCACCGCTTCCACGGTATCGCGAGTGCGCGCCAGCGGCCGCTCGAATGGCACACCCATCCATTGCCCGATGATTTGCGGCGAGGATATTCCCAAGCCAAGCACGAAGCGCCCACCGGAGAGCTGCTGCACAGTCATCGCCGACATCGCGATCAGCGCCGGCGGGCGCGTGAATACCGGCACGATCGCGGTACCCAGCCGCATCTTCTCGCTCAGCATCGCCACGGCCGCCAGCGGGCTGAAAGCCTCCGTCGTGTAAGACTCCAGCGACCAGACCTCCTCGTAGCCCAACCCATCGGCACGCCGCACCAGGTCGATCATGTCACGATTCTGGAAGGGTTCGGCCGGTAATGTGATTCCCATTCGCATGCGGGTAAGTTCCGAGCGATCTCAGACGGCCTGATGACCGGCCGGCATTTTGTATTTGGCCAGTTCCGCGCGTACGTCGGCGGTGGTTGCGGGCTCGCTGCCGGCCTTTTGAATCGCCTTGACTGCGGCGTCAACCAACTCGACGTTGGAGCGCTGCTCCCCAAGCAAGGCATCTTCAAGACCGACCCGCACTCCGCCGCCAAGCGCGACCACGGTGGGAATCAGCGGCAGAACATCGACTGCGAGCCCGGCAACCATCCAAGGCGATCCAGGCGCGGACCGCTGAAGCAACTTGGCATATGCTTCGACCGCCCATGGCTCAGGCGGAAAGCTGAAAGTCATACCGGTGGAAAACATAAGCCGGTAGATCGGCACTGGCATCTTGGGCTGATGGTGATGCAGCAGCGCACCCTGGCGCACGAAACCCGGCTCATAGCATGCGTAGGCGGGATGGAATTTGTACTCCACCGCCAGTCCTGCCGCCGCCTCCAGGCTGTTGTTGGGATTGGCGTAGAGGCCGGTTCCGCCCATTCCGCCCAAACCCGACGGTCCAACATCAAATCTGCAGAAGTTCACTGAACCCGGATCGAGCACGCCCCATTCCAGGATTCCGCGCTTGGCCAACTCCACGGTGGGCCGCCACAGCCAGGCTGGATCCTTCGGATCGGGCCTGCCAACAATAGTCGGATAGACGATTGCATCGACCTGCGAGCGGATGCCCTCCATGAAGGCGGCGCTGTTGTCCACGTCCGCGTTTTGCCGGCCCGTATCGGGCTCCAGCGTGTGAGCATGAATCACGGCGGCGCCGGCCTTGATGCACGCCACACCGTCGGTGATGACTTCCTTCGCGGTGACGGGAATCTTCGGTTGATACTTGCGGGTCCACGCCCCGTTTACAGCGACTTCAATCCAGGTCTTCTTGGCCATGTCTGCCTCTCGCACTCGCTGTTGATGTATGCGCGTTTAAACCACGGGACACCCCGGCAGGGCAAGCAGGTGTCATCGCACACTGCCACGGAATCGCGGCGAGCGCCGCCTACATCTCCTGTTTTTCGCTGTTCGTCTGGTCGGCGTGCACGGGTTGCACCGGCGCACCCTCGCGTGCGGCTTGACCCACGTTGAGCGCCACCAGATCGTTGAAGTTAACGCCGCTGGTGATTTGGACAGCCACGCCGTTGTCGTAGCCCAGTTTTACTTCGGCCAGATGCAGCCGGTTGTCCCGGACTACCGGAACGTAGACCTTATTGTTGCGGAAGATCAGCGCATCGTCCGATACCATCGGCGCACCATGCGCGACTGACACCACGAATTCCGCCATCCCGTACATCCCTGGGTAAAGCGCGTGGTCGTCGTTGGGCAGGTCCACTTCGACCAGCATCGTGCGCGAGTCCGGCGCCAGCGCTTCAGGATGGCGCGTGACGGAACCCTCGAAGTTACGGCCGGGATATTCGTTGACTGTAATTGTTGCGTGATCACCGTTCTTGATGAAGGGCGTCACGCTCTGCGGCAGGTAGGAGAAAACCCGCAACGGCTTAAGCCGCGCAAGGCTTACGATCGAGCTGGTTGTGCTGGTCGCACCGGTTGCCGCCGGGATCAGGTGGCCGGGGTCAACATTGCGCGCGGTTATAATTCCGTCGAACGGCGCGCGAACAACTTCATAGCCCTGGAGCATTTTGTACTGCTCCAGCGTTGCCTTGGCCTGCAGCATGGTAGCGTTCTGATTGTCGTAGTCCTGCTTCGCGATTACGCCGGTCCGATACAACACTTTGTCGCGCTCGAAGGTGACTCTGGCCAGTTCGTAATTGGCGCGAAAATTAGCTACCTGCTGGTCGGTCTCCGGCGACTCGATTTTCGCCAGCAACTGTCCGTTTCGCACGCGGTCGCCCTTGTCGACATAGATTGCTTTCAGATAGCCGGGAACCTTCGCATAGATGTCGGTTTCATCGAATCCGCGCACGGTAGCTGGCAACCGCAACACACGGGTCTCAGGCGCGCGCAAGACCTGGCTCACCAGCACGTGCGGGCCGCTCTCCGCCTCATGCTGAAGTTCGGTAGTCTGATGACTGAGCCAACGTTCGCGCGCCAGCACCAGTCCGCCGGTCGCCACCATCAGCAGGATGACGGCAATTACCCAGCCGACGTAGAAAAATCCGCCGGGCTGAGGGCTTTTGAATTCTTTCGGATCGTCTTGCTCGTCTTCCATATCGGGTGTCCGTTCAGGCGCCAGGCAGTTCCGCCGACTGGATTTCCTGGTCGCGTTCCTGCTTGGTTACAAGGTTGCGGCTGAAAATCGAGTAGATTGCCGGAACAGCGAACAGCGTCATCAGCGTCGCCGCGGCCAGGCCCCCGATAACCGCCCGGCCCAGCGGCGCGTTTTGTTCAGCTCCCGAACCCAGCCCCAGCGCCATCGGCAACATTCCCAGAATCATCGCCAATGCGGTCATGATGATTGGCCGCAGGCGGATGCGGCCGGCTTCGATCGCGGCGGCAACCGGACCGTAGCCTTCCTCGCGCAATTCATTGGCGAAAGTTATCAGCAGGTTGCCATTGGCGACGCCCACACCGACCGCCATGATGGCGCCCATCAGCGATTCGACGTTGATTGTCGTGCCGCTGAGCACCAGCATCCACAGCACTCCGGCTAATGCACCCGGCACCGCCATCGTGATGATAAACGGCTCCAGCCACGACTGAAAATTCGCCACCATCAACAAGTATACCAGCACGATTGCCAGGATCAGTCCCTCGCCCAGCGTTGCAAAGGACTGGTTCATCGCGCTGCTCTGACCACGGATGACGATCTTGGTGCCCGCAGGCAATTTGCCGACCTGGCGGATCTCGCGCTGCACGGCGGAAGCGACCGAGCCAAGGTCGCGTCCCGACACCGCGCAATCGACATCGATCACGCGCTGCACAGTGTAATGCTCAATCAGCGCCGGGTCCCACGCGCGCGAAAAGCTTGCGATGTTGCCCAGCAATTGAGGCGCGGTGGACCCGGTGCTGCCGTCCACGGTCGCGGACGCCGGCGTGCCCGCAGCCATCGACGCGCTCGTGCTAAGCGGGATATTGGACATGGCCGACACCGAGTCGATCAGATGCTGCGGCATCTGCGAGACGACGCTGTAGTTGACGCCGGTACGCGGGTCGAGCCAGAAATTCGGCTGTAGCAGGCTGGCGCCCGAAAGCGAAGCCAGCAAGCTGGAAGCGACCTGCTGTTGAGTGATGCCGAACTGCAGCGCCTTGGCGCGGTCAACTTCCACCTTGTAGGTCGGGTAGTCCAGCGGCTGCGCAATGCGCAGGTCGGTCACGCCGGGAATCAGTTTCATCCGCTCCCGCAGCTTCACGGCGATGTCGTAATCCGATTGCAACTTGTTGCCTGAAACCTGCACGTCGATTGCTGCCGGCAGACCGAAGTTCAGCACCTGGCTGGTGATGTCGGCGGCCTGGAAATAGGCGGTAACGTTGGGAAACCTGGCTTCCAGCACCCGGCGGATACGGTTCTGGTACATACGAGTCGGCTGGTGCGAGGCCTTGAGCTGGATCAGAATATCCGCGTCCTGCGGCCCGATACTATCGGTCTGATAGAAGGCAAGGTTGTAGGAAACCGGCAGCCCCACGTTGTCGCTGATCGATTCCAGTTCGTTTGCCGGAATGACGGCGCGGATTGCCGTCTCGATGTCGTCCACGATTAATTCCGAATGCTCGATGCGCGTCCCGGTCGGCGCGCGCACGTGCAGGCGCATCATGCCGGCGTCGATCGCCGGAAAGAAGTCCTGGCCGACAATGAGCATCAATGCCATCGAGGCCAAAATTAACAACCCCACGCAGGCCAGCGAAAAGCCGCGGCGCGCGATGAACTTGGCCAATGCGATGCGATAGGCCTCCTTGAGCCGCTCGAAGCCTCGCTCAAAGCTCCGCAGAGCGCGCCCCCATATTCCACCCATGACGTTTTCATGGTGCTCCTCCGGCAGCAGATAGCGCGCCATGGTCGGGACCAGGCTGCGCGAAAGCAGGTAAGAGGTGAGCATCGCGTAAACCACCGACAGCGCCAGTGGTGTGAACAAAAAGCGCGCCACCCCGGTCAGCAGCACCACTGGAAAGAACACGATACAGATCGCGAGAGTGCCGACCGCGGTGGGCGTTGCGATCTGGCGGGCGCCGTCCAGAATCGCGACCAGCAGCGGTTTGCCCATCGCCTGGTTGCGATGGATGTTTTCAATCTCCACGGTGGCATCGTCCACCAGCATCCCGACCGCCAGCGCAATTCCGCCCAGCGTCATCGTGTTGATGGTCTGGCCCGACAGTTTAAGGAAAACTATCGCAGTCAGGATCGACAGCGGAATCGATGTTATTACGATCACCATGCTGCGCGGGGAGCCCAGGAACACCAGCACCATCAACGCCACCAGCACTGCCGCCGTAACCGCTTCCTGCACCACGTCCCATAGCGCGGCGCGCACGAAGACCGATTGGTCGAAGGAGATCGAGACGTTCAACCCCTTGGGCGCCGTAGCCCGGATGTCGGGCATCTTTGCCTTCACCGCGTCCACCACAGCGAGCGTGGACGCGTCGGCGTGCTTGATGACCATCAGATAGGTCGCGGGCCGGCCTTCGACTCGCACCACGTTAGTCTGTGGCTGATGCGAGTCGGTCACGTTGGCGACGTCGCCCAGAAAGACCGGCGCGCTCCCCGCGTATTTGACCGGAAGCTGGTTGAAATCCCGCACCCGCGGCACGCTCATGTTGATGTCGACGTTGTTTTCGTAGTTGCCCATCTTGGCCGTGCCCGACGGGATGACCACGTTGGTCGCGGCCAGCGCGTTGCCGACGTCGTAGGCTGACAGACCGTTGCCGTATAGCAGCGTCGGGTCCAGGTTGACCATGATTGAGCGCGATACCCCGCCCATCGGCGCCGGCGAAGAAAAGCCCGGGATGGTGAAGAGCTGGATGCGGATGAAATTCAGCCCGTAGTCGAACAAGCGCATCGTGGAGAGCGTGTCGCTGGAAACGTTGAGCTGCGCGACCGGAACGTTGGCCGCGTTGTACGAGATAATCTGCGGCGGCTCGATTCCGCGCGGCAGCGCGGCCAGGATGGTTTCGGAAACCGCGTTAATCTGGGCTATCGCCGCGCCGATGTCGAGTCCCGGCTGGAAGTAAACCTTGAGGATGCCCAAGCCGTTGATCGATCTGGATTCGATGTGCTCGATGCCGTTGACGGTGGTGGAATACGCACGCTCGCTGATGAACACCATCCGGCGCTCTACGTCAAACGCCGACAGCCCAGGGTAATTCCACACCACCAGCACGACCGGCAGATTGATCGCGGGAAAGATGTCCACGTTCATCAGCTCGAAGCACAGCGTTCCGAGCACGAGCATCAGGAGCGCCATGACCGCGACTGAAAGCGGTCGGCGCAGGGCCAGGCGGACAATCCACATCATAAGCGGTAACCCTCCAAGCCCCCGGGCCGGAGATGGAAAACTACTTCTTTCGATTAACCGGGAGCACGGGTTCCATATCAGCCAAATCGCCTACTCGGCGTAGTACAAATCAGGTTTTGGACTGACCAGTCCATTTGAGGCTAGACCCGCACAACAACTGAATCAAGCAACAACGGACGCCGCGCGCCCGGGAAGCGGTCGAGTCTATCGCGCTGGCGCGTTTGCACGGACCAAGCCTCGGCGTTAGCCTTGCGAATTGCCTTACATCGATCCCGCCTCAGGAGGTAGCTCATGAAACTGTACGAATTTGCGCCGGCGCCGAACCCGCGCCGCGTCCGCATGTTCATCGCGGAGAAGGGCCTCAAGATTCCCATCGAACAGGTTGATCTGATGACCGGACAGAACCGTACGCCGCAATTTCTGGCCAAAAACCCTTCAGGCGGTCTGCCCTTCATGGAGCTCGACGACGGCACCTTCCTGGCCGAATCTGTCGCGATCTGCCGCTACCTGGAGTCGATGCATCCTGAGCCCCGCCTGATGGGGCTCGACCCGCGCGATCAGGCCGAAGTCGAAATGTGGAACCGCCGGATGGAACTGGAGCTGTTCGGGCCGATTTCGCGGACGCTTCAGAACACCCATCCGATGTTCAAAGCTCGGATGAAGCAGTTTCCCGATTACGGCGAGGCACAGCGCGAGGCGGTCAAAGCACGCTTGGAGCGAATGGACCGCGAACTGGAAGGCCGGCCGTTCGTTGCCGGAGACCGTTTTACGATCGCCGACATCACTCCGTTCGTGGCAATCGAATTTGGCTCGACGATGGGGATTGTGAGCATCGACCCTTCGCTTCAGCGCCTGACTCTTTGGCGCCAATCAATCGCGTCGCGCCCCAGCGCCAAAGCGTGATGTCGGCGGCCGCTGGCCGGGTTGGAACTCCGCGCCCGTCCGTGACACGCATCCTGTCTTGCGCACCCGCGCCTGGATCAGCGGGACAGGCCCACTAACTTTTCAGCCCTTGCGGTCGAAGATGAACAAGGGCACCTGGTTGGCTGATTTTGGCTCGACTTCCAATATCCGGCGGGTGCCCTCAAGGCGAATCGGCTTGAAGCCACAGCCGGACTGGCTTAGCGCCGCGGACACGGCGTCAACGTCCTCGGCCTCCAGCCACAGGCCCGACATGCCTTCGCCTTCGGATTGCGGACCCATCGGGATCAGGCTGATTTCGGCGGCTCCGATGTTGACGGATGCGGAGGAGCCGCCGGACGCCACTTTGACGGCGAGGCCAAAGTTGCGCCGGTAAACCGCAGCCGCATCATCGATGTCCGCGGTACCCACGTCCAAACGGTCCAGGCGTTTGATTTTGGCCATAGCTGCTGTCCTGGCTTGAACCTCAAAAACGTCAGGGAGCGTTCCGGACGACATTCCGGAACGCTCCCACTAGCTTTGCCCAGTGAAACGCCGGTCTTAAGACTTGGGCTTCATCGTGGCGTCGAGCGTGGTCGGCGCGCCCGCCTTGACCGACACCTTCTGCTTTTGCTCGCCCAGTTTTTCCTGCCAGATGGTCACTTCGTAATCGCCCGGAGGCACGTCCTTGATGGTATAGCTCCCCTTGTCGTCGGTAACGGCAAAGTAGGGATTGGCGGACGAGAACCACCATCCGTGCATCCAGCCGTGCGCGTCGCAAGTCACCCGGATCAGTTCGGGCTGATCGACTTTGACGTCAACCACCTTCTTGAACTTGGGCTGCGCGATGTTAATCGTTGGATTCTTGGTCGAGTAGGTATGGATGTTGTGCAGGATTCCGTCGTCGTTCTTGATCTTTACGGTGCTGCCCGCCGTGAAAGCCAGAACATGCGGCAAGTAGTCGCATCCTTTCTGATCGAAATCCACGGTCTCGGGTTTGGCTTCCCCCTTCGCGTCGGCAATATAGACGATCGCGTTGGCGATACCGCCATCGGAGCCGACAATCAGGTCCTCTTCGAAGTGCGGCTTCAGCCCGCAGACTTCCTTATCCTTGGTAACCTCGACCGACTTGGGCTTGGGCGCGCTGCCGTCGTACTTGATGGTGCCGGTGATCGACCCATCGTCGGCATGGGCGCTGGCCGCACCGAGGCACAGGGCGGCGACGGCAAATATCATGATCAAAGCTCTCTTGTTCATCTGTTTCCTCTCTGTGGAAGTTGGCCGATAGGTTATCTGCTGCTGACTTTGACCGGGGGCTTCGCCGGTGGGGAAGCTGCTGGATTCTCACCTGGATGATCGCTGAACCAGAAAATGTAGTCGCGAATCGCCTGGATCTGCTCCTGTTCGTTGCCGTGGAAGATGTCGTCGGGACCCCCGGGATAAAACGACGGCATTTTGGTTCCCGGCTGCAGCGCCTGCGGGTTGTGCAGCCATTTCGCGATCCACTGGGGGTTTAGTCGATGGCGCGCCAGCGACAGGTCGGGGGCCCATCCGTCGGGAGGACCTTCGGGCTTCCTGTCGCCTTGCTGATGGCAACTGAAGCAGTTGAAGTAATCCTTCGACATCAGCTTTTGCCCGGCCAGAAGGTCGTCGTGCGGGATGGTGTTCGTGTTGACGAACACGTAGGGAACTTCAAGGTTGCCGGTGGCGCCGAAGTAACTCACCAGTGTGTCATCCTCGGGGCCGGTCAGGTGGAAAGTCGGCATCCGCAGCTTCAGCCACGGACGAATCTGGGTCGGCGCCTGCAGGAAGCCAAACAGCCAGTCGGGCTGGACCTTCTGCCCTTCGCCATTCAGGATCGGCGGCGCGAAGTTGGGATTCTGCTCGTAGAACCGCCGGATGTAACCGCCGCGCTGCTCGATGATGTGGCAGCCAACGCAGTTGTAGAAATTGACCATCCGCCGTCCGTTTACGATCTCCTTCTGATGCTCCATTTCGTTGGTGTCGCGATAGCGTTCGGGCACCTTGTCGTCGATGAGGCTCGCCAGGAAGACACGCAGGTTGTAAATGTCGGCGTCCTGGAACTCGAAATTCGGCATCAACTGCTCAACGTCGGCGGTCGCGTAGATGCGCGGAGACTGGAGCTTGTGGAACGTCCACGCGTCCCAGGTATCGGCGACGTCGGTAGTGTCGCCGAAGAAGAGCTCATCGAGGTGCTTGGTGCCGAAGGTCGTCAGCTCGACGCCGATGCGCGACTCCTTGTCCATCCCATTGATCTCGTGACAACCGAAGCATCCGTACTTGCGGATCAACGACTTGCCCTGGGCGATTTCGTCGGGCTTGGAGAGCGCCGCCTCGATGTTGGGATCGGTCTTCTTGCTCCCCATCGTCATCAGGTACGCAGCCAAGGTCTCGGCTTCGTGATCGCTAAGCCGCAGCGACGGCATCGCGGTGTGCGGGGAGAAGTCGCGCGGGTTCTTGAGCCACAGGTAAATCCAGCGCCCGTCGGTCTTCTCGGCGATCTGGCTCAAGTTGGGCGCGAAGTCCTTGGCGGTGCGGCTGATGCCGGGTTTGAAATCGGCCGGCGTGTATGAGCCCACCGGCGTACCGATTCCTTCCTTGTCCACCGTATGGCAGGCTTTGCACCCGACCGATTCAAACAGGTCCTTGCCCTCCTGGACGAATTTGGGATCTTTCAGATCCTGATCCAGCGTGGGCGGCGCCGGATGGTCCGACAGCCATTTCTTTGACTCCTCCTTGGAGCTGTCAAAGAGATATGCGGCGATCGACGTAGCCTGCTGCGGCGTGAACATGAAGTTGGGCATCCGCGTATGCGGGCGGAAGACATGCGGGTTGGTCACCCATCGCACCGTCCACGACGGGTCCAGCTTGGCGCCGGCCAGTTTCAGATAAGGACCGATCTTGTGCATCTCCTCGTAACCGGCCACCAGGTGGCATCCGTGGCAGCCCATCTGCTCGAACAAGCGCTCGCCTTGGATCCAGTGCGGTGCAAGCTCGTCGCCCTTGGCATTGCGCAGCGATCCTACGTCGGCGTGGCAGGTGATGCACCGGGCTTCCATCTTGGGACCTCGCAGCAGCTTGCGCTCCCAGAATTCGACGTCGCCGTGCGCCATCGCCACGGAGTTAATCGCAGGCCCCTGGCCGTCATGACAGGGGGTGCAGCCGAGCTTGTCGGACGGATGCTTGAGAATGATCTCTTCGTAATTGGAATGGGTGCGGAAGGGCTCGCGCGCGTCTTCGAAGCCGCGCTTGTCGGCGGCCGAATGGCAGCTCTGGCAGCGGTCCACCCGCGCCACGGGTTCATCGAACGAGTTGCGGTCGAAGTCGTCGATCGAGGTCTGTTCAATCTTGGGAATCTTCGGATAGCGCAGCAACACCCGGCCGTTGAAGGTGACCGGGATCATGTAGGTGTCGGCCTTGTCGACGAAGTCGTCGCGCTTCTTGGTGAAGATCTTGAGCTGCTCGGTCAGGGTTTCGACCTTGGCGTGCAGCGACTCCATCTCGCCCTTGATCGAATCCACTTTGGCCTTGGCGGCATCGGAGACAGCCTGCTCTCCGACCAGGCGTTGGTTGAGCCGATCAATATCGTCCTTGTAGGGCCGCGCATCAGCGTTGACCTGGATCGCGTGGTTGTAGTCGTACCAGCGCTCCGTCAATTCCGACTTGGTAAACCGTACGGCCTGATCCTTGTCGTCGGCAACCACCTTGGCGGCCTTTAGCTGCACGGCCAGATCATCGAGCCGAGCGGTGGTGGCGCCCGAGCTAAGGGCGCTTTGGGCGGCGGTGAGTTCCTGGGTTAGCTTGACGTATTTCGGATCCTTGGCGAGCCGTGCATCCTCGTCGGCGGCCCTGCGCATGAAGCTCTTGTACGCCAGGTCGTCAAACTCAACCTGGTACTGCTTCCAGGGACGGCGGGAAATGTTGTCATCCCAAATCGCCCAAACCGCACCCGCCAGCAGCAGTGCGACCATCAGCACGAACAGCGCGCTGTAGGACTTGCCTTCTTCAGTGGGATCGAGTCCGAGACGCCCAGCCATTTATATTCTGTTACTCCGCATCTAAACTGCCGCGTTGCATTGCCGAGGTGTCAGCCGGCGCGCGTTTGCGCGATTCGCTCATTGCGCCGACCAACGCTCGGCGAGCACGCCCAGTCCGAAAACCAGCATGCCGATTGCGGCGAGTTCGAATTCCTTGCCCATGCCATGCTCCTGGGTCAGCCCCACGTAGAGCGCAAACCCAACGTCGGCACAGCCCAAGGCTTCGAGGATTTTGCCAAAGAAGAACACCGGAGGATCTAGACGTTAATCCACGGCGTTACCATGATGTACTTGATGTTGAACGCGTGACGCATCGCCATCTTGACCAGCACCGCGATCATCGCGAGGAACAGGAAACCGGTAATTCCAAAGCGCACCGGCCCCCATTTCTCGAGCAGTTCCCGGCCCCCGCCCGGAAACGACGACCACGGATCGTTGGCCGGCCGCGCCCTGACCCACAGATAAAACGCCGCATAGCCGACCACGAAATACGCCACTATCAGCGAAAGTCCGAAGATGGCGGAGGCCACGTAGTCGCGGAAGCCCAGCAGATAGGGCAGGTCAACGTTGGTCAGCGACTCAACCAGATGCGGATCCCAGACCTGACCCGGCCAGAACCAGTTCCATCCGGGACCGCGGAAGAAAGTGCCGATAATGATGAAGGACACCCACAGCACCTGGAACCCGAGCAGGAAAGTCAGGATCTCATACTTGCGCTCCCGATACGTGTAGTAGCCGTTGCCCTTGGGGTTGATGTCCAGGTAGGGGATCAGCATCAACCCGACGATTACGAAACTGGGCAACACCACCCCCGCGTACCAGGGGTCGAAGAAGACCAGCATCTCCTGCAGTCCCAGGAAGTACCACGGCGCCTTGGAGGGGTTGGGCGTGCGGGTCGTGTTGGCCGGCCCTTCCAGCGGGGCGTTGATGGTCAGCGACCACACCGTCAAAATCACGATCACTGCCGCTGACATCAGAAACTCGCTGCGCACCAGAAAAGGCCAGGTGTGCAGCTTGTCCTCTATTCCGGACCCGGCCTTCTTGATCGGTACTTCGATTCGCTTGCCGCCCGCGGGAGCCGCCGCCCGCGGCGTGCCGCTGCGCGCCGGGGCGCCAGCGCCGGCCGCGGCCTGCATCTGCATCGAGGGGACATTGCCGCTCGTTGGGTCTGCCATCGCTGGATCCTTATACTGCTGCCACGCTCAGGCAGCTTGCTTTCATCCTTATGATACCCACGGGGCTCATCGCATCCGCTTACGACGGGCGGGTTTCGCCGTCGCTATCACCCAGGTCTTCAGGTGGTGCGGCCAGCCGGAACAGCAGGTACATGAGCAATATCATACCCAGCGGAACCGAGAGCACGCGGATGATTCCCAGGCGGGCGCAATATCCAATAACGCTATTCATAATCGGTCACAGCGGTCCGGAAATGCCGTCGCGGCGGATACGCCAGAAATGCACCGCCATGAAGAGGCTTGCCAGCAACGGGAAGAAGATGCAGTGCAGGATGTAGAAGCGCAGCAGCGTATGCGGACCGATTTCGCTGCCGCCGAATAAAAAGGCGCGCGCGTCATAGATCGGATTGACGCCGAGCACCTCGTGAAACGGACCTTCATGGCCCAACAGCGGCGTCGCGCGCGCCATGTTCGAGCCCACCGTCACCGCCCAGATCGAGAGCTGATCCCAAGGCAGCAGGTAGCCGGTAAACGATAGCAGCAGAGTGAGGACCAGCAGGATAACGCCCACTACCCAGTTGAACTCCCGAGGCGGCTTGTAGGAGCCCGTCATAAACACCCGGAACATGTGCAGCCACACCGCAATCACCATCCCGTGCGCCGCCCATCGATGCATATTGCGCATCAGCATGCCGAACGGCATGTCAAACTCGAGGTACTTCATGTCGGCGTACGCATATTCCGCCGTGGGACGGTAATAGAACATCAGGTACACGCCGGTTATCACGGTAACGAGGAAGAGCAGGAACGTGATGCCGCCCATGCACCAGGTAAAGCGCAGCCGGGTAGCATGGCGCTGGACCTTTGAGGGATGCAGATGGAGCCAGATATTTCCCGAGACCATCAGGATGCGGTTACGGGGCGTATCTTCATAACCATGGCGGAAAATAGACTGCCACGCCTGCGATTCGACGATTTGACGCTTAACTTCCTGCAGATCGAGCTTTGCCATCGCGTTTCCGTAGCAGCGCCGGGCCGGCTAGCCGGACTTCCGCCTGCCTAACAATCTGTCAGTTCTCCATTGCGCTGGACCCCGGAGCTGAAAAGGCCCACACACACTTGAGCTTTGCTAATTTTACAAAACTTGTCAAACAACCTGAACTTCTAGCTAGCCGCCTTATCCCCGGAGCTTTTGCGCGGCCGGGCGAACATCGCCGACGCCAGACCGTAAATGACCATGACTCCTGCTGCGCCTAATATAATCAGGCCCGGACCGGCCAGTATTCCGGTTGCGCACAACACCAATCCGATCACGCCCAACGGTAATCCGAAGGCCAGGGTATTGAGCGAACCGACCGCGGCCGCACGTTCGACGCTGACCCGCGCCTGCTCCTCCTGATGCGCCTCCTCGGCGCTGTCGCGCAGCATGCTGACCGCGTAATCGGTCAGCTCCTGGCGGCTCTTCATGCCGCGCAGCCGGCGCGCCAACTCACGCGCAAGCTCTTCGACCTGGCGCTCGTCGGCTTCCGCTTTGGTCGGCGTGTCAGGCACAGGCTCGCAGTCCTCCCCAAGCGGCTAACACGTATCGAACCGCCGATGTGGTGTCAACGCGGGTGCTTCCGAAATGGCTGATAGCGCGGGCCCGTCAGGCCTCTTTGCGCAGCACGATGATGGAATGGAACGAGTAGCGCGAGGTCTTGTCCCGCCGTTCGACTGTTAGTGGAACGCCGTCGAGGACGTCGCGATAGCGCAGGCGCGAAGTCCAACCCAGATGCTTGGTGATTGGATTGGCGATGCCCGTGATGAAGCCCAGCACCGGGTTTTCGCTGCGGAAGTGATTGATTATCACGATCCGGCCGCGGGGCTTACAAACCCGGTACATTTCGTTCAACATCCGGACCGGGTCGGGAACCACCGTGATGACATGGAAGGCGCAAACGACGTCGAAACTGGCGTCGGCCATTGTGAGGTTAAGCGCGTCACCCTGACTTACCTCAACATTTTTCAACTGGTTCTCGCGAATCTTGGTCTTGGCATGCTCGAGCATGTCGGGAGACGGGTCCACCCCGACGACATGCACGTAGGGCGGATAGGCGTCGAGCGAGATTCCCGTGCCGACTCCTACTTCCAGCACGCGCTGGCCGGGGCGGAGGTTCAGCGATTCAATAACCGAGTGTTCCCGGTCAACGAAAACCCGGCCCCATAGGCGATCATAAAAATGTGCGAAGTCCGAATAGACCCGACTTTCGTGCGGCTCTGGCATTTACGTTGAGGTTGTCGGTTTGACCTTTACCTGGGGGTCCCAACCACGCTCAGGCGGCGGCGTTGAGGCCTTTGAGTTGACGTTTAAAGACAGTGATATCGCGCTTGCGAAAGCGCCACTGGCGCCCCTTTTTGAACGCGGGGATGACGTTGCGGCGCGCCAACTCGTTGACCGTGTCGGGACTCAAGTCCAGCAGGAAGGCCACTTCACGGGAGTTGAGCAACAGATCGTCTTTGTCAGCCATGACATTCAGGCTCATTGGGGATGGACTATGCTTCATGGAGACCATGGCAAACCGAGACTTTTTATTATGATGCCTGATAGGGAGTCAAGCTGACCTCCCGCCCACGACGCCGATCCGAATCTTATCAGCCCGGCGCGGGCGCCCCCAGTCGCCGCCCATCCTCATAATAAGGCTTCCTCGGAGCTAATCAAGCAGAAGCTCCGTCAGACACTGATTCGGGCGAGTTTACGGGCTGAAATCAGGTAGTCGTACCAAATGCGCGTGACCACCACGCAGGAGAACAGACCAGTCAGCACCCCGACACACAAGGTCACGGCAAAACCTTTGACCGGGCCGGTGCCGAACTGAAACAGGATCAGGCCGGCGACAAAGGTGGAAATATTGGAGTCGCGAATCGCCGAAAAGGCCCGTTCATAGCCAATCCGGACTGCTTCGCGCGGCGCCTTTCCGTTGCGCAGTTCCTCGCGCATACGCTCGTTTATCAGAACGTTGGCGTCCACCGACATGCCCAGCGTAAGCACGATTCCGGCGATTCCCGGCAACGTCAACGTGGCCTGCATCGCGGCCATCACGCAGATCAGCAGCAGGATGTTCAAGGTCAGGCCGAAATCCGCCAACAGGCCGGCCCCGCTGTAGTACAGCGCCATGAAGATCAGCACCGCTGCCGCGCCGACCACAAAGGACATTTCCCCCTGGCGAATCGAGTCGCGCCCGAGCGACGGGCCCACAGTGCGTTCCTCGGCAATCTCAACCGGCGCGGGCAGTGCGCCAGAGCGCAGCACGATCGCCAGGTCATGGGCCTCGTCGATTGAGAATCGTCCGGTTATGGAGACCTTTCCGCCGGAGATTCGTTCTTTGATGACCGGTGCGGAATAGACCGTCTTGTCTAGGATGATGGCCAAGCGCCGCCCCACGTTCTCGGCAGTGAGAGCATCGAAAATCCGTGCGCCGCGACTGTCGAGGTCCACCGAAACGTAGGGTCCCTCCAGCCGGCTGCCCGGACGGACACGCGCGTCGGTCACCACGTCGCCGGTCATCAGAGTCTGGGACTCGACCAGGTAGGGCTCTCTGCCGCCGCGCTCCGGCGAACCATAGAGAATTTCGTCGCCCGGGGGCGCGCCGTCTTTGAGTGCCGACTCGGCGCTATGGGAGTCATCGACAATCTTGAACTCCAGCACCGCGGTCTTGCCGATCAGCTCCTTGGCGCGCTCCGGGTCCTGGATACCGGGCAACTGCACCAGGATCTCGGTATTTCCTTCCAGTGCGACGGTAGTTTCTCGCACCCCCAATTGGTCGATACGGTTGCGGATGGTTTCCAGCGCCTGGTCCATCGCGTTGGAGCGAAGCTGCACCACGTCGCGCGGCTTAAAGGACAAATTGTAGGTGCTGCCGCCGCCCTCCGTGCTCGAGCTGCTGATGGTCATGTCGATGAAATCTTTCTCGACGATGTCTTCAAGCGCGCTGCGATCGTGGCGGTCCGACAGCGTAACTCGCACCGAATCTCCGGCGGCTGAAACGTCGCTGAATGCAACCTTGCTGTCCTTGAGTTCGCGTTTCAGGTCTTCCGCGCGGCGGGACAGTGCGTTTTTTACGGCGTCGTCCAGTTTAACATCGAGCAGCAAATGCGTGCCGCCCTGTAGATCGAGCCCCAACTGAATCTTGGGCGTCGGCAAGTAGGACTTCCAAAAATCCGGAAGATCGGACGAGAAGCTGGGTACCAGCAGAAGGATCGCGACGACCACGAGCACCGCGGTAAGATAAAGCCGCGTCAAAGCGCGACTGCCGGTCAGGTGCAGGTAGAGAATCCCGCCACCCAAGGCAAGCAGCACCAAAACCGGTGTAAAATTTCCGTTTTCCAAACCCCTTGATCTCCAATCTCAGACGCCATTGGCGGCCGGACTAGGTTGCGCGCCCGCCAGGCTAATCTCAGTCTTTGGCTCCAGCCTTGGCGCCGGTCTTGGTGTAGGTTGAAATCGCCGCGATTTGCGCCCGCTCGACCCGAACCCGGACATTCGGCGCAATCTCCAGTGTCACAACCTTGTCGCCCAGCTCCACGATTCTCCCCAGCATTCCGCCAGTGGTCACAACCTCATCGTTGCGCTTCAGCGCGGACAGCATTTTCTGCAGGTCGGCGGCCTTCCTGGTCTGCGGCCGGATCAGGAGGAAATAGAATATTCCAAACAGGAAAACCAGCGGAATGACGGTAGTGAACATGACCTGTTCGCCGGCGCCCGCATTTTTCGCTGCCGCCTGAGCGTATGCGATTCCCTCAAACCACATTAGTCTTCTTCCATTCCCTCGAGATTCTCCGCGGCTGCCGCAAACGACCGGTACATCTCATCATAAGTACCGGAGACGATGGCAGCCCGGGCCATGCTCATCAAGCTGGCATAAAAAAACAGATTGTGTTCCGTTAACGCGCGCGCCGCAAGAATCTCTCCCGCCCGGTACAGATGGCGCAGGTAGGACCGGCTATATGACGAGCAGGTCCGGCATCGGCAACGTTCGTCCAGCGGACGCCCGTCCCTCTGGTACCGTGAATGTTTGATCGAGACGCGTCCCTCGCTGGTGAAGGCGCTTCCATTGCGTGCGTTGCGCGTGGGGAGCACGCAGTCAAACATATCGTAGCCCATGCCAATCGCGGCCAGCAGATCGGCCGGCGTGCCGACGCCCATCAGGTAGCGCGGTTTGTCCCGCGGCAGAGCCGCAACGCTCAACTCGGCCATCTCCAGCATCAAGGGTTTGGGCTCCCCGACCGACAAGCCGCCCACCGCAAAACCGTCGAAGTTAAGCGAGGTAATCTGGCGCGCGCTGGCGGCGCGCAGGTCTGAATAGATGCTGCCCTGCACGATTCCGAATAGCGCCTGGTTGTCCGAGGTACGCGCTCGCAGCGAGCGCTCAGCCCATCGCGCGGTTAAATCGAGCGATTGGCGTGCCTGCTCAGGCTCGGCCGGATACGGCGTGCATTCGTCCAGCGCCATCATGATGTCGCACCCGAGCTTTTGCTGAATTTCAAGCGCCGACTCCGGAGTCAGCAGCATCGGACTACCGTCCAGATGGGAGCGGAAGCGAATCCCCTCCTCGCTGATCTGGTTAATAGAAGCCAGGCTCATCGCTTGAAACCCGCCCGAGTCCGTCAGCACCGCTCCTTTCCATCCCATGAAGGCCTGAATGCCGCCCATCTCGTGGATCAAGTCGGGTCCGGGCCGCAGGGCCAGATGATAGGCGTTGGCCAGAATCATGCGGTAGCCGATTTCCCACAACTCGCCCGGCGCCATCGCCTTGACGGCCGCTCGTGTGCCGACCGGCATGAAGGCGGGCATTGGCACAGCGCCGTGCCTGGTGAAGAGGCGGCCGCTGCGCGCCCCACCGTCGGTCGCCTCGATGTAAAGGCTTATCGGCTCGGCCATCAGAGAATCAGCATCGCGTCACCATAGCTGAGAAAGCGATAACGATGACGGATCGCGTCGCGATAGGCGGCCAGCGCGAAATCGCGGCCCGCAAACGCCATTACCATCGCCAGCACCGTGGTGCGCGGCATGTGAAAGTTGGTAATCATCCCTTCGACCAGTTTGAAACGAAAGCCGGGATAGATAAACAGCCCTGTCAGCCCTTCAAGATCTCCCGTGACGGCGTAAGACTCCAGCGCGCGAACGCTGCTGGTGCCCACCGCGATAACCCGCGAGCCGATCCGGCGCGCATGTGCGATAGATTCGGCCGCGGACAGCGCGATCGTATACCATTCGCCCTCCATGCTGTGCGCCTCCACTTCATGGCTGCGCAGTGGAGCGAACGTACCGGGCCCGATATGCAGTGTGACGCATTCCGTCTTGACGCCCTGCGCTGTGAGCTGACGGAGCAACTCGGGCGTGAAATGCAATCCGGCGGTGGGAGCGGCGATCGCGCCAGGATGAGCCGCGTAGACAGTCTGATAGTCCTCGGCGTCCGCCGATGTTACTTCGCGCTTGATATAGTGCGGCAGCGCCAGCGAGCCCTCTTTGGCGAGCATTGCCTCTATCGGCTGTCCGCCTTCCAACGCCACGATCACACGGCCCGGGCGCTGGTAACGGATCACCTGCAGAGCATCGCCGCCGTCGAGTAGCAGACGTGCGCCGGCCGGGCATGGGCGATGAGTCCGGATCAACGCAATCCATGCCCCGGGCTGCTTGTCGGCAGGCCGCACGAACAGCAGTTCCACCTTTGCCCCGCTTTCCTTGCGCGCCATCAGGCGGGCGGGAAAAACGCGCGTATCGTTGAGGACCAACACGTCGCCCTCATGCAGGTATCGGCCAAGCTTGTAAAATCGCGAATGTTCGATGGTCCCGCGCTTGCGGTCGATGACCTCCATTCGGGCCTCGTCGCGGCGTTCCAGCGGTTGCTGGGCGATCAACTCGGCGGGTAGGTCGTAATCCAGGTCGGACAGCCTCATCTCATCCACCGCCGATAAAGATATCATCTTGCCGCCGCTCAACCATTCGTCCGGACGGATTTGTCCCCAAGAGAGAAATTGACGGCTTTGGCGATGCGCGCGTACGATGCGGGCAGAGGATATGCGACCGATGACTGCGGTCGCGTCCCGCGGGCGATGGCAATTATCCAGGTCGGAGTCGTAAGCGAGCTGTGGCGCTATCCGGTCAAGTCGATGCGCGGCGAGCGTTTGCGTGAGATGACGGTTACCGCCGAAGGCGCGCTGGGTGATCGCGTCTACGCGCTGCGGGAACTCAAGTATGGCGCCATCATGAGCGCCAAGTTATGGCCATGGATGCTGGAGATGCGCGCGGCGTGGAGCGCCGAGCCAGGCGCGAGCGGCGCAGTGGTGCGGGTCGAAACACCCGAGGGCGGCGTGATTCAAAGCGACTCTCCGCAGTCGGCCGAAATCCTGTCAGACCTATTCAAGCACCCGGTAAGGTTGGAACGCACCCGTCAGAGTCCGATCTCGCCCGCCGATATCGAGGCGATCCAAAAGGGCGAGGCCTTCCTGCCGCAATGGAAATTTTACGACGAGGGTCCGCTGCACCTGTTGGCCACCGGCACGTTGCAGCATCTGAGCAGACTGGAAGGCGGCGCCGCGGACTTCGACCCGCGGCGGTTTCGTCCCAACATCCTGATTGATACCGGCGACGACGCGGCCGAGTTCATCGAAGACCGATGGCTGGCGGGCGTTCTCCAGATTGGCCAGACGGTGCAGATTGGGGACATGTGGCCTGCCATCCGATGCGTCATGACGACTCATCCGCAGGAGACCCTCCGCCACGACCCGGCCGTGCTGCACACCGCCGCTCAATACCACCAGGCTTATGTCGGCGTCTTCGCCGGCGCCCGCGTCGCGGGCGCAATCAAGGTCGGCGACCCGGTGATGCTGGCGACGGCTTAGCTATCAGGAACGCACCGCCAACATGGTGAAACGGCCTTCGACCGTGGCGTTTTCATGCACCCGCATGGCAGGCGCGGTCAGATTACCGAAAATGATCGCCGAAGGCCGCACCTCGATCCGTTCGCTCGCTACGATGTCGGCGCTGACTCGGCCCGCAACCAACACGGATGCCGCCCTTATCGGCGCCGTCACCACGGCGTTTTCCGCCACCGTGATGACCGCCGAGCCCTGGATTTCGCCGCTGACGTGGCACTCAATCCGGGCGGAACCCTCGAAGCGCAATTGTCCTTTAAAGTTGGAGCTTTTTAGTACGCAGCAGTTTCCGTCACTTGCGATGGAAAGCACCGCGGACGGCACCGGCTCGGTTTGAGCCGGCTGCTGCGTAGTCGATTCAATGAGGGGATCGTCCGGCTGAGTCTGATGCTTCTCGTGAGTCCAACTTCCGCCAGAATCTGACTTCAAAAGGTCCACCTTTTCATCCTCCCCACAACAGCAACTTCTGAAGCATGGGCCTTGCGGCCTTCAATCAATAATCTTGCCCTTCGGCGAACCAAATTGCGAGGATTAAAGAAGCGAGTGTGCGCATTCAGCGCAGGTAAAGCGGTCTGCAACAGATCTGTCCGGCAAGCGCCCAGCGTTTTGCCGACCCGCCTTTTCTGAATGAAATCGTTTCAACACCGTAAACGTCAATGGTCGTGTCTTCGTCTGAACTTATGAAATGGAGCGGAGATGAAGGCCATGTTTGACGTTACATCGACTTACACACGGTACCGAACTCGACTTGAAAAAGATGACCTGGGCACGACGCTGTGGGCGTACTTCTGTATAGGGCTCTTTCTTGCCGCGATGACAATATCGCTACTGCAGTAAACCGCGCCGAAGCTTAATCAAGACTTGTCAACCCTGTGCTATTCCGCCGACTCGTAAATTCGCATCTAGGTTCGGCCAACTTTTCAGGATATGAAAAATCGTTTTACGGACGCGGACGCGGACGCAGGATACCGAGCAGGTTGGTAAGTGTCTGCCGCATCTGGTTGCGCGGCACGATCGCGTCCAACATCCCGTGGGCAAGCAGGAATTCGGCCTTTTGAAAATCCTCGGGCAGACGCTGATTGATGGTCTGTTCGATCACGCGTCGGCCCGCAAAGCCTATCACCGCACCCGGCTCCGCCAGATTCAAGTCTCCCAGCATCGCAAAGGACGCCGCTACGCCGCCGGTGGTTGGATCGCAGCAGATCGAGATGTAAGGAATGCGGGCGTCGCGCAGCCGTGCGATCGCCGCTGACACCTTCGCCATTTGCATCAGGGAAAGCGCGCCTTCCTGCATCCTCGCCCCTCCCGACGCACTGAACACCACCACCGGCAGCCGCCGCGACCGCGCATGGACGAACAGCCGTGCGAGCTTCTCGCCCACGACCAGGCCCATGCTGCCGCCCATGAAGTTGAAGTCCATCACGCCCAACGCAACCGCGCGGCCGCCAATCTTGCAGGTGCCGGTCACGACGGCGTCACCGCGTCGGCTGGCATCGCGCGCCTGGGCCAGGCGCTCGGGGTAGGCTTTTGAATCGCGGAACTCAAGCGGGTCTCCACCGGCCAGTCCGGGGCTCAACTCGCGCCAGGAGCCGCGGTCAGCGGTAATTGCAAGGCGCTGTTCGACCGTGAGGCGAAAATGATGCGCGCATTTCAGACAGACGTTGAGGTTGCGCTCGACCTCTTTGCGATACGCGATCTCACGGCACCGGGGACACTTGACCCACAGATCCTCCGGAGGCGAGGGTTGCGGCGGCGGCGCTTCTATTCGTGGTGATGCCATCGGATTGAAGTCAGGCCGACGCGGCGTCGGTCTGGGCCGTGCGCGCAGTGCGCATCGCCTCCTTCATCGCACCCACCAGGCCCCCGACAGCCGGCAGCAATTGATCGGTCTTGCCGTTGGCTTCGATCAGCAGCGTAAGCGCGCTGCCAACTACAACCGCGTCGGCATATGCGGCCACCTGGGCGGCTTGTGCGGGAGTTGAAATTCCGAAGCCGACTCCGATTGGCAACCTGGTGATGGCGGACAGTTCGCGCACATGCTGCTCCACGTCGGCACCCACCTGGGCGCGCGCTCCGGTCACGCCCGTCACCGACACATAGTAGAGAAATCCGCTCGCGGAGCGCGCGATCGCGCGGCTGCGCTCGATCGGCGTGGTCGGAGCAAGCAGGTAGATCAAGTCGATACCTGCGGCGCGCGCAGGTTTGGCCAATTCACGGCTTTCTTCGGGCGGCATGTCCACGACCAGCAGCCCGTCCACGCCGGACCGCGCGGCGTCCGCGCACAGCCGCTCGCATCCGTAACGAAAAAACGGGTTGAAGTACCCGAACAGAATTATGGGAATCTGGGTCTCTTTGCGCAACTCGCCTGTCAGGCCGAGGATCGCTGACAGCGTCGCGCCCGACGCCAATCCTCGCGCCAGGGCCCGCTGATTGGCAGGCCCGTCCGCCATCGGATCGGAGAACGGAACGCCCAGTTCGATTATGTCCGCGCCGCGCGCTTCCATCTCCATCACCAGCATCCCGGTATGCTTCAAATCGGGGTCGCCGGCGACGATAAACGGGATCAGCGCCGCCTGACCGCTAGCTCGCAACGCTTTGAATTTTTGCGCAATCCTTCCGTCCTTCGCCATTGGGCCGCTCCCTGCTAAAGGCTCACGCCCAGCGCTTTGGCCACGCTTTGCATGTCCTTGTCGCCGCGGCCGGAAAGATTGACGATCATGATCGAGTCCCGCGGCATCGAAGGCGCCATTTCGATCGCGTGGGCAACTGCGTGCGCGCTTTCCAACGCCGGGATGATCCCCTCCGTTTCCGACAACAGCTTAAGCGCGTCGAGCGCGCCGGCGTCGGTCACGGTAACGTAAGCGGCCCGCCCCGTGTCCTTGAGCCACGCATGCTCGGGGCCGACACCGGGATAGTCCAACCCCGCCGCGATCGAATGCGTCTCGCGGATCTGGCCCATCTCGTCCTGCAGCAGGTAAGTGCGATTACCGTGCAGCACTCCGACGCTGCCGGCGGTCAATGTCGCCGCGTGTGATGGACCGTTAAGCCCAAGTCCCGCAGCCTCGACGCCGATCATTTTTACGTTGCTTTCCTTAATAAAGGGATAGAACAGTCCAATCGCGTTGGAGCCCCCGTTGACACAAGCGATCAATACATCGGGCAGCCGGCCCTCGTGCCGGATTATCTGGCGGCGCGCCTCGCGTCCGATCACCGCCTGAAAATCGCGCACGATCATCGGGTACGGATGAGGTCCGGCGGCCGTGCCAATCAGGTAATAAGTGGTCCGGACGTTGGTTATCCAGTCGCGCAGCGCTTCATTCAGCGCGTCCTTCAGGCTTCTGCTGCCGGCGTCCACCGGATGCACCTTGGCGCCGAGCAGCTTCATGCGAAAGACGTTGAGCGACTGGCGCTCGACGTCGAGCGAGCCCATGAAGACCTCGCATTGGCGCTGGAAGCGCGCCGCCATGGTCGCCGTCGCCACGCCGTGCTGTCCCGCGCCCGTTTCCGCCGTGATACGGTCTTTGTTCATCCGCATCGCGAGGAGAGCCTGGCCCAAAGTGTTATTTACCTTGTGCGCCCCGGTGTGACACAGGTCTTCGCGTTTGAGGTAGATCTTGGCCCCGCCCAGCCGCGCCGTCAGGTTGGCGGCGAGGTACAAAGGCGTCGGCCGTCCGACATACTCGCGCGATAAGCGGTCCAGTTCGGCGCGAAAACCGGGATCCCGGCGCGCCTCTTTGTAGGCCTGTTCCAGTTCAAGCAGCGCGGGCATCAGCGTCTCGGCCACCCATCGGCCGCCGTACTCGCCGAAGCGTCCCTGCTTATCCGGCAGATTTTGCATTCTCGATGAAACTCCTCAGTTTGAGGTGATCTTTGATCCCGGGCGCGGATTCCACCCCGCTGGCAACGTCGACGCCGTATGGCGCCAGCTTCGCCACCGCGCCCACAGTCTGCGGCGTCAGCCCGCCGGCTACAAAACAGCGGCGCAGGTCGAGCTTGCGCAGATGCTCGATCGGAATCGTCCGCCCCGTTCCGCCATAGAGGCGCGGATCGTAGCTGTCGATCAATACAAGATCGGCGCCAACTGGCGGCGCCAGCCCCGCCGCCGACTCCTCCGGCCGCAAGCTCAGCGGACGCAGCACCGGCACCGGCCATCCCTCGAGCAGCTCCGGGCTTTCCGCGCCATGAATTTGCAGCATATCGAGCTTAAGCTCCACCATCATCTGCGCTACGAGTTCGCGCGCGGGCTTTACGAACACGCCAGCTACCCGTGCGCGAGCCCCAATCGCAGCGCGGATTTTGACCGCCTGCTCGAAAGGCGAGAACCGCGGACTCTGGTCATAAAAGTTCAGTCCGATGACATCGGCGCCGAATTCACATGCGGCAAGCGCATCCTCCACCCGCGTCAACCCGCAGATTTTGACCTTAATCAACGGGCCCTCCGGACGACACGGAAACGTCAAAAGAGAAGTGAGAAGAAAGTGCAACGCGGTGGCGGCGCTCTTTCCGACTCTCGTTTCTCACTTCTCTTCCCCCACTTCCGCACTACACAGCGCCGAGAGCCGGCGCGACGGATCGCCGTCGCGCAGCAGGCTCTCGCCGATTAAAAAAGCGCGCGCCCCCGCCGCGTACAGGCGGCCGATATCGGCCGGGGTTTCAATTCCGCTTTCCGATACGATTAGAGCATCGCCCCGATATTCCGCCATCAGATGCCCGGTGATCCCGATGTCGGTTTTGAACGTATGCAGGTCGCGGTTGTTGATCCCGACAAGGCGCGCGCCGATTTGCTCCGCGCGTTCGAGTTGCGGGCGATCGTGCACTTCGACCAGCACCGCCATGCCAAGTTCGCCGGCCAGATTCGCCAGGTCATGCGCGCGGCCTTGCTCAAGCATCGCAAGGATCAGCAAAATGCAATCGGCTCCGGTCCAACGCGCCTCGTAAACCTGGTAGGGATCGAAAATGAAGTCCTTTCGCAGCAACGGCAGCTCCACCGTGGCGCGCACTGCTTTCAGATCGTCAAGCGAGCCCTTGAAGTGAGCGTCGGTCAGTACGGATATCGCCGCGGCGCCGCCGGCAGCATAGGTGGCGGCAACCTGCGCCGGATCAAGCCCTGGCGATATATCGCCTTTGCTCGGTGACGCGCGTTTGATTTCCGCGATGATTGCCGGCCGGCGACTCCTGAGCGCGCGCAGGAAATCGCGCGCCGGCGCTGATTGCGCCGCGCGCCGCTTGATCTCATCGAGCCCAACCACGCGCCGCTGCCGGTCGAGTTCAACTCGCTTGTCGGCAAAAATGCGATCCAGCACCGAGGCCATCTAATCCTCACCGCGGCTGGCCGCGCGCAGCCTATCCAGCGTCTTGAGCGCGAGTCCACGGCGCAAAATCTCGCGCGCCGCCTCCACTCCCTCGGCCAGCGACGGCGCCAGGCCGCCAACATGGATCGCGGCGCCGCCGTTGAGCGACAAGACGTCGAACGCGGCACCGCTCTCACCGCTCAGCCCCGCGCGCAATATCGTGACGGCCTGGTCGGCGTCACCAACCATGATGTCCGTGGCCGGCGCCGCCTTGATACCGAAGTCAGCGGGCCGAATCAGCCCTTCGATCACTGCACCGCCGCGAACTTCGAATATCCTCGTCTGCGCCCACGCCGATATCTCGTCCATTCCGTCCTCGCTATGCACGACCATCGCGTGTCTGGCGCCCAACTCGACCAGCGCCAGCGCCATCACGGGCGCAAGCCGTGGTTCGGCAACTCCAACCAGCCGGGACGCCGGACGCGCGGCGTTGGCAATAGGCCCCAGCACGTTGAACAGGGTCCGAATTCCCAGCTCCTTTCGAATCGGCGCCACGCGCGCGACAGCCGGATGATAATAAGGCGCGAACAGGAAACAGATTCCGGCCCGCGCGAGGCATCGCTTGAGCCCCGGCGCATCCAGTTCGATCCGCACGCCGAAATGCTCCAGCACGTCGGCGGCACCGACCATTCCGCTGGCGGCGCGATTTCCGGCCTTGGCGACTTTCACGCCGGCGGCAGCGGCAACCAGCGCCGCCCCGGTCGAGATGTTGAACGTGCCTTTGCCATCGCCGCCGGTTCCCGCCGTGTCGAGCAATTCGTCGCCATCAAGATCGGCTGCACGCGCACGCGCCAGCAGAGCCCGCACGCCGCCGGCCAATTCCTGCGGCTCCTCGCCCTTCATTCGCAGTGCAACCAGCAAACCGGCTACAGCGTAGCCCGGTGCGCCTTCATCAAGGATATGGTCGAAGACCGAAGTGATTTGCGCTTCGCTAAGCGAGCGTCGGGCCAGAACCATCTCCAGCGCTTCGCGCACTGTGGTCATTGAAGCATCGCTCCGGCCAGAAAATTCTTCAAAAGCTCTTTGCCGTGCTCGGTCAGAATCGACTCGGGATGAAACTGGACGCCTTCCACTGCGAGGTGTTTGTGCCGCAGCCCCATGATCTCACCCTCCGCGGTCCACGCCGATACTTCGAGCGGCTCCGGCAGCGAGTCCGGCTCGACCAGCAGCGAATGATAGCGAATCGCTGCGAAGGGCGAGGGCAGACCGGAGAAGATAGTGCGCGAGTCGTGCACGATGGGCGAGGTCTTGCCATGCATCAGGCGGCCGGCGCGCACCACGCGGCCGCCGAACGCTTCGCCGATACATTGATGGCCCAGGCAAACGCCGAGAATCGGCAGCTTGCCCGCCATCTCGCGGATCAGTGCCACGGAAATGCCCGCTTGTGCCGGTGTGCAGGGACCGGGCGAGATTATGATCGCGTCGGGCGCCATCGTGCGTACGCCGGCAATATCAATTGCGTCGTTGCGCTTCACGATAACCCTGGCCCCCAATTCGCCTACGTACTGGACCAGGTTGAAAGTGAAGGAATCATAGTTGTCGATCATCAGGATGTGATTGTTCATCGTTGGTTACCGCGGGCCGCGTTTTCGAACTGTGTGGCGGCGCCGAGCGCGCGCAGCATCGCCTTGGCCTTGTTGACCGATTCCTGGTACTCCGCGGCCGGATCGGAATCCGCAACTACGCCGCCTCCCGCCTGGATATACACCCGGTCGTTCTGAATCAGCATGGTACGCAGCGCGATCGCGGTGTCCATGTTGCCGGTGAAGCTGAAGTAACCGACCGCGCCCGCATAGACGCCGCGGCGCACCGGCTCCAGTTCGTCAATAATCTCCATCGCTCGAATCTTGGGCGCGCCCGAAACCGTTCCCTGCGGGAAGGTGGCGCGGAACGCGTCGAACGCGTCGCAATCCTCGCGCAGCCGCCCGTGTACGTTGGAGACGATATGCATTACGTGAGAGTAGCGCTCCACGACCATCAGTTCCGTCACCTCCACCGAACCGATTTCGGACACGCGCCCCACGTCGTTGCGCCCCAGGTCAACCAGCATCACATGCTCGGCCCGCTCCTTGGGATCGGCCAATAGCTCGCGCTCCAGGAGCAGGTCAGCCATCTCGTCCGCGCCGCGCGGACGGGTTCCTGCAATCGGCCGGAGCGTAACCTCCCGTCCCTCCAGCCGAACCATCACCTCCGGCGACGCGCCCGCCAACGTCTGATCGCCGAGCCGCAGATAGAACATGTAAGGCGATGGATTGATCGTGCGCAGGGCGCGGTAAAGGTTGAACGGATGGACCGTCAGCTCGGCCTCGAAGCGCTGTGAGGGCACGACCTGGATGATGTCTCCCGCGGCGATATACTCCTTGGCGGCCAGCACGGTCTGCATGTAACCCTCGCGGGTCTGGTTGGACGCGATCGGCGGTTCGGCCGCAGCTACGCGTCCGTTGAGACAGGGCAGGACCGCCGGTTCCGCCAGCCGCGCGATGGTCTCCTCGATCTTCTCAACCGCAGAGCGGTAGGCCGAACGGGCCGAGCCGAATTCCCGCACCGGAACGTTGACGATGATCTTGATGTTCTGGCGCACGTTGTCGAACACCAGCACGGTGTCGGTGAACATCATGCAAACGTCGGGCACACCCAGGTCGTCGGGAGGGGAGTTGGGCAGGCGTTCGAAGTACCTGACGATATCGTAGGCAAGCAGCCCGACCGCGCCGCCGAAGAAGCGCGGCAGTCCGTCGAGTTGCGGCGCGCGACGGCGTTTGACCTCCTGGCGCAGCGCTTCGAAGGGATCTTCGACCGAGCGCACCTCGACGCCGACGCCGGGCCGAATCAGCTCAAGATGGCTGCCGCGCGCGCGGAAAACCAGCGCGGGTTCCGCGCCCAAAAAGGTGTAGCGCGCCCATTTCTCACCCCCGCGCACGCTCTCCAGAAGGAACGCGTAGTCTCCGCGCCCGATTTTGAGAAAGGCGCCCACGGGGGTTTCCAGGTCGCCTGGAATCTCCCGGCAGACGGGAACGATGTCGAAATCCCTGCCGGCCAGCAGTTCAAATTCCGCTTCGCTGGGCGTCAGCATCTGGCCTCCTCGGCGCATCCTGCTCCGCGCCGGCTTCCGATTCACAGCCAAAAAAAAGGCCGCAGGTGTTTCCGCCTGCGGCCTTTGTCGATCTTCGGTTTCGTGTCGCTACGAAACCGCTGCCCAGGCGGGTGCGCCGATATTCCAACGCCAAGTCGCCCAAGCTGTGCGGATTTCGCAATACATAGTCAACAAGTATATATCTCGACTACATTCCAACTGTCAACATCTCAATCCGCGAACCGTTTGCCCTTAAGCCGAAACGCCGCGCCTGCGACGTGGGCCTGCTCAACTGCCAATGGGCGGCATAGCGACACCGCCACAGCTCCGCAAATCAGCATCGCGACCAGCAATTCGAACGCCGCCCGGTAATCACCGGTCGCATCGAAAATACGCCCGGTAGCGACCGGGCCCAGGGTCGATCCGAGCGTGCTCAGAGCGGTGAAAACCCCCATAAGGACGCCGAAGCTGGAAAGCCCCAGCGAATCGGCTGTAACCAGCGGCAGCAGCACGACCGGACCCTCAATATTGATACCCAGCACCGCGACCGAAACGATCAGCACCGCGACACGGTTCGCGCCGAGCATCATCCCGACGCCCAGCGACGCGAGCAGAAAATTTATTGACAGTCCCATTCTGGCGCCGAGCCTATCAGCGAAGACACCGAACAGCGGCTTGCCGACCGAAGCCAGTCCAAAGATGACGCTCATCACCATCGCGGCAGCGGCCGCGCGGTAACCCATCGCACCCGGATGGTTCAGGTAGGGAATCAGATGCACGAACTCGGCAGTGGTGGAGAAGGTGTAGAAGAAGTACGCCGCAGCGATCATCCAGAACGATCGGCTGCGCAGCGCCTGGGCGAGGTCCAGCCCTCCCGGCTGCGCGCCGGAAGCCGGGGACACGGGCGCCGGCCCAGTGGCGTTTGGCGGACGGCTGCGCACCACGATGGCCAGCGCCGGCACAACCACGAGGAGCATCGGCAGCGCCAATGCGATATAGGCGACGCGCCATCCCGCGCGTGCGACGATCTGATCTGCAATCAGCGTCATCAGCATCGCGCCCGTCGTCGAGCCCGCCATCGTGATTCCCATCGCCAGCCCGCGGCGGGCCTGGAACCAGTTTGCCACGATATATGACGCAGGCAGCACGGCAGCCGCGCCGATACCAAAGCCCAGCAGGCCGAACGCCGCCAGCATCGGAGCAAAGCTATGCGATTGGCTCGCCACGACGAATCCGATCGCAGCGAGCACCGTGCCCGCGATCATCACAGAGACAGCTTCCACCCGATCCAGCAGCCATCCGACGATTGGACCGATCCAGCCCATGCAACCGAACAGTACGCTGGAGAGAAGGGAGACGCGCGTGTGACTCCAACCAAATTCTTTTGCCAGCGGCTTAAAAAAAACGCCGAGCGTTCCGTATCCAGAGCCGGCCACCAGTACCAGCGCGGCAAACAGGACGCCAACGACGGTCCAGGCTCGCGCCTGCTGCGTCATCGCCGAAATCCGGCGGAAATAGCGTCCGCCAGGCGATCCGTCCGCCTCTTGCTGAAAGATCTCATTGCAAAGCTCCGGCTTTTCGCAGCCGTTCAATATGATCGGGCTTTAGTTCGAGCAGTTCCTCCAGCACTGTGTCGGTATCGACGCCGAGCAGCGGAGCTGCGTGACTAACCTCGACCGGTTTGCCGCCCATCGTCCACGGCACGCCCACATGGGTACGGATACCGACTTCGGGATGTTCCTTTTCCACCAGGAAATGGCGCTGGCGCAGATGCGGGTCGTGGGCAAGATCCTTATTGCTCAGCGACGGGAAGGCGCACACGCCTGCTTCCTGCAGCAGGCGGGTAATGTCCCAGCGGTCGTGCGCCGAGGTCCACGCCGAGACGGCTTCATCGAGCGCATCTTCGTTGCGCTTGCGCATCGCCGCGGTGGCGAAGCGCGGATCCTCCGCGAGCTGCTCCTTGCCCATCACGCGGCACAGACTGCGCCATTCCTGCTCGGTCCCGGCCGCGATGGTTACCCATTGATTGACGTCGCCGCGGGCCTTGTAGCAGTTGTGCGGCGCGATCACCGGATCGCGATTGCCGATGCGCCGGGGCTCGCGTCCCGTCATCGCGAATTCGAGCAGCCCTTCCGCAACCAGCGCAATCGCCGGCTCCAGCAGCGACTGGTCGATATACATCCCACGCCCCGTGCGGTCGCGGTTGATGAGGGCGGCCATGATCGCCGCAGCGGACAACAACCCGGCACTGGGGTCGGCGTAGGAAACGCCCAACAGTTGGGGACGGTCATCTTCGTAGTAACCGGTCGCCGCCACGAAGCCGGACAGCGCCGAAACCGCCGGACCATAACCGGCCAGCGCCCGGTAAGGTCCGGAGCGGCCGAAGCCCGAAATTGAAAGCATGATCAGATCGGGGCGCAGCTTGCTCAGCGTCTCGTAACCAAGGCCCAGGCGCTCCACCACTCCGGCCGAGAAATTCTCGGTCACTACGTCGGAGCGCCGCACCAGGTCATGCGCGATTGCCAGTCCCTGGGGATGGCGCAGATTAAGCGTGATGCTGCGTTTGCCCTGATTGTACTGGTTGTAGTATCCGGCCCGGTTCACTCCCTGGATATTGTCGGCAAAGGGGGGGATGCGGCGTGTCGTGCACAGCCGCGAGGCGGATTCGACTCGAATCACGTCGGCCCCCATGTGAGCCATTTGGAGAGTGCAAAACGGCCCCGCCCACACCCAGCTAAAATCCAGCACACGAATTCCGGCTAATGGGCGTTGGTTCATAAAGTCCGTCAGATTACGGCGCGCGAACGCAGCGCGGAGATTTCATTCGGGTTCATGCCGCATCTTTGCGCCAGAATCTCCTCCGTATGTTGCCCAAGTCCCGGCGCGGGCCTGCGTGGCGGCGATCCTCCGCTTGAAAACCGCGAGAGCGGGCCTGGCAGCTCCAGGCTGCCCACGCCGGTTTGATCCAACGAGTTGAAGCATCCGCGTTCGCGAAGATGGGCGTCCGTGTACACGCGATGCATCGTATTGATGGGGGTGCAGATCACATTGTGTTTGCGGCAGGCGGCAAAAAATTCGTCCACCTTCCATCGCCGAGTGCATTCCTGAAGCAGACCAATCACCGCCTCATGGTTGCGGGCGCGGGTCGGGCTGTCCTTGAACCTCTGATCCGCGGCCCAAACCGGCTGTCCGAGAACCTCGACGAGGCGGTGCCATTCTCCCTCCTCATGCGCCAGGATGTAGACCAGACCGTCGATGCATTCCAGGATGCCCGAAACCCCGGTGCGGTATTCGTCCAGCCGCGATATCTCCCGCCCGCTGTACGTGTAGCGCATAAAATGCATCTCGAGGATCGACGCGACGCATTCCTGCTCCGAGAGATCGATTATCTGCCCCTCACCGGTTCTCGCGCGATACCAACAAGCGGCAAGCGTGGTGTAGAACGCGTAGCAGCCCGCGAGAAAATCGGCTTGCTGGCCGAAGACCTTGAGTGGCGGCAATTCAGGCTGCGCGGATGACAGCGGGGTGAGAAAGGCCCATCCGCCACCGTGAACCATGTTGAGCGAACAGGCACGCCACGCGCTGTATGGTCCCGTCTCTCCGAAGGGAGAAATGGCAGTAACGAGCAGGCGCGGAAAAAGCGCGGCGAGCCGTTCGCTGACCAGACCCATGGCTTCGCGATCCGACGGATGAACGTTGTGGATCAGCACGTCCGCGCCGCGCAGCAATCCAAGCAGCAGCGCGCGGCCTTCTTCCTGCGATAGATCGATTTTGATGCCGCGCTTGTTGGCGTTGAGATATATGAAAAGACCGCTTTTCTCCGGATCGGAGCGATCTCCGGGGAACGGACCGCGTACCCGCGCGTTATCGCCGTGCGGGGTTTCGACTTTGATCACATCGGCGCCGAGATCGGCCATCAAGCGGGCGGCAAAGGACGCCGATATCCCCTGGCCACATTCGACCACGGAGATCCCGTCAAGCAGACCCGGGCCCGCATTCGACGCCATACTCGACCACCTCGACGCCTACCGTAAACCAACGATGTCTCAGAAACAAAGCTTTCATGCAAAACGGGAAAGCTCGCAGGCTCGAAGGCGAGGAGCTGCAACGCAGCCGATTCCTAATGAGAATGATTTGGTGGCCCAAAAGAAACTTGCAAGGCGGCGCGCGTTGTCATCCGCGCCAGCGGGATCAGAAGGAACGGAGCGTCCGGGAATCAGCCATCAATTGCCTGAGGGAGTGTCGTGGAACTCCTCATGCAGGCGGGACTCGGCGGCCTGGGCCTGTTCGGGCGTGGCGTAATGGCCCACACGCAAGCGGTACCAGGTCTTGCCCTCAACCACGGTCGGCAGGATGTAAGGCTCGAATCCCTTGGCCCTGATTCTATGCGCCATCTGCTCCGCGCCCGCCCGGTCCATCATCGCGTCAATCTGAACGCTGTACGGTCCCGGGGCGGAACGAGCCGAAACGGGCTTTGCCACCGGCGTCCTGTGGCGGGTTGGCTGCACCGACGGAGTCTCCTCGTCGTCGCCTTCATCCTGACCGGTATCCGCAGGTTCAGCGGCAGCCGCAGGAGCCTCAGAAGGAGGAGGTGCCACCGCAGCTCCGGTTGAGAACTCCTCCTCGGGAGGAGGCTCGGCTACGCTGGCGCGCGAGCCACGCGATGCGACTGCCTTGTGGGCCGTGCTGCTTCCGGCCGCCGGCACTGGCGCGGAAACCGCCGCCTTCGGTGGAACAGCGGGCTTGGCGGGAGGGTTGGACGCTACTGTGTTCGATTCGCCGGTTTCGCTGGGCGCTGAAGCTGGCGTCGAAGGCGCGGCGGCAGCGTCGACAGCAGCCGCAGCTGGAGCCGAGGCGTCCGGCGGCTGCGGTGCGGACGCATTAACCGGAGCCGCCGCGGAAGGCGCGGCGCCCGGCATCGGATAGGCCGCCACGACCGGCTGTGCACCCGGTTCCGGTCCTGCCAGCTCGTGTCCGGCTATCAGTCCTAATCCGAAGACGGCGCCGGAGAGTCCAGCCAGGCCGAGCAAAACTACCAGCATTCCGCCGGGACCAATTTCGAAGCGCATCGTTCGCAACTTCCTTTTAGTCTACCGAATGGCCCCCTGCTGATAAATCATGCAGTAATCGCGGTCCACGTGGGTCTCGCCCCAACCCTTCGGCACCTTGCCCTTAAATATAGCGGAAATCTTCTTCACACGTCATAGATAGGCTCAAAACCCTTCGATTTCCATTTACATGCGCTCGGGCGCGCTGACTCCTAACAGCCGCAGCCCGCTTGCGATCGCGCTTTTGACAAGGCCCGCCAGAAACAACCGCGCCCGGCTCAACTCCTGGTCCTCACCGATTATCCGGTTGGTCGGCTTGTTGTAGTAACTGTGGAATTCTCCAGCTAACTGGAGCAGAAAAAATGGTACGCGATGCGGCTCCAGGTCTTCGACGCTGCCCTTGATCACACCGGGCAAGTCGAGCAGACGGCGCGCCAGAGACAACTCCTCTTCAGAAAGCAGACCAAGATCGATTTTTTCAAATTCCTCGGGAAGAGCGAGACCGGCCTTAGCGGCCTCGCGAAATACGCTGGCCAGCCGGGCGTGCGCGTACTGGACATAGAACACCGGATTTTCCGGCGCACGCCGCTTGGCCAGGTCGATATCGAAATCAAGATGGGTATCGCTCTTGCGGAAAAGGAAGAAGAAGCGCGCCACATCGGAGCCCGTACCCCCGTAAATGTCTTTACCGCTCTGCTCGACGCTCTGTTCGACCTCATCAATAAGCTCGTCCAGCGTCACGTAGGTCGCTTTGCGGGTAGACATCTTGACCTTCTCGCCGCCGCGGGTCAGCGTCACGAACTGGTAGATGATAACGCGGATAGAACTGGTGTCATGCCCCAAGGCGCGCACGGCAGCGGCTACGCCCTCGTGTTCCGCGATATGGTCGGCGCCGAAAACATCGATTATCAGGTCGAAGCCGCGCTCCAGTTTGTCGATGTGGTAGGCGATGTCGGGAGTGCGGTAGGTCGGCTCCCGCTCGGGTCCGGATCGAATCAATACCCGATCCTTTGGCAGCCCTAAAGGCTCGCCGCGCAGCCATACCGCGCCGTCGTATTCGGCGATAAGTCCGCGGCCGCGCAGGCCCTCGACCACGGCATCGACCTTGCCGGCGCGAATCAAGTCCAGTTCATTGGTGTAAACGTCGAATTTGATGGCCAACCGCTCGCAGGTATTGCGGATGTCGGCGAAGATCGCTCGCTCGGCGGCGTTCTTGAAGATTTCCTCCGCCGCGCCCTCGACGAGGCGGTCGCCGTTGCGCAGCACGAGGTCATGCGCGATGTCGCGGATGTATTCGCCCTGGTAGCCGTCTTCGGGCATCGCCGCGTCGATACCCAGTTCCTGCAGATAGCGCGCTCGCACCGACCCGGCCAGCATTCGCATCTGGCGGCCGCCGTTGTTGAAGTAGTACTCGCGCACCACGTGAAATCCGGTCGCCTCGTGCATCGCAGCGATCGTGTCGCCCAGCACCGCGTTGCGCCCATGCCCCACGGTCAGCGGTCCGGTGGGATTGGCGGATAGGAATTCAACATTCACCTTGCGTCCGCCGCCGATTTGCGGATACCAGAATCGCTGGCCCTCGCGCGCGGCCTGACGCATCCGCCGATACCAGAATTCGGGCGCCATGCGGAAGTTGATAAAGCCGGGACCCGCGATTCTCAATTCCGCGATATCATCCCCGGGCTCGAAATTGGCCAGGATTATTGCCGCGATTAGTGCGGGCGGCTTGCCTTCGGTGCGCGCCAGCGTCATGGCGACGTTGGTGGCCGCGTCGCCATGATTGGGATCGCGCGGCGCCTCGACGCTGAACGCCGGTGCCTCCGACTTGAGTTGACCGGCGGCCCGCGCCCGCTCAAGCGCGGCGCACAGCAGTTCTGTGATGCGCTCCTTCATCGGTCCAGCCATTGTGCCAGACCGCGGCACCCCTAGCTACGCGGCCGCTTTTTTCAGGCGCCGGTTTCCTTGAGAAACGGCTCCAGAACCGCCAGCAGACCGGCCGGGTTATCGCCCTGAACGTTGTGGCCGGCCTTTTCGACTCGCACCAGGCGGCCGTTGGGAAGAGTGCGGGCGAATTTTTCCGCCTGCTCGTCCGAGATGACGTCGCTCAGCACACCGCGCACCACCAGCGTCGGGCACTTGATCTGCGGTACCGCCTTCCACAATTGCTCGGCGCGCCTGGCTGCTGCCGCCGCCATATCGTCGGTGAGCGCCTCCGCCGCGCGGCGGGTGTCGTGCTTCCAAGTCCATTTGCCGTTGGCAAGCTGGCGCAGGTTGTAATACAGGCTCCGGCGCAGAATACGCGGATCGCGCAGCGGATTGAACTGGGTGGCGCGCTTCAAGAAATCCTCGGGCGAATCCAATTGGGGCGCGGCGATAAAGTCGCGGATACGCGCGCCGCCGGCCGGGATGATCTCGGGCCCAACATCGACGACCACCAATCCGGCCATTTCTCCGCTGTGGCGTGACGCGTAATTGATCGAGTTGATGCCGCCCATCGATTGCCCGACCAGCACCGGGCGCTTCAGCTTCATCTGTCCGGCAAAGCCCTCGATGTCGCGTAGATGGCTATCCATGCCGTAGTCCGACCCCGGCGACCATTCGCTGTCACCGTGTCCGCGCTGGTCGAGCGCGACACAGCGGTAGCGATCGCGCAGCATCAGGCTGACCACGTCCCAGGTATGAGCGTTGAGCCCGCCGCCGTGAAGAAACAATATCGTTCCTTTGGCGCCGGGATTGCCCCAGTCCAGGTAATGCAACCGGAAGCTGTCAACGACCACGTCGCCTGCTTCGGGGAGAACCACCCGCGGGGGCTTGAGTCCCGATATCTCACTTGCCAGGCGGAGCGCTTCGATTTCCTCGGTGGTATTCATCGTGTGGCCTCTGTGCGCCGAATGCTCAACTGCGTTTCGCGTACCATTGCGGATGATCGGAGAGAGTTGGAAAGCCCGACCCGATCTGAATCAAGACTCCGTGCGAGGAGCGCGGCGAGATGAAAGCCTCGAAGGAATCCTCGGGCCATTCGCGTTCGTCCACGATTCTGACTCCCTGGGACTTGAGCTGCGCCACCTTTTCGCGCGAGTCAGGAACGTTGAAGGTGAGATGATGCATCCCCTCGCCGCGATTGTCGATGAACTTGCGCACGAAGGAATCCGTGCCCACTGGTTCGATCAGCTCAATGATCACGCCTTGCAACTCGAAATTTAAGACGCGAAAGCCTTCATCCGGTCGCGCCGATTCGTGAATAAAGCGCGCGCCCAACACTCCCTCGTAGAATTTACGCGCCTCATCGACGCCGTTAACCGCGATTCCGATATGATCAAGCTTGCCCAGCGGTTGATTGGCCATCGTGCCCGATTGCCTCGTTGAATTCTGCCCTGTTCCCCTCCGTCCCATCTCCTTTTCCTGAGAGAGGATGAGAGGTTCGGCATTTGGTACTATCCTGGCGCAATCTTCGTGCGCAACGCCGGCGTCATCACTCCGGCGGCCAACTGGCGGCGAAACTCGGCCGCGCCTTCATCTGCTTCCACCAGGCCCGCAGATTGGGAAACTCGGCACCGATTCTGTAACCCGCACGCTCGTAGTTGGCCAACGGCGGCACGAATGAGATGTCGCCCAGGCTGAGCATCCCGGCGAAGAACTGGCGCCCCCTAAGTTCGCGGTCGAGAAAGGCGAAGTGATCGTGCAATTCGCGCTCTCCTTCCGTGATCTTCTCCTGATCACGCTCCGCCTCGGGCTGGCGCAGGTTGATGAGAATCTTGAACAGCGACGGCGCCAGGTACGAGTCCGCGTAGTCCTCGAAGAAACGCGCCCGGGCTCGCATCGCGGGGTCGGCGGGCAGCAGCGCTGGCTTGGGAAATTTGTCCTCCAGATACTCATTTATAATTGTTGAGTCGTGGACGACAACCGTATCATCGATAAGCGCCGGCACCTTCCCCACCGGGTTGATCGCAAGATATTCCGGCTTTTTCTGCTCACCTTTGGTGAGATCAACCCAAGTGGTTTCCCATTGGAGCCCTTTTTCCAAAAGGGCGATGCGCGTTTTGCGCACGTACGGACAAAGCTTGAAATCGAAGAGTTTCAGCATTGCCGTTCCTCCTTGAGCCGAATCTATGGGGAGCGCCGCCGAGCGTCAACCGAGGAAGTGAGGGCGCAGTCTCTCGGACTTCGGAAGACGCAAGCGCGGGTCCGGTACCTGAAAGCGCCCGCGGCCGCGGTAACGTGGAGTAGCGGCAAGGCGTTGTCGAGCACCACGGCTCGAAACCAACGCCGACTACTACCCAAGACGCACCGCGGCGCAACGTGGGCCCGGACTCCACCCAGAACCCCGCTTGCAGCACCCCAGAGTCCACAGCCTTCGGGTTCGCGGGTCGCCCGACGTCTCCCCGCGCCCGGGTTGCGGGCGAGATTATTTCGTGTTTTTGGCCAGCTGGCGGTACTGGTCGGCCATGACCTTGTCTTCTTTGGCTTCGGACTTGTAGATGGCGATCAAGCGATGGCAATGCATCTGCATCGTTGATAATCGCGGATTCTGTTTGTAGGTCTTATACAGCGATTGATGCCACTCAAGCTGCTTTTGCGCCTCATCGCCCTTTTTCTGATAATAATCGGCGATTGCCTGATAGTCCGACGCTGTCTTGGCGTTTTCGATCATCTGCTCGATGTTCTGATCTTGAGCAAATGCCCGCGTTGTGGGCAGAACAGAAACCGCCACCACCAGCATCAGCGCCGGGGCCAGAACCAACATCATCCGCTTCATCCTTGATTTTGCTCCTCTTTCTGTCGTTTCTCGCGTCTTCCGGTAGATGCGGAACGCCGCGCCGTTAGCCATCGGCGTGCCATCATACTGTGAATCAGAGTGCCGGCAAGGTTTTGCCGATCACTGCGCCGATCGGACCTCGATATCAGTAACCTGCCTGACCCATCGCGCGCGGCGCTTTTCGCCCGGAACGATAATTCTGAACGGACCTTCCACGGGTCCAAGCGCCCGACCCTCACGAAGGTAAGCAAGCACAATGACCCGGTCCGTGAAGCCCGGATCGAATTCGGGCAGCGCGAAGACCGCGGCGTAACCGTCACGCCCCTTCACCACCACATACAGGCGCATATTCGAGCCGCGCAGCGCGCTCCCCAAGGGTGCGCCCGCCCGGCGCAGCAGGTCAACGACCGCAACCGCCTGGTACCTCTGCCGGCTGGTCTTCTCGTCCGCAGAAACGTTCTGATGAGGCAACGCGGCGAGGTCGGCAGCCGTAAGCGTAAGCGGATGGCTAACTTCGCCGCTGACTTTTACGGCTGTGTTCGGGGCAGACTGGGGTTTTTGGTCAGCAGAGCGACCACCTGGGCAGACAAAGATCACCGCAGCAAGGAAAACCACGAATGAGAGGCTGCCGCGCCTAACCTGCGGTCTCACGCTAGTCCTTCTGCACCATTACCTCAGTTGACTTGATTACGGCGATAACCTTGTCGCCGTTCTTAAGTTTCATCTCTTCGGCACTGTGCTTGGTGATAACCGATTCGATCAGATTGTCGCCCACCTTGATGGTAATCAGAGCAGTGACGGTTCCGAGCAACACGTCGGTGATCTCGCCCTTCAAATGGTTGCGTGCGCTAAGCGCCATAATGTCCTCCTGGACATGAAATCAGGTACGGGGACGCACAATCATATGCGCTCGACAGCTCCCATGCGAACAGGGCCAGAGCGCGCATCCAACTCCCGTGGACATTCTGATCAGCCCAGCGGAAGAGCGGGAAAAATCTCGCCGAACATTTCATCGCTCCCTCAAAAAATAGCGTTGACCACGCTACTATGCACCGGTATATCTCACACCTATTAGCCAGTCCCGGGTTGCGTAAGAAGCGCCTCGGGCATGGGGTCAGCTTTGCCCTCCCGCATCATGCCACCAGCGCAGAGAGCGCTGGATCGAAATCTGTCCGATGAATCGCAGGAGTAAAGGTGTGGGCCGCACTGGCGGCGGACTGGCGACGGGTGTTTGCGCCGCGCTCGCCAGCATCATCCTCAGTTTGACACTCGTGGAGTTTGGACTACGCGCCGTCGGAATCGATCACCTCCCGACCTTGTGGGCCAATGAACTGGGAACGGGCTACGCCGTATCAGGCAACGGCATCTATCGGTTCGACCCCTCGTTAAACATGGTGCGGATGCGTCCGCATTACGCACGCAAAATGTTCTTCAACGGTTATCATTGGCACCACGAAACCGACTGGATGGGGTTTCGCAATCCGCTCGATCGCGACCGGGTCGACGTCGCGCTGGTGGGCGACTCGATGATTTACGGGCACGGATTGGAAGAGCCTCAAACCGTGCGCAGCCATCTGGAACGTTTGTTGAATCGGCCGGTTGCTAACCTCGGGATACAGTCGGCCGCGATGGATTACGAATACGAGATAATCAAGCACGACGCGGTCAGGCTGAATCCCCGCTATCTATTCGTCTTCTTCCTTAACAACGATATCACCGACGTCGAGGGCCGCTTAAGCAACAGCGAGATGCGCCGGTTTCTCGAACTGCCGGAGGACGACCACACCACCCGCTATTTCGATCTAAAGCCGGATAGGCGCCATGAGGACGGCGATTTTTCAATTTGCGACTTTTACGTGGTGCGCACCGGCCTGCTGTTTAAACACCTGCTGACGCGATGGATCTTCGATTACCAGGCGCCGCGGTTGCATCAAGGAAGACCGACCGGTGCGGCATCGGCACTAAAACCGGCCCAAAGACCGGCGCTGCCCGTGGCGATGCCGAGGACTCCTTCGGTCCCCGATCGGCTCGCCTGGATGACACAGCCGCCGTTTGAAGGCGACCCGCGTATGCAATTGGCCATGCAATTCCATCTTTATGCCATCCTCAAGGCCAGGAATTTCGCCGAGCGCCAGGGGATGCGGATGATCTATGTGTTCATCTCGGTTCCGCTGCCATACGATTCACTCTACGAACGCTCTATCGCCGATTATTGCCGGACGAACGGCATTGAATTCTTCAGCCTGCGGCCGGCACTGGATGAGGCGCAGCGAGCGGGCAAGCAGGTCTATCTGCCGCGCGACGGTCATTTCTCGGATGAAGGTACGGCGGTTGCCGCCCAGGCTATCGCGGATCGTTTTCATTTGCGTGAGCCCGCCGCGTGGCCTTCTGCCGGGCCGGTCGGACTCCCGGCACTGTATAGCAAGGATCGTCGTTAGTTTTGTCGGAAAAGCCGACTATGTAATTCGAGGCGGTTGCTTGAAGTGTGTCTGTGACCCTCATCCTCACCCTGGAGAGGGCCGGGCGAGGGTTGCTTACATCTGAAGAGATTCCCTTTAGCTTTGGATGAAATCCGGATTGGACAAATATTACTAATCAATACGCAGGCGCTCGGCCAAACCGCTGAAGCGGCGGCGCTCCTCTTCGTTGCGCACCGCATGGCCCAGGGCAGCACGAGTACCGACGAGCACACACACGCGCTCGGCGCGCGTAATCGCCGTATAGATTAGATTGCGGCGCAGCATCAGGTAATGGCTCTGATGCATCGGCATCACCACCGCCGGGTACTGGCTGCCTTGGCTCTTATGCACGGAGATTGCGTAGGCAAGCGCCAGCTCTTCCAGGTCGCCCGGGTCATAGCTCGCATGGCTGTCCTCGAAAGCCACCTCAACCAGGGCGCGCGCCGGGTCGACCTGCACCACACGCCCGATGTCGCCGTTGAAGATCTGCTTGTCGTAGTTGTTTTTCAGTTGAATGACACGGTCGCCTTCGCGAATCTCACGCTCGCCGAATATAAGTACCCGTCCCTGTGGGTTTAACAGCTGCTGCAACTCGCGGTTGAGGAGATGGACCCCCAACGGCCCGCGATTCATCGGGCTCAGGACCTGGACCTCGCCGGTGCCCGTGATTCCGAAATTTCCGATCAGCCGCTGCGATACGATTTGTTTGATAGTTGCCAGCACGTCATCGGGCGCGTTGCGCTCGATAAAGAAAAAGTCTCCGCCGGCGGCGTTGGCAATCTCGGGCAGCTCGCCGCGGTTGATACGATGTGCGTTGGTCACGATCCGGCTCTGTCCCGCCTGGCGATAAACCTGGGTCAGCTCGACCACCGGCGCCAGCTCCGAGGCGATTACGTCCTTGAGCACGCTGCCCGCGCCAACCGAAGGAAGTTGATTGCGATCGCCTACCAGCAGCAGCGAACAGTTGGGCATCAGGGCGGATAGCAGACTGGACGCCAGTTCCAGGTCCATCATCGAGGCCTCGTCCACGATCACGAAGCCTGAGCGCAGCGGATAGAGTAGCCCGCGGATGAACTGCCCGGTATCGGGCGAGTATTCGAGCAGCCGATGGATGGTTTTGGCTTCACGCCCGGTGGCCTCGGCCAGGCGGCGCGCAGCACGGCCGGTGGGCGCCGCCAGAGTCGGCTTGATACCGAGGCGGTCCAGCGCCATCAGCAGGGAGCGCAGCAGCGTGGTCTTGCCTGTGCCTGGCCCGCCGGTGATGACCGCCACCCTGCTCTTGAGCGCGCATCGAAGGGCGGTCTTCTGTTCGGCTGAAAGCGGGAATGGCGCGGTCCGATCGCAGTCCGCAATTGCGCGTTCGATCGCATGGTCAGCCATCGTGCGGCCCCGGCTCAGCTCGCGCAAGCGTTTGGCAACGTTGGTTTCCGCGTCGTGCAAGCGGCGCAGGTAAGCGACCGCTTCGGGGCCCGAACCCTCGACGATTATCTCTTTTGCTTCAGCCAATTCCGCCACCGCCTGCTGGGCTAGATCGGGGTCCATGTCGAGCGCAGCGCGAAACTGATGCTCCAGATATCCAAACGGGGCGCGGACGTGGCCTTCTTCCGCCATTCGCTCCAGCAGGTAGAGGACCGCGCCGCGGGCGCGCTGGATGGAATTGCGCGGGATGCCGAGCTGTTCGGCGACCGCATCCGCGGTGCGAAAGGCAATCCCGTGGACGGTGCGCGCGAGCAGGTATGGATCGCTGCTGATCACTTCAAGCGAGCGCGTGCCGTAAAGCCGGTGAATGCGCCGGGCGTAATGAGCTGAAATTCCATGCCCGCGCAGAAACACCATCAGCTCGCGCAAGCCCGACTGGTCCTGCCAAGCCACGGTAATTTGGCGGACGATTGCCGCACCGATACCGCGCACCTCGCGCAGGCGGTGGGGATGCGTGTCGAGCACGGCAAACAACTCCTCGCCGAAGTGCTCTGTGATTCGCTTGGCCAGCGCGCGCCCGACCCCTTTTATCTGGCCCGAGGAGAGGTAGCGCTCCAGGGCAGTGAGCCCGGCGGGCTTGAGTAATTCGAAACTCTCGACGCGGAATTGCCGGCCATAGCGCGGATGGCTTTCAAAGTTGCCGACCAGGCGCATCGCGGCACCGATCTGCGGGTCGGCCAGGTTACCCACCACCGCGATCGAATCGCGCCGGTGCTCGGCGTCCTCGACTTCTAGGCGGGCGACCACGTAGCCGCTGTTATCGTTGACGAACAGGATCTGATCGATGACACCCTCGATCACCTCCTGTGCTCGCCCGGCATTGGTCATGCGGCCACCCCGACTCTACACCACCTGCTTTGCCGCAATATTAACTCACGACGGGGCGGAAACGGGAATGGGGGCAGCGTCGGGGCGCCGTCGATTGTCGTCAGCTTGCCGCGAGCTGATCTTCGCTGACGCGCACCGGAAGAATTACCATCGACAGCCCGTGGAATTGCAGCCAGTTCTGCATTTCAAGCGCGGTCTGATTGTGCAGGAAGCGATTGAAGAAGTGCTCGCGTTCGAAGATCAGCTTGCCGGCGAAGAAGACCGAATGAGGAAATTCGTGCGCCACCTGCAGGCACAAACGCCGCAGTTCGAGCACCACGTCGGTGCCCAGCCCAAGCCGCACCTCGGAATGAAACCCGAGGTCGGAGGCGAATTTGCAATACTCCTCCAGGTCATCCACTAGGGACTGCTCCAGTGCTTCCACCTCCTGATGACTCTTGAACAGGCCGGAATCCACCTCTCCCACGGAAACGAAGACCACGTTGCGGAACTGATGACCGAACAGGCGCGGCAGCGATACCACGGTGGCCAGTCCGAGCCCGTTAAAGCCGCTCACCATAACGACCGCGGTCGGTGCGTCGGGATCGAACTCCTGCTTCGGGTTGTGGTCTGCCGCGAAGAGTTGCGGCACCAGATCAACCTCCAGGCGTGCCACCGCCCTGCTGACCCGCGCGTAATGCTCCTGCACCATCAGGCAGAATCCGATCAACCCGCCCGTCATCACCACGGTTATCCAGCCGCCATCCCAGAACTTGAGCGTGGTGGTGACGACCAGGATGGCCGCCGTGAACACGCAACCCAGCCCGTTGATCGCGAGCTTGTGCATCCAGCGCGGATCGCTCTTGCGGCTCTGGACCCAATGCACGCTCATCCCCAACTGAGAGAGGGTAAAGGTCAGGAAGACGTTGATCGCGTAGAGCACGACCAGCAGTTCCACCTTGGCTTCGGTGATCAGCAGGATCAGCAACGCCGACCCTCCCATCGCAAGCACGCCGTCCTGTGTCACCAGGCGGGTGCTGAGGTAGGAGAAACGGCGCGGCAGCCAACGGTCGTGCGCCATCGTCGCCAATACCCGCGGACCGTCGATAAATCCGGTCTGTGCGGCGACGAACAGCAGCGCGCCCTCGGTCAGGAGCGCGAAGGTGATGAACAGGGTTCCGGCCGGCAGCCCGGCGACTTGCCACGAGCCGACCAGCTTGTAGAACAGGACCGCATTGAGAGTTTTTCCATGCTGCTCGGAAACATCCAGCAGCAGGTAACCGATCAGGATGCCGCCGGCGATAAATGCCAGCGAGAGCGCCATGTAGAGCATGGTCCGCTTGCCGGTCACGGTACGCGGTTCACGCAGGATCGGCAGGCCGTTGCTGACCGCTTCGATGCCGGTATAGGTTCCGCCGCCCAGGCTGTACGCGCGCAGGAAGATGATCATCAGCGGCAGCGCACCCAACGCCGTCACGCCGTCGCGCACTTGCCCCACGGCGTTGTGCACGACCATCGGCAGCTCGCCCGCCCGGGTGACGAACGCGTAAGTGATCATGAAGACATGAACTATGACGAAGGCGACAAAGATCGGCAGCAGCGCCATCACCGATTCCTTGATGCCACGCAGGTTCATCGCGACCATCACCATTACGATGGCGATACAGAACAACAGTTTGTAGTGATACCAATGTACAGGCAGGAAGCTGAAAATCGCATCCGCGCCGCTGGCAATCGAAATGGATACGGTCAGGACATAGTCCACCACCAGCGCACTGCCAGAAATCACTCCGGGATAACGGCCCAGCAGCTTGCTTGCCACCAGGTATCCGCCGCCGCCGGTGGGAAACAGGTCGATGGTTTGCGAGTAAGAGGCCGAAATAACGAACACCGTCAGCGCCATCAGCATCGCCAGGAACACGGCCAGGTACTGATGATGTCCCAGGGCGAGAAACGCCTCCTCAGGTCCGTAGCAGGAAGAACTCAGGCCGTCGGAACCCAGCCCCACCCAGGCCAGGAACGCAATCAGCGACAGGTGATGAAAGACGTTGGGATCGCGGATATCGCGCGGGGGCCCGATCAGCAGATGGGTAAAAGTGCGCTTGTTTTCAGATTGGTCCTCGCCTGTATCCGCGATGTGAGGTTCGTGCTGCGAGGTGTTGTTAATGAGGGTTTTGTTCATTCCAAATTGGTCGCGAAAATTGGGTTAGCGCAAAAGACCCGCATCGCTGGCAGGACTCCCGGCACTGGCTTTAACCCGTTTTCAACTAACACGGCGCATCAACTGACTCCAGAGCGGTACGCGCGCTTCCCCGTGCCGCTATTCTATGGAGTAGCGTGCGCGCTCAAGGCCGAGCTGATATCGCGCCGCATCAATCAGGTTTTGCATCAATGCGAGCACCGTCATCGGACCGGTGCCGCCCGGATTGAGCGTCACCCAGCCCGCCACATTTTTGACCGCTTCGAAGTCCACGTCTCCCGCGAAACGGCCCGGGCCTATACGCCGGAAGCCAACGTCGATCACACATGAGCCCGGCTTTACCATCCCGCCGGTAATGAAGAACCCACGGCCGGCGTCGGCGCCCACGCAGGACACCAGCAGGTCGGATTGGCGGCAGATTTCCTCCAGGTTGGCGGTATGGCGATGACACCACGTCACCGTCGCATTGCACATCCGGCCGCCGAGGATTACGGCCAGGGGCTTGCCGGCGATATCGCTGCGGCCGATGACCGCCGCGCGCGCCCCGTCCACCGGTACGTGATGGTAGCTCAGCAATGTAAGCACGCCCCGCGGGGTGCAGGGGATGAAGTTGCCCCATTGAGCGCGATAAAATCCGGCCACGCTGCTGCGCGAAACGCCGTCCACATCCTTGAGAGGGTCGAGCGCGTCGAACAGCGTGTATGCGTCCACACCTTCGGGTAACGGGAGCTGAATCAGGATGCCGGCGATTGACGCGTCACGGTTGAGGCCATCGATTATGTCGAGCAAATGACTGGTGGTCGCTTCTTTTTCCGGCACTTCGACCAACCGGCTGGTAAAGCCAAGGTCCACCGTGAAACGTTGTTTGTTGCGAACGTACTGGCGCGATGCGGGGTCATTTCCCACCAGCACCGCCGCCAGTCCGGGCGACACACCGTGACGGCCCGAGAGCTCGGCCGCATGGCGGCGCAGCTCCGGCATTAATTCCGCGCTCACCGCCCGTCCATCCATTATTACCGCTGCCATATTGCTACAGGAGCATAGCATGCGGGCGGGGTCCGCGTGCGAGCCTCATAAGATGAAATACAATCGCGCAAACGCGCTGTTGGCAACTTTTACAGAAGGAGTTCTGCGTGCGCACTTGCTCTGATAGATTGGTACTCGCCGGTTGAGTTTCTTTGAGGTCGATGCGCACCGTCCTGTACCCCTTGCATGTCAGGCTTAAGGCCCGGATGACCGAGTTTGCCGGCTTCGAGATGCCGGTGAGCTACAGCGGGATTATCGAGGAGCATCGGGCGGTACGCTCCGCCGCCGGACTGTTCGATCTGAGCCACATGGGCGAATTCGAACTGCGCGGTCCAGACGCTCTGGAAATGATGGAGCGGGCCATGACCAATTCAGCCGCGCGGCTGGTCGAAGGCCAGGCTCAATACACCATGCTGTGTCTGGAAGGCGGCGGGGTTATCGACGACCTGATCGTCTACAGATTGGGGCCGCAACACTACATGCTGTGCGTCAACGCGGCCAACATCGGCGCCGACCGCGACCGGCTGGCGGAATTCAACCGAGGGCGCGCTGATTTTCGTGATGTCAGCGAAAGGATTGCGCTGGTCGCGATCCAGGGTCCAAAGGCACTTGAGATTCTCCAGACCGCCACCAGCGTGCCGCTGCCGTCGGTGAAGAGGTTTCGCACCGCCGCCGGCGCGGTTGCGGGCGTGCAGTGTCTGCTCGCGCGCACCGGATACACCGGTGAGGACGGCTTCGAACTGTTCACCGCCGCCTCTGACGCCGCAAGCCTATTCGATGCGTTGCTGGAAGTCGGACGCGGCCGCGGGCTGACGCCTTGCGGATTGGGCGCACGCGACACGCTGCGGATGGAAGCGGGGCTGCCGCTTTACGGACACGAGCTTGACCGGGAAACGACGCCGTTGGAAGCCGGGTTAGCCGCCTTCGTCAAATTCGGCCGCGACTTCTGCGGCGCCGAAGCCTTGGCGGCCGAGCAGAAAGGCGGTCCTAGAAAACGTTTGATTGGAATTCGGACCCAGGACGCACGCAGCATCGCCCGCCAAGGCTACCCGCTCATGCGCAACGGCGCGCAGGTGGGAGTCGTAACCAGCGGCAGCTTTGCGCCAAGCTTTGGGCGCCCCCTCGCGATGGCCTATGTGACCGAAACCGACATCAGCGAGGGCGCGACTTTGGATGTAATGATCCGCGGCAAAAGCATCGCCGCCGAAGTCGTTTCGCTGCCGTTTTACCGTCGCGGCAGGGAGTAAAATAGATCCGAAAAAAGATGAGATTCCTACCGCAGACAGAAACTGAAATCGGCCAGATGCTCAAAGCCGTGGGCGCCGCGTCGATGGACGATTTGATCGCTCACGTTCCCCTCGGCTTGCGCCAGACCGCCGCGATCAAGCTGGCCGCTGGGCGCAGCGAAGCAGAGGTTGCGGCAGAACTGGCCGCATTGGCAGCCAAAAATCCTGGCGCCACCGCGTTTCGCAGCTTTCTCGGCGGGGGCTACTATCGCCATTACATCCCGGCCGCGGTGCGAACCATCACCTCACGCTCCGAATTTTCAACGTCGTACACGCCCTATCAACCCGAAGCCAGCCAGGGCACGTTGCAGGCGATCTTCGAATTCCAGACCCTGATTACGCAACTGACCGGCCTTGAGGCCGCCAACGCCAGCATGTACGATGGCGCTTCCGCGGCGGCGGAAGCGGTCCTGATGGCGCATCGGTTGCTCCCGCGCAGAGGCGTGGTGGCAATGTCGCGCGGGCTATGGCCGGACTACCGCCTCGCGATTCGCACCTACCTGAGCGCCCTCGAGGAGATCGAAATCGTCGAGGTTCCGTTCGATTCGGGCAATGGAACTATCGCGATCGATCACCTGCGAGAAGCGGCCGGCGATCGGCTGCTGTGCACGGTTGCGGGCTATCCCAACATGTTCGGAATCGTCGAGCCTATTGCGGCGATTTCAGAAATCGCGCATCGCGCTGGCGCCCTCTCAATCAGCGCCACCGCGGAACCGCTAGCGCTGGGACTGCTCAAGGCGCCCGGCGAAGCCGGCGTCGACATCGCGGTGGGCGAGGGGCAAAGTTTCGGATTGCCGCTGCAATACGGCGGGCCCGGCGTGGGCTTTTTCGCCGCAAGGTTGGCGCATGTGCGGCAGATGCCCGGCCGGCTGGTCGGTGAGACTCGCGATCGTGAAGGACGGCGCGCGTTCTGCCTGACGCTGGCGACCCGCGAGCAGCACATCCGGCGCGAGCGCGCCACCTCCAATATCTGCACCAACCATTCGCTGTGCGCGCTGGCGGTAACTGCCTATCTCTCACTCTTGGGTGCGCAGGGTTTGCGGGAACTGGCCGAGCGCAACGTTGAGATCGCGCATTACACCGCGGACCGGCTCGCATCGGCGGGCATCCGCGCGCGCTTCGCTGGACCCTTCTTCAACGAATTCGTGGTCGAACTTGGCGACGTTGCGAAGGCATTGGAGGCGGGCGAGCGGCGCGGCCTGCTGGCCGGCGTTCCGCTAGGTCGCGACTATCCGGAGCTGGAGCGCGGGCTGCTGATTTGCGCGACCGAGACCAACGAAGCGGCGGATATCGATTTGTTGTGCGCAGCGTTGAGCGAGGAAGTCTGAGGATGGCTGGGGCAGGCAAGATCAAGCGGGTCGAGATGGAACCTGAACGAACAGGCGATGAGGCCACAGCGCGAATCGAGCGGTCGCTGGTGCCGCTTATTTTCGAAGAATCGATAGCTGGACGCCGCGGCGCGGACCTCGCGCCGCGCCAATTCCAAAGCCGTCCCGCCCTGGACCTACTCGGCGCCGATCTTTGCCGCGCCAGCCTCGACGGCTTGCCGGAGGTGAGCGAGCCGCAGGTGATGCGCCATTTCCTGCGCCTGTCGCAACTGAACTTCGCGCAGGCGCTGCAATTTTATCCGTTGGGCTCCTGCACAATGAAGTACAATCCGGTGCTCAACGACGAATGCGCAACGCTGCCAGGCTTCGCCGGTTTGCATCCGCACACGCCTGACCATCTGGCGCAGGGCGCGCTGGAATTGATGGCCCGGCTGGAGCAAGCCTTGGCCGAAGTCAGTGGGATGGACGCGATATCACTGCATCCCGCGGCGGGCGCGCAGGGCGAGTTGTCGGGGCTGCTGATCATCCGCGCCTGGCATCGTAAACGTGGCGAGCCGCGCCGTAAGGTCATAATCCCGGACACCGCACACGGGACCAACCCCGCGAGTTCATCTCTGGCAGGATTCGAGGTGGTCGTCGCGCCCTCGAGCAAGCGCGGATACCTGGAAGCGTCCGAAATCCGCCGCCTGATGAACGACGACATCGCGGCGCTGATGGTGACCAATCCGAGCACGCTGGGAATTTTCGAGCCGGAAATTCGCGAAATCGCCGACGTCTTGCACGAAGGCGGCGCGATGCTCTACCTCGACGGCGCCAATTTCAACGCGCTGCTCGGCGTCGCCAAGCCGGGTGATATGGGCGCGGACGTGGTGCAGTTCAATCTGCACAAGACGTTTTCGACTCCGCACGGCGGCGGCGGACCAGGTGCAGGTCCGATCGGCGTCAAGCAGCACCTGGAGCCGTTCCTTGCAAAACCGCGCGTTGTCAAGAGCCCCGACGGATGGCGTCTGGACAGCGACCGGCCCGATTCGATCGGCAAGCTGCGTTCCTTTTACGGCAACTTCGGGATGCTGGCGCGCGCCTACACGTATATCCTGGCCTTGGGCGCGGACGGCCTGGAGCAGGTGAGCCGGCGCGCGATCCTGAGCGCGAACTACGTGCGCGCGCGGTTGCGCGAGCACTTCCCCAACGCCACCGGCGAACCCGTGATGCACGAATGCGTGCTTACTCACGACCTGGAAAGGAAAGGAGTTACCACGCTGGATATCGCCAAGCGCCTGCTCGATTTTGGGATCCATCCGCCCACCATTTACTTCCCGCTGGTGGTTCATGGCGCGTTGATGGTCGAGCCCACCGAGACGGAAACCAAGCAGACCCTGGACGAGTTCGTCGCGGCAATGGAGCAGATCTACAAAGAGGCGCAAAACGATCCGCAGTTGCTAAAAGACGCGCCGCACACACTCGCCCTGAAGCGTGTGGACGAAGCGCTGGCCGCGCGCCGCCCAATCCTGCGCTGGCAGCCAAACGTCCCTGCCCGCCGCTAGGACATCCATGGCGCGGGAAGAATACTCGCCCACTGCTGAACCACCGGAGCTTATCGGCTCTTTGACGCTCCCGCAGCGCTGCGGTCGCCCTCTGCGCTCAGTCCCGTGCCCCACACCCCGGCGCCTTGCACGACGATCATAGAGTGGCTGTCTTTGATTAGACCTGCCGCCGGTACGCCGAATTCGTCGAGTAGGTTGGTGCCAAGGATTATCAGCGGTCCGGGTGCCTGACGAGCCAGTTGCGCGGGGCTGCGCTCGGCCAGCACGTCGGTGTGCAGCCGCAAGCCCTCCGTCCGTCCGATCGTCCTGACCATCTCCAGCAGCGGAAGGTCCGGCTTGATATCCGCCCGCGGCACCAAAATTACGTGCAGGCTGCGCTTGGTCCGCTTGACCAGGCGAATACCCAGTTCCAGCGCCGCGCGCCCATGCGCACTGTAATCGACCACGGCGAAGATCCGATCGAGCGGCTCGGGCGGACCCGGCGTCAGCACCGCGACGTTAACCGGAACGCTGCCGGCGCGCTCCGCGATGCTCCGCACGACACCGCCTCGCAAATCCGCGCCGAAGACCGAATGGTGCGCGCCCAGCAGTAGCCATTCGCTTTGCGCCTCCTTGGCAGCGCGCAAAATGTCGAGGGCAGGATCGTCCGTCCATACCGCCTGCGACGTGACCGCAGTGCCGCGCGCATGAACGTGATCCAGCGCGGCGGAAAGCGCCTGCGGCTGCGGCGCCACTCTCTGCTCCACTTCGCGCAGACCGGAACGCACTCCTTCGGCCGGACGGCGCGCCAATGCCACCACATGGGGCGGCGGCGCATCGGGCCGGTTGGCCGCCAGGGCCAGGTCGAGCAAGTTGCCCGCGCCTTCAGGGTTCGAAATTGCAACCACGATCGCGGCGCGGCGCACGGGGCCCAGCACCGGGCTCATCATCGCGGCGGATTCAGGCTCTTCCGCTTCGCTGCGGCGCGGGATAAGCCAGTCGATGAGCGGCGTGGTACTGAAGGTTGCCGCCACCGTCATAAGCACGAGTATCGTGAACATGCTGGGCCCGATGATCTTCAGCTCCAGGCCGATATTGAGCACGATCAGTTCGATCAGGCCGCGCGTATTCATCAGCACGCCGAGGACCGACGCGTCGCGCCATCCGCAACCGCCCAGGCGCGCGGCCAAAGCGCTGGCGCCGAACTTGGATGCGGACGCAACCGCAATAATTGCAGCGCACAACAGCCATTGGCTGGGTCCGAGCAGGCCGATTTCGGTGCGCAATCCGACCATCACAAAAAAAGCCGGCAGCAGCAGCACCACCACCAGATCTTCAAGCCTATCCGTCAGTTCACGCGCCATGCCGCTGTCATGCGGCATCACCGCTCCCAAGGCAAACGCACCCAGCAACGCATGCAGGCCGATTAACTGCGCCGCCAGGGCACTGACCAGCAGGGAGACGAAAATCGTGGTCATCACGCCCTGAGTCAGTCTGCCGCGGTTACCATAGACGACCGACAGCCGCACCATCAGCGGGCGCAGCACGAAGGCCAACAACAGCGCGAATCCGCCAAACATCGCGACCGTCGCCATCGCACCCATGTTGCGCTGGTAGAGCGCGAACAGCACCGCCAACAGACACCAAATCGTGAAGTCTCCCAAGGCCGCCGAACTCAGCGCGATCGACCCGATTGGGGTGTTATGGATGTGGCGATCGGTCAGAATCCGGGCCAGAACGGGAAAACCGGTTACAGCCACCGCCAGTCCCATGAAAAAGTAGAAGCAAACCTTTCCGGCAGACTCGGCGAGATGCGGATAAAGAGGCAGCGCGAGCAGAATTCCCAACGCGAAAGGAATGAAAATACCGAATCCGGCGATAGCTCCGGTTGTGACGGTTTGCCGGCGCAACAACGCGGGCTCCAGTTCGAGCCCGACCAGAAACATGTAAAGGATGATACCGACCCGCGAGATGGCGCTCAGAAAACCAAGTGCCGCTGGAGAAAATAGAGAGGCGTAGGCTTGCGGGGAGATCCAGCCGAGCAGGGACGGGCCCAAAACGAGCCCGGCGACGATCTGGCCGACGACCAGCGGTTGACGCAGACGGCCGAAGGCCCAGCCGAACGCCTGCGCCAGGATTATCGCAACCGCCAGCGCCAGCAGTTCGTGCAGCACCGCCGAGCCGTCCAGCGGCGCGGCGCCCAGACCGAAGGCCGTGCCGACAGCCGTTGGGACCGATACTGACGCTACCCCCGCAGTGGAGCTAATCACCAAGGGAGGAAAGATCAACCCGATGGATTGTGCCAAGGCTTACCTGCCCGTCCCCAAACCATGCCTCAACCCTACCCGCCCGCAGTATGGCATACGCTCGAATCACCTTAGCACAGGTTCAGGGGCAGCCGTCGAGAAGCCAGCTGGCATAGCAGCAGGGTGTAGCCCGGCGATAGTGCCTTAGGCTGAAACCGGCAGGCGCGTACTATTCGGTGCTTGCCCTATGATCGGCACATGTGGTGATGGGTTGTATTCACGAACCCGCAACCCAAGATAGGTCGAAAGATAGGTCGGAAAAAAGACTCGACGCAGGCCGCTTCCGTTACGACAACTCGTCGTCCTCGGCGGCGGCGGATTCTCGATGGAACCCGAAGATTCCCTATCGCGTCCGACGGCTCAAAGACGAGGTGATCGAACCCCCGATACCGCGGCGATATATGGGTAGATCGCGAGACCCGGGTAGCAAACTCAATCCTCCCGCAATCAGTGATCAATGTTCGCCAAGGGCATGTCTGAGCAGGCGTCTTTCACGCTCGCATACCACATGGCGGTAGCTGGTCAGCAACGCGTAGGCGATGAAGGTCGTGACGATTGGGAAAATAATGCCAATCAGTATGCCATCGGCGATCAGGAGGTATTGCGCCAAACCGAAGTAGCTGGCAATCAGCGCCGCCACAACGGCGAGCGACATCGATGGTCCCAGGAAAGCGACCGCGGCGCTTACTGCGATGACCATCACCGTGGCGGCCAGCAGCTCCAAACCGGCGGTTACCTGGGAACGTTGGATAAAGTCGCCGGTAAGAATGTTGTCGATCGCGTTGGCGTGGAGTTCGACTCCTGGAAACTCGGCGCCCATCGGGGATGACAATCGGTCGCCCAATCCCAGCGCCGAAGCTCCAACCAACACTATCTTGTTGGCCAGCGCCTTGGCCGCCACCCGATGGCCGATCACGTCAGCCACCGAATAGTAAGGAAACGTATGGGCCGGCCCGCGAAAGTTCACCAGCATCCGGCCCTGCTCATCGACAGGAATCCTGAGCGGACCGATCGTGACGCCAGAAACGCCGTAGTCTGCCAGCGTCAGCACAGTGGGTGCGCCGTTCGCGTAGGCGCTGACTATGGCAACGCTCAACGGCACGCAGTAACGATTACCGAACCGTATCACCATCAGCTCCGAACGGAAGACGGCGTCCGCGTCACTCGGCGTATCGAAGAATGCCGTGCCACGGGCCGCGCTATTGATCGCCGGCAGATTCGGCAGGTAGGCAACGGCTTCGATTACCGGCGGTGGAGGCGCTTGGGCGGGGATTTCAACGCGGCTATAGACCAAAGGCGCGGGAGCGACTACCCGGGTCACAAATCCTGGAGTGATTTTTCCGCCCCAGCCGGCTCCGGTCGACACTTCGAGCGGGTAGCCGACAATGGTATTGCCCTGCGTCTTGATGGCATCCGCGAATGCCTGATCGTTGCTGAGGCTCGAGGCTGCCGCCGGCGAATTGGCGGACAGTCCACCGTGCTTGAGTCCACCGACGATCTTTTCGCGCTCCACGTCCATGTTGTCGCGCTCGCTGAAGACCATGTCGAAGCCGACAACGGCGACATTGTAGGACTTCAGCGCGTCGGTCAGCCGCGCAAAAACCGTGCGTGGCCAGGGCCATCGCCCCAGTTCGACGATGCTCTTGTCGTCAACCGCCACGATGACCACCTCGCCGTGGGGGTTTCGAGTTCCGCGGGCGTTCATCCGCAAGTCAAATGCCCTCAGTTCGGCAAAGCTCAGCAGAGAAGGATAGCGGCCGTGAACCAAAAGCACGGCGGCGACCATCGCCACCCCAATTCCCAAGGTCCGCAATGCTCCGGGATAGTTGTTATGTACTTCAGCCATAATCTCCGTTGCTTATATTTTAGCGTATTTTACGCAATTTCTCCTAATGATGCCCTCACTCTCCTGTTGCATCGGTCTGTTCCCTTGAATTTCGTTGTGGCCGCCACGCGCTGGGGCCGGAAAATGCTAGAAAATTCGCACCTTTTTCCAGTAACCTCATTTCAACAGCGGGGCAGCCATGAGTGAATTTATCCACAGATTTGTCAAAACCAACGGCATCAGGATGCATCTGGTCGAGGCCGGTCAGGGGTACCCGGTGGTGTTCTGTCATGGGTTTCCCGAGCTTTGGTACTCATGGCGCCATCAGTTGCGCGCCCTCTCTGAGGCGGGCTTTCGCGCGATTGCGCCTGACCAGCGCGGTTACGGCGAAACCGATTGTCCGCAGCGCGTGGAGGATTACCGCGTAAGCGAACTGGTCGCCGATATCGTCGGTATGCTCGACGCGCTCAAAATCGAAACGTGCGCGATCGTCGGCCACGACTGGGGCGGCTTCGTGGTGTGGCATGCCGCGATGCGCGCGCCGGGCCGGATTGCGCGTGTAGCCGCGATCAACACGCCGTTCATGCCCCGGTGGCTGCCATCAACGCCAGGCAGCCCGGAGCACCCGGAACAGGTCTGGATAACCAACCGGCAGACCACGCCGACCAAGCCCACCGAAATGGCGCGCCAGGCAGCCGCCGGCAATTTCCATCACGTGCTTTACTTCCAGCAGCCGGGCGTGGCCGAGGCCGAACTGGAGGGCGACGTCCGCCGCTCGCTGCGCGGCTTCTTCAGCGACCCGCGGCCGCTGCCCGAGCGCTCCATGCGGCAGCCTCCGGGGGTGTTCGGGCCGGCAGTTGGAGGGCTCCTCGATCGCTTCACCGCCGCGCGTCAGGGCAGCTATATGAGTGACGACGACCTTGAAGTATTC
>Ga0126381_100000139_pt1 | contig 80022 bp, 81 predicted proteins | sample PanSoiMetPlot_28_FD_96465 | JGI IMG/M metagenome (GOLD analysis project Ga0126381, IMG submission 96465) | Tropical forest soil microbial communities from Panama - MetaG Plot_28 | ecosystem: Environmental > Terrestrial > Soil > Tropical forest > Bulk soil | place: Panama | collected 2016-02-17 | reverse complement strand
TCTGGCCAGGTACAACGTCCCTGTGCCTCGCGGGGAAGTGGCGTTCAGCGTCGCTGAAGCTGAGGCGGCTGCGAAGAAGATCGGCGGGAGCGTCGTGATCAAAGCGCAGATTCACGCGGGCGGACGCGGAAAAGGCGGCGGCGTGAAGGTCGCCAAAACGGACGCCGAAGTCTCCCAGATCTCCGAGAAGATTCTGGGAATGACTCTGGTGACGCATCAGACCGGGCCAGAGGGCAGGCTCGTGCAGCGTTTGCTGGTTGAAGAGACGCTGCCGATCGATAAGGAACTGTACCTCGGTATCGTCCTCGACCGCACCACAGGCAAGATCATCTTCATGGCGTCGGCAGCGGGCGGCATGGAGATCGAGGAAGTTGCGGCGAAGACACCGGAGGCGATTCTGAAGGAGGCGATCGATCCGGGCATCGGTCTGCAGCCGTATCAGGCGCGCAAGCTCGCATTCGGGATTGGCATTCCTTCGGCTGCCGCGGCTGGCGCTGTTCAGGCGATGATGGCCCTCTCCAGAGCCTGCATCGACATGGATGCGTCGCTGGCTGAGATCAATCCTTTCATACTCACGAAGGACAACAAAGTTTACGCGCTCGACGCAAAGATCAATTTCGACGATAACGCGCTCTTTCGCCACAAAGAACTGCTCGACCTCCGAGACCTGGCCGAGGAAGACCCGCTGGAAGTCGAGGCTTCCAAATTCGGGCTCAACTACATCAAGCTCGACGGCAACATCGCCTGCATGGTGAACGGCGCCGGACTCGCGATGGCGACTATGGACATTATCAAGTACGCGGGAGGGAGCCCGGCGAACTTCCTCGATGTGGGCGGCGGCGCCAACGCCGAGCAAATTCGCAACGCGTTCCGGATTCTGCTCTCCGACCCCAGCGTGAAAGCGGTGCTGATTAATATCTTCGGAGGAATCCTGCGCTGCGACACGCTGGCGAACGGCGTGGTTTCTGCGGCGCGGGAACTCGGCATCAAGGCCCCGATCGTGATTCGAATGGAAGGTACGAACGTCGAGCAGGGCCGCTTGATTCTCCAGGAATCCGGCTTCAACTTCACCGTAGCTGACGGGATGAAGGACGCCGCCGAAAAGGTCGTTGCGCTCGCCGGAGGCGCCAAATGAGCGTACTCGTCGATAAGAACACGCGGCTGATGGTGCAGGGATTCACAGGGAAGGAAGGCACCTTCCACGCTTCGCAGGCCATCGCTTACGGTACGACAGTTGTGGGCGGTGTCACGCCGGGCAAGGGTGGATCCACGCATCTCGACCGGCCTGTCTTCAACACCGTTGAAGAAGCCCGCAGGCAAACGGGCGCCAACGCTACGGTGATTTTCGTCCCTCCTCCGTTCGCGGCGGATTCAATCACGGAAGCGGCTGACGCGGGGATTGAGCTGATCGTGTGCATCACCGAGGGAATCCCCGTGGTGGATATGGTGAAAGCCTGGGAGTTCCTGCAGACGAAGAAGTCGCGTCTTGTGGGGCCCAACTGCCCGGGCGTCATCTCGCCGGGCAAGTGCAAAATCGGAATCATGCCGGGCCACATCCATCTCGAAGGTAATGTCGGCGTGGTTTCGAGGTCTGGAACATTGACCTACGAAGCGGTGGGCCAGTTGACTAAGTTGGGAATCGGCCAATCGACCTGCATCGGAATCGGCGGCGACCCGATTATCGGGACTACCTTCCTCGACGCAATCAAGATGTTCGAAGCGGATCCCGACACGAAGGCGATCGTCATGATCGGCGAGATTGGCGGCAACGCGGAAGAAACTGCGGCCGCCTACATCGGAAGTCACGTGAAGAAGCCGGTGGTCGGGTTCATTGCCGGCCAGACGGCGCCTCCCGGACGCCGCATGGGACACGCCGGAGCGATCATCTCCGGGGGATCCGGCGCCGCGCCGGATAAGATCCGCGCGATGGAAGCGGCCGGAATCACGGTCTGCAAATCGCCCGCGCAGATCGGCGAAAAGATACAGGAACGACTGAAATAAATGGAAAAGACATTTTCGATTATTAAGCCTGACGCCGTTGCGTCGGGGAAGGCCGGGAAGATCCTCGGCCTGCTGGAAGAGAACGGATTTCGCATTGTTGCGCTTCGCATGACGAAGCTGAGCCAGTCTCAGGCGGAGGGGTTTTACGCGGTGCATCGCGAGAGGCCGTTCTACGGAAGCCTTGTGAAGTTCATGACCGAGGGGCCGGTGATCGTGATGGCGCTGGAGCGCGCAGACGCCGTTAAAAAGCTTCGCGAAGTGATGGGGGCCACAAATCCCGCCAACGCGGCCGAAGGAACGGTGCGCAAGCTTTATGCCGAAAGCATCGAACGCAACGCGATTCACGGGTCGGATGCGCCTGAGACGGCAGCGCAGGAACTATCGTTTTTCTTCAATTCCGTCGAACTGGGTCAGCTTTAGCGCTTTTGCCGCGCAGCATTCGAATGGGCCACGTGAACGCGCGGCCCACTCGGAAGGACGCTGAGTTCGTGATCCCCTCGATTAGCTTGGAAAAGCGAAGCTCGCGCTCATAGAGAAATCGGATCTGATGGTCCCGCCGATCGATCAGGCGCTGGATCTCCCTGGCGTCTTCCTCCGAGAGCGTTCTGCCGGATCTGATGTGCTCGGGTAGCTGCCGCTGATAGTAGAAGGTTCCGTGCGAGGCCGTCATTTGGGTCGCAGGACGCGCCTTCGAGTAGAAGTAGATCGCGAAAGATCGGCGAGAAATGTCCAGTCCTTCTGGAGGGTTCACCAGGTCGAAGCCGTGCCAGGAGCTTTCGGTGGTTTCAAAGAGTACCGCGCGATTCGCCACGGGCACGATGCGCTGCGGATCGCGATCCCACGGATCGCTCAGCAGTTCGAGGCAGCCACCCCATTCCGATTCCCATCGCGGGTTCAGAAAGACAATCAGATTTAACCGCCTGTGCAGGCGCGTGCGCGGATGGTAGTTAAAGTCCACGTGAGGATCGAGTTCCCCGCCCGGCAGAGTCTCATGCGTGCCGCCTCCCACGTAGTCAGGGTCGTAAAGCGGTTCCCCGATGCCGGTGATCGTGGCAATCAAACGCAGGAAATCCACTGACCGGATAATCTGGTCCACACGCCGATAGGCGGCCCCAATGCTGCGGACCTCCTGAATCGTGGATTTCTTTCCCGGCCGGCCAGATTCGTTCAGGGAATGACCTCGGTCAAACCGCGGAAACTGCTCGACCAGCTCAGCGCAGAGGCCAGGTTCAAAAAAGTCGTCGACAATCACATGGCGGAACGGCCTCGCCGCCGCGAATTTGCCTGCGAGTTCATCGGCGCTTTCAGTAACTGTGGGAGCGATTCCGTTAACCAATCGACCAGTGTACGAGTCTGGCGATTTAACTGAGAATTCTTTGCGATTCGGACACTCCCATAGATAGCGAACGATTCGCTCGGGAGACGCGTGCCATGCCGCTGTTTAAGACGAGAAGCGCAGCCGTGTACGGGATCGACGCGCATCCGGTGGATGTCGAAGTCGACCTGTTTCGCAGCGGGATGGCCCGCGATTTCATGCTGGTCGGGATGCCCGACACTGCCGTGCGCGAAAGCCGGGAACGCATCAAATCGGCGCTGATGAATTCCGGATTCGGTTATCCGAACCAGGCGGTTACCGTGAATCTCGCGCCAGCGCACGTTCGCAAGGAGGGAGCAGGTTTTGACCTCCCGATGGCGCTCGCAATTCTGGGCGCTATGGGGACCTTCAAGGGCCTGGATAAGCACATCACCGTGGGCGAGCTGTCGCTTGACGGCGCCATTCGGCCAGTGCGGGGCGCCCTTTCCGTAGCCGTCTGTGCGCGGGAGCAGAAGATTGAGAATCTAATTCTGCCAGCGGAGAACGCGGCTGAAGCCGCGGTGGTCGAAGGGGTGCGGGTGTTCGGGGTAAAGCATCTTGCCGAAGTGGTCGCCCTCCTTACCCGGCCCGAGGAATTCGCGCCCACGCAGTCTGATGCGCGGCAGGGATGCGTGGCGGCGGTTGATCCGGCCTACGATTTCCGCGATGTCCGAGGTCAAACAACAGCGAAACGTGCCCTGCAGGTCGCTGCGGCGGGGAATCACAATGTTTTGATGATCGGGCCGCCAGGATCCGGCAAAACGATGCTCGCAAAGCGACTGGCCGGAATTCTGCCGCCGCTTTCGTTCGATGAAGCCATCGAAGCCACGAAGATCCATAGCATCGCGGGGCTGCTCTTGCCCGGCGGCGGGTTGCTTCGCGTGCGACCGTTCCGTTCGCCACACCACACGATCTCGGACGCCGGACTGATCGGAGGAGGATCGGGAGCGCCGCGTCCCGGCGAAGTGAGCCTTGCGCACAACGGCGTGCTGTTCCTTGACGAATTCCCCGAGTTCCCGCGGAACGTGCTCGAAATCCTCCGTCAGCCATTGGAAGATGCTTCCGTAACGATCGCGCGCTCCAGTATGACCCTCTGCTTCCCTGCCCGCTTCATGCTCGTGGCGGCGATGAATCCATGCCCGTGCGGGTTTTATGGCGATCCGACGCGCGAATGCCGCTGTACTCCCGCGATTATCCAAAGGTATCTGGGCAAGATCAGCGGCCCCCTCCTCGATCGCATCGACATTCAGATTGAGGTGCCTGCGGTGCCCTACAAAGAACTCAGGGCAGCGGAAGTCGCCGAATCCTCCGCCGATATGCTCGCCCGCGTGCGGCAGTCCCGAGAAATTCAGGCTGCGCGCGGCCACGTCAACGCACGGATGCCCACCAGAATGATCCGCAAACTGTGCGCCCTGGATGACGCGGGAGAGCGCACTCTCGAAATGGCGATGCGGCGAATGAGTCTTTCGGCGCGGGCGCACGATCGCATCCTCAAGGTCGCCAGAACCGTTGCCGATCTCGACCGTTCGGACTCAGTATCGGCAAAGCACATCGCCGAGGCGATTCAATACCGCAGCCTCGACCGGAATTACTGGAACTGAGGCCGTTCTCTATTCTGGAAATTGGCTTTAGCTAAGAATCGGCAGCGAAAGCGGTCTATCCTCGCTCGACTGGTCCGTCTGATCCTTGCCGTCGTGGTTATTTTCTACGCATCTGTGATCCTGAGCCTTTTCTTGTTGCGATGGATCAACCCGCCGACGACCGCGGTCCAGACCGAACGCCGCATAGACTCGTTACTGCATCGAAAGCCTTACCGCAAACTCTACAAATTCGTTCCGATGGAAGAGATCTCACCCGCGCTTCAGCACGCGGTAGTCGCGGCGGAAGACGCGCGTTTCTTCCAACACCACGGATTCGACTGGAAGCAGGTTGAGATTGCGGTGCAGGACGACCTGGACAAGGGCCGCAGCCGCGGCGCCTCCACGATCACGCAGCAACTCGTAAAGAATCTCTACCTGTCCACCAGCCGCTCATTCATCCGAAAGGGCATCGAGTTCACGATCGTCCCCATCACCGAACTGCTGCTTTCCAAGAGGCGAATTCTGGAACTGTACCTTAACGTCATCGAGTGGGGGCCGGGCGTCTACGGAGCCGACGCCGCGTCTGCCTTTTACTTCCACATCCCGGCGCGGCGGCTCGACCGCCCGCAGGGGATTGAACTCGCCTCGGTTCTTCCTTCGCCCCTGCGCCGAAAGCCAGGGCGAATGACCCAATACGACCTCATCATTTCGGAGCGAATGGTCCAGATGGGCTGGTGAATCGGTGTGATATCTTCGCTAGTTCAAGGAGGCGATTGCATGAACCGAGTACTTTTGGGTCTGGCTCTTTCCGCGCTGATAAGCTTACCGCTGATGGCTGCGCTCAACCCCGGCGATAAAGCTCCCGACTTCGCTGCTCACGCATCACTGGCCGGCAAGGAATTCCATTTCTCGCTGGAAGACGCGCTGAAGAAAGGTCCGGTTGTGGTGTATTTCTATCCGTCCGCGTATACTCGCGGGTGCGATCTGGAAGCTCACACGTTCGCGGAACATAAAGACAAATTCGACGCCGCCGGAGCCACGATTATCGGCGTTTCCGCCGACAGCATCGCGCGCCTGAATCAGTTTTCGGCGGACCCGGACTACTGCGCTGGAAAGTTCCCCGTCGCTTCGGACGCCGATGGCAAGATCGCTGCCTCGTACAATCTGACGAAAACGGCGGTCAAGAGTGGAATGAAGGATGTAAAAGGCTCCGACATCGACCATGACTTTATCGAGCGCGTGACTTTCGTGATCGGCAAAGATCACAAGATCGCTGCGACGCTTTCCTCCGCCACCGACAAGCTTTCGCCGGACCAGCATGTAACGAAATCGCTGGAAATCGTGCAGAAGCTCAAATAACGGCGGACTCGAAGAGAGGATACTGGCCGACCTGCCGGTCATCGTCCGCCGCAGTCTCAAAGATCCACGGCTGCATCAGTTCGGCCGCATAGCGGATTAAAGGGACCACTACGGAGTTTCCGAACTGTTTATAGGCCCGTGTGTCCGACACGGGGATTCGGAACGAATCGGGAAAGCCCATCAGCCGCGCGCATTCACGGGGCGTGAGCCGCCGCGGATTCCGACCCTCTCCGCGCGCGATCAGAATCTCCGAGCCGTCTTTGTAGTAACGCGCCGAAAGAGTGCGCGCGATATCGTCGGCGGCGAAAACGCTGCACCCAAAACCATTGCCCTTCGCCCTATGCTTCTCCGCGTAGCCCTGGAGGTAGGCCCAGAGCTTATCCGAAAGGACATACTTTTCGTGCACGCGTCCGTGGGTGTCCAAATAGCGGCCCTCATCGACATCCCGCTCGGAACCATCTTCCGCATGCAGGACATGACGCAATCGCTGTGCGCCGTACACGGGCAGTGGCGCGGCATCCCAGGAAAAGCCGGTCGGTTCGCGGAATCCAGCGATCAGAATGCGCTCTCGGTGCTGTGGCACGAAGTGCCCTCCGTCAAGGATTCGATACGAGATCCGGTATCCGAGTTCTTCGAGCGTATTGCGAATGATGCGGAAGGTTTTCCTCTTGTCGTGTGAAACCAGGTTCTTCACGTTTTCGAGCAGAAAGGCGCGCGGGCGCTTCGCATCGAGGATGCGCGCAACGTCGAAGAACAACGTCCCTTGGGTCTCGCACGCGAATCCGTGGGGCCGCCCGAGAGCATTCTTCTTCGAAACCCCTGCGACGCTGAACGGCTGGCAGGGAAACCCCGCCAGCAGGACATCGTGATCCGGAATCTCCTCCGCCATTACCTTCGTAATATCCCCGGCCAGCGGATGCTTATCGGTCGGGAGATTAGCCTTATAGGTCTTGCGCGAGTATTCATCCCACTCGCTGGTGAAAACGCACTCCCCGCCGCGTGCCTCGAATCCCAGCCGCATGCCGCCGATGCCAGCGAAGAGATCTATGAAGGTGAACCGGATAGCGTCATTATAAAGGCTTGACCGACGTCCACACGCCCGAACAGCGCAGCTACAACATGTCGCGCATTCGTGGGCGCGACACGGCGCCGGAGATGCGCGTTCGCCGGATCCTGCACGCGGCGGGTCTTCGGTACCGTCTCCACGGAAAATCCCTGCCTGGCAAGCCCGATCTGGTATTCGCGCGGCGAAAGGCCGTCGTTTTCGTCCACGGCTGCTTCTGGCATATGCATCGCTGCAAATACGGGAAGCCCGCGCCCGCGACAAATCAGGACTTCTGGGCTGAAAAGCGGCGCTCGAACCGCGATCGGGATAAACGCAATCGCGCCGCTCTCGAAGCCGACGGCTGGCGCGTGTTCGAAATCTGGGAATGCGAGACGCGTGATCCCGACTCACTCCAGGCGCGAATGGAAGAACTGGTCGAGTTCCTCGCTTAGTACTTCGACAAAAACGCCGCCACGCCCGATTCCTGCGCCGCTTTGTTGGCGATGCACAAGTCAACGCCTTCGATCACCTGATCCAACGTCCGGGGCGCGCCCACAAACTTATTGACCCTCGGCTCGAAGAACGACTTCAGTTCACTGCGCGATGCCGCGTCACAGAACGATGCGCCCGTATCCGGCAGGACGGATCCGAAGTCGAATCCGCCGCCCGTCGGCATCGCCTGCACGATCTGATCCCAGTGTGATTTTATGAACTCGAACGATAGCTTGGTCGTGGCAGGCTCGTTGCGCCCCGCGAAAAGCATCGCCCCACCTTCGAGGAACGGAACCGTCCCGTTCACGACATCGTTCATACCTTCGGTGAGAACGGCGGGATCGCGGAATGCACTCATCGCGCCGATCAGAGTCTGCCGCAGTTGCTTATCCTGCGTGCGTTTGAACTCCGCGAGCATGCGCCCATAGAGCGCTTTGTCTCCGTAGTACGCCGCCGTTCCGAGCACGGAAGAGAGCATGTTCGGATTCACGGCCGAATGATCTGAGAACCAGCGATTCGCGAGATCCCTCGCCTGTCCGGCCAACTCCGTGTCGCCACCGTATGTCGCGACCGGCCGCACCAGCAGCGCGCGCAGCAATTGAACGTCGTCCGATTCGCCGGGCTTCGGCGACCAGCCCAACTCCCGCGCGCGGTCCTGGAAATTCTTTAGCAGAAACCGGCTGTAATTCGGCATAAGGTTCTCTGGAACCAAATGCGCCCGCGGTTCGAGAGCAACGTCGATGGCCGTTCGAACCACATACCGGTCCGGATCGTCATGGAAGGTCTCCACCAGCGACAGGACCTCGCCGATCTGTATTTTGCCGCCGCGGGCGAGCGCACGCGCGTTTCCCAACAGGTCAGCGCGTTCCGCCGCGGAAAGCCGCTTTTGCGCATCGCCGCTGACCAGCGCGGACAGGAGCCCGCCTCGGTAGTCGACTCGATAGTATCCGTTTGCCTGATCATTCGCCTGCACCCACGCTGGGCACCCATTTGCTTTTTCCAGCGCGGCGGTTTGAGTCTGTTCCGTAATCAGAGCGCATTGGTTCTGGCCAGTCGTACCCGTTCCATAACGAATACAAAGCGGAATCTGCCACTTCTGATCCGTCGACCCTTTCGAGCCGAGGGGCAGAAATCTCTGCTGTTCCACCTTGAGCGCTGCTTTGTTGGACTGGCATTCCAGCGACACCGAAACCATCGGTACGCCGGCTTGGTTCAGGAACGTCGTAAACGCCGCGGTCACGTTGCGCTTGCTCGACGTACTCAGGGAATCGAGAAATTCCGGCGCGGTGGTCGCGCGGAACGCGTATTGCTTCAGATAGCTCTGCACGCCTTTACGAAATTCTTCCGGGCCCATCCAGTTCTCGAACATACCGATAACCGACGCGCCCTTCTGATAGGTGATGTCGTCAAACGCGTTGTTGATGTCGTCCTTCGAAAGAATTGGCTGACGAATTTTCCGCGCCGAGATCAATGAGTCCTCGCCTTCGGCTCCTAGCTTGTCCGCGACGTCGGAAACGCGCGTCTGCCATTCCGGCTTCCATTCCGCGATCAGCTTGCGCTCCATCCAGGTGGCAAACGCTTCGTTCAACCAGATGTCGTCCCACCATGCCGTTGTAACGAGATCACCGAACCATTGATGCGCCAACTCATGCGCTGCCACCGATGCGTACTCCCGCTGCCGCGCAATCCGATCGGTCTTAGGATCGGCCAGCAGAATGTTTTCCGCGTAGGTCACCATTCCGACGTTCTCCATCGCGCCGAATCCGGCGGTGTCCGGAATCGCGACCTGATCGGCTTTCTCGTACGGATACGGAATGCCGAAGTAATCTTCGAGGCGCGAAAGGATCGTCGCCGTCACCTCGGCGGCATATTTCGCCTCTGCGGACCGTCCTTTGGGCACGATAATCCGAACCGGAATCTTGTTGCGCCCCGCCGTGCCAGCGCGAACGAAATCGAACGGCCCTACCGCGAAGGCCACCAAATAGCTCGGCAGCGGTTTCGTCTCCTTGAACGCGACTGTCTTAAGTCCGTTCGCAGTCGATTCGGAATCGGGGGGAGTATTGCTGATGGCTGTCGCGCCAGCGGGTACACGCAGCGTGAGTTGCCAAGGCGTCTTGTAGGAGGGCTCGTCGAAGCACGGAAATGCTGCTCGCGCGTCTGTCGGCTCGAATTGCGTGAACAGATACCAGTCGCCGCCCGTTTTCTGGCGGAAGATGCCGCTGCTGTTCTTGGACAGGATTTCGCCGGTGTAGCGGATGGTGAGAAGTGCGCTTCCCACTGGCACCGGCTTATCGAACGCCAGCCCGACGAAATCGTCTCCTCCCGGAATTATGCGCGCGATCCGTTCGATGCCTTCGGAGTTCAGAACTGCGTTTTGAATCGTGATCTTTTCCTGGTTCAGCCAGATCGTCGTCGCTGGCTTGTTTACCTGTAGCCGGATTCCGATCGAGCCTGAAAACGTTTCCTTCGCGGGATCGAGAGTGAGATCGGCGTTATATCGGGCCGGGTGAACGTCCTGAACTTCGGCCAGACGGGTTTTCGGCGGAGTATCCGCCGCATCCGCGCAGAACGCGATTGCAAGGACTAAAAAAAGCGAGATCCGCATGTCTTCATTGTCCAATCCGGATACCGGAGACAAACGGATCGCGGTTGTCGAGAATTAACTGGGAGTCCGCCGTGATGAAGGCCGATCCCTTGATTCGGGGCTGCACTGCGCCGTCGCGCACGACGAACGAGCCTTCGAACACGCTGCCGATCACGCTTTCCTGCCGCCAGATTTCTCCCTCCCTCAGCCTGCCTTCGGCATGAAGGCACGCCAAGCGCGCGCTCGTCCCCGTGCCGCACGGCGATCGATCGTATGCTTTACCGGGGCAGAGCACGAAATTGCGCGAATCGGCGATCTCCGACGGTCCGCAGACCTCGATGTGATCGATGTGCCCTCCGCTCGCCCCGGTGATCCCGGCGCGTTCCAGCGCCTGCCGAATACGCCAGGTAAACTCGGTCAGCGGCTCGATGTTCGATGCCACGATCGCGCAGGGACTATCGTGCGTCAGAAAAAACCAATTGCCTCCCCAGGCGATATCGCCTCGCACACGCCCGTAGCCCTCTGCTTCAACCTCGATATCGGCCCTGTAACGATACGCCGGAACGTTGTTAACGGTGACTTCACCCGAGTCGTGCAAAACCGCCTCAACAGTTCCCACTGGGGTCTCCAGACGGTGCGTACCGGGGCCGATCTTTCCCAGATACGAGAGCGTCACGGCCAGGCCGATCGTCCCGTGGCCGCACATCCCGAGCACGCCGACATTGTTGAAGAAAATGACCCCGGCAGAGTTCGCCGGATCCAACGGTTCGCAGAGAAGAGCGCCGACGATCGCGTCATTGCCCCGAGGCTCGTTGACCACCGCTGACCGAAAATGATCGTGTTGCTCCCGGAACACACGGGCGCGTTCCGCAACGGTCCCGCCGCCAAGGTCTGGCCCGCCCGAAATCACCACGCGCGTTGGCTCGCCGCCAGTGTGAGAATCGATTACATGAATGCGCTGAAGCGGGGCTGCCACCGCATCATTTTACGCAACGATGCCGCTGCCTGACGTTGTTGTCGTCGGGGCCGGGATCGTTGGCGCGGCCTGCGCGCGCGAGTTCGCGCTGGCGGGCCTGCGCGTAACGATCTGCGATTCCGGACCCATCGGCGCCGGCGCGACCGGCGCAGGTATGGGCCATCTCGCGGTGATGGACGACTCCGAAGCGCAATTCGCGCTGACAAGTTATTCCCAGCGCCTGTGGCGCGATATCGCGGCCGAACTTCCGGCCGAGGCGGAGTACATGGACTGTGGCTCTCTCTGGGTGGCGGCGGATGCCGAAGAGATGGATGAAGTCCATCGCAAGCGGCGATTCTATGAAGAACGCGCCATTCCGGTGGACGTCCTCGATGCCAGACAACTGTCCGACGCGGAGCCGAATCTCCGCCGCGGTCTTGCGGGCGGCCTTCTGATGCGAAACGACGCTGTGTGTTATCCGCCCTGCGCGGCCCGGCATTTCATCGAGCGCTCCGGCGCCAAATTTCTACTGGGCGCAAAGGTCGTTTCCGGAGACGATCGAGGCGTAGTCCTCGAGGATGGCGCAGACATCAAAGCCGGAGCTGTCGTTCTCGCCACCGGCTCTGCGATTACCGAACTCTTCCCCGAGCTACCCGTCGCCCCGCGCAAGGGCCATCTCCTGATTACCGATCGCTATCCCGGCTTCCTCAAACATCAGCTCATCGAACTCGGCTATCTGAAAAGCGCGCATTCGAGCTCGGCGGATTCCGTGGCATTCAATGCCCAGCCGCGACGCACAGGCCAGATACTTATTGGATCCTCTCGCCAATTCGGCGTGACCGATACCGCGGTCGAATCAGCGATGCTGCGAAATATGCTGCAGCGCGCCATCGAATATATACCTGCTCTCGAAAGTCTCAGCTCCATCCGCGCCTGGACGGGTTTCCGCGCTGCGACGCCCGATAAACTTCCGCTCATCGGCCGCGCCTTCGGATTGCGCAATGTCTATCTGGCAACCGGGCACGAAGGGCTGGGCATTTCCACTTCGCTCGCGACGGCTCGTCTCCTCGCGGATGAGATCCTGGGCCGCGAAAGCGCCATACCGCGCGCCCCATACCACCCCGGGAGAAAATGGTGCTGATCCGGATCAATGGACGGCCGTTCGAGGCACTGCCGCATACGACCGTCGCCGCGGCCATTCTCGCCACCGGCCACACGGCCTTCCGAAGGTCCGTCTCCGGACAAGCCCGCGCGCCGCTCTGCGGAATGGGCATCTGTTTTGAATGCCGTGTGAGTATCGACGGCTCGCCGCATCAACGAAGTTGCCAGATCGCCGTTCGCGAAGGCATGGAGATCGTAACCGAATGATCACGATAGTCGGCGCCGGACCCGCCGGAATGGCGGCCGCTGGCAGTGCGGTCCGGTGCGGGGCCGAGGTAACGGTGATCGATGATAACCCGGCGCCAGGCGGACAGATCTGGCGCGGAGAAGGACGCACGCTTGCGGCCGGGGCCGTTTTCATAGGTCAGGCGCGAGTCGTCAGTGGCGATAGCGGCAACCGAACCCTGCTGGTCGAGACTGCTACAGGCGCGCGGAATCTCTCCTACGACAAGCTCATCCTCGCCACGGGCTCACGTGAACTGTTTTTGCCTTTTCCCGGATGGACCCTCCCCGGCGTCTTCGGCGTAGGCGGCCTGCAGGCGCTCGCGAAATCGGGGCTCCCGCTTCGCGGAAAGCGAATCGCCGTCGCAGGAAGCGGTCCTCTGCTGCTTGCCGGCGCCGCGTATTTTCGGAAACAGGGCGCAAATGTGGTGTTGATAGCCGAGCAGGCAAGCATCACGTCAGTGGCTCGCTTCGCAGCCGGACTGTGGCGTTGGCCCGCGAAAGCGGGCGACGCCCTTCACCTTCAGACCGCGCTTCTCGGCGTTCCACAGAGACATGGATGCTGGATCGAATCGGCCGAAGGCGAAGAGCGCGTCGAGCGCTTGCATTTTCGCGAAGGCAATAACCGCTTTAGCATCGAAGTTGACTATGCCGCAATCGCGTGGGGGCTCGTCGCGAACAACGAGATCGCCGCATTGCTCGAATGTCCTTCAGTCGCGGGTACCGGCGGCGCCGAAGTCTCAGCCGTCGAGGGCGAGATCGCAGGACTAGTTGCCGCGGGACGCGATGACCTTGCCCAGAAGCTGGCGCCGCGCCGGGAGAAAGCTCGCCGCTTCGCTCGGGAGATAGATCGCTGCTTCGCGCTGCGGCCCGAAATCCGCGAGCTCCCCCGCCCTGACACGATCGTTTGCCGCTGCGAAGATGTTCCGTTCAGCCGGCTGCAAGCCTTCAACTCGTTTCGCGCGGCCAAACTTCACACCAGGTGCGGGATGGGCCCATGTCAGGGACGAATCTGTGGGCCCGCTGCGCGCTTGCTGTTTGGGTGGCGGGATGAATCTGTCCGTCCGCCGATTCTGCCCGCGCGTGTCGGAACACTCGCCGCGCCGCCCGCGGAATCCGGTCAGTAAGCCTCCCACACATATGCGTAGAATCGGCGAACCTCCTGAAACCCGCAGCGCCGATAAAGCCGCACAGCCTCTTCGTTCGCGCCGGTCACTGTTAGGCTGACCCGCTTCGCGCCCGCGACCCGCAACGTCGTCACTGCGCGGCGCAGCAGCTCATAACCGAGCCCAAAGCCTTTAACATACGGCGTCACGCAAAGCTGCGTGATGTGCGCTACATCGTCCGCGACAAAGCTCGACAGCACCATACCGGCGACCCAACCTGTAGCCAGATCGAATCCCACGAAAGACGCCGGGCGGTGAAATGCGCCACACCCCGGAAACTGAACGATGTTGTAGAGAAACTTCCGTGCGCCGTCAAACGTTCGGTACTGATCGTTGATCTGTGAATCGATGTGCCCGCCATAAGCGAGCGAGATCACGCGTGCCGCCGAGTCGTGATGATGGTCCGCCCATGGCTCGATTCGGAACCGGTGCATGGAGAAATTCCTCCCTGGGGGAAGGACGCCGCCATTCAGATTCATCAGCAGGCGCTCGTAGAGTCGGACGAACCTCTCGCGCTGCAGCGCCTTCGCCACCTCCGGCCCAATCAGCATGAGCTGGCTCTCAATGCGGCGTATCCCTGAAGTTCCGATCAATCCATCCAGCAACGTGCGAAAGAGTCGGATTTCAGCATCGCCCCCCCGCCATTCCCGTCGTACATAAACGTCTCCGATCAGCCCCTTGTGATCCTCGAGCACCGTATACCCGTAGCCAACCGGTTCGCCATGGTTCATAAGGGCGGCGCCTCCGAGTCCGCGCGAGTCGGCGAACTTTCGCACGAGATCGGCCGATTTGGAAAAATCCCAGTCGAGCTCGCGATTCCATTCGCCCGTTTCTTCGAGCAGCAATGGAGAGAGCTCGCGTCCTCCAAGACGGCGTATATCGACGAGGTCCAGGTTCACGGCAGTTCCGCCGCGTCGAACCAGATGCGTCTCTGCGGCGACGCATCCTCACACCCGGGCAGTGTGCGCCCCGGAAGGACGAAGTGATCGTCGCAGCGCGGTTCGTAAGTCTCGTCGCCGCCCACCAGAATCTGCGGGCTGTTGTAGTGGGCCGGCGCGCCGTCGATAATGCGTTGCGGATAGATTGCGCGGCCGCCGCATCGCGTGCAATAGGACGTCATCCACATGCAGCGGTCCTCGGCCAACATCGCCAGATCCGGCGTCGATCCGAACGGTTCGCCGCGAAAATCGAAGGCCAGACCCGACGCCAAAATGTCATAACCTTCGTGCATTAGGTTTCGGACGAGTTGAAAGAAACCCGAGTCGCGCGGAAAGAATTGCACCTCGTCGAAAGCGATGATCTCGAAACGGCATCCTGCTTCCGATTCGCGGGTGCGCAGAATTTCCCAGATCTGCTGCGGGTGGGTCGGCGGAATCTCTTCCGCGGAGTGCTCTTCCCCTTTGCGGCTCTTGATCGTGTTCATGCCGCTGCGCGTGTCCGTGCGTGGCTTGAATACCGCGATCTTCTTGTTGCCGTACTTGCGAAGAGTGTCGATTTCGGTGAGCAGATGGCGCGTCTTTCCTGACGCCATATTGCCAATGAAAAGTCTGAGAAATCGTCCGCGGGCCAACACAATATCGTAGCGCCGGGAACTGCGGTTTAGAGCCGCGACGCTAGCGGTCGTTCCACTTCGCCTTCAGATAGTCGCGATTCATTCGGGCGATATTCTCCATCCGGATCTCTTTCGGGCACGCCGCCTCGCACTCGCCGATATTCGTACAGCTTCCGAAGAGCTCCTCGTTATAGCGGGCGACCATCCGCAACGCGCGTCGGGAGCGCTCCGCCTGCCCCTGCGGCAACAAGCCCAAATGCGAAATTTTGGCGCCCGTGAACAGCGCTGCGGAAGCGTTGGGACAGGCCGCCACGCATGCGCCGCACCCGATACACGCCGCGGCGTCCATGGCCCGATCCGCATTCTCTTTCGGAACCGGAACGGCGTTTCCGTCAGGCGCGCTGCCGGTATGCGCGGTGATATAGCCGCCCGCAGCAATGATGCGGTCGAACGCGCTGCGATCCACTACGAGATCCTTGATTACCGGGAAAGCCTTAGCGCGCCACGGCTCGAGGTAGAGTTCGTCGCCATCTTTGAAATGGCGCATGTGCAGTTGGCAGACCGTCGTCCCGCGCTCCGGCCCGTGAGCGGCGCCGTTGATCATGAATCCGCACGAACCGCAGATTCCCTCCCGGCAGTCGTGCTCGAAAGCGATCGGCTCCTGACCCGCGGCGATCAACCCCTCGTTGACGACATCCAGCATCTCGAGGAAGGACATATCCGCGTTGACGTCCTTCGCCTCATAGCGCTCCATCCTGCCTTCGCTCGCGGCGTTCCTCTGCCGCCATACGTGCAAAACGAGATTCACTTGTAGCTCCGTTGCGCGGGATGCACGTACTCGAAGTCGAGCGGCTCCTTATAAAGCGCTGGCTGACCACCAGGTCCGCCGTACTCCCACGCCGCGACGTACTGGTAGTGTTCGTCGTCCCGGAGCGCCTCGCCTTCTTCCGTCTGATACTCCTCGCGGAAGTGCCCCCCGCAGCTCTCGTTGCGATGAAGCGCGTCGATGCACATTAGCTCTGCGAGTTCGAAGAAGTCGGCCACGCGCCCGGCGCCTTCGAGTTGTTGATTGAGATCGCCTTCAGAGCCCGGCACATTCAGATTGGTCCAGAACTCTTCATGTAGCGAGCGAATCCGGTCAATCGCGACACGCAGGCCCTCGGCTGTGCGGGACATCCCGCAGAAGTCCCACACCGTCTTTCCCAACTCCCGATGGAACGAGGCCACCGTGCGCTTCCCTTTGATCGAAAGCAAGCGCTTGATCCGCTGTTCCACTTCGGCGGTCGTCGTCTGGAACTCCGGCGCGCTCGCGTCTGCTTTTTCGAGCTTACTCGAAGCCAGATAGTTCCCCAGCGTGTACGGAATCACGAAGTAACCATCCGAAAGCCCCTGCATGAGCGCGCTCGCCCCCAGTCGGTTCGCGCCATGATCGCTGAAATTCGCCTCTCCCAGAACGAACAGGCCGGGAATCGTGCTCATCAGGTGGTAATCCACCCACAGTCCGCCCATGGTGTAGTGGATCGCCGGATAAATGCGCATCGGGGTCTGATACGGGTCTTCTCCGGTAATCCGCTCGTACATTTCGAACAGGTTGCCATACCGCTCCCCGATCCCGCTGCGGCCCACCCGCTTGATCGATTCGGCGAAATCCAGATAAACGCCCAGCCCAGTCTCACCGACCCCGCGGCCTTCATCGCACACCGCTTTTGCCGCGCGTGAAGCCACGTCTCGAGGCACCAGATTTCCGAAACTCGGATAACGCCGTTCGAGGTAATAATCCCGCTCCGGTTCCGGAATCTGACTCGGCGGACGCTTATCGCCCGCCTGCTTCGGAACCCAAATTCTTCCGTCATTTCGCAACGATTCGGACATCAGCGTCAGCTTCGACTGGTAATCGCCGGAAACTGGAATACAGGTCGGGTGGATCTGCGTGAAGCAGGGATTGGCGAATGCCGCCCCGCGCTTATGCGCTCGCCAGATTGCCGTGCAGTTCGAGCCCTTCGCGTTCGTTGAAAGATAGAAAACGTTACCGTAGCCGCCGGACGCGAGAACCACGGCGTCTGCCGCGTGCGTTTCGATCGCGCCGGTGATGAGATTACGCGTCACAATGCCGCGCGCGGCCCCATTCACGACGACCAAATCGAGCATTTCTGTTCGCGGAAACATGCGAACCCGCCCGGCATCCACCTGCGCCTCGAGCGCCTGATATGCGCCCAACAGAAGTTGCTGCCCCGTCTGGCCCCGAGCATAAAACGTCCGGGATACCTGCGCGCCTCCGAACGACCGGTTCGCGAGCAGGCCGCCGTATTCGCGAGCGAACGGGACGCCCTGCGCCACGCACTGATCGATGATGTTGACGCTGATCTGCGCCAGACGATAAACGTTGTGCTCGCGCGCGCGAAAGTCGCCGCCCTTAACGGTGTCGTAGAACAGCCGGTAAATACTGTCGCCGTCGTTCTGGTAATTCTTGGCTGCGTTAATGCCGCCCTGAGCCGCGATGGAGTGGGCGCGACGCGGGCTGTCCTGAAAACAGAAGCATTTGACGTTATAGCCCAGTTCGCCCAGAGAGGCTGCCGCCGAGCCTCCGGCGAGCCCCGAGCCTACGACGATCACGGTGAACTTCCGCTTATTCGCGGGATTGACCAGCTTCATCTCGAAGCGGGTTTTGTCCCATGCCTGTTCGATCGGTCCCGAGGGAATCCTCGAATCGAGTTTCATCATCCTTTAAAGCCGCATTGGTCCCGTAGCGCTGAGGAGGCCCGTAAGGGCGGCCACAGGGATGGCGGCGAATCCAGCGAAATAGGTGAGTCCGATGATCCGCGCGGCCGTCTTGATTTGCGGCGTGCGCCGCGGATGCGCTACCCCAAGGGTCTGGAACATGCTGTAAATTCCATGCGTCAGATGCAGGCACAGCAGACCCATCGCGACTATGTAGGCAAGGGAAACAGGCCACTGCTCGAATCCGTAAACGATGTTTGAGTAAACATCTGTTTCGGAGAACTGCGGGTGTACCGTGCCGGTCGTGAAATGCAGAAGGTGATAGATCACGAAGGCCGCAATCATGGGACCTGTTACATACATGGATCTCGATGCGAACGTCGAGTGTTCGTTCTTCTTTTTCACATAGCTGACGGGTCGAGCTTGACTTTTCAGAGACGCGAGTTGCACGGTCGCGACGATATGCGCAATAACCGCTACCAGCAACACAATGCGCGTTCCCCACAGCAGTTCGAGATTGCCCTTGAGGAATGCGGCGTAGGCATTGATGCGGTCCGGACCGAGAAAAACCTGCAGATTGCCGAGTAGGTGCCCGGTGACGAACGCGAACAGAATCGCGCCCGTCACCGCCATTACGGCCTTTTTCACGATCGTCGCCTCGAAAAAACGCAGGGCGCGGTTCCGCGGCCCGGCGATAGCTGATGAACTCATGAGGGATCTGATTCAATCGTACAATTCACCCTGTTGAGCCATACTGAGAGGCAATATGAAAGCATCCTGCCTGCTCGCTTTCGGCGCCCTCCTGGCTTCGCCGATGTTCGCCACCGTGGCCGATTCCGCAGCCGGCGGATTTACCGCTAAAATTGCGATTACCATTCAGGCTCCGGCAGCCGAGGTCTACAGCAAGTTCTTGCGCGTCGGTGACTGGTGGGATTCGCAGCACACATTCTCGGGCAGCGCTCACAACATGAGCATTGAGGACAAGCCCCTGGGTTGCTGGTGCGAAAAGGTGGGCAACGGCGCCGTGCGCCATATGCAGGTCATCACGGCAATTCCCGGCAAGTCACTGGTTTTCAGCGGTGGCTTGGGGCCTCTGCAGAGTATGGCAGTTTCGGGGACCATGAGCTTCGTTTTCACAGAGGAAAATGGCGAAACCAAACTCAATGTGACCTACGCGGTAGGCGGATACCTTCCGGCTGGCCTGAATACGTTGGCTGGGCCGGTCGATGCAGTGCTCACTCAACAGATCAATCGTTTTAAGAACTTTGTCGAGCGCGGCCGTCCCGAGCCGCCTCGGTAAGAATCCCCATACGCTTTCCGGCTTTCCGGAAGGCATCGAGCGCGCGGTCCAGTTGCTGGCGCGTGTGCGTCGCGTTCACAATGGTTCGAACGCGCGCCTTGTCCTTCGGCACCGTAGGGAAGCCGATGCCAGTGGCCAGGACGCCTTCTTGAAACAGCTCAGCCGAGAACCGATGCGCGAGCGCCGCGTCCCCCACGATTACGGGCGTAATCGGCGTTTCGCTGATACCCGTGTCGAATCCGGCATCCACCAGCCCTTGCTTGAAGTAACGCGTATTCGCCCAGAGCTGCTCGATCCGTTCGGGTTCGCTTTCGAGCACTTCAAAAGCCGCGATGCAGGATGCAGCGACGGCCGGCGGGTGCGACGTTGAGAAAAGAAAAGGCCGAGCGCGGTGGTATAAAAATTCGATCAGGTCTTTCGAACCGCATACGTAACCGCCAAGAACGCCAATTGCTTTAGACAGCGTTCCCACCTGGATATCGACTCGCCCGTGCAGTCCGAAGTGATCGATCGTGCCGCGACCGTTGCGCCCCAGCACTCCGGAAGAGTGCGCATCGTCGACCATCATGATTGCGCTGTGTTTTTCGGCGAGTTCTACCAGTTGGGGCAGCGGACCGATGTCGCCATCCATCGAGAAGACGCCATCGGTAATCAGAACCTTGTGTCCCGAAGCGCCGTCCAGCTCGGAAAGAATCCGCCCCGCCGCTTGGTGATCCTTGTGCGGAAAGACATGGATTTTCGCCCGCGACAGCCTCGCCCCATCAATAATACTCGCGTGATTGAGCTGGTCTGAAACAATATGATCTTCCGGTCCGAGAACCGCCGAAACCGTGCCTGCATTAGCTGCGAACCCGGACTGAAAAACCACGCATGCTTCCACACTTTTGAACTTCGCAATGCGCCGTTCCAGTTCCATGTGAAGGTCCATGGTCCCCGAGATGGTTCGCACGGCGCCGGAGCCCGCGCCGTATTTGCGCGTCGCATCGAGAGCGGCTTCGATCAGCCTCGGATGGGTCGTCAGGCCAAGGTAGTTGTTCGATGCGAGGTTGATGACGTCCTTGCCGTCGAAACGCGATTCCGCCTCGCTCGGACCCTGCAGCACGCGGAGTCGCTGATAGGAGCCGGCCTGTTTCCATTCTTCGATTTGACGGCCGAGGTAAGAGAGCGGATCGGTACGCGTTGAGCTCACTTATTCAAGATACTGCCGGGCGAGTTCCTCGTAGTCGGTGGGCGTCACCAGGTGAAATCGCAAATCGAACGGGCTGAACCGCCGAATTGCGCTTTCCATCTCCTGGTTCGGAAGATTCGGTCCCGCGACATGGAGTTCACCTCCGGCGATGCGGAATGGCAGAACCCGCCATTGTTTCGATATTGCGGCGGGCAGCGCTCTGGTAATCGCAAGAACGATCGGATCCATGCCGGACCTGCCGAGGGGCATGTTGTTCTGCAGACTGAGAGCCAAATACAAGTCCTCTTCAGTGAGGAGCCCCAGTTCCATCAAATGCTCGCCGAGTCGCCTTTCCGGAGGCTTGGTCGCAAGCGCCGCGTCAAGTTGGTCCTGAGTGAGCCACTGATTGCCGACCAGCACTTCGCCCAGACGGCGCCGATCCACTACGAGAGCGGCCTGGTTAGGGTAAGCATGCTCCGTCTTCGCCCATTGGAGGGGAACCCCACGCATCTTTGCGCGAACGAAAAAGAAAATGGCTCGGAGCGTCGCACAGCAGTTCAGTAGGTTCGCGTAGACTACACGCGGTGGGACGGTCACTGCATGCAGCGCGCCATAGATGCGGCCTGCAAAGAGCATCCGGGAGAGAGTGTGTGCGCCTTGTAGCCCCAGTCCCACTCTGCAAAGCGAACTGATCGAAGCCGCTTCGCGCCCCAGACCCCACACGTGGTGAAACAATCGAGCCTCCGCCCACGTGCCTACGCCATAAAAGAAAATGAGATTCGTAACAGGGCTTACCAGGCTTCCGATCAATCCTTTGCGGTCACGCCAGAACCAATACCAATAACGCAGAGTCTCCTTGGCGCCATGGAATTGCCAGGACTGAAGCTGTATTCCGGTAACCCACCGAGAGCGCTGTTTGGCCGCAGGCCAAAATTCTACCGGGAACTCCTCGCGCGTTGCGACGGGTTTTCCGTTTCGAAAGCATATCGGGATAAATATCTGAGGCAGTCCCATTGCCGCGATGCGGAACCCGGTCTCATAGTCCTCGGTAAGGGTATTGCGTTCAAAAACCTGGTTGGAGTGCCGTTCCGCCAAGCTCTCCAACGCTCTCCGCGAAAACCCAGTGCCCACACCGTTGGACGGAATAAAGCCGCCCAGCCTCTGTCGAGCGATCATGTCGCGATATTGAAATTCGGCGAATTCATCGCAATAGACCCCGTGCGTGAACTTCTTCAGGGGCGTATAAATCGCCAGTACGGGAAGTTGCACCATATCGTTCCACCGCGCGTAATAGTTGATCCAGTGGAGGCCGTCAGGATCCACGAAATCCTCGGCGTCGTGCATCAGAATCATCTCGAATCGAACGCCGTGTTCCTTTTCGTGCCTCAGCATGCTCTGATAAATCCAGTTGAGGTTGTCTGCCTTCGAGGTCGGACCGTCGTGAGGGCAGACCGAGAGATGAACATTGGCGTGGTTTCGGGCCGCTTCTTTCGCGGCGGCCAGCGTGGGTTTGTCGTTCGGATAGGCGCCGATGAAATACGTCACGTTGCGATACGTGACCTTGGTGACGTTATTCTCGATCATTTTGCGAATCACCCGCTGTTCCTTCCATGCGGGAACGAAGATGGCCATTGGGCGTTCCGGCAGGGCTTTTAGTTCGCTGTCATCCGGCGCGCGCGGGAGCGTCAGATACCCGGCGATCGCCGCGAAGTCGATGAAGAGATCGTCAATGCCGTTAATTAGTACCCAATATGCGAGGGGAACAAACAGCGCGCCCACCCAGTGGTCCAAGAGCATCCCGTGTACAACTAGTGCCTGGGCGGGGGAATACTCTCACTGGAACGGATTATTGCTTTTGAACGATTGTGTCCGCAAAGCCCAGCGCCTTAAGGCGGGCCTTGGCGTCCGCAACGTCCGTCGTCTGGTGATAAGGCCCGACGAGAACGCGGTATAGCCCTTCCTTGGAACTCGCCGCCAGCAAGGCCGGGAAATGCTGCTCGCGCAGCGTCCGTACGGTGGATTCCGCATCCGCGCGCGCCAGAGCTCCCACCTGAACGTACGTTGCGCCAGTCTCTGGCGTCGCGACTGAGGACGCCTCGGGCACAGCCGGCGCCGGCGCGGTTGTCGCGGGAACATCCTGTGCGGGACGCGTCTGTGGCGCAGCAGCCTCGGCCATCTGCGCTGGCGCAGGGGTCGGAGGCTCCGCAGTGGGCGGCTCCGGTTGTTGCCTTTTCACCGTATCCGGGGTAGGTGCCGCCGCCGACGTCGGATTATCGGCCGTGGCAGCCGAGCTTTTCAGTGAGCTGCCCCGAACCATGTAGCCCAGCGCGAAGAATACCCCGCACAGGGCCACAACGACGAAAAACAAGCTGACTAACTGTTTGTTTCCGAGGATCAGTTCTTTTTCGTCGCCCTGGCTCATGACTCCGATTTTCCTATGAGGCCACGCAGAAGGTCGACAGGCACCGGAAAGACGACAGTCGTGTTCTTCTCCGCCCCGATTTCTATCAGCGTTTGAAGGTATCGAAGCTGAATGGCCGATGGTTGACGCTGAATCACTTCCGCGGCCATGGCGAGCTTCTCCGCAGCCGAATACTCGCCCTCGGCGTGAATGATCTTGGCTCTGCGTTCGCGCTCCGCTTCCGCCTGGCGCGCCAGGGCCCGGATCATCTGCTCGGCGAGGTCCACCTGTTTCACCTCGACCATCGTGACCTTAACGCCCCATGCCGCCGTGTGCTGATCCAGCAAAGACTGCAGCCGGATGTTCAACTCTTCACGCTTGCTCAGCAGCTCATCGAGCTCCACTTCCCCCAGTACGCTACGCAAAGTCGTCTGTCCGAGCTGAGATGTTGCGTAGAGAAAGTTGGATACTTCAACGATGGCGAGGCGCGGATCAATGACGCGAAAGTAGATCACGGCGTTCACCTTCACGCTGACGTTATCCCGAGTCACCACGTCCTGTGGCGGTACATCGAGCGTATCGACGCGAAGAGAAACGCGTACGATGCGGTCGATGGGCGCAAACACGAAGATCAGGCCCGGGCCTTTGGCCTGAGGCAGTAGCCGTCCCAACCGGAAGATCACTCCGCGCTCGTATTCGGCGAGGATATTGATCGAAGAAAGTAAATAGATCGCGATCACGGCGATTGCGATCACGGGCATCAGAGTCATTTATTCTCCCCGGCGTCGCTCGGACTCCGGCAGTGATTCGACCATGAGCGTCAAACCATTGATCCCCACTATTCTCACCTGTTCCGATGCGTCCACGCGGCGCTGCGCGCTGGCCGCCCAATATTCCCCACGTACAAAGATCGTTCCCGTGGGATTCAGTTCGCCGACCGAAACTCCAACCAGTCCCATCATGGCCTCGGACCCGGTGGCGATTTTGTTGCGCCTCGCGCGCGCCGCAATGGAAAGAAGAAGCGTAGTTACGGCCGCGAACGGAAGAGTGACCGCGAGAGCGACGCTCCATCGCGTGATTGTCAGCGCGCCTGTAAACATACAGCATGCGCCGATGAGCGCCAGCGCCCCATGCGCGCCGGCTTTCGCCTCGAGCGCGAAGCATAGAAGACCGAGAAGCATCAACGCTACTCCCCAGACATCCAGCGGAAGCTGCGCAAGCGAAGCCGCCGCCAGCGCCGCGCACACTGCTCCTACGACGCCGAAAATAATTCGTCCGGGCAAAAGAAATTCTGCATAAATCAGGAAAGCGCCGAAAATAAGAACTGGAAGCGCGATATTCGGATCCGCCAGAGCGTTTATGGATCGCATAAAACGTTTTTTCGTGAAGATGTAACCGGGTCGGATTTATACTGAGAGTTCACTTATTATGCCCAAAAAGCAGTCTATTGTAACTTCAGTGGCGGCGGGAGCAGCCCCGGCCCGCGCCGCAAAGCCCCGGACCACTCGCCCTGCCGCAGCCAAACACAGCAAAGCTCAGACCACTGATCCTGTAATCGAACCTACGGAAATAATTGAACCCACGGAACCCTCTGTGGTCGCAGGCGTTATCGGTGAAGACCGTCACGAGCAAATCGCGAGAATCGCCTACGGATTTTGGGAAGCGCGCGGCTATGAGCACGGTTATGCCCGCGAAGACTGGCTCCGCGCCGAAGCGGAATATCTCGTCCGTTCTTCGAATTAATTCAGTACTTTCTTAAGACGGCCAGCAGTCGCCCCTGAACGCGGACCCGGTGCGCAGGCACGCGAATCGGGCTCATCGATGAATTCGCCGGCTGCAGCCGGACTATGTCTCCGGGCTCGCGGTAAAGCCGTTTTAGCGTCGTCTCCGCGCCGTCCACAAGCGCCACGACAATATCCCCGTCGCGAGGGTCCGCTGTATCTTCCACGAGGATCATGTCGTTCTCACAGATGTGATCCTCGATCATCGAATTGCCGCGCACCCGTAGCGCGTAGGTGTGTTTTTGCCCGACAAAGTCGCCGAAATTGAGGCTGTCTTTATCTTCGAAGGTTTCCACCGGAGCCCCAGCCGCGATGGTCCCGAGAACGGGCACCTCCAGCGATTGTCTTTCGCGGTTTCGGCGCTGTTCCTGCAAATATTTCGGGGCTACCTCCACGGAACGGCTCTGGTTATGGCTTCGGTGCAAATAGTTGCGGGTCTGGAGCGCAGAAATATGCTTATGTACCGTCGCAATGGACGCAAGATTCAGTCCCTGAGCGATTTCGTCGTAACTCGGACTGTAACCCCTTTCCACTTGATACGCCGCGATGAAGTCGAGGACTTCCTTTTGCCTGCGAGTGAGCGCCATTTACGATTATCGTAGGCGAAGAAAAGGAGAAAAACAAGAGATTTTGACCCGAGAGCGGTCGGTTTGGCTGTAGGTATCATCACAAAGCCGTTTGTCTGGTCATTGTCGTGGCATGTGAACTGCACATAATTCGTCCGTAGTGAGCGACCTGGCCGCCATGGCGAAATCTCAAAACGATCGCCCCGCTCAAAGGCCCAAGGCGCTTCAGGAAAGTTAACAGGAGCAAACGTATCATGCTTTTCAAGAACACCGTCTTCGCCACCGGCGCTCTTGCAGCCGGTATGGCGATCGCCTCCATCGGCGCTTACGCTCAAGGTCCTCTTTACGACAAAGTGACGGTGGACCTTCCGTACGCCGTAACGATCAACAACACCGTTCTGCAGCCCGGTCACTATGTAATCCGTCAGATGGATGATGCCGGCACAAACAGCCGCGTACTGATGATCTTTTCGGATAACGGCATGAAACTCCAGGCGACGAGCCTCACCATTCCGACCCTGGACAACAACACGCCTGACAAAACTTCGGTAATTCTTCACCATTTCGGAAACGACTACTACTTCGACAAAGTCTGGGTACAGGGCAAGAACTACGGCTACGAGTTCCCGCTGCCTCCGGCTGTAAAGGCCCGCCAGCGTGAAGAAATGCAACCGTATACGGTTGCGGCCACGTATCAGCAGACCGCTCAGAAAGAGGAGAACACTCAGGTAGCAGCGAGTGCGCCTCCGCCAGCCCCGGCTCCAGCCGCTGCCCCCGCTCCGGAACCGGCCCCGGCTCCGCAGGTAGTGGCCCAGAACACGCCTCCGCCTGCGCCCGCTCCGGCTCCTACGCCCGAGATGCCGCACACTGCGGGCACATGGCTGGAACTCATGCTGAGTGGCAGCATGCTTTCCGGCGCCGGATTCTTGATTCGCAAACTCCGCGGCTAAGAGCGGATTGCGAGCAGGAAAGCAGCGAAACTTCAACACGAGAGAGACGCGGCTTGAGGCCGCGTCTCCCTTTTTTTGGTCATGATGGCATGAGATACCGAGCGCTCGCCACCTGCGTCTGGATCATCGTCGCGATCGGGGCATTTCTTTTCTCCTCGGGGCTTCTCGATTATTGGGAATCCCGGTATGCCCAAAACGAGATCGCGAGTAAGTGGACCGAGACCCCTTCCCGGGAGCCCGGGAGCGCCATTCCCGAAGGCTCTTCCCTAGCGAAGCTGTCCATACCTCGACTGGATGCTACGTTTTATGTCGTGGAGGGGACAGACGCGGAATCGCTGAAGCGTGGCCCAGGACATCTCGAGGGAAGCGCTATGCCAGGGCAGTCTGGCAACTGCGTGATTGCGGGACACCGCGATACGCATTTCCGAGTTCTGAAAGATATTCGGGCTGGCGATGAAGTCCTGTTGGAGCGCGACGGACACGAGTTCCGGTATCGCGTGGATGGCTCCCAGATTGTCATGCCAACCGACACGCACAGTCTGCAGCCCACCAGCGAAGCTGTTTTGCACTTGATTACGTGCTATCCGTTCTACTATCTCGGTTCAGCCCCCAAACGCTTTATCGTGCATGCCGCGCTCGAAAGCGCTCCTCTTTCCGCCTCTCGCTAACCGCAACGTCTCCGCGTAAAATAAAAGTTCCCCATGTCAGTAACCGACGATTTCTATCGCATCAAGAAGCTGCCGCCGTACGTCTTCGCCGTGATCAACGAGATGAAGGCAAAAGCGCGCGCAGCCCAGATGGATGTCGTCGACCTCGGAATGGGAAACCCCGACGGAGCGACCCCTCAGGTGGTAGTGGATAAGCTGATCGAGGCGTCACGCAATCCACGGAATCACCGCTATTCGATGTCCCGCGGGATCCCACACCTGCGCGAGGAGATCGTCAAGCGCTATAAGCGCAAACATGGCGTCGATCTGGACCCTGATAAAGAAGCCATCGTCACCATGGGCGCCAAGGACGCGCTCGCGCACCTGTTGTTCGCGACCATCGGACCCGGCGATGTTGTCGCTGCGCCGAACCCCGCCTATCCGATTCACCAATACGGCGTGATCATGTCCGAAGGTTATTCGCACATGCTGCCCATGCCGGATGCGGCTACATTTCTCGAACGTCTCAAAGAACTTTATCGGCAGTCGCTGAAGCCCCCGCGCATGCTGCTGATTTCGTTTCCGCACAATCCGACAACAACCTGCGTCGATCTCGCTTTCATGACCGAGATTGTCGAGCTGGCGCGAACGCACGGCACGCTGATCGTGCACGATTTCGCGTATGCCGATCTGGGTTTCGATGGGTATGTGCCGCCGAGCATCCTTCAGGTACCGGGCGCGAAGGAAATCGCGGTCGAGATCTTCTCCATGTCCAAGAGCTACGACATGGCGGGTTGGCGCGTCGGTTACTGCGTCGGCAATCCTAAAATGATCGCCGCCTTGGCGCGGATTAAGAGCTACCTGGATTATGGGATGTTTCAGCCGATCCAGATTGCTGCCATCGTCGCGCTCAGAGAATGCGACGCGGACACGGACAAGATTCGGGCGACGTATCAGAGGCGCCGCGATGTGCTTGTGGAGGGTCTCTGCAGAGCGGAGTGGCCAGTGGAGAAGCCAAAAGGCTCCATGTTTTTATGGGCTCCTTTGCCGGCTCCGTACAAGGCTCTGGGCTCGCTGGAATTCTCGAAGCTTCTTATGGAGCAAGCCTTGGTCGCGGTCTCGCCCGGCGTGGGGTTCGGTCCCATGGGCGAAGGCTTTGTGCGATTCGCGTTGGTGGAAAACGAGCAGCGAATCCGGCAGGCGACGCGAGCCATTGGCGCGTTTCTCAGGAAGGAACGCGCCGAACCGCAGGCTCCACTGGTCGACGAGGCGCTCGAGCCTAGGCCGCTTTCTTTCTAGCGGCTTTCCTCGCCGTCGCGGAGGCTCGCTTCACCGCCCACCGCCGGCGCATCGCTTCCGCAAGACGCTTGCGGCCTTCTGGGGAAATGCGCCCGCGGCGCGATTGTTTCGTCGCTGGCGCAGCGCCCGATCCGCGTGGTCTCCCGCGTCGAGGCGCCCCGGCGGCTCCTTCCACCTCCCGCAGCGCCGCAAGGGCTTTCTCGATGGACTCCCGTTGCCTCTCAAGACTAGCTATGATCTGACTGATACTCTCTGCCATTCGCTCTCCTAATTAAATTTGCCTCACGCCGGCTCCGGTACGATAAGATCCCATCATAGTACTAGGTACGCAATTCTTATTTCATATGAAATCATACCCCAATTCTTAGTCCGGCGAACAAGTAAATAATGAGACGCAGTACACTGGTGTCCAGAAAATATGTCTGAAGGTGTTGATCGATATGTTCGCGCAAACGAGACTCGTTTTCTGAACGAGCTGAGAAAATTCCTAGCCATACCAAGCATATCGACGCTCCCTGAACACAATGCGGATACGCGGCGCGCGGCGGAATTCGCCGCCGAACAGCTTCGAAATTCCGGTATGGAAAACATCGAGGTCATTGCTACTGAGCGTCACCCTTTGGTGTATGCGGATTGGCTTAATGCCCCGAATAAGCCTACTGTCCTTTGCTACGGTCACTTCGACGTCCAGCCTCCCGACCCACTGGAACTATGGGAAACCCCGCCCTTTGAGCCCTCCGAACGCAACGGAAATCTTTATGCCCGTGGCGCGGCTGACGATAAAGGTCAGATGTACTCTCACGTGAAAGCGTTGGAAACATTGCATGCCGTTCACGGCAAGCTTCCCGTGAATGTGAAGGTCCTGCTGGAAGGTGAAGAGGAAGTGGGCGGGCTCTCAGTCGCGGAATATGTGAGCCAAAATCCGCAGAAACTGAAGGCCGATGTCGCGCTTGTATCGGATACGGAAATGTACACAGAGGGCCTGCCGACCCTTAACATCGGGCTTCGCGGCCTCGTTTACCTTGAGATCGAAGCGCGCGGTCCGGCGCGCGACCTTCATTCGGGGCTTTATGGCGGAGCAGCCCCGAATGCCGTATTCGGGCTGATCGAACTGCTGTCTAAGGCTAAAGACGCCTCGGGCCGCATTCAAATTCCCGGCATCTACGACGATGTGCAAGCGCCATCTGCCGAAGAAAAAGCTAGCTGGGCCGAACTTCCCTTTGACGAGAAGGAGTATCTGGAAAAAGAGGTTGGTTCGTCTGCGCTGACGGGTGAGAAGGGTTACTCAGTGTTCGAGCGGACCTGGGCGCGGCCTACATTCGAGGTGCATGGGATCGCCGGCGGTTTTACCGGAGTTGGCGCGAAGACTGTGATTCCTGCGAAGGCGGTTGCGAAGGTCAGTATCCGGCTCGTACCGAATCAGAATCCCGACAAGGTCGTCGCTTCCGTTAAGAAATTTGTTCAGGAAAGCTCGCCTGCGGGGATTCAATGCGAGGTCCGAGTTCTCAGCGCGGGTCCCGGCTTGATGGTGAATCCAGATCACCCCGCCATACGCGTTGCCGCGCGAGCCTTCAGCGACATTTTCGGTAAGCCCACTGTCTTTACCCGCTCCGGTGGATCCATTCCCATCGTGGGCGACTTCGCCACGCACCTCAAGATTCCCACGATCCTGATGGGATTCGGGCTGCCGGATGACGGGCTTCACTCGCCAAATGAAAAGTACAAAATCCGCAACTACTTTGACGGCATCCGCACTATTGCGCACTTTCTGGAAGAATACGGTAAAGACTAAGGCCTATCGGTTGCGTCCATTGCGGGTGCTGCTTGCGACCTCTTCGGCTGAGCTTCCGCCGCGGTAATGATACTCTGCGAACGTCAGGTGCTCGTCGAGATCCTTGTTGTGGACCAGTAAGACCCGCGCCTCGCCTTTGATATTGATGTCTTTGGGCAACCACAACGCATCCGAAACACGCTCAAAGCTCAAAGTGATGTGGGCTCCCGGCCCGATACGAGCGAGAATTACCCCGATGCTGACCGTATCGATAACGTTCGCTTCGGCCTTCGCCCATTGAAGATCTTTCTTGTCGATCCAGAGCTCGCCCTCAATATGCTTCAGCAAGCTGCCATGCTGCGTCGTCGGCGCAAATCCGGCTCGCGGCGTTAGTTGCACCATCCAGGCGGGGCGGCCATTCACCAGGTCTTCGCCGAGAAGCTTAAAATTATAGGCATTGGGGAGGTCGGCAAGGAATGCGCGTTCCTTCTCATATTTCCTAATACGAGCGCTCCGCTCGCTTGTCGACTCTGCCTGTCTCCGCCGCAACTCCCGATCGTACTTCTCGTCCTCCCTGCGTTTTTCGTCGGGAGTGAGAGCACGGCCATCCTTCGTCAGCAGCCGTTCGTAGGGCGTGCCTTCGAGCGGAATCACCGACGAGACGTCTACTTCCTGTTTACCGTCGACATACGTAACGTCGGTCTGCGTGTATGACCACTGCATCGCCGCACGCCACGATTTGTCGTAATTCTGAATGGATTGACGAACCAGCGTGCGAACATCAGGCGGCTGCGCCTTCGCGGGAGTCGCCGCTACAAGCATGATCGCTACTTGGCAAACGCGTCTCACACCCGCCTTTGTGCAAACTTTATACCACTTTCAGCAGAAAATTAAGCGGTAGCTGCGGCGAATCTCGAATTTGCCCTTCGAACGGTCTGATTTCTCTCAGGTCCGGTCGACACGCATCCCACCTCGACGCCGGTTGCCTGTTCGAGGAACGCCACATAGCGTTGCGCGGCCGCTGGCAGGCGACTCCAATCGGAAATACCCTCCGTCGAAGAGCGCCAGCCAGGCAGAAGTTCGTATACAGGCTCCGCCCGTGCGAGATCTCTCACTGTCGCCGGCATCTCGGTCGTTGAGGCGCCGCCAACCTTATAACCGACACAGACCGGTATCTCGGCGAGTTCATCGAGCACGTCCAACTTGGTGAGTACAACCGTGTCGAACCCATTCAGCGCCGCGGAATAGCGAAGCAGAGGCGCATCAAACCAACCGCATCGCCGGGGGCGCCCGGTAACCGAGCCGAACTCGTGGCCGCGATTGCGAATCTGATCCCCTCGAGCATCCAGCGCTTCGGTCGGAAAAGGGCCGCCGCCCACACGCGTGATGTAAGCCTTGGATACCCCGATCACGGTGTCAATCTTCGTGGGCGGTACGCCGGTTCCGGTACATGCGCCACCGGCGCAGGCGCTCGACGACGTAACAAACGGATAGGTGCCGTGATCGATATCCAGCATGGTTCCCTGAGCGCCTTCGAAAAGCAGGTTCCTACCGGAATTCATCGCATCGCGCAGCAACAGCGCCGTATCGCAGACAAGCGGCCGGATGCGCTCAGCAGCCGCCGCGTACCGGCTGATCGACTCATCGATATCGATTCCGTCCTCAATGCCAAATGCCCGCGCCTGTGTGACGTGGTCCCGCATGAGCTCGCTGGCCGCGTCTTTGAAATACCGCGCGTCAAGCAAGTCAGCCATGCGAATCCCACGCCGCGATGCCTTGTCTTCATAGCAAGGACCGATACCGCGCAGCGTAGTCCCGATCGGAGTCTTCCCCGGCGCGGCTTCGGTGATTTTTTCGATCAGCCTGTGGGTCGGCAGAAGCACATGCGCGCGGCTCGAAATCCGAAGTTGCTCGTTCACGTCGATTCCGGCGTCGCGCAGCTGTCCCAGTTCCTCGAGCAGCGCCAGCGGGTCAACTACCAAGCCATTCCCGATGACGGCCGTCTTACCGGGATGAAGAATGCCGCTCGGGACCAGACGCAGCACGAACTTCCGATCGCCGATCAGAATCGTGTGACCTGCGTTGTGGCCGCCCTGGTAGCGTACGATGTAGTCGAACTTGCTCGCGAGCAGGTCGACCAATTTGCCTTTTCCCTCGTCGCCCCATTGCGCGCCGAGGATCACGATGTTACTCATTCGTAGTGAAAATTCGCCTTACTTTCGCCCAAACGGGCTATTGTAACGCACTGTGTTACGCTGGCCTTTTATGCGCCTTTCCGACGTGTTCCTGCAGTTAGGCGAGGATCGTCTGCGGGACCTCGTACGCGGTATTTCCATAGGAAAGCTCAGGACTTATCAACTCTACGATCGCTTCAAGACCCGCACGCATCTGCCCAAGGTCAACACGGAAAATCTTCGCAAAGCGGCGCCGCGATTCTGGGAGCGGCTCGGATCGCATGATGAAGAATTCGCCACCGACCTTTCGCAGGCGATTCTGATCGCTCACCTCGACATGATCAAGAGCGTTCTCGATTTCCTTGGCATCCCGAATCAGGAAGGCTTCTTCGAAAAGGATCTCGATGCGCGCTCATGGCTGTCGGAAGGCTGGCAGGAGCGCACGCTTGATAAATTCCGCGGGCAGTATCCCGAATCTTTGCTGTTGTTTTATCTGAATCATCTCGGCTGGGAGCTGGGCGGGGCGCAACAGGCGTTTTTGCCCGCGGCTTAACCGATGCAGGATCTTTTAGACAGCGCCCTCGCGCGCATTGCCCGCGCGTCGACCGCTGAGGAACTCGAAGCCGTACGCGTTGAAGTGTTGGGCCGCAAGGGTGTGCTCGCGCAGCTCAGCAAAGATATGGGCAAGCTCTTGCCCGAAGAGCGCGCTGCGCGCGGACGCCTCATCAATACTGCCAAACAATCGCTCGAATCCGCCTATGAAACGCGCAAGTCAGCTTTCGAGAGCCAGGCGCTCGCCCGTCGTCTCGAATCCGAATGGACCGACATAACGGTCCCGGCGACTGGCCCACGCCCCGGCAAGCTTCATCCAATTACTCAGATTCAGTGGGAGATTGAGGATCTTTTTCGTTCGCTCGGCTTTAGCGTGCTGGATGGCCCCGAGGTCGAAACGGAATACTACAATTTCGACGCTCTGAACATCCCGGCCGATCATCCCGCTCGCGACATGCAGGATACCTTCTGGCTCGAAGGCGGCAACCTCCTGCGCACGCACACGTCGCCCGTGCAGGTTCGCGGCATGGAGAAACTGGGGCCGCCGCTGCGCATGATTGCGCCCGGCCGCGTCTTTCGGAACGAGTCCGTCGACGCGTCGCATGAACATACCTTCTATCAGCTCGAAGGCATGATGATCGACCGCGACGTTTCGGTAGGCCATCTGATTTACTTCATGAAGACGCTGCTGACGGAGGTCTTCGGACGCGAAGTCACCGTGCGGCTGCGGCCTGGCTTTTTCCCCTTTGTCGAGCCCGGCTTCGAACTCGATATTCGATGCCTCATATGCGGCGGTCCCGGCTGCCCGGTCTGCAAACAGAGCGGATGGGTGGAACTGCTGCCGTGCGGGCTGGTCAACCCTCACGTGCTGCGGATGAGCGGCATCGATCCCGACGAATGGAACGGATTTGCCTTCGGTCTGGGTCTGACCCGTCTCGCGATGATGCGTTACGCCATCGAAGACGTCCGCTGGCTGCAGAGCGGAGACCTTCGGTTCCTGAGGCAATTTTAGGCGGCGATGAAGTTCTCATATAACTGGATACGTGATTGTGTGGATGGCCTCGATGTGCCCGCCGAAGCGCTCGAGCGTCTGATCACGACAAAGACCGCCGAATGTGAAGGCGTCGAACATGTGGGCGTGCTCCTTGCGGGCGCGACCCTCGCGCGCGTGGAATCCGTGGAGCCGGTACAGGGGAGCAATCACCTCTCGAAGGCGATCGTTGATGCGGGAAAGTACGGAAAGAAAACGGTCATCTGCGGAGCGCCCAACTGCCGCCAGGGCATCACGACGATATACGTCCCACTGGGGGTCAAGACGATCGCGGGTGTCGCAAGTGACGGCATGCTGGCGAGCGCGTCGGAACTCGAAATCGCCAAGGATCACGCGGGCATTCTCGAGCTGAGCGATTCGCAGGAAATGCCTCAGCCTGACAGCGTCATCGAAATCGACAACAAGAGCATTACGCACCGGCCCGATCTCTGGGGCCATTACGGAATGGCGCGCGAAGTTGCGGCGATCACAGGCAAGGCGCTGCGGGATCCCGTGAAGGCCGATCTTCTCCCTCCCGCCGAATCCGCTGCCATTCAAATTGAGATAGACGATCTCGCGCTCTGCCCGCGCTATTCCGCGCTGGTGTTCGAGAACGTCACGGTGCGTCCGTCGCCTCTTTGGCTCCAGGCGCGGCTGACCGCGATCGGCCTCAACCCGATCAACAACATCGTCGACGTGACGAATTTCATCATGGCGGAGCTCGCTCAGCCGATGCATGCTTTCGACCGGGCAAAGCTTTCGGGTAATACCATCCGTATCCGTCCGGCGGTGCAGGGCGAACGGATTAAGGCGCTGAACAAAGAGGAATACGCCCTGACGCAGGCCAATCTCGTCATCGCGGACGCCTCGGGGGCGGTCGCTATCGCGGGTGTAATTGGCGGCGATGACAGCGCTATTTCCGACTCCACCACCTCAATCGTGTTCGAAAGCGCGAATTTCAACGCCGCCAGCGTCCGAAAAACCTCCGCCGCCCTGAAGCTCAGAACCGACGCTTCCATGCGCTTCGAAAAAGCGCAGGATCCCGAAACAACCGTTCGAGGACTGGCACGGGCTTTGGAGTTGCTTCCTCTGGTTTCACCGGGCATTCGCCTGCTGGGCGGCCTGGCCGACCGGCGCGCGCAGCCAAAGCCCCAGTCGTCAATCGCGCTGAGTATGGATTGGCTTGCGCGCAAGCTGGGCATGCGACTGGAGATCTCCGACGTCCGCCGCATTCTCGAAAGCCTCCAGTTTGGCTGCCACGAACGCGATGCGAAAACACTCACGGTCAGCGTTCCTTCGTGGCGCGCCACAAAAGACATCGCTCTGCCCGAAGATCTGGTCGAGGAAGTCGGACGGATGATCGGCTACGAATCGATCACGCCTGTCCCGCCACTCGTTCCGTGTGCCCCGGCCTACGACCCACCCGAACGTGACTTCCTGCGGACTGTAAAGCGCGCGATAGCGGCGCAGGGCTTCACCGAGGTCTCGAACTACTCATTCATCAGTGAGGAAGAAGCGCGCCGGTTCGGGTTCGCTGTAGAAGATCACGTCCGCGTACTGAACCCGATCGCGGCGGGGCAGGACCTGATGCGGACCTCGCTGTTGCCGGGGATCTACCGCAACATACTCGAAAACGCCAAACACTTCGATGAGTTCCGCATCTTCGAAAGCGGACACGAGATCCACAAGGGTTCCAGTGCGACGCCAGACGAGGCCCCTCACTTGATGGCGGCTATTTATTCGAAAGGCGAAGGCGTCGCGGAATTTCTGGAGCTGAAGCGCGTTGCGGAGTGCCTCGCTCACGGAGCGCATGTCCGCCCCGTCGATCCACGGGTATGGGAACACCCGACCCGATGCGCCGCGATAGCCTGGAACGGCAAGGAAATCGGACGCATCGGCGAACTGCATCCTTCACTTTTGGAAGGCGGACGAGCCGCCGTGTTGGATCTGGACCTGACGCTGCTTCGCCAATTGGCGCCGGATCGGGCGCGCTACGTCCGCGTTCGCCGTTTTCCAACAAGCGCCTTTGACCTTTCGATCATTGCCCGCGAACGCGAACTCGCGGCTGATCTCGAGCTGGAAATTCGCCGCTTCGGTGGCGAATGGACGGAAAGCGTGGAATACGTCCGCGAATATCGCGGCGCGCCCCTGCCTGACGGCATGAAGAGCGTATCATTCCGGGTGGTCGTGGGCGGAGATAAGACGCTCTCTTCCGACGAGATCGCCGCGATCCGGAATGGAATTGTCGAAGGACTGAAGAGTCTCGGTTACGAACTGCGCGCGTGAGAATCACGCGGCGTCCGAAAGTAACTCCACCGGCGCTCCCGCGATCATAACTCCCGCCTTCAACACCCTGGCGTAAAAACCGCCGCGCGCCCAGCGCGGCGACTTGTAGTCGCCCAATTCGCACAACGAGTCATACAGCTCGGCTTTAATCGATGGGCCGTAAACATCGAGATTGAGGCACGGCTGCCGGAGTTTGGTGAATTCAATGATCGCTTCGTCACCCACTGAATAGCGCTGACCAGCGCGCCAGGATTGCGGATCCATACCCGACACTGTCAGGTTTTCGCCGAGTGAGCCGTAGACCACCGGGTAGCCCCTTGCCGCAAGCTCCTCGATAAACTCAGCCGCAATCAGCAGGACAGCTTTTTCGGGGCCGCCGTGAACTAAGGGATTATTGTGCCGGTCGCCTGCAACGCCCAGAGACTCCAATCGAACCGCGTCCAAAACCGGGTATTTGGGAAGGCCCCCGTTCGAACGGTTGATTTGTTTTACAAAACCGGTCATCGCGCTAATCTCACAGATTGGATAACCTGACCCATTCGCTGGTTGGATTGTTCCTCGCTCGTATCGGATTCGGGCGTCTGACCCCTCGCGGAACGGCGATCATGGTGGTAGCCGCGAACGCTCCCGATTTCGACGCCGTTTCCTGGTTCTTCGGCGGCGCGGCCTACATTCACTACCATCGCAATCTTACCCATTCTCTAATCGCCATACCGCTGATGGCCCTGATCGGGGTCGCACTGGTTCGCGTACTCGGGCGCAGGAAGGTTCGCTGGGGACCGGCCTTTGTCATCGCGCTTCTTGCCGTGGTATCCCACATTATCCTCGATCTGACTAACGTCTACGGCGTTCGGCTCCTGCTTCCTTTCTCCGGCCGCTGGTTTCACTGGGATCTCACACCCATCATCGATCTCGTTATTTGGTCGGTCCTGCTGCTGGGAGTTGCCGCGCCCGCGCTGGTCCGGCTCGTGGGAAATGAGATCGGCGAACGTCGCGGGGAAGCGGGCAATCTCGGATGGGCCGTGACGGCTCTGTTGCTCCTCGGCGGCTACGACTATGGTCGCAGCGTCGCTCACGATCGAGCGGTATCTGAAATAGGCGCGTATACGTATAACGGCTTGGCCCCGCGACGCGTTGGAGCCTTCCCGACGGCGAACCCGCTGATGTGGACGGGAGTGGCGGAACTCAGCAATGCTTTTGTAACGGCGCCGGTCGACCTGCGTGCAACCTTCCATCCGGGTACCGACACCGAGACCTATTACAAGGCGCCCCGCACCGCCGCCGTCGAGGCCGCTCTGCGCACGCGTCCTTTCCAGCGCCTCCTGGAATTCGTTCAATGGCCCTTATGGGTAATTGAGCCCGCCGCAAACATTGAGAACGGCCACCGCGTGGCTCTGCTCGATCTTCGATTCGGAACGCCGCGGGCGGCGGGATTCGCCGCGACCGCTATCGTGAATGAAAGCAATCAGGTGATGGAATCCCATTTCGGATTTGGAGCCGTCCGACCACAATGAAACCGGCCAGCGCTCCCGCCAGGACCATGTCCGGCGGATGGCTTAATCCGGCCGACCGGGAACTAAGCCCATCAGGACGACCCCTTTGCCGATGGTGTCGCCAGGAAGTGAGCAAAGGCAGAAGAACATTCTGCTCGGATTCCTGCGTTCACGAATGGAAGATGCGCACCGACCCCGGCTATCTACGCGAACAGGTATTCCATCGCGATAAGGGCGTCTGTGCGGACTGCGGCGCCGATACGATCGCTCTCCGGCGCGACCTGCGAAAACTGGACTATGCTGCGCGTAAACAATTCCTGAAGAAATGGGGTCTGAGAGAGGGTAGCAGGAAATCTCTCTGGGACGCTGATCACATCGTGCCCGTAGCCGAAGGGGGCGGACAGTGCAACCTATCCAATATGCGCACTCTTTGCCTGCTCTGCCATCGCGCCGTGACAGCGGAGTTACGGAAGCGGCTCACCCAAGGCTGACAGCTATTTCTTAAACAGGCGCGCGAAGGCGTCGCGAGCGTCGTTGGCGCTTCGCGGAGGTGGAGCAATGGTGGCGGGCACCGAGGCTCTCGGCATCCCATTCTGACTATTCGTCATTTCGCGCGCAACCGTCACCCGAGGCGAGAACGAAGCGCATTCATTTCGTTGGTCTTTGATTGCGATGCGGACGGGAATCGGCTTCGTGCACTGGAAGCGCGTCGAGGGCTCGAAATGGGAGCACTGCTTACAGCAATGCAGTTGAGCGCCGCATTTCGGACATGGTCCATCGAAGTCTACGCCCTGCGGAAGCGCCGTTGCGCAGCTGTAACAACGTGAAGCAGTTACAGTCTGAACGAGTCGCGGCAGGCGGGGACCCGTGATATCCAGGGGAGGTCGTGGACCAACTGGCTTGGGTTTGTGCCCGTTACCGTTGCCAATACCCGCGGGCGCGCTGCTTTCGTTATATCCACGCTGGCGGTACTTGCGGTCGGAGTCCATGCGGAATCAAAACTCCTGTTAATCTTTCTGCGTCTGGTACGGACGGGGAGTCCTGACGCTCTTAAATCTGGAATGCTTATACGGAGAGCCGACGGAAACCGCTGAAGCTAGGCGAAACCGTTTCCACAGCCACTACACCAACATGTTTAGCATGAAATTTGCGCCCTGTACAGAGAGTAGTTCGGAAACCAGGACTATCACGTACCAGATATCGCGGCTTACGCCTCATAATACTATGATCCGAACGGAAAATTGCTTGGCGACTAAGCCGCATCTTATTTGTTAACAATATCTTAGCTACGTTGAAGGGTGAAATTAGTTACCCAGATAGCGTGAATAAACGCCGCGAGCGATGCTGGGCTCGGTTGTACCTTTGACGATCGCTCTGCCGTCGGCGAAGATGGTCACCTCGTAAATGCCGTCATGGAATCGCAGGGCGAATTCGTTCTGTCGCACCGAACCCAGGCCCTTAAGCCGTGCTGAGAGCTCAGCCAGATTCAGCGGTCGCGCGTGTTCGTGAATCTGGACGGCGTTACGTCCACAGAGGCTCACCGGCGCGCGTTTACGTCCTGTGAGAAACACGAACTCCTGGCGCGCACAGGTGGCGCATTCGGCGTTACGTTCGGGCATAGCGATTTCACGAACCGGTCCGCTCCAGAGGTCAGCCGTAAAGATCCGTTTTCGTACGCTGTCCCGTCTGCCCGCGAGGATCTTCATCGCCTCCATTGCCTGGAAAGAGCCAATCAGGTTGGTCAGGGGACCCAGAACCCCGGCTGTCTCACAAGTCGGCTGCGCGCTCTGCGGGGCTTCGGGATAGATACACCGGAAACATGCCGTCTCGCCCGGGAGCAGTGGCATGGCGATGCCGTAACTTCCCACCGCCGCGCCATAGATCCATGGGACAGACTCACGCACGGAATAGTCGTTGATCAGAAATCGCGTTTCGAAGTTGTCCGTCGCGTCGAGAATCACGTCTACGCCGCCCAGTAAGTCTTCGGCGCTTTCGGGATTAAGATCCGCGATCGCGGCTTCGATCTCAACGTGCGAGTTGGCTTCGAGCAAATGCCTTCGCGCCGCCTCGGCTTTCGGCATCGCATCGCGCGCGTCGTCCTCTGTGTAAAGCATCTGCCGCTGCAGATTGCTCTCTTCGACGAAGTCCCGGTCGATCAGCCGCAGCCGTCCAATGCCCGCTCGCGCCAGTAGTGCCGCTTGTACCGTACCGAGGGCGCCGCATCCCACGATCGCTGCCGCCGCCCTCCCCAGTCGCTCCTGGCCGTCCGCCCCAAATGGAGCAAATCTGATCTGGCGGCTGTACCGGTGGTCCGTCATGTGGAGTGTAGGAGCAGCCGAATCGGCGTGCAGGAGGTCCTGGCACAATCATAGACCGGTAGGCATCTGCAAAACTGGTCTTTACCGCATCGCAATGCCCGAGAAGACTTACGACCACAAGCAGATCGAACTGAAATGGCATGACCGCTGGGAAGGCGAGCCGCTTTACAAGGCGGAGGAAAATTCCTCAAAGCCCAAGTATTACGTCCTCGAAATGCTTCCTTACCCGAGTGGCGCGCTTCACATCGGGCATATCCGCAACTATTCCATTGGCGACGCTTTGGCGCGCTACATGTGGATGCGCGGCTACAGCGTTCTCCACCCCATGGGATGGGACGCGTTCGGGCTGCCCGCCGAAAACGCCGCAATCGCCAATCATCGGCCTCCGCGCGAGTGGACGCTCGGCAATATCGAGAAAATGAAGCGCACGCATCGCCGCTTCGCGTTTTCGTACGATTGGGACCGCGAAGTGACCACTTGCGAGCCCGAGTACTACCGCTGGAATCAGTGGTTCTTCCTGCGCATGCTGGAAAAGGGTCTGGCCTACCGCAAGCAGGCGCTGGTGAACTGGTGTCCGAAATGCGGCACCGTGCTCGCGAACGAGCAGGTTGTAGACGGATGCTGCTGGCGGCATGAGGATACCCCAGTCGAACAGCGTGCGCTCGAACAGTGGTTTCTCCGCACAACCGCATACGCTGATGAACTCCTGAAAGACATCGCGCAATTAGAGGGTGGCTGGCCCGAGCGCGTGCTCACGATGCAGCGCAACTGGATCGGCCGCAGCGAAGGCGCGGAGGTCGATTTCGAAGTAGAAGGCTTCGGGCCGGTGCGCGTGTTTACGACCCGCATCGACACGATCTATGGCGCGATGTGCATGATCTTCGCGCCCGAACACGAGGCCGTCTCGCGCTTGTCCCCGGAGATGAAAGCCCACGCCAAGCGCATGATCGATGCGCGCGCTCAACAAGGACCAGGCGACATCGAAAAAGAAGGCTTCGACACGGGCCTTCACGCCATCAATCCCTTTAACGGCGAACGCGTTCCGGTGTGGGTCGGCAACTTCGTGCTGATGGGTTACGGCACAGGCGCAATTATGGCCGTACCCGCGCACGATCAACGGGACTTTGAATTCTGCCGGAAATACGGCATCCCGATCCGATCCGTCATCCGGCCGGTCGATGGCGAGCTGTCCGACCCCGCGACCATGAAGGAAGCGTCGGAAGGCTATGGCGTTCTTGAAAACTCCGGACCCTTCAGCGGTCTGACGAGCGAGGAAGCGCGCGTCTGTATGGCCGCCCGAGCCGAAAAGGAAGGATTCGGCAAGGCCGCAGTCACCTTCCGCATCAAAGACTGGGGTGTCTCGCGCCAGCGTTATTGGGGAACGCCGATCCCGGTCATTCATTGCCCCACGCATGGCGTTGTGCCGGTCCCCGACGATCAGTTGCCGGTCCTGCTTCCTCAGCGCATCGAGATCACCGGGCAGGGGCGCTCACCGCTCGACGAAGTTCCCGGATTCGTCAACGTCAACTGCCCGATTTGCGGACAGCCTGCGCGGCGCGAAACGGACACGATGGACACCTTTGTCGATTCGAGCTGGTACTTCTATCGCTACTGCGACCCGAAGAATTCCAGCGGCCCGTTTGATCCCGCCAGGATCGCTTACTGGTTTCCCATCGATCAGTACATCGGCGGCGTCGAGCACGCGATCCTGCATTTGATCTATTCGCGCTTCTGGACCAAAGTAATGCGCGACATCGGCCTGATTCGCAACAGCGAACCCGTCCGCAAGCTGTTCACCCAGGGAATGGTGATCGCAAACGGGGCCAAGATGTCCAAGTCAAAGGGCAATGTCGTCGACGCCGATCGTGTCGCCGACGCGCATGGCGCAGATACCGCTCGCCTGTTCGCGCTTTTCGCCGTTCCACCGGAAAAGGACATGGACTGGACGGACGCGGGTGTCGACGGCATCTACCGTTTTCTGGGGCGCGTGTACCGCTTCGCGACCCGAAACATCGGCGCGCCGGGAGGCGACGGATCGGCCGACGCGGGAATTCTGCGCAAGCTGCATCAGACACTGCGGAAAATCACTGCGGATTTCGATACTCGGTGGCACTTCAACACCTCCATCGCGGCCATGATGGAACTGGTCAACGAGCTCTACGCCGGAGAATCGCGCATATCGGCCGCCGCCATGTCGCAGTCGATTCGGATTCTGACTCTGATGCTCGCGCCCTTCGCTCCCTACGTGACGCAGGAGTTGTGGGAAGAGCAGGGCAACGCAGGGCCCATCCTGAAAGAAGCCTGGCCCGACTTTGATCCCGATCTCGCGCAGGAAGCGGAAGTCGAAATTCCGATCCAGATCAACGGCAAACTACGAGCCCGCATCCATGTCGCGCCCGGACTCGATGCGGCGCAACTGAAAGTCGCCGCGCTGGATGATGACAAAGTCCAGTCGCTGGTCGCCGGGAAGGATATCGTCCGTCTCGTCGCGGTCCCCGGTAAGCTCGTCAACATCGTCGTGAAATAGGAGTCATGAAACGCCTCGCTTTGATCGCGCTCCTCGCCGCGCCCGCGTTCGCAGCGGACCTTTTCTTTATCCAGGCCTCCGACCCGCAGTTCGGCATGTACACGAAGGACGCTGATTTCCGTCAGGAAACCGCGAACTGGGAGTTTGCCATCGCAAATGTGAACCGCCTCCATCCCGCGTTCGTCGTTGTTACGGGCGATTTGGTCAACAAAACCGGTGACGCCGCCCAGATCGCCGAATACAAGCGAATCAATGGAAAGCTGGACCGCGCGATTCACCTCTACAGCGTTCCTGGCAACCACGACGTTGCCAACGACCCCACGCCGTCGTCTCTTGCTCTTTATCGCGAAAAGATAGGGCCGGATTATTATTCTTTTCGTGAGGGTTCGCTCTATGGAATCGTGCTGAACTCCAGCCTGTTCAAGGCCCCAGGCCTCGTCCCCGACGAAGCGGCGAAACAGGAACGCTGGCTGGAATCCGAACTGACGAAAGCGAAAGCTGCACACGACCTCGTCGTAATCTTCCAGCACATTCCGTTCTTCCTCGAAAAGCCGGATGAGCCGGATCAGTATTTCAACATTCCGATCGAAACCCGCCGGCGCCTTCTCGCCCTGCTGCGCCGATACGGCGTTCGCTACGTTTTCGCCGGCCATTATCACCGCAATTCCTACGGGCGTGACGGTGATCTTGAAATGATCACCACCGGTCCGGCGGGCATGCCCATCGGCCCCGACCCCTCCGGCTTTCGCATCGCCCAGGTGAAGGACAGTACCATCGAGCAAAGATATTTTGGTCTGGGCAACATACCATCGGTACTGACGACGCATGAACCCGCTCAGTCTCAATGAGTACTCGATTTGACGCGATCATAATCGGGACCGGACAGGCGGGCCCGTCGCTCGCGCGGCGCCTCGCGGAGTCCGGCATGAAGGTCGCGGTGATCGAGAGAGGCAAATTTGGTGGTACCTGCGTAAACACGGGCTGCATTCCCACCAAGACCATGGTCGCGAGTGCGCGAGCCGCGCATATGGCGAGGCGCGCCGCGGAGTTCGGAGTCGATATTTCCGGGCCTGTCACCGTCGACATGCGTCGGATTAAAGCGCGTAAGGACGCAATCTCGGGCGAATCGAACCGAGGGGTCGAGTCTTCCCTGAAGACCTTGAAGAATTGCACGGTGTACGAAACCCATGCGCGTTTCGAATCCGCCCACGAGATCTCCGCGGGCGCGGAACGTCTGACGGCGGAACGCATCTTCCTCAATGTCGGCGCCCGGGCCGTTATTCCAGCTATCCCAGGCCTTAGCGAAGTCCCCTACCTGACCAACAGCTCAATGATGAGCGTTGATTTTCTGCCCACGCATCTCCTGATTCTGGGCGGAAGCTACATTGGCCTCGAATTCGGCCAGATGTTCCGGAGATTCGGCAGCCAGATCACGATCATTGAACGGGGTCCCCGCCTGATGCCTCGAGAGGACGAAGATATCGCCAAAGGCGTCAAAGAAATCTTCGAGGGCGAGGGGATTCACCTGTTCCTCGATACCCGTTGTACAAGCGTTGCCAAAACCGCCGACGGACTCCGCCTCACTGTCGAAAGCCGCGGCGCAACAAAGGAAGTCTCCGGATCGCACCTGCTGCTTGCCGCGGGCCGCAGGCCAAACACCGACGACCTCGGCCTCGAAGCTGCCGGCATCGCAACTGACAAACGCGGCTATATCCTTGTGGACGACCAACTCCGCGCCAGCGTCCCCGGCGTCTGGGCGTTAGGCGACTGCAACGGAAAAGGCGCTTTTACCCACACCTCTTACAACGATTACGAAATCGTCGCCGCCAATCTCCTCGACAATGATCCCCGCCGCGTGAGCGACCGCATCGAAGCCTACGCGGTTTACACCGACCCGCCGCTCGGCCGCGCCGGTATGACGGAAGAACAGGTCCGACAGTCCGGACGCCCGGCGTTGATCGCCACCCGTCCGATGACCCGCGTGGGCCGCGCCGTCGAGAAAGGAGAAACGCAGGGGTTCATGAAGGTCTTGGTCGACGCCGAGACCAAAGCAATCCTCGGCGGCGCGATCCTCGGCGTGGAAGGCGATGAGGCGATCCATTGCATTCTGGACGTGATGTACGTGCAGAAGCCCTATACGACGATTCAGCGCGCCGTCCACATTCACCCCACCGTCAGTGAATTGATACCTACTCTTTTGGGAGAGTTAAAACCTCTTACGGGTGGTACAATTCCCTCTCATCCAACGGGGTTCTAAGCTTGCTGGATTTTATCCTTGTTCGAGCCATTTTCGTCGCCATCTTTGTCGCAGCCGCGGCTTATTTCCGGCCTCAGGGCGGACCGTGGTGGATCGCCGCGCTGGTTGGAGCGTTGATCGCCGTCGTCGCTATTGTTCTCGAAACGCGCATCGCGCGCGCCAGTCTGAAACGTCTCATCGGAATCGCGGCGGGCGTCTCCGTCGGGCTTATTTGCGCCGCTCTGGTCAGTGTTGTTTTGGGACGCATCGGTTCCGAGAGTTCGCCCGGACTCCACTTCGTTCAGATAGTCTGTCTGCTCTTGTGCATTTACGTGGGCGCCGTGACCGGCGCCGCCAAAGGCGAGTTACTGAATCTCGGGGCTCTCGGCGGAGTGTTTGGAACCGAGACGGATCCGCGTCAGGACCACAAAATTCTTGATACCAGTGTGATCATCGACGGGCGGATTGCGGATATCGCCGAAACCGGCTTTCTCGGTGGAGTTCTGGTCATCCCGCAATTTGTCCTGCATGAGCTTCAGATGGTGGCGGATTCAGCCGATTCCATGAAGCGAAATCGCGGACGACGCGGGCTCGATGTTCTCCAGCGCATTCAGAAGATGTCGAATATAACGGTGCGAATCGTTCTCGAAGACTTTCCGCAGGTCCGTGAAGTCGATATGAAGCTGATCGAACTGGCCAAGCTCTACAGCTGCAAGATCGTGACGAACGATTTCAACCTCAATAAGGTTGCGCACCTTCGCGGCGTTGAAGTTCTCAACATCAACGAACTTGCGAATGCGCTGAAACCGATTGTGCTGCCGGGCGAGATGATGCGCGTATTCATCCTGAAGGAAGGCAAGGAATACAACCAGGGCGTTGCCTATTTGGATGACGGTACGATGGTCGTAGTGGACAATGCGCGACGCATGATTTCCAAGACCATCGACATCTCCGTCACCAGCGTGCTTCAGACCACCGCGGGCAAGATGATTTTCGGCAAGTACGACGAGCGCGCCCAGGCCGCTCCGGTTGAGCGCGCCGAACGCCCAGCCAGGCGTGAGCAGGCAGTCGGAGAAAGCTGATCTGTGAAACTCGCCGTCATTTTGCCCGCGGCCGGGCTTGGCACGCGAATGCAGCGGACCCAGCCTTCGCCGTCCGCCGAGGTAACCGGAACCAGCCGCAAGCAGTTTATGTTGCTCGAGGGTGCGCCGATTCTGGTGCATACCGTGCGCAAATTTGTCGCGTCGCCTCTCGTGCACGATATTGTCGTCGCGGTTCGCGAAGACGATGTCGAGTGGGTGAGCGACATGCTCCGCGCGGAAGGTCGGGGGCTGCTCGGCAGCCTGAAGGTCGTCGCGGGCGGCAACGCAAGGCAGCAGTCGGTGGAAAACGCCCTCGCGGCGCTCGATTCCGATACGGATCTCGTAGCCGTGCATGACGCTGTGCGCCCTTTCGTCGATCTCGATACGATCCGCCGAGTTGTGGAAGAGGCGCAGGCGACTGGCGCGGCCATTGTCGGCATCGTCCCCGTTGATACAGTGAAACAGGTAAGCGGCGCCCAGGCGGGCGGCGCCAGAGTACGCTCAACCATTTCGCGCGAGCGTCTCGTTCTCGCCCAAACGCCTCAGGTTTTCCGATTCGATATTCTGCGGCGCGCCTTCGAACTGGCGCGGCAGGACAATTTCACCGGCACCGACGAGTCGAGCCTGGTCGAGCGCCTGGAGCAGGTGGAGATCAGCGTCGTCCTCGGCAGCGACCGTAATATCAAGATCACTCGTCCTAACGATATGGATCTGGCGCGCCTCTTCTTCGAGCACGAGGCCGCGCGCCGCTGATGCCCGCCGGAATTCGCGTCGGCCAGGGCTGGGATACGCATCGAATCGTCGCCGGAAGACCCCTGATCCTCGGCGGAGTGGCGATACCGAGCGAATTCGGCCTCGAAGGCCACTCGGACGCAGACGTTCTTTCTCATGCCATCACCGACGCGATTCTCGGAGCCATAGCCGCAGGCGACATCGGCATGCATTTCCCGGACACGGATCCGCGCTGGAAGGGCGCGGGCAGCCTGCGGTTTCTCCAGCACGCGTGCGCGCTCGCCGCTGAAGCCGGGTACGGTATAGCGAACGTAGATTCCACTGTGATTCTCGAGCGCCCGAAACTGAAGGACCATCGGTCAACCATTCGCGAGTCTCTGAGCAGCGCAATGGGCCTTTCTCCGGAAGCGGTATCGGTGAAATTCAAAACAGCCGAGCGCGTGGGACCGGTCGGCGAAGGCCGCTCCGCGGAATCGCAGGCGATTGTATGTCTCGTGCCGTTGTCCTAACGCTCCTTCTCGCCTTGCTCGCGGCCGCCCAGGATCGCATTCGCGAACTCTCCGCCCATTTCGACGGCCGCGTCTCGATCTACGCGAAGAATCTGAAGACCGGCGCGACATACGATTTCGGCGGATCGAATCGTGTGAACACGGCTAGCACGATCAAGGTGCCGATTCTGATCGGCGTCTATTCCGCCGTCCATGACGGCAAAGCCCGCTGGACCGACACGTCCGAACTCACGCCCGCGAGCAAAGTGGGCGGCTCGGGCGTTCTTCAGGAGATGTCGGACGGATCAAAAATCCACCTGCGCGACTTGGTCCGCTACATGATCCTGCTGAGCGATAACACGGCGACCAATCTCGTCCTCGATCATGTCTCCGCCAATCAAGTCAACGCTTATCTCGAAAAGCTCGGAATCAAAGACACGCGATCGCTTCGCAAAAATCATGAAAGGGTCCAGTCCGGAAGGCGTCAGCGATGCCGGACGCGATCCCACGAACGCGAAGTTCGGAATCGGCGTGGCAACTCCCAGGGAAATGGTGAACCTTCTCGATCGCCTCTACAAAGGCGAAATCGTCGATAGGGATGCTTCTGCCGAAATACTCGGCATCATGAAAAAGCAGATTTGGCGCGACGGCATTCCGCGTACCTTCGACGCGGCTGGCATCGAGGTGGCGGATAAGCCCGGAGCGCTGGATCACCTGCGCAGCGATGTGGGCATCGTGTATTCGAAATCCGGACCGGTCGCGATGGCTATCTGGTGCGAAGAGATACCGAAAATAGATTGGTCGCCCGACAACTCCGGCTACCTCTTCATCGCGAAAGCTGCCAGCATGCTTGTGGATGAGCTGGCGCGGTAACACCCCTACCGAGACAGGACGACTTCCACGCCGCCGATCACTCCCCTTTTCGGGGTCGCGACAGCCGGTATCTCCTCGTATACCGTATTTGTAAGGTTCGTCAACCGCACAAACGGCCGCACACGCCCTTCGCTGTATGACGCCGAGGCATCCCACACCGCATACGGACCCCGCTCGAGCCGTTCCACAACCCCGACCCTAGTCCGCGCGGCAATTCGTTTCGCGATCGTCCCTCGCCATTCCACGACTCCGCTCCGCACCGGGTAATTAAAGGCATACTTACTCATCAGCGTCTCGGGCGACGCATCGAATCCGCGCAGGGCCGTAAAGCTCATGGTCAGACTCTGTCCCTCGCCAGGATCGTACTGAGCTGTGGCTTCCACGCCCGTGAAATGCAGCTTGTCGAAATTCGTGGCTTGCCACGCTGAATTCTCATCCGTGCGAACGTAATCGATCACATTTGTGTCCCGCCGCTGAAACACCGTCACGCTTGCGTGCAGGTTAGACCGCAGATACGCATCCAGACCAGCCTCGTAACTTGTCGCGCTCTCCGGTTTGAGATTCGGATTGCCCTTATTTGCCGGGTCCGAATAGTAGAGATCCGTGAAACTCGGCAACCGGAATGCCCGGCTTGCCGACGCGCGCAGCCGGAAACGGGCCGAGAGCCACGCCCCGCCGCTCAGCGACGGGCTCGTCGCAACCTGACCGGTCCCATAAACTTCTTCACGGATGCCCGCTGAAAGCGAAAAACGCCCCACCGCTCGCAGATCGTAAAACACATATCCGCTGCCCCGTGCCCGGCTGTGTGCTCCGAGATTCGTGCTGTTGATCGAATCGCCCAGCCCCTCTGCGCCATAGCTCAAGGTTGCGTGAAGCGGAAGATCATCATGCCGCCGAATCCCGCCCTGCCAACTATCCAGCGCATGGCGGTTCGTATAGATCTGAGGCGCATCGCGGAACAAAACGAACAGATCAGTGTGCCGCCGGTACGCGAAGTCCGCCTCCGTATTATTCCCGATATTCTGATGCCCCGAAGCGAACCACGTCTTGATGCGTTCCCATGAGGGATAAGGCCCATAAAACTCGTCCGCTCCGTAAGGTCGGTCACTGTAAGCCAGCAGAAGGCTTGTTTCTCCCAGCCTCGACCTCGCGGAACTCAGTGAACTGAGCGCAAGATTCCGGTAATCGCGGTCCGGCGCAAAGCCCGTCGAGCGGTCCCGAGCGAATCCGAGTTGTTCGGAATAGCGTACGCCGCCGAACGACGCGATCCCGTGCTCTTCGTCCGTCCCGAAGTTGCCGGCGCCGGCGATCAAACGTAGTTCCGGACGCTCGAAGCGAGCCGTCCGAACATTGACCACGCCGCCGATCGCATCGGACCCATACAACGTCGATCCCGACCCCTTCAGCGCTTCGACACTAGAGACGAGCTCTAACGGAATGGGCAAATCGAGATTGAAGTGGGCTGTCTGCGCATCATTCAGCCGTATTCCATCGAGAAGCGTCAACGTTTGTCCGTAGGTCGCGCCCCGGATGGATAGGTCCGCGAGAAACCCGCCCTGCGCGCGCTGTTGAAGGTCGAGCGTGGGGTCGAGCCTCAGCAAATCGAACCAGTTGTCGAACAACGGTCTTTGCTTCTTCGGCAGATCGAGCACAGAAATGTCGCGGTCTGCCTCGCTCAGAGGAGTGGGCTCCGCGGAGCCAGTCACCACGATTGCCTCGTGCTGCGCCGGGGGTTGAGGCGAAGACGGCTGCGCCCACACGACAGGCGTTATGAGCGCGAACGCGAACCAGAATTTCATGGGAAATTCCCATTGTGGCGCACACACTAAAATGAAAAGCGCTATTCCGGAAACCCATCGCGTCGATATCTGGAGGATCGCGCTTGACGAACCCCGGCCGCTGTTCCTGAATCTCGAGGAACGCGCCCGCGCGGCGCGATTCGTGTTCGAGCACGACCGTCGGCGCTGGAGCAACGCCCGGTCGGCGCTGCGAGCGGTTCTCGCGCGCTATTTGAACCAACCGCCGGCCGACCTCACTTTTACCTTCGGACACAACGGAAAACCCGTCATCGACCGTATCGAGTTCAACCTTTCCCACGCTGGCGCCTGGGCTCTCATCGCAGTAAGCGGTACGGTACCCGTCGGGGTTGACCTCGAAGCCATCCGCCGTGATGTGGAGATCGAAAAGATTCTCACCCGCATCGGGGAGACCGATCTTCCGGATTCCGTCGAAAGGCTGTTCCACGTCTGGTCCCGGCGTGAGGCTCGCGTCAAAGCCGTTGGCGGGGCTCTATGGGAATTGCCGGAGCCGCACGTTCATGTCGTAGATATCGAAGGGCCCGAAGGTTTCGCATCGTCGCTTGCCCTGGTCGGGCACGCTCCCGTGCCGCGCTACTGCGGGGGCGGGGTATAGAAGCGCCCACCCACTGATCTCATAACCGCGCCCCATAGAGCCTGTCCCAGTTGCGGCGCTTCTTCCATGTGAACGGGGATCACCTGAACGTGCAACCCGGCCATTTCATCGTTTACGCCGGGTCCCCACACCACACGCTGCGGCGGAGAATGTGGATTGCGCGGATTCGCCGCCGAATTGTCGTAAATGAACTCCATCTCGATCCTCGTATCCGCGGGCAGTCGAATCGGCGTGGCGTATCGATACTGATCCTGCCAGTTAAAATCCCAGTCGCGAATCTTCAGCAGCCATTTCTTACGCCCATCCGGAAGAATTGCCCAACCGTTCATCTCCCTGCAAACAAAGTGGGCATGCGGAATGATGCCAACAGCATCCACTGCAATGGGAATCGTCAGATGTTGCCGGACCACATAGTGAGCGTCTCCGGGAGGAATATCGATCTCACGTGATGCCAGCCCCGCATCCATGACTCGTTTCACCGGCGCCTCATCGGTGAAATAGAAACCTGCCTGCCAGCGGTCCTGCTCCGGTTTGCCGTCCGGATGATAGTGGACCTGAGCCACCAGCCTCGAGTTCGCCGGCAACGGTAGAGCCGCCCCTGCCGGTACTCGGATCGGGCCGTTCCCCGGTGACCACCCGCCAACGCCAAGCGTGGGGAGCAACCCGATGGTTCCGAAGCACGGATAGCGTGGCTCCCGCGGGATATGACTCGCGTCGGCGAACAGAAGCGCATGGTGAACCACGCGCCGGTTTGAAGGCCGAAACTCGACCGCCCGGATGTAGCGAGTCCGAGTTACATTCATGGGGACGACGAAACACTCGTAAACATCGGGGCCATCTGCGGGAATCACCATCGGCTTCGGCAGTTCAACGATCACGTCGGGTTTACCGAGTTCCCATCCGCCGCCAAACACCGGAGTCTTGGGCAAAAGTTTCCGGTCACCTTCCGGTGCGCCCTCTGCGGCCCATCTGCCGATCAACGCGATTTCCGCCACGGGCAGCCTCCGTTCGCCCTCGACATGCCCGTAACCCGCAACCGGTTGCCAGGGCGGCATCGCGCCGCGCCTCGTGACTTCGGCAATCAGGCGAGCCCGGGGCTTCGCATCCGCATAGGTCAGCAAGGGAAACGGCGCGACCTCACCCTCGTGATGGCAGTTCGCGCAGCGCCGGAAGAAGATGGGAGCGATGTCGCGGCTGAATGTGGGGACCGTTCTGTTCGGCTGTGTCGTCGCCGCTAGCAGCACGAGCGGGATCAACACCGCGAATCCTCACTTTTGCTCAAGACTGCGCCAAAGATACCAGCACGCGATCGAAGTGTACGGCTTCCAGCCCTTGGCGATCTCTTCCATTTCGGCGGCTTTCGGCAGGTCCTGGAGCCCGTACGCCTTTTTCATCGCCGTTCGGATACCGAGGTCGGCCACCGGCAGCACGTCCTCCCGCCGCAGCGCGAACATCAGGAACATCTGGGCGGTCCACACCCCAATGCCCTTAACGGCCGTGAGGCGTTCGATCACGGCTGCATCTTCAAGGTTCGGCAGATGCTCGAAAACGATGCTTCCTCTGCGCGTGTGCTTGGCCAGTTCGCGGATATATTCGGTCTTCTGCGCCGAAAGACCCAGCTTTCGCATTCGTTGCGGCCGCAGTTTCATAACGCCCGTGGGTGTGAGTTGCTCTTCGCCCGCGGCTGCATGCAGCCTGCCGAAGATCACGCTCGCCACTTTCCCGCTTAATTGCTGGTAAACGATCGACCGAACCAATGATTCGAAACCGGGCTCGCGGTACTGCATTCCGTAAGCGCCGGTCCGGGCGATGATCTTCGCCAGCACCGGATCTTTTTTGAGATGCTTAAGGACGGAGCGCATTGTGAAACACTCTTCAGCCGCGAAACGTCGACTCAATCAGTCTATGACGAAGGCTTGCCTGACAATCGCCGCGGGGGCGCTCCTCCTGCCGCTTTTGTTTATTCATGCGACAGCGCAGCAACCGCCCGCCAGTCAGCAATCGGCCGACGATCTGGGCGAGCCCATCAAAGTCGATGTCGATGTAGTTAACCTTTACTGTTCGGTCCACAATAAGCAAAACGGGCTCGTTAATACGCTCGAAAAGGCTGATTTCGATCTTGCCGAAGATGGCAAAACTCAGACCATCAAATACTTCAGCAAAGAGACCGATATGCCTTTGACGATCGGACTCCTGATCGACGTTTCAGGAAGTCAGCGAAACCTCATCGAAACCGAGCGCCGGGCCGGGGCAGCGTTTTTCTCGAGCGTCCTGAGGAAAAAGGACGTGGCTTTCCTGATCAGCTTCGGCGCGGATTCCGAGTTGCTTCAGGACATCACCGGCTCTCCCCATCTGCTCCAGGAGGGATTGGGCAGGCTCAAGCTCAACGCTGGCTATTCCGGCATGAATTCGGGCCCGGTGCCGACCATGTCCCATTCGCGCGGCACGGTGCTTTACGACGCCGTTTATCTGGCCGCGAACGACATGCTCTCAAAGGAAGTCGGACGCAAAGCGATCATCCTGATTACCGATGGTGAAGACGAGGGCAGCACCCTGAACGTCAAGTCCGCAATTGAAGCCGCGCAGAAAGCCGATGCGATCATTTACGGAATTCTCTATGTGGATCGTCAGTTCTATGGCGGCTTCAACATCGGCTACCGGGGTGAGGGTGTCCTGAAGCAGATGGCCGAGGAAACCGGTGGCCGCATGTTCGCCGTGGGCGGGAAAAACACTCTCGATTCCGTTTTCCAGCAGATTCAGGAGGAGATGCGTACCCAGTATCTGATTGGGTACACGCCCACCAATTCCACCAAGGACGGCACCTACCGCAGGATCGACCTGCACGCTCATCAAAAGGATCTGAAAGTCCAGGTACGCAAAGGCTATTACGCCCTGCCGCCGGTTCAGTAAAGGGCTTCGCTATAGTTTGACTGGTGGCTCCCGCCAGAAACAACGTTCTCAGTCTCTATATCGTCGCGGCCCTTTTTTTGGCGATCATTGCTGTCGGCGTAATCGGCAGTGTGAGAAATGGCAATTACGTCGTCATCGCGATTGTCTTTACCGCGCTCGCTGTCTGCGTTCTGGCGGTGATGCTCGCGCACTATCGCGTTCGCATATTACTACGCGACCGTACCCCGGACCGAATCATCGCGCACTATCACCGCAGTGTTCGGCGCATCCCGCATGCGGATGCCGCCGCGGCCTATCTCTCCGCGCTCGCGGCCGCTTTCTTCGGTCAATATGATCGCGCCCGCTCCGAGCTGGATGCGGTGGATTGGGACGCCACGACGCCCGCCTATCGCGGGCATCAGATCTACGTTCTGGCGACGCTCGCGATGCTGGAGGAGACGGACTATCCCAAGGCCCTTGCTCTCGCGGCGCAGGCCAGGGAACTTTCGCAACGCGAGCAAGGCGGCGGCTTGCAGGCGGTGGACGATGTGATTCATACAATCGCCGACGATCCTGACGCCGAACGGATCGCTCGTTTGGAAAAATTAGCGAGAAAACAGCAAGGCCTGATGCCGGGAATGTGCGCGTGGGCGCTGGCCGTGCACTATAAGCGCAGCGGCCAACCCGACAGAGCGGCCGATTTTAAGGAACTCCTCCGCATGTCCGTGCCCTTCAGCGCGCCCATGATGAAACCTCGGGCGGAGTCCTAACGCTGCCGCGTGCTCACATCGATCGCACGCACATTTCCGTCGCGACCATCGACATTGCATGAGAACTGGAACCGCTCCGGCCCGTAGGGTCCCGTCGCTCGCAGGTCGCCCGTTACCCAGTCGGTGTTTCCCGGTCTGTCCTCGGTTCTCACATCTCCGAAATCGATGCTGCCATAACCGTCGCGGCTGACTCGCGCGCCGATGGCGCGTTTGCAGCTCTCAACGGCTGCGGAATTCAGCGGCGGCGCGCCTTCGCTGTATAGCGGATCGATCTGCGCCGGACGGATCTGTCCGGAATCAAAGTTCACCGAGCACGAGAACCTGAATATCTGATCTGGCGCGCCGGGACGCCGTGCCTCGAGGGTGCCCAATACCCAATCCGATCGCCCTGGCTGATCGTCGATACGAGTTTCCCGGAAAGTGACATTGCCGGTTCGATATCGTTGTTCGGCTTCGGTTCGAACCGAGTCCTCACATGCCTCGATGGCTTGGTCGCGAGTAAACCTGCGATAGCCGCCGCCGGCGGAGTTTCCGTTGTTCCCCTCGTAGGGATAGCCGCCGCGGCTCATCGGACCAAATCCGTTCCGCCACGTAAGCTCGAACGCGTATCGATTGGCCCCGCCTTCGGGGTCTTCAATACGGATCACTGCAGCGCCGTTGTCCCGCGGCTCTCTTATGAGATCCTGCCGCCCGCGCCCTTCCGTGCCGTTGAACCGGAACTCTGACGGATTCGTCGGCATCGGAGCCGAGCATTCGAAACGTCGTAGTTCCGGTGTTTGGCCGCGCAGATTCTTCACGGTCGCGTTATCGCCGCGAATCTGAATCTCGGCTGCCCCGTCGACGATCATCTCGACGGAACAGCGCCCAAAGTCGCGGCCTCCTCCCACGAGGTTCGCGCGCCGTTGATAAGTTTGAGCATGAGCCGCCAGCGCGCAACACCCTAATGCGCCGAGGGCGGTTATAGAACGTAGTTCCATGTGCAAATCCCCTCCACTTGGTGCGGGGATGAGCACCCGGGGCGCCAAACCTACGTTTTCAGGTAATTCCGGAATCGTTCGGGGGATGCTTCATACTTCGGGAAAACAGTCTTAAGCGATCGATTTCCCAGGTGCGCGTAAACGGCCTCGCCGAGAACATCGCGGAAGTCGGTCGTGACTGCCAAATCACGCTGTTCGTATAGCTCGTGGGCTTCCAGTCCCGGCCATTTTCCGTAGACTGCGCCGCCTTTTACGGATCCCCCCATCACAAACATCGCATTGGCATGGCCGTGATCGGTTCCACGGTTTCCGTTCTCTTTGACGGTGCGGCCGAATTCCGACATAGTCACGACCAGGACGTCTGCCATACGATCGCCCAGATCCTCGTAAAACGCCGCGAGCGCGGAGCCGAATTCTCCGAGCCGCGTGGCCAGTTGTCCGCTTGATGTCTTTGGCCCCGTCTCATTCACGTGGTGATCCCACCCGCCGATATCAGCGAAGGCAACCTCTACGCCGACGTCGGCCTTGATCAACTGCGCAATCTGGCTCAGGCTGCCGCCAAAGCGGCCGCGTGGATAGACTGCGCCACCCGTGGCCTGATACGGAGTCTGCTGGATCGATTTCAGAAGAGCGACCGCCTCGAATGTTTCGCGTCCGGTCCCGCCGAGGATCTGATCCTGCGTCGAACCATACATCGATTGCAAGACCTTCGAAGCCGCGGCATCGCGAACTGTAAAATCGTCGAGCTTTTCCACCGCCACCGCGCTGTTTGCGCCGCTTACGGCTCTCGCGAGCACGGGACCGAGACTTACTGCGCGGACGGGAGATGGCTTTGCGGTCTCCGGCGGAAGCGCACGATTGAGCCATCCATCGCCGGTCGTCTTGATCCCCGGCGTACCGGACTCCATGTAGTCCTGCGCATCGAAATGCGAACGGGTCGGGTCCGGCGAGCCTGCCGCGTGCACAATCGCGAGCTCCTTGCGATCCCATAGAGCTTTGAGCGGCGCGAGCGCCGGATGCAGACCGAAGAAGCCGTCGAGATCGACCACGCAGTCCCCCGCCAACGCCGCGTTTGGCCGCGGCAGCGAGATTGTCGGCCGGAGATCGTAATAACGCCGCTCGCCGTGCGGAACCACGATGTTCAATCCGTCTGCGGCGCCGCGCTGAAAGATCGCCACGAGCGTCTTCTTCCGTTGGCGCGTCGCGTCAGCCGCGAAAGCGGCTCGCTCGAGCCACAACGGAGCGGAACCGACGCCCACCATCGCGAGCGCCGAATTTCGGAGGAAGATCCTGCGTGAAAAGGACATGCTGCTACCTTCGTTGAAAATCGGGTGAGCCGAGCGTAAGCCCGGCAACCAAAGAGCCCTGCAGGGAGCTTGTTTGCTCCGCCAGCCCTGCCTGTATCGCTTCCTGAGCGTCATGGGAGGGCTCGGTCAGAAGGAGCCGGCGCTCGATCTGCGAAGCATCTCCCGAAAACTGCGACAGATCCACACTGATCCCGTTAATGCTGCTCCGAGCCAGCGAGTTTGCGAAATTCATGCGCGCGAGCAGCGACGCCGAGTTCATCCAGTCCGTGCCTCGATTGGAGTAGCCGGTCGGTTCGAGCTTCCGATACAGAGGCTCCCCAAGCTGCGTCATGACGCCGTTCATCGCGAACGTGTAACCGATGTCGGCGTTGATCGCGCGCATCGCGCTCACCGTCATCTCGAGCGGCGACTTTACCTTCGACCGGAAGTTCGCCGGATCCCAGAACTCGGGCGCATTGATCATCGCGCGCATCACCTCGCGCAGATCGCCGTCTGTAGCGGTGAACGCATCGGCCATTCTCTTGACAAGAGATTCGGGCGGATTGTCGGATACGAATCGGACTGCCAGGCTGCGCGAGATGAAGCGCGCCGTAGAGGGGTGACGCGCGAGAATATCCAACACCCTGAGCCCGTCTTCCATCCCCCCGCCCGCCGGAATAGCGACGCCGAGCACGTGCTTCTCTCCGTTGTCGTGGCGGCGAGGATTGAATTCGAAGCCGCCTCCGAGTCTCGGTTCCCGAATTGTCCACCCTGTGAAGCAGCGCGCGACCTCGGTCACGTCGCGCTGCGTGTAGCCCCCATCCACGCCGAGCGTGTGCAGTTCCATCAGTTCGCGGCCGTAATTCTCATTGAGGCCTGCCTTCTGCTTCTGCCCGGGTCGTGGATGCGCGTCGGGACCAGTCGATTGCCAGTTATCGAGATAGAACAGCATCGCGGGACTTTCGGCAGTCGCAAGCAGCAGGTCCTTGAATCTGCCGAGGACATGCGGCCGGATCACGTCCCGCTCATACGAAGTCACAAGAAAGCGATCCGCACCCTTATCCAGATCGACGTTGAAATGGTTGTACCAGAAATCTGTCAGAACTTCTTCGAGCTGCCTGTTGCTGTATGCGGCCCGCAGCAGCTTGCCTTCTGTGAGATCCTGACTTACCACCTGAAAGGGTCCGTTGGAGATCTGGATTCGCCGGCGCAGTTCCGGCGGCGCGTTCGCGTAGAGCTTTTGACGCGTGCCGCTGGGCATCGCGTCGAGCAGGGCCCATTGCTGCTCCAGCGGAACCGATTCGAGCAGTCTAAGTCGCTCTTCCGGCGAACCGCTCTTTAAGACTGTCTTTTGCTCTACGGTCAGAGGCAGCGATTCGATTGCGGCGGTGGGGTCCGCGTCATCTGTGGAGCCCTGCTTCCTTTCGTAGCGCTGAATCAGTTTCTGAACGGTGGCGCGCTTTGCCGGATCCGCAGGCATCGGGAGGCGCCCCTCCGCCATCGCTTTGATGACTTGCGGCGGAGGATACTCCTGAACCAGTTCCCGCGGGCTCATGCGCAGGGTGTCGAGCGGCGCAAGCTTCGCCTCGAGCACGGGATTTTCAGAGATCGATTCCGGATGCAACTGACGATCGATCCATGCCTGCAATCCCGCGCGGCGGACCTCCTCTACATCCGCTGCCCGGGCGCCGAACGTCAGCCGATTGAGCGCATGGAGAACTTTCTGATCGCTGGTCATTTCCCGCGGCGCCACAGCGCTGGCGGTGGTCAGGCTCAGGATTAGCCAGAATATCATTGCGACTCGACTCATAAGCGGCAGATGCGACAAATGATCGCTCTGAATTTACTAACGCGCCCAGCGCGCGGAAGTTGCGGTCTATGAGCGAAGCCGCACTATGAACCACGCCAGCCCGGCGGCGCACAGAACGCCGCTGGCGCTCCTGAAGACGATTGAGCCGCGCCGCCAGGGGACGATATGTCCGACCATTGCGCTAAGCATAAGAATGATTGCTGCGGCGAACGCCGCGCCACCGAGGACATACGGTTGCCGGTATCCGGAATCGGAAACGAACACTGCAAAATACATGCCCTGGAACGCGCCGAACAGGACCGCAAGCATCCAGCGCCCGCGCGACGCGGGAAACGCCAGAATTTCGAATGCCAGGTACGACAAAGCGAGGGCCGCGGCGGCTTCGGCGAAACGCGGTGAGGGCTGCCATCCCGCCCGAATGATCAGCGGCGTGCTGGCGCACTCGCCAGCAATGAATGCTGCGCTCAGCAGCAGCGCTTCGCGCCGGGTTCGCGCTGCCAGCGCGATCACAGCGAGCAGCAGCATCTGAGCCCAGTTGGTCCACGTTCGAAACGCTCCCGATGCGGACTGTTCAACAAAGGTCTCGAACGCGGTCGGAGGCCGGAACGCAAGCTTGGCCGAGGTGAATGCCGCATCGAGAATCGCCTGATCCGATTTACCACCGCGCTCCGCGTGCAGCATGTGAATGTGATTCGGGGCGGTGATTCGGTAAAACGAGCATTCGACTCCTAGCCGCTCAACAGGCGCCCGAAACCGGTAGGTGGCGGCGCAGAGATAGTTCGCTGACGCCGGATCGTCATGACATTCCTCTCCGATCGCCGCACCGGTTTCGAACCCGCTGGTAAAGCGGATGTTGTCGAAGATTGCTCGCGCCGGGTCGCGCAGATTACTGAGCTCGTACTTCGGCATGCGCAGGATGTATTCCACCTGATTGCCGCTCACGGTCACCCAGCCGGTGGACATGCTGATCACGTGGGCGGAGACAGGAAGCGCCGCAAGCAGCGTCAGAAATACGCGCTTCACGCCCGAAGGACCGATTCCCGCCGCGAAACCACGCGCCGCTTTCGCAGGTGATGCCAAAGGAGGCGCAGCAGCGCCAGCGCCGGCACGCTCAGAAAGACGCCCGGAATTCCGCCGATCTCGCCGCCCGCGAAGACGCCGAAGATCACCATCAGCGGATGCAGTTTCACGCCCCGGCTCATGAGATGCGGCGAAAGGACGTAATCCTGAAACAGCCGGTAGGCGCCTAGGAAGATGATGACTCCGATCACGTGCGGATACCCGCTGAAACCGCTCACACCGATGATCAGAGCCGCCGCGGCGAGCGGCCCGACCAGCGGAACGAATTCCAGCGGAAAGGCGACCGCGGCAAGCAGAATCGCGTAGGGAACGCTCATCAGGCTCAGAACAACGGTGAAGGTAATCAGCGTCGCGAGACAGAGAAACAAGAGAGACCGCATGTACTGAAGCAGCAGAATATGGGCGTCGCGCAGCGTCTCCTGCGCGGTTTCCCTCGCGCCATCGAAGAAATCCAGAAACGTGTCGCGGATCTCGCGGCCATCCTTGAGGATGAAGAAGCTCAGGATCGGAATAACGATGAGATAGATCAGATTGCGCGATGCCGAAAGCACTCGCAGACTCAGCGACGGCAGCATCCTCAGGATCTCGTCATAGTGCTCGACAATCTGAGCGCCCACAGGTACCCGGAGAACGGTCCACTCTTTTACCTTTCGGGCGAAATCGGGATTGCGGATCTGATCCGCCAACTGGGCGGCTTCCGCGCCCACATGCCGTCCGATGAACACCCCGAACACGATGAGGAGTCCGAGCACAAGCACGAATGTGACGGCAAGCGCGGGCGTGCGGGTCTTCCAGGTGAGCCGCCGCTCGATCGCGTCGAGCAGCGGATACAACAGGTACGCGAACATCAGTGCGATCACGAAGATAAACAGCGTCGACCGGATCAGGAACAGAACCCAGAGGCCGAGGAGGAGGATCGCGGCGGTCCACGTATACCGCGCCGCCCTGGGCTCAAGACCCAGCAACTTTGAGCTCCGTCGTGGTATTCGCTTCGGGCGCCTTCTCGATGCGAACGCGAGCGATCCGGTTCCGGTCCATCGCGGACACCGTGAACGAGCGGCCGTCGATCGCGACCGATTCTCCCACGGCGGGAATATGCCCGAGTTTGAACAGCATGTAACCGGCAATTGTCTCGAATCCTGCGTTTACTGGCAATTCGATGCCATGGAGTGAGGCGAGATCAAGGATTGTGGTCGCGCCGTCCAGTTCCTGTTCGTCCGATTCGGTACGCGGGATGACAGGGGTTTCGTCGTACTCGTCCTCGATCTCACCGACGATCTGCTCAAGCACGTCCTCCACGGTCAGCAGCCCGGTCATGGTACCGAACTCATCGACCACCAGCGCCATATGGGCGTGGCGGGCGCGAAACTCCTCAAGCATCTGCAGCAGCGGCTTGGTCTCCGGCACGATGAGCGGTTTGCGAATGAGGCGCGCGAGGTCAAATCTCCACGAGGGGCGCTTCTCGCGCATGTTCCTCCGCCGATCGTGCCAGATGCGGAGCATGTCCTTGAAGATCACCAGGCCGACCATATGCTCCGGGGCTTCGTCCCATACGGGGAGCCGCGAGTGCTGGCTCGACACCATCGCATCAAGCACCTCGTCGAGCGACGCAGTCAACGGCACCGAGACAATGTCGTGCCGCGGCCGCATGACCTCGCGCACGGACCGGTTCTCGAGATCGAGCACCCGGTGGATCATGTCTTCCTGCAACTCGGGCAAATGCCCGGCGAACCGGCTCGAGCTGACAATCAGCTTCAGCTCCTCAGCCGAGTGCCCGCCGCCGCGGTGGTCCGCCTTCGCGCCAAGCAGACGCGACATCGTCGAGGCCGAGGTCTCGATCACCTTCACGAAAGGCGAAGCGACCCGCGATACCACAGCGAGCGCCGGAGCCACGGTTACCGCCAGACGGTCCGCCTTCTCGATCGCGAGGTTCTTGGGCACGACCTCGCCGATCACGACGTGACAGTAGGTCATCACCGCGAAGGCGAGCACAAAGCAAACTGCGTGAAGAACCACCGAACTGGCGGGCGTCAGTACGGGGTGGAAGAGCGCGAGCAGCAGCGAGTAGAGAGTATCCTCGCCCGCCCATCCGAGTCCCAGGCTCGCGAGGGTCACGCCGACCTGGGTTACGGACAGCAGCTTTTCGGGATGCGCCAGCAGCGCGAGCGCTGTCTTCGCGCCCTGATGGCCCTCTTCCGCCAGCCGTCGTAACCGCGAGTCGCGAACCGAAAGCAGGGCAACCTCGGAGGCCGCGAAAAAAGCGTTCACCCCGAGAATGAATCCGAGCAGCGCCAGGCGCGCGATGTAGTCAGAGCCCGCCACCCTGACTTCAGTGTAGTGTCGCGGTCGTAATCATTGGGGTTTGTGGCAGGATCGCGAATTGGCGGAATTATCGCCGGTCGCGCCACAGTTCTGGAATTTAACCAGCGCGACATCAGCAAGTATGCGCGCCTATCAAAGGCTACTCACCTGAACCGCATTAATTGAGTCGATCTAAAATTGAGTCTACAGCCCCGGTTAAATGCTCACCAACGTCCCTCTGATCAACATAGCCCGCCAAACGACCGTCATCCGCGCCGAACTTGACGAAGCCATAGCCCGCGTGCTTGATTCGGGGCAGTTCATCCTCGGTCGCGAGGTCACGCAACTGGAGGAACAAATTGCTGACTATTGCGGCGCGAAATTCGCCATCGCATGCGCTTCAGGCAGCGACGCTCTGCTGCTCCCGCTGCTCGCGCTGAAGGTCCAACCCGGCGACTCGGTGATTACGGTGCCGTTCACATTCTTCGCCAGCGCGGGATCCATTTCAAGGGCGGGCGCGCGGCCTGTGTTCGTCGATATCGATCACGCCACCTTCAACATGGACCCGGCGGCGTTGGCGGCTCATCTGGATTCCCTTCCCAAGTCCGCTCTCCAAAGAGTGAAGGCGATTATGCCTGTTCATCTTTTCGGGCACTGCGCCGATATGCCCGAGATCAACGAAGTCGCGGGAAGGTACGGAATACCCGTGATCGAGGATGCGGCACAGGCGATCGGCGCCGAATGCGGTGGGGTCAAAGCCGGGACTCTCGGGTATTGCGGGTGCTTCAGCTTTTTTCCCACTAAAAACCTCGGTGCGCTGGGAGACGGGGGTGTTATCACCACCAATGACCCGGACCTCGCCGCGCAGCTTCGACTTCTTCGCGTTCATGGCAGCGGGACTACTTACTATCACAGGATGGTCGGCGTCAATTCCCGCCTCGATACTCTGCAGGCCGCCGCCCTGCTTGTGAAGCTGAAGTACCTTCACGAGTGGACCGAAACCCGCCGGGTCCACGCAGCGGCCTACCGGGCGCGGCTGGCGGGCCGATTTCCGGGCATTCTCAGCCTACCAGTCGAGAGGCCCGGATATCGCCACATATACAACCAGTTCACCATTCGGATTACATGCCGCGACGAGGCGCGGAGCCTGCTGTCGCAACGTGGAGTCGGATCAGCGGTGTACTATCCGCTTCCTCTGCATCTCCAGGAGTGCTTCGCCGATCTCGGCTACCGGCGAGGAGATTTTCCTATAAGCGAGGCAGCAGCAAGTGAAGTGCTTTCGCTACCGGTCGAGCAGACTCTGACCAACGAAGAACTGATCACCGCCATTAATGGGGTGGAAAGCGTGGTTCAGAGCATCGCCTCGCGGCCCGCGCCCCAGGAACCCGGCGGAGGAGTTCCCGTCGGATCCGTCAGATAAGTCAGAATCGAATCGGCCCCAAACGAAGTTCCGACTGATCCTGATTCAGGCCCGCCTGATTTGGCGCTGGATCCGATTCCCACTTTTCTCGCAAAAACCACAGTGTTGTCGGGCACGCCTTTGTATCACCCCTATTGAGAGGCGCGCAGCGCCTGGTCGAAATCCTCACAAATATCGGCGATGTCCTCGATGCCTACGCAAACGCGGATGTATTCGGGCTGAACGCCGGTGGCCGCCTGTTCTTCTTCCGTAAGTTGCTGGTGGGTCGTGGAGGCCGGGTGGATCACCAGGGTCTTGGCGTCTCCCAGATTGGCGAGGTGGCTGGCCAGTTTCAGCTTGTCGATGAGCTTAACGCCCGCCTCGCGTCCGCCTTTAATGCCGAAGCCGACGACCGCGCCCGGGCCGCCCGGAATATATTTCTTCGCGTTGGCGTGATGCGGATGGCCGGGCAATCCCGGATAGTTTACCCACTCGACTAACGGATGCTTCGCCAGCCACTCGGCGAACGCCTGGGCATTGGCCGTGTGGCGCTCCATCCGAAGCCCGAGGGTTTCGATCCCTAAGAGAAAAAGGAAGGCGGCGAAGGGGCTCATGGCGGCGCCGGTGTCGCGCAGCCAGTGCGTCCGCATGTAGATGATGTACGAGATATTGCCCAAGGGCTTCAGCGCCTCAGCGAAGACGACGCCGTGATAGGAGGGGTCAGGTTCGTTGAATTCCCGCCATTTCGCCGGATTTGCGGTCCAGGGGAAACGACCGCTATCGACCACGATGCCGCCGACATGCGCGCCGTGGCCGCCGAGGAACTTGGTGGCGGAGTAGATGGCGATATCGGCGCCGTAGTCGAAAGCCCGGAACAGGGCGGGCGTCAGGACCGTGTTGTCGATCAGGACGGGAAGCTCGTGCGAATGGGCGATATCCGCGATGGCCTGAAAGTCGGGCACGTCATTGCGCGGATTCCCGATGGATTCGAGGTACACAAGGCGCGTGTTCGCGTCCACCAGTTTGTGGATCTCTTCGGGACGGTCCGGGTTGAAGAAGCGGACTTCGATGCCGATTTTCTTAAATGTCTGGGAAAAGAGGGTCCAGGTTCCTCCGTAGAGGCTGGTGGAAGAGACGATGTTCTGGCCAGCGCGCGCGATTGTGAGGATCGCGGCGGTAATGGCGGCCTGTCCGCTGGCGAACGCCAGAGCGGCGGCCCCGCCCTCGAGCGCGGCCATGCGCTTTTCGAGGACATCGTTCGTGGGGTTCATCAGGCGCGAATAGATGAACCCGAACTCCTTGAGCGCGAAAAGGTTCGCCGCGTGTTCGGAATCATGAAACACGTAGCTGGTCGTGCTGTAAATCGGGACGGCGCGGGCGCCGGTTGTCGGATCCGGCGCCTGTCCGGCGTGCAGCGCGAGCGTGGCGAGACGATGCGTCGTTTCCGAGTTCGGCATGGGTTCTCCGGCTTCCGCAATGATACGACAGCCGTTTTGTGCCGGAACGCCCAGGCGTAGCGCGACGGTTGTGAGAAACTGACGGCTTCATGGGCGGGCGGCGCGCGGTCCTCACATTCGTTCTCGCGGCGGGGATGCTGACCGCGCAGGACCTGCCGCGGCCCGCGGCGGCTTCGCCGCCGGGAGTTCCTCCTCACGAGAAGCTGGAGTACGCGATCGAATGGCGCCTGATTCCGGCGGGCACGGCTTCACTTACCTGGGCCGGGCTCAGCAATGCCGGCGCGGGGGGAGAACTGCGGTTACATCTGGAATCGGCCGGGCTGGTATCGAGACTATTCCGGGTGGAGGATGACTACACCGCGTCACTCGGCCCGAACTACTGCGTGCAGAACTACTTTCTATCCGCGCACGAGGGAAACCGGAGCCGGGATACGCGGGTGGTTTACGACGCGCAAACGCGCAAGGCCAGCTACATAGAAAAGGATCTGATCAAAAATTCGGTCATCAACCACGAAGTTGATATCCCCGCTTGCGTTCACGACGTGGTCGGCGGCCTTCTGGTGTTGCGGAATCTGCGGCTCGAGCCGGGCAAAACGGCGCAGATTCCCATCAGCGACGGCAAGAAATTCGTGCAGGCCAAGATCGAATCGCAGAGACGCGAGGAGGTCAAGACCGAGTTGGGGACGTTCAAGACTGTCCGCTACGAGGTATTTCTTTTCGACAATGTGCTGTTTAAACGCGCAGGCCATTTACATGTCTGGCTCACGGACGACGACTGGAGATTGCCGGTTCAGTTGCAGGTTCGGCTGCAGTTCACGATCGGCACGATTACGTTCCGACTGCGGAAACAGGAGAAGTAAGTGCATCTGACCGGTCTTCGAGCGGCGGCGTGGACCGGAATGATTACGGCAGCCCTGGCGCTGGCCGGAGCTGCGTGGCCGCAGACTGCGGATTCGACTCCGGTATCGGACGCGCAGTTGGCCGACCGGCTCGCGCAGCTTGTGGAATCCACTGCCGTTATCGTGCCGGGACTGGCGAAGGCCAGCGAAGGTTTGCGGCAACTAGCCGGCGGAACGCTCGCGTCGATGCGAGCGGCGCCCCAGGATGCGGCTCTTCGATACCGGTTCGGGAAGCAGGTCGGCATCTATGTTGCGCTGGCCGATTCGTTCCCCAGGCCTGAGCCCTTCCCGGCAGTCGCGGAGCGGCAGTTCACGGATCTGCACGAGGGACTGCAGCGATATGACACGAGATTTGGAGCGTGGCTGGAGGATCAGCGGCGCGCGGCAGAGGCTCGGGATGCGGATCCGTCGGGTTCGGCCCGATATGCCGAAGCGGACTCCAAACTGCTGCCGGCGGGTTCGAGCCCGCGAGTGGTGTTTCTTGGCGACTCGATCACGGATTCCTGGAGACTGAACGAGTATTTTACGGGCCGCGATTTCGTCAATCGGGGAATCTCCGGCCAGACGACGCTTCAGATGCTTGGGCGGTTTATGCAGGACGTGATGGACCTGAAGCCCAAAGCCGTGTTGATCCTCGCGGGCACAAACGACATCGCTCGCGGCGTCAAGCCGCCGTCGATTGAACAAAACCTCGCCCTGATGGGCGATCTGGCTAAGGCTTATGGAATCGCCGCCGTATTTGCTTCAATTCTTCCGGTCAGCGATTATCACAAGGGCGAGGACGCGCGTTTTGAGATGACCAGGACGCGGCCTCCAGCTGTAATCAGGCAAATCAACACCTGGCTTCAGGATTACTGCCGGCGTGAGGGGTTTACCTATCTGGATTACTACTCAGCCATGGCGGATCCGAGCGGTCAGATGACCGCGGACATGGCCGATGACGGGCTGCATCCGAACGCCAAAGGATATCGGGTGATGGCCCCTTTGGCGCTCGACGCTCTGAACCGCGCGCTGCGGACCCAAGGCTCCCCTTCCCCGCAGGCGCAGCGGTCCCGCAAATAAGCCGAAACCGATCAGACGACGCGGCGGCCTGAGATGATCTGGATCAGGGCCACGACGATCGCAATCACCAGAAGGATGTGGATGAATCCCCCCAAAGTGTAGGACGTTACGAGTCCCAACAGCCACAAAACCAACAGAATGACGAAAATCGTCCAAAGCATTGAATTCTTCTCCTTCCCGGCTCCGTTGAGCAGTTCTGAGTCCCACGTTACCTGGCCCGGGTGCGCGATCGCACGGTTTGTGTTCTGACCGCGGATGCGCCGAATCGGAATCCACACGTCGCGGGCGCGTTCGCTAGAAAATGCCGCGGTTAAAGCCGGGGAGTTGGGCGCGAACACGTTCCAGATCTTTTCCGCGAGCCCGCGAATGTGGCGGGCGGGCCCGCCGGATCCCAGCGATATCGCGCTGTTGCGCCAGGCTCGGGCGCGATTGCATCTTGAACCGCTTGTGATTCACTGCAATTACCTGGTGAACCTCGCGACGCTCGATCCGGTGGTGCGCGAGAAATCCATAGCCTCTTTTCGGGGCGAACTCGACCGCGCGGCGGCGATCGGCGCGGAGTATCTGGTGCTTCATCCGGGTAACTATCGCGGACAGTCGATCGACGAAGGCATCGCGGGGTTTGTCCTCGGGCTTGCTGAAGCCGCGCGGGGTTTCCGCGCTCCGGGGCTGACCGTGCTGCTCGAGAACACCGTGGGGGGAGGCTGTCAGATCGGCTCGCGTTTCGCGGAACTCAGGATGATCCGGGATCTTGCCGCGAGTGAAACCGATCTGCCGATTGCGTATTGTCTCGATACGTGCCATCTCTTCGCGGCGGGATTCGATATCTCCGCGGCGGAGGGGCTCGCGAACACGATCGCAGACGTGGATGGCGCGTTGGGCCTCGATCTGGTCCGGGTGATTCACGCCAACGATTCGAAAGGCGGACTCGGGTCGCGTCTCGATCGGCACGAGAACATCGGTCAGGGCAAAATTGGCGAAGGCGGCTTCCGAAGAATCCTGAAGCATCCCAGGCTTCGCGATAAGCCATTTATCCTGGAAACGCCGGTTGATGAAGAAGGCGATGATCTGAAAAACGTGCGAGCGCTGAAACGGCTTGCGCGCGCCCGCTGACTTATCGGAGGGCGGTCTGCCAGGGCTTGTGCTCGCCCTTATCGCGGCCTTGCACGCGATCGTAAATGTACAGATTCGAAACCGTGCCCATCGACTCGTTATAGAGACTGACCAGGCCGAGGGCTTCGCGCAGATCTTCCTGGAAATTCTGGATCGCTTTCAGTTCATCCGCGAGCGCGGGCTTGCGCTTGCCGGAAGGCGTCATGAAGAACTTCTGGAATCCGCCATCGGTCAGAGTTCCGATCTCGTCGCCGATTACGATGCCCGCGCGCACGGGGAAGCGCGGAAGGTCTTCGTTTCCCGCCTCGGCGACAGCAGCCACCCCGTCGCGTTCGATGCGCGTTCGCCCGCCGGTCGCCGATGACGTGCGGAAGCCCGCTGAACGAGCAGCCCCCATGCGGTCTTCAAATGTCAGCTTCTTCGGACGTTCGCGGCGAAAGAACATGTCGGGTCACTCCATTATAAGAAAGACCATTAGGGTGCGGAATATAATCACTCGGTGTCTTACGTTTTGTCGCTGGACGAGGGAACCACAAGCGCGCGCGCGGCGCTCTACAACGAACGGGGTGAGAGGGTCGCGATGCAGTCTGTTCCCTTCGACTGCTATTACCCGAAGCCCGGCTGGGTAGAGCAGGATGCGGCAGCGATCTGGAACGCGCAAATGCAGGCGACCCGCGCGGTGTTTGCGCAGGCGGCCGTACGGCCGGACGATTGCGCAGCGTGCGGCGTCACCAATCAGCGCGAGACGACGGTCGTGTGGGACCGCGCCACCGGCAAGCCGATCAGCCCGGCCATCGTGTGGCAGTGCCGGCGGACAGCGGATTATTGCCGTGAGCTTGCGCGATCCGCCGCGGCGAGCCGCATCGAGAGCGCTACCGGACTTGTCATCGATGCCTATTTCTCCGCGAGTAAGATCCGCTGGATCCTCGACAACGTGACCGATGCGCGTTCCAAAGCGCGCGACGGGCAGTATCTTTTCGGCAACATCGATACGTGGCTGATCTGGAATCTGACGCGCGGGGCGGTTCACCTGACGGATTACACCAATGCTTCTCGCACCATGCTGATGGATCTGGAATCGGGCGAGTGGGATTCTGAACTGCTTTCGATTTTCGATATACCTGCGGCGATGCTCCCCAGGATCGCGCCGTCTTCAGGCAGAGTGGGAGCGATCCAGGGCGACCTGTTTGGCGCCGAGATTCCCATCAGCGGCATCGCCGGAGATCAGCAGGCTGCGCTTGCGGGGCAGGCGTGCTTTCGCGCGGGGATTTCGAAGAATACGTACGGGACGGGCTGCTTCGCTCTGACCCACGCGGGCGGGCGCGTGCCGCGATCGAAGCACCGGCTGCTGGGAACGCGCGCCTCCTCGCTCAACGCCGATCCTCAGTTCGCCGTCGAGGGCAGCGTGTTCGTGGCGGGGGCCGTTGTTCAGTGGCTGCGCGATTCGCTCAAGCTGATTTCGTCCGCGGGTGAAACGGAGGCGATCGCGGCGAGCATTTCCGAGACGGGGGGCGTTCATCTCGTCCCCGCCTTCGTCGGTTTGGGCGCGCCGTATTGGGACGGAAACGCGCGCGGAACCATCAGCGGCCTGACACGCGCAAGCGGCAGGGCCGAGATCGTGCGGGCGGCGCTCGAGAGCATCGCCTTCCAAAGCCGGGAGTTGATCGATGCGATGGAGCTGGATTCCGGACAAGCGATTGCGGAACTGCGAGTGGACGGCGGGGCGTCCGTCAACAATTTCCTGATGCAGTTTCAGGCGGATATTCTCGGAAAGCCGGTTGTGCGCCCTGTGGATGTCGAGACGACCGCGCTCGGGGCGGCTTATCTTGCCGGCATCGCGGAAAAAGTCTGGTCCGGCGCGGATGAGGTGGAAAGCTTCTGGCGAGTGGAACGCCGGTTCGAACCTTCGATGCCCGAATCCGAGCGCGCTTCGCGAATGGACCAGTGGCGAGCCGCAGTGAGGCGCGCGCGATCCGAGGTCTGATTTTTATTCGTTATCGGAGCGGGCCTTGCGCCCGAGATACCCGCCGTGGTGGCGAAGGCCGAAGTCGTGCCGTGTGAATCCCTTCAGTTCCATCAACGTCAACGCGATCGCATCGCCGATCGCGAGCATCACAGCGATGCTGGCGGATGGCGTTAGTCCGTGCGGGCAAGGTTCTGCGATGACGCCCATATCGACAGCGATATCGCACAAATCTCTCAGCTCGGATTCGGGATGAGAAGTAACCGCAATTACCGTCTTGAGGCCGATGTGGCGCCCGAGCTGAATCATCTCGATCACTTCGCGGGTCTTCCCGCTGGTCGAAAACGCGACGATGCAATCCTCGGGGCCGACCAGACCGAGATCGCCGTGCGCGGCTTCGCCGGGATGCAGGTAAGCCGCCGGAGTTCCCGTGGAGCACAGCGTCGAAGCGAACTTGCGCGCCACGTGGCCCGCCTTGCCAATGCCCGTCGTGAGGACCTTCCCCGCCGAATCGCGCAACGCGAGCACGGCGCGTTCGAATTCTCCAGTCACCTGAACCGCTGCGATCGCCGCTGCTTCGGCCGCGAGGATGGCGGAGATCCGCTGCCGGATGTTCACGCCCCGGGCTTCCTCCCGCCGTCCAGTCCGTCGATCTGAACGAGGTTGGTCGATTCCGGCTCGTCGGCTTCGTCCGCATCATCAACGTCGTAGTCCGGCGCGAGAACCGCCCAAATCATATCCAGCTTGTCCTGGAGGGCGCTGTTCTGCTCCTCGAGCCGCCGGATTCGTTCGAGCAGCTCTTTTTCGCTGTAAGCCACGTATTTATTCTCGCCCGGATGCCGGATTCCCCGCGGCCATGTAAACCTCCGGCGGCCGCGCAGGGTCTATACAAACCGGATGGGGACTGTTCTGGCCACTGAGCCGATCTCCCGCGTACCAGAGCGCGCGGCGCCACTCGCCGATTTTGACGATGTCGTCCGCCTGCACGGCTAGGCGATTTACCGGTTCATTCTGGCGTCCCTGCGCGACCAGGACGCTGCCGAAACGCTGACCCAGGACTGCCTGATGCGGGCCTATCAGGCTCGGGAGAAGTTTCGAGGCGAGTCGAGCGTCAAAACCTGGCTGATGCGGATCGCCGTAAATCTGGTGCGCGATTACGCATCGAGCGAGCGGCTGAAGTTCTGGCGGCGGGCCACAAAGGCGGCGCTCAGCATCGGTTCCGCGGCGCAACGAATAGCGGACCAGGCATATTCTCCCGAGGCAGCCGCCGCAGCGAAACAAAAGGCCGAAACAATCTGGAAGGCAGCCGTCGGCCTTTCGCATAAGCAGCGGACCGTTCTGTTGCTCCGATTTGTCGAGGATATGGACATTCTCGAAATCGCGGCTGCGACCGGAATGAAGGAAGGAACGGTCAAGGTTCATCTTTTTCGCGCTCTCCAAAGCGTGCGCGCGCGAATCGAGGGATTGAAATGAGTCATCTGACCGAGCAACAGATTGTCGAATACGTCGCTGGCGAAACGCCGTGGGAGTGGATCGATCACATTCATTCCTGCCCGGACTGTGCGGCGCGCGCGCGGCACCTTTCGGAACCGCTGGGGTTCTTCGCCGACGCAGTTCGTGGGATGGTTCCGTTTCGACCGGTATTCCGCCTTTCAAAGCCACAGCGACTGGCATACTGGCCAGCCTTAGTCGCGGTGGCGTTGCTTCTGCTGATCGCCGCGCCTTTTTATCGCGGCGGCCATGCGCCGGCGGCGCCGAGGACGCCCACTGTTTCGGACGAAGTACTTCTCCAGCGCGTTCAGACCGCCGTCGCAGAATCCGTACCCGGTCCGATGGCGCCACTCGCCCTGACCCTCACCAGCGACTCGGGAAATACCGAATGAAAACCACTCTGCGCAACTTAACAGGCGCTCTTCTCCTCGCCGCCGGACTTTCGGCGCAACAGCCGTTTCCGGCGAGAGGCCCAAACGGAGGTCCGCCGCCGGGCGCGCCGAGCCCGTTTCGCCGAAACGCCGGACCGTCCGGGAAATGGTGGGACGACCCCGAGATGGCGAAAAAGCTCTCCCTCACGGTCGAGCAGCAGAAAAAGATGGATGACGCTTTTCAGCAGAGCCGGCTGAAGCTGATCGATCTCGAAGCCGCTCTCGAGAAGGAGGAAGTGATCCTCAACAGCCTGATGCGCGGCCCACAACTCGACGACGCGAAGATTCTTCCCTCAGTTGATCGCATCGCCCAGGATCGCGCCGAACTCGAGAAGGCGAACGCGCGCTTCCTACTCGCGATTCGCCACGTACTGACGCCGGAACAGTGGAACCAGCTTCAGGCAGAGCGCCCCGCTGCTCCCGGGCCCAGGCGCGACGGCTTTGGCGCGGGAAGACGCGGCGGGCCCGGGCCGGGTGGTCCCGGCCGCGCCGGCGGTCCGAACGCAGGTCCGCCGCCTCAGGAGTGAGACGCTAACAGCTCGCGAAGAATTCTGGATCGACGTTTCCGCCGGAGATCACGACGCCCACGTTTTCGAGTTCGCGCGGTAAACGATCGAACAATGCCGCCGCCGCAGCGACCGCCCCGCTCGGCTCAACAAGGATCTTCATGCTCTCCAGCAGAAAACGAGCGGTGGCCCGGATCTCCGCCTCCGTTACGAGGAGAATTTTTTCCACGTTGCGCTGAATCACGGGAAACGTCAACTTGCCTGGTGAGGGCGCGCGCAGCCCGTCGGCGATCGTGTCGGGCGGCGGAATGGTCACTCTCTCGCCTTTCTGGATTGACAACCAGGTGTCATTCGCCAACTCGGGCTCCACGCCAAAGACCCGAATCGCGGGCTTGATCTCCTTCGCGATGATCGAACAGCCCGAGATCAGCCCACCGCCTCCGATGCACACAACGAGCGCGTCAAGTTCGGGTACGTCTTCCATCAGTTCCAGAGCCGCCGTGCCCTGACCGGCAATAATCGCCGGATGATCGAACGGAGGCACGAGCGTCCCCCCGGTTTCGCGAAGTACCTCCGCTGCGATCGCTTCACGATCGTCCTTGAATCGGTTGTAGGTCACGATGCGGGCGCCAAGGGCGCGCGTCGGCTCCATTTTTGATCGCGGCGCGTCCTCCGGCATGACAATCGTGGCGGGCGCCCCCACGTGCTTCGCCGCAATAGCGGTGGCCTGCGCGTGATTGCCCGATGAAAACGCCACAACGCCCCGTTCGCGTTCCGCGGGCGGAATTGAGAGCACCAGATTCGATGCGCCGCGAATCTTAAATGCTCCGCCCCGCTGCAGGTTCTCGCATTTGAAGAACACGCGGCAGCCTGCCCGCTCGTCGACGGCATCCGACGTCATTACCGGCGTCCTGCGTGCCAGAGGACGAATACGTTCCGCGGCTGCCCGAACCGCCTGAGGCGAGATCTGATTTTCCACTGATCTATCGCGCCGTCTCGAATTCCAGCTTGTGCTGGCGATTGTAGCGGAGCCGGTCCTGATATTCCTGATACAGCGTGCCGAAACCGGCCCAGTAATATCCGCCGACGAACAGCGCGAGGAAGGGTAGGGTCAGGTAATTGTAGGTTTCCATGGCGAACCAGCACATGTAGAGGAAATACGTGCCGCACGCGATCTCGAAATAAGGAAGCCAGCCGCTGCGCCGCTTGTACTTCTTCACGGCGAGGCGCTTCTGTTGATTCCCCTCGATCGCGTACTTGGGTGTTCTTACGAAGCCGCTTTTAACGCCGAACAGCGCTTCGAGCACCGCCCGCGTGTTAATCAGCGTCAGCCCGACTCCTACAGCCATCAACATAGGCAGGAAGAAAAACGTACGCTTCCAGTTCTTAGGGTGCAATTCACGCTGCGCGATTACGTAAAACGCGGATATCGACCAGAACGAAGCCACGATCAGCGGGAAATCCAGCGCCATCATCTGCCACACGCCCATGTAAAAACGAACGATCATTACAGGCAGCATCAAGGCGGAGACCACCACCATCAGCGGGTAAGAAATGTTCGGCGTGAGGTGCAGGAACGCCTCGAGCTTTATGCGAAATGGAATTTTCGCGCGCCAGAGCGTGGGAAGAAGTTTCCGGGCGCATTGGGTGAGTCCCTTGGCCCAGCGGAACTGCTGCACCTGAAATCCGTGTATCTCGACCGGCAGCTCCGAAGGGCACTCCAGCCCGGGGATGTATACGAATTTCCAACCCTTTACCTGCGCCCGGTAACTGAGGTCCGAGTCCTCGGTGAGTGTGTCATGCTGCCACCCGCCCGCGTCGTCGATCATCGAGACGCGCAGAATTCCCGCCGTCCCGTTGAAATTGAAGAAATAACCCGCCCGCGAGCGGGCTCCGTGCTCCAAAATGAAGTGACCGTCGAGGAGGATGGCTTCAACTTCGGTCAGAAAGTTGAAGTCGCGATTGAGATAGCTCCAACGAGTCTGCACTACTCCGACGCGTGGATCCGCAAAATGATGAATGGTGCGGGTCAAAAAATCCGCCGGAGGAATGAAGTCGGCGTCGAAAACCGCCACAAACTCACCAGTCGCGGTCTTAAGCCCTTCCTGCAGAGCGCCCGCCTTGAAGCCCTCCCGATTGGTCCGGTGGTGGTATTCAATCGGATAACCCATGTTGGCGTAGCGCTCGCAAAGCGCCTCGGCGAAGGCGTGGGTGTCGTCGGTCGAATCGTCGAGCACCTGAATCTGCAGCAGTTCGCGCGGATACTCGATCCTGATCGCCTCATCGATCAGGCGCTCCAGCACATAACGCTCGTTATAAAGAGGTAGCTGAATCGTGACCCGCGGCAGCTCTTCAAATTTCCGCGGCGGTTTTGAAGACGCCTTCCGGCGGTGTTTGAAATAGGTATAGATCGTGTCGAAGCGATGCAGGCCGTAGATCGATAAAATTGCAAGTACGCCGAAGTACGGAATCAGCAGAGCCCAATCGAACCAACCAAGACTGTGGATTCCCGCGAAGCTATCGTCGAAAAGCCCGCGTGAAATATTTTTTAGCGGAGACGACGATGCCAGAAGCAACGCTGGCGAAATGGAAAAGTGCGGCATCGTCGAAAAAAATATCTTTAACTCTTGATTTTACAACGCGCATCTATGTAAATTTTGCCTACTCTGCGCAGGAGGCCGTGGGGCGGATGGTTCCGCCCCACAGCGCGCCCGGGAGGGCTCGATCTTCTCGTGGCCGTCGCCGCTGGCTTTTACTGCTGCGCCGGAGCGTTGCCTGAACGGGCAGCGTCTGAGGTCGCCTGCGAAACTCCGCTCATCGCCACCGCGCCCTGATCGGCGCTGAACAGGCTCACTTCTACGCGGCGATTCTTCGCGCGGGCAGCGCGGGTACGCCCGTCATCGATCGGTCTGTCCTTGCCCAGTCCGATCATGTGGATCCGATAGATCGGAATGTTGTGTTGCGACACGAGGTATTGCACCACGGCATCGGCCCGGCGACGGCTGAGAGCGTTGTTATATTCGGCGGAGCCCACCGAATCTGTAAAGCCCTCCACCGCCACAAAATAACGCTTATACCGGCCCTGCCCGGCGGCCATCTGATCAAGCTGCTGCTTCGCGTCAGCATCCAGCCGATCGCTGCCGAATTTGAAATTGACCGTGGATTCCGCAACCTGTTTATAGTCGTCGAGATTCGCGACAACGCCCTTCAGGTCGCCGAGGTCCTTTCCGACCTGATCGGCACGCTGATTTGCCTGATCGGCTTTTTGCCCGGCCTGATCGGCGCGGTTGATCGCGTCGCCGGCTTTGGTGTCAGCGGTCATCGCGCGTTCCTTGGTCGCGCTCAGCTCGGTATCGGTCTTTTCCAGATTCGACGCGGTCTGGTCAATCTTCTGGCCTTGCTGATTCGATTGTTGACTCAACTGATCCACCCGGCCGTTGACCGGCGAAATGGACTGGTTGACATATTTCTTCGTAGCGCATCCGCCCGCGACCAGGGAGCCCAGCGCGATGGCGACGATCGGTAGAGACTGTTTCATGAAAGTGTGTGTAGACCTCCGGGGCGAAGGATGGCATTTTTTGTGCCGATTAGCCTTTATAGGCGATTGTTGACGCCAGGCTATACTAAACCCATAGCCGATCGATTCTTTGGTGCTGGTCCTAATCGAAATCATTTGACGGGGCTCCGCGGCAAGAACCGCGGCGGCCCCGTTTTTGTTTCGAGGCCCGCAAAATTTTCGTGAAGCTGGATTTCTGTAAGAGGTTGGAATGAAAGAAAAGGGTACAGTTAAGTGGTTTAATGCGGCCAAAGGCTACGGATTCATTCAGCGGGAAACCGGTGAAGACGTGTTCGTGCACTTCTCCGCGATTCAGACGACCGGCTACCGTTCGCTCGATGAGGGCGCGCGCGTCGAATTTGAGGTGACGACAGGTCCGAAGGGCTTGCAGGCCTCGAACGTTTCGGCGCTGTAGTTATGCCGCGTCAGGGCGGCCTTGCTTTATGGCGGGCCGCCCGTATGCGGATCGCCGGGCGCCTGACGCACACAGAAGAGGTGGAATGAGCAAGGAAGACAGTATCGAAGTTACCGGGACCGTTCTCGAAAAGTTCCCCAGCGGTCTCTTCAGCGTTCAGCTCGAACACGAGCGCGTTGTCCTCGCGCACCTCGCGGGCCGTCTTCGGCGCAATCGCATCCGCGTGCTGGCGGGCCATAAGGTCACGCTCGAACTCTCCCCCTACGATCTCACCAAAGGACGCATCACTTTTCGGCACCGCTGACGCGCCCGCCGAGTCAGGCGCGTTCCAACCGACATGGTGAAGACGTTATTCGTTTTCGGCACGCGTCCGGAAGCGATCAAAATGTGTCCGCCGATTCTTCATCAGCGGAGCCGATCCCGGGAATTCCAGGTCAAGGTCGCCGTCACCGGCCAGCATCGCGAGATGCTCGATCAGGTGCTCAAAGTTTTTGACGTCGTTCCCGATTACGACCTCAATCTCATGACGCCCGGACAGACGCTCGCGTCTTCCTCCTCGCGTATTCTCGCCGCGCTCGAGTCCGTGTACAGCGACTGCCGCCCGGATATCGTCTACGTGCAGGGCGACACGACCACCACAATGTGCGGCGCTCTCGCTGCGTTCTACGCGCGCGTTCCCGTGGGACATATCGAGGCTGGCCTTCGAACTGGCGACATGTCGCAGCCATTCCCGGAAGAAATGAACCGCGTGGTCACCGGAAGACTCGCCGAACTGCATTTCGCTGCAACGGAAAGCGCCAGGAATAATCTGATGCGCGAAGGCGTCATGCAGGACACGGTGCATGTGACGGGAAACACCGGCATTGACGCCGTGCTTCAGGTTCGTGAGCGCCTATGCTCGGGAGATCTGCCGCGCGGAGATTGGAGATTCCTCTCTCCAGCTAAGAAGCTGATCGTCGTCACGGCGCACCGGCGCGAGAGTTTCGGCTCCGGCTTTGAAAACATCTGCCGCGCCCTGCGCGTCATCGCTCGCCGGGGCGACGCGGAGATCGTTTATCCTGTGCACCGCAATCCGAATGTGAGCGGTCCGGTCCGCGCAACTCTTTCGGGAGTTCCCGGCATTCACCTCATCGACCCTCTGGAATATGTGCCATTCGTGGACCTGATGAGCCGCGCTTTCCTTCTTCTGACCGACTCGGGCGGCGTGCAGGAGGAAGGCCCTTCGCTCGGCAAGCCTGTAATCGTCATGCGGGACAAGACCGAGCGTCCCGAAGCCGTCGAGGCGGGAACCGTTCGGCTGGCTGGCGCCGACGAGGCGCGCATCGTGAATGAGGTTTCCCGGTTGCTGAACGATTCGGGCGCCCGGGAGGAAATGTCGCGTATCCATAACCCGTACGGAGACGGACACGCGAGCGAGCGCATCGCGGACGCCACGCTCAGCCGCTTTCGCCTGGGCGCCTGAAACGGGCGGTTCACGGTTTTCCGTGGAATAATTTAAAGTGAAATAACCCAAGAGATGTCATAGAGATGAGTGTGTGGTTCTGCCCTGTGGGATGGCGGGAATAAACAGGTGTGGAGCGTGTCGCTCGTATACTGTGGGCAGTTATGACAGATCGTCCGAAAACAACGTCGGGAAACAGGCCTCGCAGGCAGACGGCCGAGCCAGCGGAAGACCTCACATCGATTCTGTCCTCTAAGGTCGTAGGGCAGCCAAACGTCATTAGCGTTATCGTCCCGTATATCGAAATGTTTCAGGCCGGCCTCTCGCCGGAAAACCGCCCTGTCGGCGTGTTCCTTCTTCTGGGCCCCACCGGCACGGGCAAGACGCGGACCGTGGAAGCTCTGGCGGAGGCGCTGCACGGAAGCTCGCGGAACCTTCTGAAGGTCGATTGCGGGGAATTTCAGATGGAACATGAGGTGGCCAAGCTGATTGGCGCGCCTCCGGGATACCTCGGGCACCGGGAAACCCAGCCTATGCTTTCGCAGCAGAAGCTGACCTCCGTCACGAGCGATAAAAGCTCGCTTTCGCTGGTTCTTTTCGACGAAATCGAAAAGGCTGCGCCGTCGCTGACGCGCCTGCTTCTCGGCGTTCTCGACCGCGGCATTCTGCGGTTGGGCGACAACTCGGTCGTAAACTTCGAAAAGAGCCTCGTCTTCCTCACCAGCAATCTGGGCGCGAAAGAGATGATGCGCGAGATCAGCCCGGATTTTGGCTTTCAGTCGGCCACAACCGGCGCCGCGCACGAGGACGTCACCGCGCGGCTGCAGAACGTGGCTCTGGTCGCCGTGCGGAAAAAATTTTCGCCGGAGTTCGTCAATCGCATCGACCACGTGATCACGTATCAGCCGCTCAACGCGGAATCGTTCGCGGCAATTACAGATCATGAAATCGACAATCTGCAAAACCACGTGAACACGCGTCTCGGATCCCGATGCTTCGGCATCGAGGTGCCGTTCGAAACCAGGCAATGGCTGATCGAGCGCGGAACCAGTCCCGAGTACGGGGCTCGCGAACTCAAGCGAACGATCCACAAGCACCTGACGCAGCCACTGGCGACGCTCGTCGCGAAGAATCAGATTGAGTCCGGGACCAGGGTTCGCGTCGTTGTCGCGCCGAATCGCGAAGCGCTCCTGCTGCAGTCGATTAAGGACGGCGAAGCGCTCGCGCCAGCGCATCCCACAGTTCTGCTGGTCGACGACAATCGCGACCTGCTGCAATTCCTCGAGCGCCTGATGGCGGAGTCGGGATGGGAACTGATGCCCGCCGAAACCGCGAGCGAAGCGCGGAAGATTGTGGCAAAGCGAAAGCCCAACGCGGCCCTGCTGGACTACATGCTTCCGGACGGTAACGGCGTGGAACTCGCGCAACAGCTCAAACAGAACCTGCCCGATCTTCAGGTGATCATGATGACCGGCTCGGTCCTCGCGCCCGAGGAGGAGGCGATCTGCGAAGAGCACGATTTTCCTGTGCTGCGGAAGCCGTTCCTCGCGACTGACGTGATGAACCAGATTCGCGGAAGACTCTCGGGCCGCGCTCAGGCCAGCCGCTGAAATTTGACGATACCGTTACCCGCACGATAGTATAGGAGTGCGGGGTGGAGCAGTCTGGTAGCTCGTTGGGCTCATAACCCAAAGGTCGATGGTTCAAATCCATCCCCCGCAACCAATCCTTTCAATCGGTTGCGCGGATGACGAGCGAGCCGGGAAACTCCCCAAAAACTCCCGTTAGGCTCCGACAGCGTGGCTGGGGATTAGCGCCGTCTTCGATTCAACTTCATCGTGGTCTGAATGCTGGCATGGCGCATCAACTCCTTATTGGACGGTTGTCGGCGCTCCCGTATCGTCGAGCCATGACCGCGACGGCTCCCCTACATCCGGACGGCCTTGGAATGCCGGGGGAACACGCGTGGTTCGGCGCAACTCTTATCGTCCGTTAAGTTGAGCGTTTCAGGTGAGAGCGCCTGAGGGCACTCTTCCTGTCTAAACAACTGGCTGTGCGCTCTGCCGAATTTGCGAGATGCAACAGGCTACGCATGGCACTTCAGAACCAGAGCAGCGACGACGCGGATAGGGAAGAGGCCTGCGGCCAGCCCCGGAAACCCGAAATTGCATGCCGAGAGAGCTGGCAGCGCATTTTGCGCTAACGTAATCAAATGGTTGCAATGAAACGCCAGCTCCCACTGATACTTGGCGCTGCGCTCGTGTGTCATGCGCCGGCGCAGACGGTCGGACTCGACCCGTCGAGTCCATTTTACGGGGCGAGCACGCTGCCGTTCCAGGCGCCACCATTCGACAAAATCAAGGACTCGGATTATCAGCCGGCAATTGAGGCGGGGATTGCTGAGAAGCTGACGGAGTTCGAGGCGATTGCTAATAATCCTGCGCCTCCGGATTTTGCGAATACGATTCTGGCTCTCGAAAAGAGCGGCCAATTGATTGCGCGCGTGCGGCGGGCTTTCAGCGCGGTGGCGCAAGCGAACACGAATCCGGAACTACAGAAAGTGCAGGAGACGGAAACACCGAAGCTGGCGGCCCTGCAGGATGCGGAGTTTCTGAACCCGAAGCTATTTGCGCGCGTGGACGCGGTTTATCAGAAGCGGAACGCGGTGGGGCTGGATGCCGAATCGCGGCGCCTTGTGGAACTCAAGTGGCAGAGCTTTACGCGTGCCGGCGCGCGGCTCAATGAGGCGGACCGGGCGCGGATGAAGCAGATTAACGAGCAGTTGGCGGTGCTCTCGAATGCCTTCCGCCGGAAATTGCTGGGCGCGGCGCGCGGGGCAGCGTTCCATACGGATGACCGGGCGGCGCTCGCGGGATTGACCGATGCGGAGATCGCGGCGGC